>Ga0180217_1000579_pt1 | contig 54938 bp, 6 predicted proteins | sample eDN3rd37CBELigOP_FD_128521 | JGI IMG/M metagenome (GOLD analysis project Ga0180217, IMG submission 128521) | Enriched Organic Plus compost microbial communities from Emeryville, California, USA - eDNA 3rd pass 37_C BE-Lig OP (version 2) (version 2) ...
TATCTTCATCTTCATCTTCATCTTCATCTTCATCTTCATCTTCATCTTCATCTTCATCTTCATCTTCATCTTCATCTTCATCTTCATCTTCATCTTCATCTTCATCTTCATCTTCATCTTCATGTTCATCTTCATCTTCGTCTTCATCTTCGTCCTCATCTTCATCTGAGTACCATCTGCCTCCTTGTGCTAGTTGGTTCAAAAGGTCCCATGACATGAAGTCATCTTCATCCTCATTTCCATGTTCCTCTTCGTCGTACATGAAGCCTTCGTCTTCTTCATCTTCTTCAAATTCTCGCAATTCATCCTCTTCCTCTTCCGAGTCGAGTCGAGTATTTCGGCGAACTGCCGACGAAGCAGTCCTAAGCTCGGACCAATAGGGCTTGCCTTCATTTGCATCTTCTTTCTCTTTTTCCTCCTCTTTCTCCTCCTCTGCCTCTTCCTCCGTACCTTCCGCTTGCTCTTCGCTCATGTCTGTCTCAGCGGCTTTGCTGAGTCCATGCGAATCTTGAGACTTCTGCCCAGGTACGTGGGAATCGTAATCAAAGTAGTCATCATCTAGCTTGATTGGCGACTTGAGATCATCTACGTCGATATAATCGCTGAACTCCTCATCAGATGCGTACAATGAGCCTTCATCGAGGTCCTCCTCAACGAACTCCTCATCGTCATCATTTCGTCCTTCGCTCTGATGTGCGAAGTACAAGCTTGGGATTGGCGTTTTCACGCAGTCTGGGAGGGACTTCGGATTGGATAAGATCAGTACAAGCTGGTTCTTTGCATTAATTGCAAGTCCCTGCCACCCTACGTGTAATGAAGTCAGGGATGCAGCTGGTTCGGACACCTCAGATATGTCTTGATCATGCAATCCAGGCAACACTGGCATCTCTGACTTACTGCGGCTAGAGTCATCTTGAGTGGTTGCTGAGTTCGAAACAGCCTTCGTCACCCCCTCAGTCGCATCCGGCCATAAGACATCAATATGCAATTGGGGCATTTTGAAGGAGCCAAGAGCACGTTTCAGAGGGTCTTCTGCAATTGCTCTCCAATTCCAATCGACGGCAGGCCTTGATCCCGGATGAGAAAGCACTCTTGTCGTGATGCTACCGGATGATAAGGAATATTCGTCAAACAGCTGGTACAAGATAGCAGCGAAAAAGCGTGCACGTTGGAGCTCTGCGTGTGTCAACGGGTCTTCATCGAACTTGAGTCCTCCCTCTTTTGATGATCCCAGCTCAGTTTCGAACTCATCATCATAATCCGCTTGCTCCTTCACGATGTTGAGAAGGAACTTCCGAGCGTCATGCGTATAAGGCACACCATTTTGGCTCATTCTGTCGGTAAGAGATCGAAGTATCTTCATATGTGCAGGATGCTTTTCGAGGCCTCCTAGTTTTGCGCAAATACGTAGCAATCGACTCCGCACCTCTTCGCACAGTGTGAGCCTTGGTTGAACGCCCTTGAGTTCAGTCGTCTGCACATGTGGGAGTATGCCAATAAATTCGGATGGGCCAGCTACCTCCGCCAATGCATTGACTTGCCAGCGAGTATATAAGAGTTCAGCAAAGTGATGGGCGCTCGGTGTATAGCCGAACAGCACCATCCGCAGTAATAACCTCTCTTCCTCAGCATACACGGCACGACGCCAGTGATTCAACAGGGCACGTTCAATTATGTACGGAACAACGGCAGCATTAGTATCGTTTGGTACCGCATCGGTCGAGGGCTGATCCATGCTAATGTCATCGATTACATGGCTGCGACGAACGAGACCCGCGGGACAAGGTGGCAGCGGCCATGGTGAACTGGAAACTGTGTTATAGATCAGCAGCAAGGCGCTTGTGGCAGGAAGAATGCGACCCTCGGCGGTGTTCGCATTCTGAGTACGACCTACGGATTGAGCCACCAGATCGGCCTTGGGAGGAACAAAGTACGGGGCAAAGTAGTAGGCTTGGTGGATCAGCGGCTTATTCCACCTACGGCTGAGTCGATCTAGCGGAGTAAACATAATAGGGGTCGCGATCCGTAGGTTTTCTATCGTAAATAGTCTCAATAGTGGTGCCAAAGGCGAGAGATCTGGATCAGGATTGTTGCATTTTGCTCTCACAATATAGTCTTGAATGATCGCGAACTCGATGACGGTGGGGGCAGAGAATGCACCCCGCGCGCCAGGAAGACTGCAAAGACCTGAGAGCGGTGAGCATGTCAACGCATTATGCCCGGTATCGTGCTGCCCATAGAGATAGCTAGAAGGCTCTGTGTCCATCGTGCTACCTAAGGGAGTCAAATTAGATACGAGGGGGTCCCTTGAATATGCGTTCTGACGACTCGACTCGTCTACGAGCGTATTAAGTCGCCACTTCGGCTCAATGGTAGGGGCTTGATACCAGCGGAAAGCCGGGGCAAACCGATGTGAGGCATGCGCGACCTGGCCCGCGTAGTTCGGATTACGACCGGGGAAACCGAGTTGCTGAGTATGAGAATCAAACAATGACATACTAAGTGAGGGTTGAGTCAAGCTAGCAGAAGGTATACCTTCTTGGCGGTAGCGCCTCAAATACCCATGTGGGTTCGTGCGCAGAGATGCAAATAGCGCACCTTCACCTCTCGCAACATCAAATGCTTCACTGCGAAGTGGATAAACTGTGTCGGTCATCGTAGTCGGGTGGGCCACGAGACTGTTCGGTGTGATAAGCCAGTCCAAATTGGGCTGATCAATTAAGAACGCGATTGGGCACATCTCAGGGAATTGGGCGCTCATGATACGTTGCTTGCAGTCCTTCCTGTACACCTGAAGGTCAATTTCTTCGCGAGAAAAGTGACTCGTAGTACTTGCGTTCACGCCTCGCAGTTTTAAGTAGTATGCACGTACCATCTCTCGGCGGCGCTGGCGTTGTAGTCGAAGATATGAGAACCATGACGCACGCGCCGGTCGAATGGTCGCCTCAGGATGTGCGACTTTGTCAACAAGCACGGTCCAAAGAGGCAAGCCTGTGGCATAATACGTTGTGCCTGTCGGTGTAGGTCGATACCGCATAAGAGATCCAACCGGTGTACCATTTGCGCCGAGAGCAGCACCTGGGATCTCGACTCGCCCAACATTGCGCTGATGGTGAAGAATTGCCGCGTTTACTTTCTTGGCACGTTCGGAGGGATTTTGTACCTGCTTACTCGCTGCGACTTGAATCCAAACGTCGTGACCGTTGGGGGACTGGTATCGCCTGTAGCCTGGCTTCCATCCAGAGCATCTGGTAACCCTCACCTTGGATGCGTCAACTTCGTCGATGTCCCGGATCTCACTAGCAAATGGAGTCTCCGGCCCGCTGTCGTTTTCTGTCTCACTCTCAGAATTCTCAGATGTGGACGCATCCCAGAGTGAATCAGAGTCAGATGAGCTTGACAACAGAGATGCGCCTGTCGCGGTCATCATCTGCATTGGCATGACTGGGGCTCGGTCGTGCGGCCCGAAGACTACTTGGTCCCGTCTGCGTTTGGTGGTATCTTCCCTCGTTGCCGGCCGGCTCTCCTCGAGTGGTTTGCGGTGAATATTTTGATGTGGAACCAAAGCAGCGCTACGAGGCAGAGGGTACTGGCCGAACACAGCACCCGCACTTTCAACTGTATCCGCGTATGCAGCAAACTCTGTTTGAGTCATAGTGTGCAACTCTCCAAAGATATGAGGAATCGTACACTGCTCCATGGGATCGCACGGCTTACCAGGAATCAAACCAGATTCTTCGCGAATCTGTGCAGCAGCACAGTCTGCAAGACGATTAGGACCTCCAATTAAACCCGCTGACGTCAAGCACGTAACCTGAAGCTCAGGCGCTGCCGTTGGCAGCGGGATACGAGCAACAAGTGGTAATGTGCTTCGCTTGGGGACACGATGCGCCACTATATCCGCTCGCTGGTGAAAGCGCAACAATGCGAGGGAGTTGAGCCAGTCGTGAGTATTACGCACGTCCGCCTCGCATCGAGCAATTGTCTTCTCACCGCTGCTTGGTGCGCGGAAGTTGAAGTGGGGAAGAACTGTAGCTGTCTGCCAGTCGACACGATCTCGGCGTCTTGTAAACTCGCCCATGTGTTCAAACAGCCTCGTCGCCTCTAAGTGAGTGCGTAACGTCGAGCTGGGCCGTCCCAACTCATTAACATAACCCATAACATAGAAGAGCGCTGCTGCAGGATTCATACTAAGCCCGTGAGCGCTTTGTTTCAACCAAGGCTGCAAACGGCAGGATCGTGTCATCTGACCCAGAAAATAATTGTTAACATCTTTGAAATTCAAATCGCGCCGAGACCCGCGTGAATGCTGCGACCTACTGGATTTGCACAATGCGCGTGCCACGAACTCGCGTAGGATAATCGTATCATAGCGCTCAGATTGAGGAATCGGTGCCTTTACGTCAAGTGGATCGATCCCTGGAGCGCTGCGGAATCGTGTCAGGCCCGCCCAGTAGCGAGCAGATGCAACCACCTTTGGCCATGAAACGTATCCGTAAAGCGCGGCCATTGCCCATAGACCAACATATGGCTGGGGAAGACTAGAACACGGCGTATTGCGGTTTGTAAATATTTTTCGCGCGTACTCTGGCCAATCACCAATTGGCAAACAATCAGTGGCTGAAATTGGAATGGAACACTTGTCAAAGCCTTGACGAGAGCCATAGAGGTGAGCTGTGTTCCAAGCGATACCTGCATTGAGTGCCTCTGCCATAAGGGTGACAGCTTCATAGTTTACAGGTCCGGAGTCACCAAGGCAGCCGATCCCTTGGCCGGAAAACGTTGGTGATCGCAGATTCGCCATCGCGCCAGGTTCGAACGCGGCGTGGTCACGCGTGCGATATACAAACGGAACGGAAGGTATTGATGTGACTTCACGATAAGGATTATACGGTTCTAGAACTATGTCTCTTCTGGAAATGCTCGCCTTGACACCCCAGCGTGAGGCATCTGATGGGTTCTTCAACTTTGGATCATCTGTCTCTTGGTAGTAATAAAGCGGGGGCTGGCGGGCCTTTGCATGTGTAGGAATAGGAATCGATCCATCCCCCTCAACAAAGCCACGCGAGCCTGAGACCGGTGCTGGTGGCACACTCGCTCGCAGGTCTTGGTAGAATGCGCTCGAACGATTCAAGAAGTTCCAATCAAGCCTTGGCCAGGCCTCAAGTAGTCTGTTTCCACTGCGATACACCGCAAAGAATATCGCGCTATGAGGGATATAACTATGTAGTGCGAGAGGCCAGCCATGCATGTCTCGTTTCATAACTTTCTCTTCTTTCGTAAGCGTATGCGGACAACCGAACAGTATCGATGAGGTTGTGTCTTCAGGAGCCACCGATGGCGGATAGAACACACCTGCATGTTGGGCCACTCCTGAGAGCGCGAGTGTGGCGGGCACAGTAGCAGGCCATGCACCTGATCCTGCACCATCACGCATACTCAGATGATATTGGGCTGCTGCGTGCTGGTGAGGGAGTAAAGGTCCTGCAGCTCCTAATGCGCGCTGTACGATATTGTGTTCCTGGGATCCCCACGTTAACTCGGCGACATGATCGGCACCCGCAGTAGCCTGCCAAGCGTATCCGTTAAGCGAACCAAAGAGTGATGCGTCCCTAGGAGAGCCAAACGCATGGATGTTGTGAGCATGCTCCAGGAAACGACGACCGTAACGTACACTGGAGCGGAGCAGAGCATCGTCATGCGTACTCAAGAGCTCACGAGTGTATCTAAGTGCGATGTCATCTACGAAGGCCTCGGATCCTGTACTAGGCAAGCCAACAGTAGAATACAACGGGCGGCCTGATGTATCACGCCCTGCATGATACGATGCGTATTGGGCTAGGGTTGATGACACTCCGAATGCGGTTTCACCAAGTCCTAATCGCATGTATGCAGGGTCAATGGCGTACGAGTATGATCCTCCAACTTTTTGATACTGACACAAGGGGCCAGCGATTTGTCTGTTTGAGAACGTCTGCTGGTTAAACGTACCAAGAGGACTAAGCGCCATAGAAACAGTTGGTAGCCAAGGCGCCGTAGTGTAAGAGAATGGGTATGGATTTGCGCAGTGCGCATTTGAACCTCCCATGCGCAACCCATCAGCCGCAGCCACCGTTTCGTCCACTAAGAATGGAATCTCATTCGACAGCGGGACGCACAGACGACTATCACTTAACGGATCATGTGGTATACCACAGTTCTTGACCTTGCAGTAGATAGTCTCCCGGGCGTTGGGAATCGTTGATGTGTAGAATAAAGCGTCGAGTGGATCACGAGATTGATCATTTCGGGTAAACCAGCCTTGCGGGCCAAACAAATTCACTGCAGTCGACGCAATGCCCACATACCTGCGCACTGGGTCGCGGACGATTACATCACCACTGCGCAACCGAGTGCTGTGATACGCACCATGCGCTCCACTATTCGCTGCCACGGCAGTTGCGACGTGACGCATATAACCCGGCGGTGGTTGGGGCAGTCCGATCGTGTCCACAACCTCAGTGCTATAACTCGCGTTCTTTACAGGTGGGTGACTGGGGTCATACAATTTTAATGATACCCTGTCTATCGCGAGCGTGTCCGGATCAACAGTTTTGGCATCCTTATTCCTTCGCTCTTCAGCGAGCTCGAGTTGTCGATCGAAGTTCCAGTAGCGATAAGTGACCATTCTAGCTCGATTCCATGTGTGAGCAAGGCCGTCTTGGATCCATCTCGTATCTACGGTTGCAGGCAGAAGCGGGTACGGTTCAACTTTAGTATGACGCTCTTGGAGCCTACGAACGACGCGCCATTGGGCCAAGCTTGCCTTAGAGGGAGCCGCCAAGGCCAAGTTTTGGAACTTCTCTTTGAGGCAAAACGCCGAACGGAAACTCTGTTCTCGGGTGAGCACCGTCTGATGCGCGTTCCTGCGAATGGGATACTTGGTGTAGTTGAATTGGTGGAAAGTTCGAGCGGGCTGAATCCATGGCTCTAGCTCGAGAATATGGGCGATTCTGTTGAGGCGAAGTGCTCGATGCAGGGCTCGTACTTCAAATCGATCTGTTCGATCGCGCGGCGCACGGCTATGTTCCAAGGTCCAAATGAGTCTAGCCATGAGCGCATCTTCTTTTTGTTTACGCACATCAGACCGAAGCATCGTTGGAACAAAGACGAGCTGTGATTCTGGACCGATGAGTTGTTCGAATCTAAATCCATTTTGGGAGTAAACACTGTTGATAACCTCGTTGTCTGCTCCGTTCAGTCCAACAAAGCAGTGACGACCAGTATGACTCTCACGGCTGGAATAGGGCCATCTTAATCTTGAAACAGGGGGCTCGGCTTGTGTTCCTCGCACAACATTAGCATGGCGTCTGACTAGGAAAGGCTCAGCATGGTGATCTGCATTAGCTGCTTTCGCGTAAAAGCGGTCCAGACCTAACCTACGGTGGTCCATAGGGCAGTTAAACCATCGATTGTTTGCCTCTTGCCAATACTCAACAAGCGGATCACGATACACATCCTTTAATGCCTCTGCAACGCTGTGCCGCGGGTCATCAGCCCTGTTGAATGAGCAGCTGAACGCAGAGCTTGGACCGCGCGCGGGTCGATAGTAGCGAGTTAGCATCATTTCGATATCGGACGAACTTACTTCACCACTTCCAAGCTCTTCGTCATCGGTCCCGCCTTGTTGGACGATTTCCACACCAAGGCGATAATCATCGCTATCGGTGTCTGACGATGGGATGCCTCTGTCCTCGTGTTGTCTTCTTTGTTCAGGTGTCATCGGCGCTATCTGCGAACCATATGAGGCAATCCAATTTTCTCTTGGAAGCCAAGGAAGGAGGCCATGCCGAGGCTCGTAGGGTCCTCGAACGAAGGGATGAGTTGGAATTGCTCCACTCTCCGGCCTTCTGCACTCCGCTCGAGCCTCAGTTTGGTCTACGGGATATGCCCTGAAAGAACCCAAGAGGCCAATGTCCTTCACATGTCCGTCGTCGCTGCTATCATCATCTAGCGTTGATCGGCGGATTGTCGGATCAACTTGAACAGGCGGGTTAAGATTTACAGCGGTCGAGTCATGATAAGCATGTCTCATCAACTGGCTACTCGTCCCTGGCTCGCGTTCTGTCACAGGGGACCTCGTGTCATGCGTAGCTGCGTTGGGATCAGCAAAGTGACCTCGATAGTAGTGCGGATGGCAGTGAGAAGAAACTTGCTCTCTCCATGCACGTATCAGTTGCCGTCTTTCACGTCGCGCATTCTCTCGGTTAAAGTACAGGCCGCTCCTGAGGAGGGGGGAGTGCTTTTCCCTCTGATCTACGCCCCTAAAGTAGTATGAGTTTCGGGGTAGTCTCTCTTTAGTTTGAGAAGTGGGTTCAGAATCAGAGCTATCTTCATGGAAGACACTGGTCGGCTCAGATCGATTGGTGTGACGCCTCATCAAGTCATTTACCAGCCCACCGATCGCATCGCGAAGAACATTCGCGAAAGAGGCGTTCATTATGCACTCAGGCTCGGAATCAGCTCGTAGTGTCTCTTGCCTGCTGCTCGGCCTATCTTCTTCGTGTGGATGCATGCGAGAGTCTTCGTCAAGAGCAAGAGTTTCTGACACAAACGGTAGTTCTTTTGTCAAATCCAGAACTTCGAATGTATCATCCCCGGGGGAGGGTGTGAGCGAACCGAGCTGACGGTTTCGCTCTGGCCCTACGACAGATTCAACTTGGGGCTGGCTTCCGTCTTGAAGCAGAGAAGCGTTCCTGCTTGATGTTGCAGTGTCTTCAGGCAGCGTACCCTGCATGGCATCTTCAGTTCCCAAATCGGATTCGTCGGCCTCATCTCCAGATGCGAGGCCTTCAGAGGCTCTGTCAGAGTGGATGCGAGAGAGGAGCTCGATGTGCTGGGTCTCCCTCGCGATTTGAGCCTGGGAGGCACTTTGCTCCACCTTGGGAAGACTCTCAGAATCTTGCATTGTGTCCGATTCTTCGTCTCCACCAGACACGGTTTGGTGGAGATGGGAAGACTCTGCTAGCACGGTCGTTAGATCATTCGTTCTGATGGCATGGCTGCCCTGAGATAAGGGCGGAGTTATTGCAGCTGCTTCGCTAGCAGATCCTTCGCTCTGCGTGTCCTGATATGTCCGATCCAGCAAGTCGGCATCCAATCCCTTCGTTGCCTCATCCGAACTCGGCAGAGCATCGCTTTCAATCTCTTCGTCGGTTTCTCCCATGTACGCAAGATCTGCGTCATCAATGAGACCACGACCGTCGTCTTCACCAAGTTCTCGAAGCAAGTTGGCGTATTCCTCATGGTCCAAGTCAATCCAGATGACATCTTCCTCCAAGTTATTGAGCGTAGATAACCGCATTCTGGGACTGCTGCGGGATCCACTAAGTGCATCGTGTGTCAAAGTCCCATCTTCCTCTAGGAGATCTTCATCTAGGATGTCTTCATCTTCTGCAAGCTCCAGCAAGAGTTGCTCGAGGAGCTCAGCATCCTCCAACTCGAGATCTACCTCTTCGTTGTCAGGAATCTGGTCGATTATGTAGGGTTCTTCAGACAGTGTGTGCCGAGGGTTGCGTGCGCTGAATGTGGCATGTGAACGTGGTCTTGCGCCAGTTGACAAAGATCCGGAAGTAGATGTTGTGCCAACGGGAAGCCTTCCTCGTGCCCGCGGTGCGGAGTCTCGAGGACCGCCCAGTACAAGTCTCCTTTCTGCCTGTTGTTGTGCCATTCGCAGCTTCTCAAGTCGAACCAATTCATTTGCCGTGGTGGAATATGATACTGTCGATGCAGAGGGGCGATGCACGCTAGGTACCGCTCGATCTGCTCGATTGAGTCGGTGCAAAACGCGCATCAGTTGCGCTGAAAGCCGACTCTCTGCGCCTTCTTGAGGTGATGAAGGGTTGTGCGAAGACGATGACAACGATGATGATAGAACTCGTGCCTCAGACGACGTTCTATCATTGCTTTCTCCCGTTGCCGACGTATCGTGAGACTTTGCACTTCCCAGCTTCTCTTTCGCAAGGGCCGTTATGAGTCTCTCTAACCTCGCTTTTCCGAGCAGTGCCTTTAGTTCGTCCCATGTCGCCCGCTGCCTTCGCTTGCCTCGACGAGCCTCAGCTTGCTCGAGAGATCCTGTAATCGACCCCGGCTCACTCTGATCATTTTGCATTGATGCCGCACCAAAATCGTCATCACCTGGGATCTGATCTTCATCCTCATCCTGATTCTCATCGTCTTCTTGGAGGGTATCAGCGTCAGACACTTCATCCTCCTCGCGAGCTTGACGGCTGCGTCTGAACGAAGAACCAGGCGCAATTGCAGCAGCCGTTGCAGCTGTGAGCGCAGCCTCGGCCTTCGATTCAGGGTCACTCTCCTCATCCTCATGTTGCAAGCTATCTAAAACTTGGCCATGCTCATCCGTAATGAGATGCTCGTCATCCATTTCAGCGAGAGCGCTGAAGTCAAGAGCCGCATCTCCATGGTCAGCGTCAGCTAGATCGGATGTTAAAATGTCGTCTTGATCTAAATTGCCGACAAGTCGTCGAAGACGAACAATCGCCTCTGATCGGAGCTCCGCGTCAGAGCCTTCGTCAGAGTCATCTTCGTCAAGCTCGCTATCATCGTCTTGTCCGAAATCACTGCCATAGGTGTGTGCTTCATCAGCAGACGCATCCTCGGCGTCGAAGTCGTTATCGACACCCATATCAAAATCTTCATCTAGTCCATCCCCGAGCATAAGCGAACCATCCTCATCTTCATCGTTCAGACCAATAATATCGTCCATTCCGGACATATAGCCTAGTTCTCGTGCGGAGATTTGGTCGTCGCCCTGCATCGCATCAGCTTCATCTAAATAAAGGGCGAGCTCATCGACATCACCGAAGTCTGGGTTGCCATGATCAGGGGCCTCGGAGCGGCGACCTGGGGCAGAGACACCGATATCTTCGAGGAATTCTTCGATGTTCATTTGAGCCTCATTCAAGTCATCCATTATACCTCCATCTTCGTCTTCTTCGAAGTCAGCGTACATGTCATCATGGTCTTCCTCGAATTCGGAGTCAAATCCTATTCCCAGCTCATCCTCATCCTCGTCCTGGAATTGATCATCCAATTCTGGCTTCGGGGTTGGGTTAATGGGGGGGTTGTCAAACCGATCGTGTGAACCTCTAAGCTCTGGTAAAATCTCACTGACGTGAGTTGCGTTTAACGGTCGATACTGTCGCACATGTGAACTTATCGAGGCTCTTGGAACGCGATTGGATAGTGTCAATTGCTTCGTCAACAAATCAGCCTCAGTCTTCGGCACAATTGGTGCGATATTATACCGTTTGACGAGGTCCGTTAGGGTCCGTTGTAGCCTCGTGACCCCTGGCATGGTCGAGGCACGTCCGGAGATGGCAGAGATAGCAGTGAGAGCGAATGGAATTCCCGAGTCCACAATATGGGCGACCATGGTGCCGAGTTTCTGGTGATATACAACAGAGCCTTCATTAAGGTTTAGCCATTTTGCTAAGCGCTTCGTTGTCTGCCCTCGGGCATACAGCTCTTTTACACCACCACCCTGGATGGGGAACACATCGCATACCAATCCTATCAGGACTTCAAGCGCAGACAGACCGATTTGGGAGGCACGAAGACGCTCATGGTGGGTTAAACGTCCTTGAAGTGAACTCATATCATATCCTCTCAAGGCTCTCTCAGTTATGGAGCTGAGCTGTGATTTGCGCCAGGAATAAGTGATCTCTTGGAGAACCTCAGGAGACAACGTCTCCTCAAGAGTTGAAGAAATAAAAGGAGGCAGCATGTTATTTTTCTCTCGGAGGGAGCACAAAGATTGCATAAAATTTGTCGCATCCCATGCAGATAACATGGGGCTTGCTAACATGATCTCATTTAAGGTGCATGTTGAGTGCTCCGCCTGAATCGGTGGCAGAACTAGTGGACTCCACTGAGCTGGCTGCGGAATCTGAGGACATGGATAGACATTACGCCTCGATTCGCAAGAAGCTACATCTACGTCCACGCCTTCTGGCGTAAATCCATTTTCGTTTGCACGCGGATAACATGTAACAAGGAAGTTTTTGTTCCCCATGATGAAACGTCCTGTAGTTGTTGGAATAGCCCACGGAACAAAAGGTGCGAAGTGCTGGAACTCGTAGTTGAGGCAGTCGCTACTCGAGACGGAACATTCGTTGTTTCCATGCAGTGCGTCAGACCAAACGATGTCGTCGGTTGAAGCATTATTTAAATAGAACTGCTGAGATGATCTTCGAGCATCGTGATTGGGGCAATCAGCATGATCAAGCTGATGCACGACAGACGGCCTTTGTTCAGGGATTTTCAAAGTTCGAAGCATAAGTGGGCCCACATGATAATGTTGTCCTAGAGGCGTTAGCCGAGGCACCTCTATTCCACAATGCATAACAACCTCCGGGATAACAGTTTGTGAACGTAGAGTTCTACGATTACGAAGCAGCGTTGGGACCGCGAAGGGCAAGTTATGTGCTGGGAAGAGCTCCTCATCAGTCACCGTGCTAGAAGCCTTCATTGCAGCAAGAGCCTGATGGGTAATCTGGACTTCACAGGCCTTATGTCCGCTTGCTGGTGAAGCACGTGTAGTTGCTTCAATCCGGTCCGTCATTGCTTCATTGATCAATTGCCTACTCTTGATGTTCGAAGGCGAAGAGCTGGCTTGCAAAGTCTGAGCAGGATATGTTCGAGGAGTCGAGTGAAGCACCGTTAGTGATTTTAATTGTGGTAGGCCGTTCTGCTGCATGATACGGAGCTGCTCTTGCGGCTGCAGGGCAAATAGGGAGCGAGGAAGCGTATTCATGCCTTGTGGAGTGAGAAGCGGCCAGCCAGAATGGCATAGAGAAACCATTGCGGCAGCGATGTCATACAAGAAAACTCTCCAGCCTCGAGGTGGCTGAGAGCGTATCATAGGTAGACTCGTTACCAATGGTGTAAGGTGATACCTCGCACCAATTCCACGCAGGCTATTGTCTTCACCGATTGTGCCTCGTGGAACCAGTGTCACTTGCGCAACATAATCCACACACTCAACGTAGCGCACTACAGCGGAATAGCCGGGAATTGCCACGCAATCCAGTGCAGCCGCGGCCTGAGCGCGCGCTGCTATTGCAGGGACAGACTGCTGCTGCAGCGGGTGTTGCACGAAGAGTGGAGAACGCCCAGAGAATAAATAAGCATCTACTATCGTTCCTAGCTGTATCAGCCGATGATACTCGCGCACAGGCTGCCACTGGGCTGCTAGTGCGGTGGGGTACCTTCTGTGAGATCCATCCCCTGCCGAGTCTTGAAGCGAATCAAAGAAGAGAGACATGCCATAGAGCGAAGGATTGGGTCGACCTATGACACCTGGAATATAACAAAGTGATTGATCAGTCGATATAACCTCGGTAACTGAATCATCTCCACCTCGTGCCCGAACAGTAGTACCTCGCTGGTGGACTGCGGCCTGCGTTTGCTGTGATCGTCGAGGCTCTCTGGTTGAAACTCCGCAGTCGGGGGAAGAAATCCCCTGGTCAGCGCAAGCATCCCGATGAACTGTTACTGCCGCCCAATCCGAGGTTCCTAGTGGTTTACGAATAAAAGGATTCATCCAAATCGCAGAGATTGTGGACCAGAGCGGACCTGAGAACGGATGAAGAGGCTGAATGACGGGCACGTCAAGGAGCATAAGTGTTTCAATTAACAAACGGCAGGAGCTCAAAGGGAAAAGTAGGCCGTCGGGATCATCCATCAGCATACGGAGCAGCCATATAGAAAGGCGCGGTGCTGCTGGACACATCGCAAAGACAGAGTCGAGGTTTGGCGACGTCATTTGTTCTTCCACAGGGGTAAACGACTGTTTCTGGCGATGTCCCAAATGCCTAGTCTCCATTCGGTGGGATGGCGGGATATATACAATGACTTGGCTTGGATCGAATGAGAGCAACTTAGTCGCAAGCAACGGGAACGCAGTCGATGCCGCGCGGCAGGCATCCAACAGCACACCAATGCCAACCATGGACGGTTCAGGACCAAGTAAACTCGGATCGCCTGGCATATAGGTAGCTGCATTTGGTACGTGTCTGCCCTTGCCTTCAAGCTCAAGGTCTTCTCCTAATCCAACAAGGCCCTCCACCGCAGTTCGATGCATCACGAAGTAATGAAGCGTCCAGCTAGTCTGGCATACAAGGGTGCTTAAAATCATGTGCAACGCTTGGTCAGCAAACGATCCCAGTTCTTTCGGTGGGGCATATATGATAGTAGGTCCGACAATTTCCTCAGGGATTTCTTCGTTACGGCAGGGGTTTGACCTCACGGTTTCTTCACGAGCTCGAGCACAAAGAAGTTCATGCGCCAGGATACTACGGAGCGGAAGAGGGTCTTTCATTCGAGGGTAAACTGACTCACATCCCAGTGCTAAATAGGCATAGATGCGATCCAGAACCCCATCTGGCAGAGTGGGATCTGGAGTGGGAAGCGCACCAATCCCATCTAGTCCGAGGGAGGGTTGGTTTTCGCGTCTAACTTCATTTGAGGTACGAGCCATGAGGACATGATCAGGAAGCTGCAAGACTTTGTCCGATTGTGCGCGATATAGACTGCCTCTTAGTTCAACGTCACCCTTGAAGAGGTGGTCGTCAAGGATATATTCAGGGTCGTCACGCGTCGTTTGTGTCGCCATCAGGTCACAGTCAGAATCCTCGCTTTCAACTTCAGCCGATGCCGATATAGCTGCCGAGGGCTGTTTACGCGCGACAAACTTGGACGCACCAGGTTCCGTTACAGCACTTTTGTCTACCGGAGCCCTTGTTGAAAGAGGGTTGCAGATGGAAGCAGCAATTGCCAATTCTGTAGTCGCACTAGATTTCGCCACGAGTTCGCGTAAATCGTCGATCGTCTTGACACTTGCTAGGGCATCCAAGTTCACACAATCGAGATCAACTTGGTCTCGTGCTGCAGGATCTTGTAACTTTGTAACAACTGAATCGTAGTAGCCGGCATCCGCTCGCAGAATTCGTGAGCGATAACTGTTCCATATGTAATCGAGTGCCGCATTGACCCTATGCAAGTTCAACCGTACAGCGGTTGCTGTTCTAGGAATCGAACCAGGAATGTCCACTTGAGGATGGTTCTCATCGAGCAAGTTCTGTTGATCCTTGCTCACGAACTGCGGTGGCTTTACATAACCCGGCACTGGATCATTCTTGTAACTCACGTCATCGAGCAAAAATGTAAGGTACTGCTGGTAGAAGCGAATAAACGACACGGGTTCCACCGTTACGCGAACTAGTGCATCGCCCAGCTCGGCTAGATTCATGAAAGGATTCTCGAGAGGTGCTGGCAAATTCGGCACGGTCTCAGGCCCGCTTGAGGAAGAGGATGTTGAAGACGATGTCAATGGGACGGATCGCATGGAGAGTTTTGTGACCGGCTCCTTGGCATTTGATTCGCCTACCCAAACTTTGTGGCAATCCGCAGTCCGAATTCGGCTACGAAGCAACGCACGACGTCGGGCTTCACCGGCACGCTGCGCGCGACGTAGGTGTGGGAGAGCTTTGCATGCTCTCAAGAAGGTTGCAGAGCCAGGGCGGAGAGGAGCTGGTGCAGAACGAGGTGCAATAGTCTCTCTCACAACAGCCTCACGAGCGAGAAGCGACCCCTTGAGCCAGCGAGAGGCGAGGTCAGATCCCTTGCTAATGAATGGTGCAATAGCAGGAGTCCGGTTTGGAGCTTGTCGAAGCGCAAAGCGCCTCATTAAGTGCTCATTGCGAGAGATCTCTCCTAAAGAACCAAGAGTATCGGGGATCGTAGCTGCAGGCGTTGTTTTTCTAGCGCCTCCTCTCCTATGATGAGAAGTTGTGTCTATTGATTCACTGTTTCGTCCACAGATTCGATGCCTCTGAGAATCAGTCTGTGCTCTAGAGTCGGAACTCATGGCTCGTGTGGCCGCGGCTTTCTCAACATGAGTGAGCTTCTTCGTTTCTTGTGGAGCCGAGATCTCGTATGCGTCTGTGGTACTAGCATCAGAGTCATGGTCATGTTCAGAGACACCATCTGACGGCTCGTCTGAAAGTCCATCGATATCCCAGTCATCCGAGAAACCGGTGGAATCAAAAGTTTCATCCCCTGAGCCCGCATCGCGCAGAAGTCGATCGCTCTCCTTGACATCATCTGATGGAGCTCCAACGTAATAATTGAGAGTATCGCAGGGTCTCAGCGGGCACGAGCCTGCGATTTCTCTCCCTTCCTTACTTTTCCGCTCTTCACCACGCGTTGCGAGCAACTGCAGACCACGGACCGTCGTGGGACAAAAACTGCGGAAACGGCTCAAACGCATCCTAGTTGGCTCCTTGTTGGGTTGCACGGCAAAGCGAACAACATTCGTTCGCAATGAAGGTCCGTAGGGCATGCAGTTCATAATTAGTTGATGATGGGTCAAATCTGGGTATTTCTGCGCATAAACGCGAGCGAGCTGCCTGTCGAAATAGGAGACCCGCTTGTAACGATCGAAGAGTGATGCCTTAGGGCGGGATTTCTGTTTGCTATTAACATGCAAGTGTTCCAATTTCCCTTCGTGCTTGGCAGGCTCTTTCTTAAGGTCCAGATCGATGGGAACTAATCCTAGGTGGTGATCAGCAGGAGAATCAGAGTCTGAAGTGGACTCAAAGTAGGCTACAGTGCGGCACGCAATCTGTTCGTGCAATGCCTTGCGACCAAGAGGAACCTTCTGATTGTTTTCTGATCTGTGCAGTCTAGCAAGAGCTGGCTTAATCATTCGCTCACGTGAGGGCCGAGGCAACCGCTTTCGTCGACATACCCAAGGAGGAAGCTCGCATGTGTTCAGGGCGTAAGTTCCCCACATATTAAGCTGATGTAGCTCCGCCAGGGTAGTCCGATTCTCTGCGTTGATGGCACCAAGAGCAGCAATTTGTTCCCCATAATCTTCATCACCGAAATCATCGTCTTCATCGTCGTCATCTTCATCCTCATCTTCGTTATCATATTGGAGTGCATCACCATACCGCCTATTGCGTTTTGTCACGATGTGTGGGCGTTGGCGAGCAAGTTGCTCCAGCGGTAGTATGTATGGCCTAGCGCCCATGAGGTTATACCGACGATACAAGTACGAAGTGTTCGCCTTGCGAGGACTCCACGACATCTGGTGCGACTGTGCTAGACAGAATCGCAGTGTGCGGTCATTGCCGAAGAGCAAACTTCTCCAGCCCGACATGTACTGCCCAGTTGACTTTGCGTGTAGTTTGTTGACACGTAGTGTTGGGAATGATTGAAGTTTTGACGTCAGCCTCTTGTGCGTGTCGCTGTTATTGGCTCGTCTTGAAATAGAGCCGGGTTGTTTCACCATCTGCGTGGTTCGTTGACGACGTCGAGTGCTCGGACGGTGATTCATGCTACCAACGACGGTAGCGGACAAATCGGACCCGTCGGCGCGAGTTCTACTTGGGAGCTTAACCGCGCGTTCGGGCGCTTCAGATGCGACTGGGATCGAGACTAAGCCAGAGCCATCATCGTTCGACGCATTCTCATGGCAGAATTCTTCCGTTTGGGCCCTGATCTGATTGTGCGCTTCCTCAACCTCACGCCGAGATAATCCAGAGACGCTCTGGAAGCGAAACACGTTGCGAATAGCATTAAGTAAAGGTCCGCCCGAGACACCTGCGACCGCTGCGGCCAGGTCGGGAAGGCCCATGCGCGCTGAGAATTCATTGAGAGTTAATACCAGTGCGGGTTCATGAGATCCGCGGAAGGTCAGCCGGCCTCTACCTCCTACAGGATCTATACTAAGCTCAGTCAGAAGCATGTCTTCATCGAAGAATTGGACAAAGCGTTCGATCAAGGCATATTCGAGCGAGGTCACAAGGTCTCGTGGGCAATCGAGAACTTGGGCGAATATGCATTGGAGCGCAAATTTAAAATCCTTTGTAATGCAGATATTAGGCTCACTCCACAGCTGACGATGTAGAATCTGTCGTTGCATTTTACCAGCGATCGAAGAATCCACTCCAGTCGCGAATAAAGAGAGAGACGAAGCGCCGAACACTTGCGAAAGATCTAGATCGACCGTTGCGAAGGCCGATGGTACACCGTAAGGGCCAATCGCAACTGGCAATGGATGATGCGGTGCATTCGTGTGATGATACGGCAGGCGACCTCTTGTTAGATCGGTCTCAAGCAAGATATCTGGTGCGCAAAACAAAGTTTGCGTAACGGGCATGTTTAGCAATGTTTCCAAACCGCGCCGATCAGCAACAAAATGGGCCGCATAGGGCTTGTGTCTTAGGATCAGCGCCAGTGCATCGCAAAGCGGTAAAAGGCCATGTGTCAAAGGCACAGCTCCACGTACTCGCGTCAAAGCAGGGTTCGGGTAGACCCGGTTTGGACCCAAGGTGATAGTTGGGGCATATACGAGTGGATGGCTCCAGGTGCATGCATTTGATCCAGTACCATCAATATCGAACTCAGTCCGCGAATATTCACCATCCAAACTGTCTTGTGTGACCGGAAGATCGGCTTCGCGCTGGTGCTGAAGTAGCAATCGATTAGTTTTTGTCTCCTGGCTCATTGAGAGCAGATTCACGAGCAGGTAATACAGTTGTTGCTGGATTGCGATCGAAACACAGGAAACCGGCAGGACTGATGTTGCCAAGTATGCGTCACGAAATTCCTGGCTCATGCCAGCAATACCTTGTTCAAGTACCGGCACAATTTCAGGAGCACCCGACGAGTATGAAGTGTCCATGTTCATTGAAGCAGAATTTGCCGATTTGGTGAGCTTCTCGAGGTACTTCATAGCCTTAGCTTTAAGAGTTCGTTCTAGGTGACGCTCTTCACAGTCTTCGTGCATGAATTCATTGGGGCTCTCGCTGGTGCTATTGTCGGGATCCTCTGAGGATGAATCGTGTGAGCTGTGCTCCCCCATGGACGCAGCTTCCGATTCATCAGCACTTTCGCTGAGTAGAGGATCGTTCATAGAACGGACCTCCGATCCCACGCTCGATGACACACAGTTCCTCGCACCTGCGAGGGATCCAGCTTTCGCCTTAGTGAAACCACTCAGCCAGAAAATAGACAATAACCGCAACCTCGCCTGTTCGCTAAGGACGTCGGTATCACGGCCGTATAGCTCAACAATCTCATGCGCGTGACTAGCAAGCCATGGCTTACTCCTACGGACGTACATATCCTGGAGTAGAGCCTCAGCAATGTCATCACGTGCAAGCAGTACTTCACGAAGCCAATCAGGAGGGTTGCTGACAGGGGCAACGTCTCTGGCTTTGGAGTGTGCTCTGAAGTCATCTGCAAAGATGTTGTACAGAACCTCCAGAACATCCAATTTCGATCCTACAGGAGGATGGTCGAGATCGACAAGAAGTCGTTCCACTGAAGCTCGTTGCCGCTTCTGCACCAGACGAATGTAGCTGCGGCTGGACGACATCGCGTCCGCTGTTCGATTTGCCCAAATGTCTAGTGCCACACCCAGTGTTTTGTCATGAACGTTTTGTAGCTTGCTATCGACTGATGACAATTTCATGGCACTTGCTTCGTTAAGGGCAAGGGTTCGCCTGGCATTCTCGAGCGCAGCAGTCACGAGAGTACGACGCAGGCTACTCTGAGGCGGCTCGTACGAGAGAATCACGAGTATTATGCGAATGAGTGTACATGCGATGGCCTGGAGGTCTGTCGTGAGATATCTAAACAAGGTGTCACTAATTGAGAACACTCCAGGAATATCGGGAAGTCTGGGTCCTCTGAATGGATGGACATTCAAACGTTGGAGAATGTAACACACATGCTTCAAGTGAGGCACGACCACCGACAGAATGTGAGCGGGTGGGCTCAATGCACTTGGTAATGTGATCTCTCTCTCTGTGTCTGAAGCCTGATAGACCCACGGGTGAGTATAGTTGCTAAGTGAAGGATTGGCACCATTTTCATTCCTCGTGAGTTCATATTTCAGGCGAAGGCCGGGGAATCGACTAAAAAGTAGTTCCATCTTGGATTGAGTCGTCGCAGATCCAATATCTTCAGCCGTTAGTGGCTCCAGGCATGCGTTAGGATATCGGGATAACTGGGTTTCCTCGATTGAAATCGAACTCACTCCATAGGGCCGTTCGAAGCATGGTGTGGGGTAATCCCTTAGGAAAGATTCGCTGGCGCGTGGGTTGTGATTCCGGTCTTCCACGTGATCATCCTCACACGAGGAGTTAGTCGGTACATCTTGATAAGGACTGCAGTGTGTGGCCAACCAACGCAGCTGGTGATCCGAACTGAGAAGCTGCAAGACGAGCATAAGAGAAGGATGCGCGGATTGGTACAACATGTAGTCATTCAGGAGCGACAAAAGCGTTGGTGCACACACAGGCTTCCCCTCTGGTGTTCGGACGTTCGCAAAATCAAACATATTGTCAGCGTCTGAGCTGACAAATGCCGCCGGCATGCGTTGCACATCAAACGCGGGCATGCAATTCTGTAGTGTAGACAGGAAGCGGTTTAGAACTGTTGTCTTTAACAGAAAGGCTTGTCTTGGAGATGCTACCCGCTTGCGGGATCGAGGGAGCCTACGTTCAACCAATGTAGTTGAATGAGGCAGGTCGAGTGGCTTATCGCCAGCTGCGTAGGCTGCTACATTCGTAACATTCGGATTTCGACTAGGATGGTCTTCAGGTGTCGGTTCTGCACGCTGCATCTTCCTGGCAACGTCATCTCGGTGAGTGGGAGGTGCATAACCCGAAAAGCCTTGCCCAAGCCGTCGTATAGGTACATCATGTCCTTGCTGAGGAAGGGTGCTTGTCATAGAAATTCCGCCAGCAAACGGCTTATCGTCCCCGTTAGTCAGCATAGTGAGTGATGCAAACGCTGACGACCCCTGCGTGTGAGGTCGTGGAACACGGATTGTGTGAAGGGGATCTACGGCGTCAAACTGTCCAGGCATGATGTCTTGCGTTCGCAGTAAAGGTGCAACCTTCGGTTGAACGCGATCCTCTACTGGGACCACTGTCCACGGATCCTCACCGCCATAGACTTCTGGCGCTCCTGAGGCAAAGACGTAACGCGGACTTGGCGAATTAGGTAGGGCAGCTACGCCGTCTTGCACACCATGAGATTCATGAGGTGAACCAGAGTAATGCGGAGCTACGGACAACGGGACAAGACTCGAATAAAGCTCACGCTGAGCAAGCATACGGTCCCTAGTACATGCTTCCAAGTCGCGTGGCAGCTCCCACATGACATTCGGATACACCATGAAGTTATAGTTGTCACAGTAGGAAATGAGGTAGTCAGACACTACATACTCTTGCGTCCGAGCCTTTGTTGTTGAATGGAAGGACGAACGTGGGCCATGAGAAATGGAGTCTGACGACGCTCGTGGGAATTCGAGGCCTACTGATGGCCTTGCCGCATCTCGTGAGGTTGCCAGCAGTAGCGATGCACGGAAAAGAGGGGGCATCGGTGGGACCTCGCATTGATTCATCAAGAACAACGCCGATACCGCTTCATGCATCAGCCTATCACCAGCTATCACAATAAATGGCAGTCCAGGATTTCCATACCTGTTCGTTGTGGGCAGCGTTGTTGACGCGCTTACAGCATGCTGATAGCCAAGTGCCTCGCCTAAGAATTGATACGACTGGAAAGATGAGTTAGTAATCGCGGGTCTCTGAACCTCTGGAGGCAAGATAATCCGTAAAGCTGGTGAGTCTGCGCCAACTTCTGGACGACTTAATGGGGCAGCAGCCGAAGTTGTATCCGAAAAGTTCGTAAAGGCTTTCCAAACCGTATCAAGAATCACTTCTTGTGGCATCAAAAAGAACTTTAGAAGACCCGCTGCCACGTCTCCATTGTGTCCGCGTCCGAGTTCCGACGCTTGAATCGATTGAACCTTTCGAATGCGTTCTACAGCCGCGAGCTCCGCGTTGGTGGACTCTACATATCGACAGCGAAGGCAGGCTTCTTTGCTCACGGCGTGGGAATGCCATGGACCCCACCGTGACACGGGTTCTCCACGTATGTCATCACGGGCCCGCAGTCCGTTGACAATACGTAAGGCCAACTGGATGCATGATCTGCAAAGGAACCTTGTAGAGTTCTCAGAACCGACCGAGGGCCGAACCCTCGTCTTGACGCTAGAATCCTCGTAGGTTTCCAGCTGTTCATCTCGTATCGCTTGCTGGTAAGGGTGTGAATGTGCGAGGAGCTCCTCCCATGGAGGCTCTACTCCTCTGCAAAATCGGTCTCGTCTTCGTTGTCCCCGATCGACATTGAACTTCTTTTGGCTATATCGTCGCGCAAGCTCCTCCTCTGGCAAGTCGTCATCATCGCAGGACAAAGGAGGGGAATCCGATTCCCATTCAGATGATGACTCGTCCAGTAGAGGTTCCTTCTCCGGAACAACGTCAGGATCGGGACAAGTTAGGCGAGAGTGCAGGGTTTCATTGCGACGGTGCGATCGGGAAGGCCTCAACGGCGGATTTAGAGGACCAGCTGAAGCAAAGGGAGGTGTGATGCGAGTCTTCAAATCGAGCTGGTCAGATATGGGACCGGGATGACCGAAGAAAAAGTCGAAGCTGGACCAATCGTTAGGGCAAGCCCATGAGTATGCTCGAATGATAGACTCAAGCGGCATTTTCGCCTCGAGGAGGAGATATCGGAGAACGTGAACCGGTAAGGCATGGAACAGCGTTTCAATGACACCATCTGGATTTTCCTCAAGAGCGAGAGCCCTCGTAATTCTCTCCACGGATTCTGATGGAAAGAGCGTTCGTGCAGGGACCTTAAAGTCGTTGACATCTGGCATGTTATCCGTATGAGCACACTTCACTTTGGGTATTGTTTGGGCCTTAGCAGCAAATGCGTGACCTCGATCTTTGCGATCGGCATTAGCAGTAAATGGGTAGCTTGTGCTTGGAAGTTTCGCACGTTCAAGCTCATAATTACGCACTTCCTCTGGGTCGTCTTTGTGATACGGCTTGCGTTCAATAGCCCGCGTGTTGTCAGGTTTTGACAGGAATTCACGCACAGCCGCTGTCGCCGAGACGTCCCATGGGTGATGAATCTTACCTTGCTCGAGCTCATTAAGAGGCTCGAGTGGCAACCCTTGCTCATAGCCTCGATCGCTCGGTTTGATCACAGCATCTACTAACTCCTGGGGGGTCCGCAGATCTTTGGGTGTAAGCTCATCAACGGCCTCCCTCGCAGAATGAGGTACACAGGGGTCGGCTCCAGCGACTGGAGCGCTGACAGGCTCGAGGACTGGGCGGATGGATGCAGCTCCAGACGCATATGGACCCAAGGGCCCATTTAGAAGAGGCTCAGATTGTTCCTGGAGGATAGATTTGAGCGCAATCGTTTGAACCGCTCGCATAAAGAGAGAGGAACATGCGTGCGGTGTCTTCATGAACAAGTTACTGTCTTTCCAAGACAATACGCGATGCAAAAAGTCCAGCTTCTCGCGCAAGAAAGCTGTTGTTGCTGCATTATCGACACGCAAATCGGTATCGCCCAAGTTCTCTTCATCGTCGGTATCACACACTTCAGGAAGGTCTTTCGCACTTACAGCACGATTCAGCCATGTGGATAGTCCTCTCGCCCTTAAACCAAATCGTGCACGCGAAATGACTGGTAGGCGGAAACACGAAAGTTTTGCCCTCGACCTCATGATGTCACGAATCTTCTTCGTATAGCCCTGGATGAGCCTGGCGATCCTCGAATAGCCCTCTTCATCCGTCTTGTCATCGATGCAAGCCTGACCGACGCGGACCTTCACGTTACGCCGTGTTTGGTCCATATTTTCCGCTGTGTGGGATCGTCTTCCTTTGGCTTTCGATACATTGTTCTTCGGATTCACATGACGATCATTAGACCCCCCATCACTTGCATATGTGTGGCATTCCTCCGCCTGGGCAAGCAATCCCTCTGATTCGTCACGGAATCGGCGCTTGGCAACGTAATCTTTGTAGAGAGTCAGCTCTTCATGCAAGGCGAGGAGCGCATCGTAGATTTTCCGAGAGTGGACTTGATCATAGCGTTCGATCGAAGAGACTTGCCAACGACGACACTCGATCTCAAGCGATCCACAGCGTTTGTTGCGAGATTTTAGATTTCGAAGGGAGGATTTGTTCAATCGACTGCGTGCTTGCCGTTCCGCTCGGCTTGGTTTCGGTTGTGGCTTAGGGAGACCTCGTGTCAAGAGCGTAATGACGATTGGAATCTCATGCAACATGAGCTTTGTTTCAGCTCGAATGAACTCATCATAACTCGATTCAAAAGCTCCTCGTGCCATACGGGCTCGGAGAAGCTGGGACTGGTAGAGAGCACGACGTAGCCGACGAATGCCCCACGATAAATGGCGCGGCAAAAGAAGACGCCTGGTATTTTCTTCGTGCGCGATTTTTGCAAGGACATGAGGCCGAGGGATCATGAATCCGGCTTCGAGAACCGGACCTCCAGCATCCATCTCCTCTCCTCTCTCGAACATAGGATCATACTCCAGTGTTTGCATGAGCTTCTCTGCACTCGGCAAGGACACCAAATGGGTAGGTGGATATATCAGCGACTCGCTCGCTCGAGTTGTGCCAAGCGCACCTTTACGCCACTTGATGTATCTCCAAGTGCTCGAAGATGACCGGAAGGCCTTCGAGAGTCTCTTGGAAGGCGTGTTCGTATTGTGACCAACCGATGCTTGGCTAGCTTCAACATGGCCCTTACCGGATTTGTTTGCAGCATTGGACTGCGCAAACGCCTGCTGGCCGGAGCCAGACTCCTTTTTCAACTCTTGCTCGTCAGCTGCATCGGGGATCCATCCGATTCGAGTTGCAAAGAGATCAATGTACTGAACCTCTGGATTCACATGCAAGTATTGCTTCGTTAGGTTGAGCATCCCGATCACAAAGCTCTGATGCAGGAGAGTTAAGTGCTGAAACGGAGTGGTACCTGTCGTAACCAGGGTCGGATTATCTTTGTGATGCGGTGGAAGGAGCGGCAACTGCGAGGTATGATCAAGCCACACCACGTGGATAGCTAGTAACGTCAAAGGCGCAGTAGTTGGAACAAACCTAACCGGGAGGTGGTTTTGGAATGCCTGAAGACCAGGAAGAGCATGTGCTGGAAGAGCGGTTTCGTAATGCCAACTGACAAAGACAGTCGTGTCACGGGCTGCAGATGGATTGGAAAGCAGTCGGTGCCTTTCACGCATTACAGTTCGTGGAGGTCTCCTCGACCAGGGCGACAGGAAAAGTGGCATCTCCGGCATATCCTGCTCACCAGAGCTCGCACTATCCTCGTCGCTCGCAGAGCCTGCTTCGTCATCTGCTACATCCAACTCATTGGTAGCCTCGCTCAGCGTGTCTTGGTGAACCTTTCTCCCAGCTTGCCTGTGCGCGCGGCCCGATGATGGAACTGGGCCTAATAAGAGCTGATAGAAAGTTGTGCGATAGGTGGTAGCCGTAATATCCATGCTCAATACACGATGAAGGAGCGAAGTGTACGTCAAGAGCATACCATCAAGTCGCTGCAATAGATCTCGCTCCACACAGCTTCGATCGAGCCCAAGAAGCCGGCTTGCGAATACAACCGCTCCAAGTGGTGACTCTTGAGGCGCAAGTGGCCAGAGCTGCTTCACTACGGACTTCACAGCCTGGCGCCATGGTTCAGAGGCTGCTGCACCCGCTGTACGGCATCTATCAGCCGCCTCAATAGCGAGTTGAATGCATTGGGCTTGGCGATTCGGGTAGAGAGCTGCGGACAAAATGTCGTTTTGTAAACGGATCCTGGATGTCGTCAAAAACCTGAAGACAGAGTTCCAGAGCGTAAACCCTCCCAAGGTGATGAAATAAGAGAGAGGACTGCCTTGAAACTCGTAGTCGGCAGGCGTAAAATCTGCGTATACGAGCTTGACCGCAGAATCAAACGCTATGGAGTAAGATGTTAGAATGGATAGATATGCAAGCGGATGCTCTAGAACCGAAGAGGGAAGGTGACACCCATTCTTCATTCGCTCGGCTATTTGGTTGATTGCTAGCAGCTCTGAGTTGAACATTGCGGCACCCTGTGATGCTAGGGGCGGCTCTGACTGGTTCTCATGACTAGACATTTCCTCAATCACAGCACCCTCGGTGTGTCCAAGCGCAATCATCCCGAGCGGGATCAACTCCCGAATAGCATAAAATGCGACTAACGGACCTTCGAAGCCTGGAGTTAACATGTCTGGACGTGCGATGAAACGACCTGTATCGCCCATAGTACCGCTCGGAACTGATGTAGGGTTGTTACCGGAGCCTTCTGCCGGTGCCTCGCTGGGTTGGCGCAGACAGAGCACTGTTGCGTCGATATACTGCAGTACACGTGTCAGAGAGTGCCGCGTATGATACAAGAAACACACTAACTGTTCCAATGTAGTAGCCCATGCAAGCTCACCGTTGAGGATGGTACCAAATGCGATGATCTTTCTTGCTCTCGGGCTCAGGTGGCGTAAGAGTGCATCGGATGGTAGATCCATGAGTACATCTAACGAAGGAGTGTCAAGATCCTCTCCTTGCGCTACCACAGTCGGATTCTCGATGTCTGCAAGCTGTTTCTCGATTACCGCGAGCCATTCAAGATTTTTAACAGCCTTTACATGCTCCTCTTGCATCCTCTTGAGTGATTTCCCGTTGATAGCCAGTTGCTCCAGGGCTGGAATGTAGCTTTCCTTCGGGTCTGGTGGACTCAATTCCTCCTCCAGGGAGCCTTCCTCATGGGAAGGTTGCTGATACGACGGGTTGGATTTATCAGCGTTGTTGGGGCAAGATGACTGAATGGAATTTCTACCATCAAATCCATGATGTCCTAGAAGACATTCTGGATGTGTTTGCATGAGAATAGCCGTGAGTTGAGGAGGGAGGCTTTCTGGAGGGTGATGCCGAAGGAAATGTGTACATAAAAGCGCGGACTTTGTTAGTTTGCGCGTTGAACCGGACTCGTTCGGCCGACCCTTCTTGAGCAAATGCTCCAAGTCACTGAGTGTCTCTAACACCACCGACACCTTGCCATCTTTCATAGGTACGCTCGTAGCAAATTTCGGAGTCTCCAAGGAGGATTGAGTACCCAAGTGTAATTCTGTAGACGTAAATTGGGGGTAGAAACAACGAATAATGAGCTCAAGGTACATCGCACGGGCCTCCTCGACGATCTCTCTTTTCCGCGCAAAGAAGGTTGTCATTAACATTATGATGTGCGTGTGAGCATCTTCAACCTCGCGCAAGGCGCGGCGAATGGCGTCTGCATAACATAGCAAGTTGTCTCGTTCGAGCACGCGTCCTATATCGCCGCATCCTCGGCTTGAAAACGGAAGACGGAATCCCCATCCTGCAGTCTCAGCTGCGTCAAAGCCCGAACCCAAGACGGCACGAGCATCAGCAGTACTGCCCTTACCGACATGTGCCTCATACGCATTCTGCATCGATTGCGCTTCATAGACGAGCAGAATACACGAAGCAACGTCGCTTACAAAGCGGTAGACTTCTTCCGCGGCAGTTGATTGACCTGGCTCTGCATATGGTCGAGGGCTGGACGGAGGGGCTAAATGACTGTGATCAACACGACTCGCCATATAATCAGCTAGCCTACATGCAGGAACCGTATAATATGCCTGCAGAGAGTCGTCACTATCAGCTCCAATAGGGTATTCACGGAGCTTGGCAATGTTTCTCTGCGCGTCATCAGGGACGCCGGCGATAGAGCCTGTGGGGACAGTCGTGTCAGCGTGATCGAAAATAGTCGCAGGAGAGACGTGAATCGATTCATCAACACCAAGCAACACGCACGCTAGATCACGACTTGGTTCTGTTCGCAGGAGGCCGGACTCCCACGCAGTAGGTAGCTTTAAGAAATTCTTGGGCGGCGGGTGAGACAGTAGGTATGGCCGAGACAAGTGATGATCCCGTAAGATGGGGTCGTCTTTTTTCTCTGTTGAACCTGTGTTATCGGGTGCTCCCGAAGGCAAAAGTTCCAAAAGAGAAGCTGCTGGTGTGATATCAAACCGAGGAACGGAAGAACTTGCATCGCGAACTCCGCTCGGCGGGACAGAAGGGGGGAACGGCAACGCAAATAGCAGTGGGCCGACCGAGGGCTGACGGGGGAGGGCTTGTGGAAAAAGGGCAAAACCAATTGGTAGACGACGTGCCAATTGAATCAGTGCATGACGCAGAGGATCGAGTCCGATGATCCCAGACTTGATTCTCACAAATGGCGCAATACTACGAATGAGCAATGATATGATTTGCATTTCGATTCGCAGACTCGTCGAAACCCGATTAAATGGGTTCGGCCCCAGACCCTCTGCATGCAGAACAAGTGGATGGGGTATAACTACCCTTGCCACATAGGAGGGATTTGAACCCAAATTCAAGCCTGCTGTGAGGCGAGGTATAGGGTAACACATCAATTCATGCAACTGCCAGGAACCATGCTTCAGGTCATCAGCCTTCTGCATTCTTGTGGAATTTGCATCGGCAAGAATGTTTACCTGCAAGAGCAGCAGTTGCTTAATATACGACATTGCGAGCATAATGGCGAACGTGTTGTAAAAGCGATTTGCAAGTTGTCGATCAAAGTCATACAGAGTGTCTGCAGCGGGAAACCACATTCTTCGGCAAAACTCTGGTACATCGGACGCAAAAGTTCGCTGCGAATTGTCGGCTGTCGGTAGGCGGGTGATCTCTGTTACACTGGGTTCGCGAGGAGGAGGGGAGATCAAGCCAAACCTGAGCTTGCGTAAGCTGTGTGGTGTCGCGGAAGTACTGGACGACACCCGTGACCTATACAACGCGGCGTATCCCAATGCAAAATGAGCGTCTCGAGCAGCCAGAACAGCACTCGACGAATTCGCAAAGAACCGCGTCATAACAGGCATGGTGTAAGCGGGGGCATTGAGCCGTAACAGAAGGTCACTCGCAGGAGAAGCCAACAGGAATTTAGCTGGTGGGAATGTGCATAGATCCAATAGAGCACTGAGGCATACTTCAGCGGTTCGGTTGAGCGCCATAAACATCTCAGGCTTAAAAGCATTCACCAGACTCTCGGTGACGCCCGCTTCATAAAGCTTACGATGAAGCGAAGGATTATTACGCACGAGCTCGCCTGCAAACTTGGCGCAATTCACATCGCTAACGTAAAAGCCATCGGGTAAGGAGGCCGCCGCGTCGAAAAAGGTGGCGCGCAAAACGAATGTGTACTCGTCGCATTGTGACTGATCGGCAACAAGTGAGAGCCTTCGAACAAAGAAAGGGATGTTAATATCACCCACAAGCGACGTAGTAATCCTGGGCAGAGCCAAAGATGCTGGTACGGAGATATTGAACGAGATTCGACCATACCCGTCAACAAACGGCTTCACCAAGATGGCTGCAGAACTAGAGCTGTGAGAGTCTAATCGAACGCGCTTGTGTTGAGTGTTGATTTCGTTATCTGCCTCTGATCCCGTGGCATCAGATTCACGGAAGCGACGAATACCAGGTTTTGACGGAGAACCTTGTTCCTGGGGTTGATGGGTGGTGCGAACCCTTCGGGGGTCTGGGGTTTTAAAACTGTTCATTGCAAGTGTGAGGTACTCAGAGTCAATCGACGTCCCCATAGGACGGCTTCTCAATGCACTTGCAGTAAGAAAGTTGGCAAGGGTCCGAGATAACTTGGGATGGCCCATGGTGGTCGACTCACGACCCAAGGCATGAGAGCAAAATCCTTCAATGGTTTCATGGAGTAGACTAAGCAGATTTGAGGACTGGAACACCGCCCCGAGTCCCAGAGGTTTATAATTCAGAATGGGATCGTCGCGTTCTTGTGGTGGACGTTCGTCTGCTCTTGCTTGATATTGCATAGCGTGCATCATCTCCTCCATTGCGCTCCGCGTTCCTTCAGGATTGCAGGAATACTGGAACCAATCAGGATCTATAAAGAGAGAGCCAACATCGGGGCACGCATATCGTGCGTTGAAAACCGCAAGGGAAATTTGACGCCTTCTCAAGCTTTCCGCAAAGCTTGGGTCGTTTTCAAACTCCTGGACAATTGCGTTATGGAGCAAATCCTCGTCAGCCGAGAGCAGCGATACTTTGTGAGCCTTGAAGGTATGCTTTCGGGCGTCAATGCGGCTCTGAATTTCTGCCATCTCTTCGAAGGATCTCCAGGCGTCAGACGTCGGTACTTGCGTGAGAAGCTGCGACACCAGGCCTGGCTCGTGTCGAGGATCCACGAATGGCTCGAGACTCGCGTCAGCAGTACGAACGTCAAGTCTTGCACGGAAATCCTCATAGGCAAAGCTATTCACTAGGTTTGCAGCGGGACCCGCCAAGAGAGGTGCTTTTCCGACGGACAATGCACGACTGGCCCAAAGAAAGTCCCTGGGTACAATCCGTTCTAAGCATGCACAAATGATTGCCTGGGCCAGCCCATTCTGGAGGACAGCTGGTCGAATTGTACGTGCATTACGAACAGCATGAATTGCAACAACGAAGAAACCCTCGATGCAGTCCTGGACATTCCAAACTGCGCAAGGCACAGGTCCACATACCTGGTGTGATCCACTCTGTGGACGCAGCTTGGAGGGCAGTGCTGATAATGATCTCCTGTCGATATCTAACATCGCTCGTCGTGGGAGTGACCTGCGGCGCGTAGTTGTAATCGAAAGCGGATGCGTCTCAGCAAGTTCCTTGAGCTCAAACGCGGCGACACGGTCATACTCCGTGAACGGCAATACAAACGACCGTGACAAGTTATCCGCATGGGCTCGGGTCAGTGAAAATTCGGACACGTGATGAGGATCATCCGAGGCCTCTGGTAGGATACGTTGAAGAAAATGCATATCACCAACAGCCGCTAGCAACTGACGGTCACTTGCTCGAAGTGCGTTCGTAAGCCCTGATGTCTCCACAATTTCTCGGATCTCGTCGCTTAACAGCGACATTGGAAGACCAAATATGGGATGCCATCCAAGCAAAGCGCGTTCATCATACGGGGAGCCAGACGGCGGCGAACATTGTGATGCTTGATATGATAGCCCCTGGGCAGGAGTAGAGTGTAGCCAATGAATATAAGAAAAGGGCCTGGAAACAGTAATTCCGGAACGTTCCAAGTCGTAAAGGCCACCGGGTCTAATTGAAGACATGTCAGCAATCATACGCGATCCTGCTTTACGATGCTTCCTCCGCTCATTCCTCTGCTCCTGGAGAAATTGATGCTCATTGTGGAGATCTTCGATAGTCAGTTTGCGGTCGCGCCCCAGCAGGGAGAGCAACGGCTCATTGTTGATTTGCAATTCATTTGTAGGATCTGACTCCGGCGATGATTCATGAGGTGACTCCACAGATCTCGACTTGTCAGTATCAAGAATTTCTTCTACCGCACTGCGAATGCCTGCAGTAAGGTTAGCGACGACACTCGCGTCGGACAGGTTCAAGATTTGGGCAAGCCTAGACAGTATGACGGTAAGACCGTCGTAGCGCTCAAACATGTCTGTAGCTGAGGGATGTATCGCGACCGCATTGACAATGAATTGACATGCCGCGGTAAGTAGACTGCATGAACGGACTAAACCGTATGCTGGCCTTAGGTTGGCACCGGGGACCAACATCCTTTGTAGTACTGCCATTTCCGGGCTAAGGTGGGCTGGTCTTGTGTCTGAACCTCCTCCCGAGCCAGTCTCATCGGCCGACGCTCGACCAAGGATACTCAGACAGACCTCCATAGGACCTTGGAGTGGAGCTTTAAAGCGAGCCACAAGCGTTTCAACATATACTATCAGTGATAGAGCGAGGAGACTTGCCTCCGTGATGGCACAGCCATGCATTGCTGGGGATTCATGCGACGTTGCGAAAACAAGTTCTGCAGGCGTCGGTGTACGCTCCAAATGACCTTCGAGCGGAACATCAGCCCTTGTGAGCGCGTGAGAATAAGTGATCGGAACGCGATGGATTATCCCGCGGCGTAAAGCATCCCTTGGTAGAAACTCTCCGCCGTAAGCTACTGACCGTGGGGAAAGACCTGATATCACTCCTGGGTCGTGCACCGGTCGTAGTTGGCTGAGTAAAGAAGGCTCTGCCTCGGGCACACCAGCTGGACTACCCTCGGCTTTGCTTGCGATACGAGCCTGATATCGCCACGAATGGAAGTCAGCTACATGAGGGAACTTTGCCTGCAGTTCTGGTGGAAGCTCTGGTGGCACAAAGTTCTCGTACGTATGAACCAATTCGATCATCTCATGGAGATGAGCCACACTCTTGGCAAAAAGTGAAGTGAAGAGACCGAGATGAAACGTGCCACCAGCTTTGATCCATGCCTCGCACTCTGGGTTTTGCGAGAATCTGTCAAATGAGAACAGAGCTTCAGCAAATGATGCCATCGGCACGAGCGATGCAGGTGGGACATACGTCAAGACATACGGCACTGTAGGCCCACTTGTTTCGTCAAACATATTGAGTTGCATCCTAAACGAGGAAAGCTGTTCCTTGAGTTCGTTCTCACAAACACTGGTTTGAGACCAGGCCGAATCCGTGATGCCAACCTGTACAAAGCTGGCCAAAAGTTCAATGAGACCTGACCCGTATTGCTTCTCTCTCCAAAAGAGCTGATTTGGATAAATAAGACGATAGAACTCCCAAGTCTGAATGGACCTGTTTGATGAGTTCCGTATCAAGTCCTTTTTCCGATGCAACTCGTCGATCATCAGGATCACCTTGTTAAACTGTTGGATACCCGAGTCGTACTGAGAAATACGGTCAGAAAGGTGGGTTGTGATCCCTGCTTGGATGTCTTCAGCGACGATCTTCTGTTCTTCATCGCTTGCGATGGGCTTTTGGAAAGTAGTCGTAGAAGGCTCTGTCTCATCCAACAAAACCTCAGCCATTGCAGCAAACGAAGCAACCGTATCTCTGACGAAGGGCTTTTCAGGCGCAGGAAGCAATTGAAGCGTGCTTAAGATTTCGAAGTAACGATCAGCCTGTGCAGCACCATTGAATGCCCGCAAGCAACATCGAATAAACTCCGCCATGGATGATGCATACTCGAGGGGGACAGAAAGCGATCGGCATACACCCTGCGCGATCATCATTGTTGAGAGCTCTCGAACGCCCCGCTCGCGTGCCTTGATTGCTATCTTGTGCATTGGATGATAGCACATTGCTTCATCAAGTTCTGTCATCATGTCAAATCGGTATTCTGAGGTCCACGGAATGTCAAACCTCCACGAGGGCACACCATACCTCATGGCATAAGCGAGCGATTCTTGCCGTGAGAGTGGTGTCAACAGCCAGGTCAATGTCGGAAGTACCCCTGCATCCTCGTCAACTGAAGTGTTTGAGTCTGGGACAATCTCTGCCCCCATGTTTGAGAGGGCATTCTGTTGGATGCGCCGATAGCGTTTTACGATTAGCTCAATGCAATTCCAGACTTGATCGAATGTTACAGACTCCAACGGTACAAACGATGAATCGGCACTGTCGCTGGTGGGATTCGCTGGAAATGCAGGTGCTGGAAGAGGCCTAGTCAGTTGCGAAACAAATTGCAAATCACGCGATTGGTCATCGTTCTCGGCCTGAATGGTGCAGTTTGAATGTTCCCGCAGCAGTTCGTTGAACTGTTCGGACTCATCCCTGAAATCAGCACCACGATGAAACCTAAATTTCTGCGATTTGATGAATGCGACTCCAGTCACAAGGATAGCCAAGTCATCTGCAGCAGCCGGGGACAAGTCAAAGCTCGAGGGTCTCGGTTGAGAGCTGCTGACGGGTGTGAACGCGTGTGAACTATGCTGTTTTATCCTTTTGCGGGGCAGACCAACAGTGTTTTCGTAGACCTCATCTGAGGTAGACGATGCCGCTCGTTGAGCATCAGCGACATTACTTGGTCCTTCAAGCGTCTTAAATGCGCGTTGGACGAATGTCAAGGTCTGGAGCTGTCGGGAAAGCTTCGTTAAGCCAACAACAGGATCAGTGACATGCGCTAGCGGTCCATCGCATGGGTTCACGCGAATACCTGCACGTACTTGGATTCGTGCAGGCAAGTACACGTGCCAATGTGGCACCCTCGGATACATTATCGCACCGATTTTGGCCGCTCCGTGTTGTAATTCCAAATCATCGGCATTTAGGAATGCAGCAATGAGGTCAAAAAATGCATCGAGGACGATTCCGTAATCCTCAAACCCAGCGTAACAGCTCGCCAAAAAACCAAGAATTTGGGAAACTAAATCGACTACCTCCGAGGGATTAAGAGGCTCTTCAAGATCCATTTGGGAGAGTTTTTCAGGGGTCAAGTCTTCCGTGGAGCGCAAGAGATGCCATCGATCCCACATCCACCAAAGAAAAGTTGCCGAGGCCTCTGCACCTGGAACAAGAGGCAGTGGGTGACGTACGAGTTTGCGCAAGGCATCACGAGACTCGATGCTCAGCTGCGAGTCCGGTGAATTCTGAAGCAGGGCCCAAGCATCCTGTTCGGCCCATGCTGGTGGCAGAATTAACTCGTATAAACTAGGTGGCTGTTGATCAGGGTGCAGAGCGGAGTACTCATTGGGATGAGCAAATCCTGATTGCGACGCAACGTCCGCCATTCGAACCGAAGCTCGATGACTGTCTCGGACGGTGTTTGAGTTCGTATCACTCTTCACAGACGCTGCCTCTGCAGTCCACTTGCAAACCTTTCCATAAACGCTCCCGAACTCGCGAGTGGAGCGCATCACATCAGGAGGGGGAAGCGGACAATCCAGTAGCAGATCGTGTGCGTGCGCATAGTCCCACAGCAACGAGTGGAGGAACGTCAAAGACGCTGCGGCAGAATTATTGACATTGTCAATGCTTAGGCTTAGACTCGAGTTCAGTCTGAGGTACGCCAGCAGTTGCCTTGGTGAGAGAAACCGTATGGCGTCTATCTGCATCTCGGACAGCAGCTGTTGTCCGGGCTGGTATGTTTCTTGCGGCACATTGAATCGTTGCATCTTCGACTAGACGAGGTCTCGCAACGGTACCGGCAATGCCACAGAAACGGAGAGTGTGAATGATCTAATGTAACGTGCGCCAGTCTTTCAGAGCTGGCTCTGCGTAGTTTGATGCAAGAACCACCTAGCGGTGTGGCTACCAATCCAGCCAACCGAGTCACACAGTCGCCTGACTCCAGGTCCACTAATGTAGCTGATGTATCTCACGATTCTCCTCGACTTCGGAAAGATCAAGCAAGCTGCAGGCACGGCAAGGTTGATAGAACAAACTCGCACCTGACTTCGAGTTGGGGCGCTGGTCTAGCCCTCCCGTTGAATTACCTCTCAGAGTTCAACTACAGCGAACCTTGGGGAGGGATGTAGGATGCGCGCCTGTGCTTGAGTCTATAAGCCAGATGATGTGGGGTTTCCGTCGCACCTGCAGTCAGATCACTGGTCGTAGTGGGTTTTGACCGGGACGTACTCAAGCGTGTGGTGCAATCGCAAACACCGCAGTGGATCACCCCAGCGCTGACTTTAGCGCTGTTGCGTCGAAATATCCTGCGGATCCGTGGATTGCCAGGAGTGCGCAGAGGTGGTATCAGTCAGCACTAGGTCAATCTACACAACGCAATACTCAGATACCTTACGGAACGAATAGGTCTTGGTATATCCACACCACCTACACTCTAGCACAGTCTGCGGATTAACTCGTTTCCGGGCCAGGACGGATGGCCGGAGATTGCGTGCCTGGCTTGGTCCTCGAACTTGTCAATTCAGTGGCCAGATATGGGAGTTCTTTGAGCCTTTCGCGGTGATACGAAGCGGGTCACCTTGTTCGATGGCTCCAAATGTACTCCAGTAATTACTCCAATAGAAACTGCACCGTCCTTGAGATCCCCCTGCGGTGTATTTAAATTCTGGACTCCTGGCTGGGTCGTTTCGTGCCATGTAAGGGTGCGCTGGGCGCCAAACCTCCGATAACGGAGTCACATGGCCTTGTGTCTGTATGACAGCTCTAACTGCAGCCTCCATTCCGAGATTCCTTTGCGCGCCTTATGAGAACGACCCAGGCTCAGGGTAGAGACACCCAAATGACCGTTTTGCACACTTTTCCTCAGTATTGAGATCTCAGGAGCAGGTCAGGGTACCACTGATAAAACATTGCCCGCATGTTGACAGCGCGGTAGGTTATTGTCCTATCAACGTCTGGTCCCGAAAATCCATATGGCCACCGCAAACGTGGCGCGGCAGCATGCCCGCCCGCGTGTCGCACCCTTCCCAGTGCTCGACTCGAACTACCGCAAGTTCCTGCTCGAATATCAGAACGCGCAACACAAAAGGTATGTATAGTCTATATCTATTTCCGCGCTGACTTTCTCGTACGCCCGGACAGTCCTCTGATTTCAAGCCCTTCGCCCCCTCCTTCACTCTAGGCGTCTTCGTGAAATTCAAAGAAAGAAAGGAGACGGTCAGGGCCAGGTCCATGCTGACCTCGGCGGCCAGCAGAGACCTGTGCTGAATGCTGAATCCATGCGCATCCTTGAGGCTATGGCCCTGGGAATGGCTCCCGCAGGCAGCCCACAACGCAAATCCAGTCAGACTGTGGCAATTCAAACTCCAAATGCGGACAGTGACTCACCTCCATCTGCAGAGACTTCCCACATTGGCCACACGATCCACCAGCACGCTTCCAGTGCAGCCTTTGAGGTCGAGGCCAATCACACCGCAGCACGATCGCCAGTCAGGCCCGCCAACATTGCCTCTCATGCGAAGCCAAGGCGGACTCCGTTCCTCAAGCGAGACCTAGCACTCAAACATGAGAAGGAAAACCAGCGCATGTTCCGAGTGCTCCTCAAAGTCGCGACTCGGAAGCAAGCCAAAATCCCGCAACCTCCGCTCTTCCAGAACGCTCGAGTCGCCAAGCGTAAGGCCTTCACAGAAGAGAGTAAACGCCTGAGCCGCGCACTCCGTCTGAAGTGTGGTCAAGCCAAGGTATCAGTGCCGCGCGCAAACCCAGAAGCCATCGCTCGCAAGTTTCCAAATAGCGCGGAAGGTGTACGTGCGCGTGTGGCTCTGGCTCACGCAAAACCACGCTTCCGCGCAAAATCATCCCTGATTTCGATTCCGTTTTATGAGGTTGCACGTACAGTAGTACACAGTCGGCGACGTCTCGTCAAGAAACTAAAGTCAGCAGTTCGTTCTCGGCATCGCCTTACAATGCTTCCCGAAGACATCGGCTACTGGAGCAAGGCGAATGTGTTCTTCACGCTCAGTGTCAATACCTCGAAGGGAGAGGTCTCTCAGACAGCGGTGCCAGCACCAGCATTGCTTATGGCGCCTTCATTGCACGAGGAATCGTCAGATTCCAGCGGGGCGGAGGCTTCTGAGGAAATTCCACTGCTAACAATTCGTCCAGCCGTACCCCCACCTCCAGTTCCTCCCGCCGCTCGATCCCCCAGCCCGCGAATGGACCTTGAGGGTTTAGACCAACTCAAAGCCCAGCCGTCACAACTATCACCTCAGCTTGCAAATAGTCCGCGAAGACGATCCTCGCTGTTGGAGGAAGTGGACCTATCACAGAGCAACTCAAGTAATGCTCCCAATTCATGGAAGATGCAGCTCCCGCAGGCACCCTGGCTCAGCCGCAAGATCGTAAAAGAGCGGACCAAACTCCGATCCCTTCACTCAAAAGATGGTGAGAGTGAAGATGAATCCATGCCGTCAGATGTCGATGAGCTCGATGAACTCGAGCCTGAGAATCCATCCACACTCAATTCCCTCTGTCAACACTGGCCCGGTAAAAGTCATGGCGCTCACGAGCCGGAACTGCTCCCGCCTGAAATCGATGATGGATCCAAGCATATCTTGACGACTCCTAAGGGGCTCGCTTCAGACAATATGAGGCGTGTGAACTCGCACGCAACAACCCTCCGACCATTCCGATCCGCTGCGTTCTTCGATCCAAGATCCAAACGGCCCTTGGATGAAACACAAACGAGTGGTATGGGTGTTGGAGCTGGTGCTCTTGCAGCCAATGCAATGACAGCAGCAGCACGTAGGCAAGCAAGTGTTGCTGAATGGCGGAAGATGTGGGAGGAAGCGCATGGCAACCCCGACCTTGATCCTCTCGCAGAATTAGCGCGCATTCGTCTCGACAGAGAGCAAGCACATTCCTCGGCTGCTTCCAATGCGGCAGACGAGGCTGAAAGGCGGCACGCATTACTAGCTCAAGCTAATCATGAAATGAAGGCCGCGCGACTGACTGAGCTCAAAGGCCTTCGAGCGATTGAGGCCCAGGGCCGAAAGATCCACACAAGACCTCCTTCGTCTCGGCAGCGGCCACTCTCCGCCGTGATGAACTCTTCGAATCATTTGCACTCAGAGGCAGGGCCAGGAACCCACGCCAAGATGAGAGCAGTGCGTCCGCTTTCGGCACAACCTCATGTCGGACCTCATGATGAGAACACTCCTCTCGAACAATTCCGAAGACGCATCGCTCTCACTCGTCACCAACTCCCATCCCGTGCGATTGTCAGCTCTACTCTTAGCCCTCAGCTCATTACTGAGCCAATTGCCGCAGAGCTAGGTTTGGAGCCGATTCGGACAACAAGCAAGGGGCAGGCGCGTCCGCTTTCCGCCGCAACTCACGCCGATGCTCTAAGATCAGCTTTTATGGCTACTTCCACTCGACCATCTTCAGCGGCTCCAGCATATTTCCATCAGACTCCCCAGACTGGTGCAACTAGTGCTACTCAGTTGAGATATGAAGCACAGCACAAAGCACACGCCGACCCTAACATTCAGGCTATTCTGTCCAAGGTTGCGGTGGCGAGTCAAGGACTTCTGACTCACAAAGAGGCTGAGGCATCGCAGTCATTTGAGCCAGAGGAGAGCAGTGGTTTGGACCCAAAGACCCTTGCGGCGCTCATCGCGAAGAGAACGTTCGAAAAGGTTCCTGCTGGGTTGATTTCTGAGCGAGCCCGAAGTATCCTTCAATCCGGAACTGTGCATCCTCAGGCTCTATCAGGCGCGCTTTTACGTGACGCGAAACCCTTCTTACACGAGCGCGCGCGGCAACAGCAGCAGCTGTCGCTTCGCCGCCCCGAGCGATCTCCAAGTCCTCGTGGAAAGTCTCGAGTAAGTGACGCAAATGCACGTGCACCTATCCTATCAGTTTCGCCACCTCCCTCGGAACTGCCAGCAACGACGGACCAACTCCTGATTCAGCTTGAAAAGGCAATTCAACGCCACAGAGAGCTGGAGCAACGCGAGAAGGACCGACGGGCCTCGACGGTTGAGTCCAGAGATCACATGCAAGGAGGGGTTGAATCTTTGCCAACGGTTCCAGCGAGTCACGCTGTGCACCACCTTCCGCCGTTGTTTGATACTCACCTCGGCATCACCGCCGACGGACAGCTGGTGAATATCGAACTTACGAAACCGCAGCTTGCGAAGGCAAAGCGGTATCGCCAGACCATCAGTAGAGTGGCAGCAAGCAACCCTGTCGCACGGATTGGTTACGAGCTACAGGATTATCAATTACCAAGGCTACATCGCGATGAGGCTACCGATGCGTTGCTGGAAGTTGTCGGCGACCCATCCACTGGCAAGAGCCGATCGCAGCCATCGACCACGAGCAGTCAACAAAAGTCGGACTCTGATGGGGAGCCCCACTCGCAGGATGGACGAGTCAGTAAAATGAGCATGGAAGACATAGACCGTATCCTAGCGAAAGCTAAGGAAGTTCTCGGCCCAGACGAATTTGATGAACCAGACGATACATATCTTATGAATTTGAATCTCGAAGTTGAGGGCGACTTGGACCAACTTGAGCAAGGATACTTGGATCAGGAGGAATTAGACTACTCTGATTTACAAGAGTTCCCTGATCTAATATGAAATCCAGTTTTGTACAGTGTTTCTCCTAAGTGTTTGATACAATACACTAGTGTCTTTATTCATTGGTAAATCCTTGCCCGGTACAACATGTTGTGGGCAACACAGCGAGGACCCGCTATCGCCGAAGACCAAGCTCAGCCTGACGTTCGATTCGTCTCAAGATCGCTTTGGCTCGACCTAAAGCGACGCCTGCATCTTCAATCTTGGATTGAGCGGCTGCCTGAGGAGAACTTCGAGGAGGAAGCGGCTTCTGCTTGCGCGGCGAGGATCCCGGACTAGGTGCGACATATGGCTCAAGGCAGTGTGCATGACCCTTTCGTGCACTAGTGGGTCTCTGGTCCCCTGCGGTGTGCGGCACAAACGTGACTTTTTTGCGTGAGGCCGGGGTTGCAGGGGTCTTGGTTCGTTCTGGTTTGGGAGACATCCCACCTAAGACTCTATCGATTCTGTCTAAGAGCTCTAGAGCATCCCTTGTCGCATCAGAATGGTCTTTGACAGATACTTTCGACTTGCTTAGCTCACGTTCAGTGAGCCGTCGAAGTTTCTGGTTGAACTCAGCGCTTAGTGACGCCATAAGCTGGTTATCCCGCCCAAACTCAGCAGAGAGCCGCTGTGCAGATGCCTGAAGACGTGCCAAGTCAACGGCAAGCGAATCCATATCCTCATACACCCGAGCTAAAGAACCAGACGCAGACGTGTCTGCCGCCTGCTCCAGGACCTCCAGTCGAGTTGGCTGCACGTTGCCCTCACGAAGCTCTTGGATCAGTTGATCAACTGGTGCGTAAAGCGCTTTCACGCGGTCACGTGCTGCAGTTTCAGCAGATGCAACAGCCTCATCAATGTTGAGCCTCTGGGCTGCCTCCTCGACAAGAGACTTGGCAAGGTCAAGTGGGCGGACTTCGGGTGTCACGGCAAACTGTGTCCCCTTGCGCGGAGGGGTCTTGATAGTAGAGGGACCTGGTGTGCTGGTGGCAACTGGGGGTGATGTGAGCTCCTTTCGGGCCTGAGGAGAGAACATACCTGATGCCTTCATCTGATGATATGCTGACTCGTTGGAGAGTCGAATAGCGAGCAAGTTATCCTTGAAGATTTGTCGGACAGCGTGGTCGAAATTGGCGACATTCGGGTCTCGAGTAATACGTGCTGCTGCTTCAGGAGGCACACCGAACTCATCGAGGAGTTTACGCCGACGGACAAAGTCGGACAGTGCTTCAGGCGAGAGCTGGAGCATAGCCTGTTGATCAAGCATACGGTATTTGTCTCCATGCAGCCTGCATAGTCTCTGCAGTCGGTAGAGATGAGTAGAATCAAGCATGGGGAGATACTTGGAGATGAGTTCATCTCCTGTTGGCAAATTGGCAACCTCACCACCGGACGGCTGCGGTGAATTGCCAGTCTGCGTTGAGGAACAGACGCTGGGAGAGTTTACTCCTAAGAGGAGATTCTGAACGCGCTCGCGGTCTTGGGGTGCCACGGTCCCAAACAGATCATTAATGTTGGGGCTTTCTTTCGATGAGCGAATGAGCTCGAAGAGGACCTTACCAAGCGCCTGCACGACGTCTTCAGCAGTGTAACCTTGTTTGGTGGGAAGGTGGCCTTGGCTTTGGGATGTTGAGCTGATTTGCTGTTGGTTCTCCTGGGGTGACGGTTGATGTGAACCAGTGGGGGCTCCCTGTGCTAGGGATTGACCGGGAGTTGTTGACACATCACATCCCAGTGACAAGCCAGGGCTCTTCATGTTCTGAGATCCTTGAACTTGCCCTGAAGCATGCACGCGATCGCCGAAAGCTTGACTTACGTCGCCCTCAGTAAGGGTCACATCAACATCGCCAACAAACTTATGTGAAGCAGGTAGCTCGAATGTATCGTCACCCTCGACCGCCTTCAGGATTTCAGCCAGCTCTGCGTCAATATCCTGGCTATGGTCGTAGTATTCGTCCGGGGTGGATGACTCCTCCGGAAGTCTACGAGATCTTTCTGGCGATGACGATGCGTCTTCAGACACATCTGCACGAGGTGAAGACCATGCACTCCTGCCTCCCTCCTTTGTACTCGCAGCGTTCCAAATGAAGGGTATCTCCTCACCCGATGGGGCCGGTCGGGCGTGTCGACCGTACTCTGACTCAGCCTCCGAGTCAAAGTCTTGATGATGGCGTCGCTTGGAATTCTTGCGGTGTCGCTTTTCCTTCCTCTCCTTCTTGTCTTTCTTGTCCTTCTTCTCTTTCTTATCGCGAGTTGGTCGCTTCTGACCATGACGGCTTTCATCGGCGGCCGCCCTTGTGATCTTGCCTTCGGAATCGTCGTTCACCTCGTCAAGTTCAAGTTGTAAGGCCAGGAACTCGGCCTCGTCCATGGGTTGGGCTGGACTTTCGGGCCGACGCGCCTCATGTGTGATGTCAGTTTCGTCTACTTCGCTGTTGTGAGCCATCCTTCTGTGCCTGCGCTCTCGGTTCTTTTCCTTCTTACGCTGTCGATCCAACTCGCGCTCTCGTCTCGCCTTTTCTCGTCTGCGCTCGCGTACCTTCTCAGGATCCACAGGAATGCCTTCAAACTCCTCATCTAAGGCATCAAGGAAGTCCTCGATGCTTTCGTCGGGCGCGTCGGTCCAGCCTTCGAGATCATCCTCGTCAAAGGTACCTGCAGCGGTCCGACTCGTGTCGAGGTTGGGAACCGAATTAGAACTTGTACCCAGCCCGGACTGAGATCCACTGAGCTGTTGTTCGATTTGTTTGCGTCTCATACTTGCTACTGCTCGAAGGTAGGCCCTCCGTCTAGCTCGGTCTCGCTCGCGTGCTCTCGCCTGAGGGTCCTTTTCAAAGTGTCTCAAGGCTGACGGCAATTTGGCAGGCGGTACAAGTGCGAGCTCTTCGAAGGCTTCTCTCCACTTCGTAGACAGAGTGTCTGCTCGCACTACCTCTCGTCTAGCCTCCCGAATGCGATGCCGGACCCATCGCTCAAGTGCACGAGGCGAGAGGCCCTCAGGATCGTCGATGACATAGTCGTGAGGCGCGTTCTCCAAGGCGCTTAGGTCCTGGTGTAGCAGTCGCTCGGTATCCATTTCCTCGGGGTCAGTGACAAGGAAGTCTTTCAATTCGCGTTCCGTCTGTTCCTTCTTTGCCAGCACACGCTTGTCTGTCTCCCGTTTCACCCTCGCCACGTCGTAGGCATCCTCGGGAAGGTCGAGGGCACTCAGGTTGGACTTGAGTTGGTCAGACCACTTGAACGACGGTCGCGCTGTGGGTGCCATGGCCTGTCTCAGGGTGTCTGGTGTGGGTAGTTCGCCCGAGAGCGCTGCCCCAGTGTCCAGATCTGACTCGTAAGGTGAGCGTTTCAAGCCAATCCTCGAGGAGTCAATTTCCGAGGGCAGCTCCGACTCGGCCCCGCTCTGCGCGAGGTTGCTATCGGACATTCACTGGGTTTCGTAAGAGATCCTATCGTTCTGCAGAGTCTTTTTATCAACTGCGCCTATTGCTCACGAGATATCACGATGTGGAAAATGGGTTTTCTCAGAGTTTCATTTTTCCCGCCCATCCCGCGTTTCGTGGGGGAGCCGAGAGACTGATCACTGGATCCGAGCGTCTTCTGTATCTACGTGGCGCCTATACACAGAATCTGAGTTTTATTCTCCGCTGCAGAGGTTGTATGTTCATATAACCGAGATTTTCGAACTCGCAAATCGGATTCGGGTACACTACTGGAGCTTTCACTGGTGTTCTGGGGGATACGCATTCATCACACTGCGGAAAAGGAGGTCCAAGCGAGATAACACACTCCCCGTGCTCTCAGCACAGCTGGCCGCGTCCTTACCTACAAAGCCCCCTGGAACACCAACCCTGGAGACGTGTTGGCGCTTCTTTTCAAACTTCGTGTTTGTCGAGGCGCGCCCAATTCGTGGACCAGGAAACAACTCGGATTGCTAGATTACACGCTTCCGGCGTGCTGCGTCTGGTCTATTTTAGCGTCACAATCCGGGAATCCACTCAAAATCAACCCGAAACCCACCAACTTGTGCGGACTTGAAGGCGCGGGACCCGGGTTCGCTGCGGTTGACGTGCTTACCGCACGGAGCGCCCGGTTTGACCGAGCTATGACGATAGAGCTACCTGCGGCTAAGTGATCAACCACAGAGGAAGTCGGCTTCGTCGCTCCTGAGGCCGCTTATACCCCCAGGTCCCATGAGGGGAAGAAGCATAGTCCGAATCTTTGTCACGCTGTCACTCGCCCAGTGTCTCGTAGCCGTGGTTACGAGGTGGACTACGACTGTCAGCTCGACCTTTCTGAGCATGCGTACGTCAGCAATGCTGTTTGGCGCGTTTGCCGCGATTTACTATTTGAAAAACAGGCTCCCAACGCCAGTCTGCCGAGAGGTCGCACGACTGGGGTTCTATCCGTTACTACCAGTGACGATTGTCAGTCAGCTCACGCGAGGAGGCTGGTACAACGAGGTTATGCCCGGCGTCTTGCTTGGAGCCGTACCTATCGTTACCTGGCTCAATATTCCTTATACTCTTTACACCCAACACAATGTCCGAGCGGTGGTCAACCTGATGGACGAATACGAGGGCCCCGTCGATGAGTACGCCCGGCTGGGGATCAACCACTTGCGCATTCCCACTGTAGACCACCAGGATGTCGATCCAAAGAAGTTACTCGCAGCGATGCGATTCATCCGCAAGCATCGAGAGCGCAACGAAGCGGTTTACATTCACTGCAAGGCAGGTCATGGTCGCGGTGCAACCACAGCCTTCGCCTGGATGATCGTGAGCGGATTCGCCAACGGCAACGTGGACGCTATTCAGGCCCAGATTGCCAGGACACGAAGAGTGCGCTCGAACATCTTTGGTCGTTCAAAAACTCTCCAACTACTCTACGACCGATTGCTCCGCAAAGACATCGATGATGATTCCGATGCAGAAGAGGAAGCAACCGACTCGAGGTCACAGCTCAATCCCCATAGTGACAGCAAGAATAGACAGAGTCCATTCAACAAGTAAGATGAGAGGCAACCATCGGGTTGTTTTCAACGTGTTGTGCTACGATTGCATGCACAGTGTTCAGTCATTCTGGATAGACGAGACGTCACCACGTGAAACTGTTACTTCCTCCAGCAAAGTACGCTGTTCGCAGGTAGGAGGACAGTCTATTGAAACCTATGCATTTAACAGATCATATGGCATTTTTCAACTTGAACTGTAGTACCATGACAGCAAGTGCGGTTGTGAACACAGTCGCAGAGTCCTTGCCTCCACCGATTCACTTCACTCAATTCGATTATGCCGAAACTTAGGTTCCCTAACGACTACATTGTACCAATCAACCTTTGATTTATTTATGTTTTCCAGCCATCTAATCTCCTCGACTCGGAGGAGCCGGGTCCCTTTCACCTCAGTCTCTAGTCCTCCGGCGCGAGCTGAATGCCGAATTCATAAACTTGCTCATTTGAATCTTCTAAAGGAGGCTTCGACTGGAGATCCTCTTTTTCACCTTGATGCGCGAACCCAGTGGTCATTAGGGAGATATATCCCGCGCCGTCGCGTGCATTTGCCAGGAGATACTCTCGCACAAGCGGAGGACCAGTTAGCCTTAGTGTAGCTTGCTTCTTAGGTCTAGACAACAGCTCCTCTGTAGCAAGGCTCTCTGAGACTTGAACAACATTACTTGCGAATGGATCATTCTCAAGCTCTTGGTCCTGCAGCTCAACCACAGATGGGAACACCTTCGACGCCGAAAGGCCTGGTTGAACCTCAGGACTTACTTGACTATCCTCGAGACGTAGCGTTATGGCTTCTCGTTGAGCTCGACGCAACACAATGTCACGCCACTTCAGTAGAGCATCTCGAGCCCGCGCTCTCATACCCATTATATGAGCTTGGCGATGAGCTCTGCGAATTCTCGTCCATGCCCTCCAGGCAAGGAAAATAGTGCGCTGAGGATCTGCTCCAAGTCCGTGATATGCAACAACAAGCTGACGGAATCGGTGTAATGCCGGGTAAAGAGGCTTCAAGATCCTGCTTGCTTGGTCCGCAGGTTCCAGGGACGATCGTGGAACGGGAGGTCGCTCGTGGGTTGCTGCACTGCCGATCTCCGTGGCACGGGCGAGTGGCATACTCGCGTCGAACTCGGTTGACTCTGGGTCAAATCTTACCACGTAACTGTGGGTCGCGGCGCTCGAACGGTCAACCATCGCTTCATCTTCGATTCTCCATTCACTATCATCAAAGTCAGACCAGAGCCAGTCCGGTGCATCTGTGGATTCAGGCGCACCGTACGCAGCGAATCGAGCCATTATGCATTTCTTGATCGATTCCTCAGCTGCCTTGGCCGCTCGAGCGGTTTCGATGTGCTCCATGAGCAGGCGTTGCTGCTCAAGTCTCTTCGAAACACGCAAGACGGTGAGCGTCTTCCAATGCTGCAACGCCTGCCGTGATAGGGTCAAGTTTGCCCACTCATCGGCACAACGCTCCGCTTGCGACAAAATGCGTGCATTCCGAAGAGCATGACGCCAGGTAGACCACGCAGCAGAAAGGAGGCCTTTAGCCGCAAACTCTGAAGCAATAATGGAATGTTGCATTCTCTCTTGTCGCGCGGCGCGATTTTCTTCGAAGAACACGTATAACTTGCGCAATGCAAACCGCTTTTGCTGCATAATGGCATGTTTCTGAAGAACCTTTTCGCGTTGCCGCTCCTGTACCCAGCTACACCACCATGCAAGTGCGGATCGTTTGTAGATACCACCACCGAGCTGCATCTCCACCTCACGCTTACTTATGGTAGTCATTGTACGGTCGCGCCAGTGCTGAATTGCTTGACGTCGCCTCCATGCTAGCATGCTCTCCGCCGCTCGTTCGAGGCCCTTTGCATAGTGGGCCTCTCGCCATGCTCGTAGGGCATCAGAGAGTAGTTTACGTTCGTACTGCTGTGCTGCAGCCGTGCGTCGTCGTTCGTGGACCGCTCGGTGGTGCTTGCTAAGTAAGCTGAACCGGCGCAAAGTGTGCAGCGCTCTGCGCTTTTGACTGAGCTCATAAGCTTGAAGAGCGATCGTCTTGAGCCGGGCCTCATGATTCTCAGTGAGGAGATACTGCGAACGCCATGCCTCCCAAGCCTCCTTCAGAAGCCGAGGATGAACGATGGTCTGCACAAAGGTTTCGCTTTGCGTTCGTAGACGTGCCTTTCGAAGGGTAGCACTACGCCATGCACGGAAGAGTAATGCAGTGTCCTGCTTGCGCTTGATTTTTGCGACAAACTCGGCGCGCCAGAGGTGGAAGGCGTTTCGTAAGGTAAACTTTCGATCGACCTCCACTGCTCCTGACAGTTGCTCACGGTAGCGAGCCCGATCATGCGCGTTCTGGATCAAGAATCGGACCGCCTCTCGACATCTAAGGGTTGCTGATGTAATTCGAGCCGCCTCAAATCGAGCTCTGAAGGAATGTGACTCTTCAGTGGCATGGCGGAGTTTATAAAGTGATTGTCGCTTGAAGTGCCTATGTGCTATGCTATCCAACCTACCCTCCCCCAGAGCTTCAGAAAGTGCTCGCCGCAGCGCCGAAAGTGTTCGTCGGATGCGGAATTGCCGCTCAATCACATCACCTTTAGATTCAAGAGCTCGCAGACGACTCGACTCTGCTGCAACCTCCCGCCAAATGGCAAAGGCTTGATGGCGCTGATTTGCCATACGAACCTCACGCGCGTTCTCAGTCAGCATACGCAAGGTTTCTCGACGCCAAAGCAGTGCCCTCCAATTCTTGAATGAGGCCCTAACCAGTGCCTGATCAACGATTGTTGATACGGCCTTACCTCGAGCACGCAGATCGGTCGTGCGGTCGGTTCGCTTCTTCCAATGTCGGATGATGGATTGAGCCCAGGGCAATAGTATGTGCTCACGGTGAAATCCGTCTGCTCGGACAAGAGCAGCACGCTCAAGTTTGCGCTCGTTATATGCCTCACGCCATGTGTTCAAGGCAGCGACAGCCAATGCCTTGGGACCGAAGCAAGATTCGTGGAACTCATCTGCAAGGCGAGCCTGATGGCTGCGAAGAGCGAGAGTAGCACGCATCATATGTAGGCAAGGCGCTAGCAAGGAACGACGATAAAGTCTTTCTGCCATGCGTTCTTGGCGGGTACGCCGAATCTGAGTCCTCCATCTACGGAATGCCATGGAACGTTTCTCCTGGTTTTCTTTAAAGGCCTCGTCCCAAGCATAGAAGGCGCAGCGCAGTAGAGTATTTTTGACGCGCTCTTGGAACAAGTCAGCACGGATCTCTAGAGCTTTTGTGAGAGCTGTGCGTTTCCTCCAGACCTGGAAAGCTTCCCTTCGAGCACTAAGGAACGCGTCAAACACCCACTTGCGCAAATGCTTACGGCGAGATACACTCGCACGGAAGCGACGGAATGCGTATGCAAGTCGTGTGAGGCGGTCTCGCGCTTCCCATTGCATATGATAAGATTCCTCTGCGGCCGTTTGCCACGTCAAGAGAAGTCTGCGTAGCGTGTTGGTTCGCTGCTTAGCCTCAATAATTGATTTGACTCTGTGGAAATGCTCTATATACGTAGCTCTGGCATGCGCACCAACATGCCACCTTTGAAGCGCCTCCCTCATGCGTTTAATCTGGAGTGAGTAGAGCTTGTTCTGTGCATAATCACGCCAAGCGAGGATTCGAGCCCGCATGACCTTAAATGCCGACGTGAGACGACGAATGCGCATCGTTCTGATTGCCATTGCCCATTTCAGCCACGGTTCGAGAGTCGAGCGCATCAGATGCTTGCTTCGGAACTCATCTGCAAGGGAAACAAGGCTTCGTGTGCGCATCTTCAGCTGAATAGCATCCCGGAACCGCTGGAAGTGGAAGCCTAGCATATGCATCGCCAGCGCTCCCTTCGGACCGCAGACCCTGTTCTCCAGAGCCTTGAGTTTGGCATGATCATGCCACTTGGTCAGCGCGCCCAGGACTCGTGTCGGCGCGATCACTCGCCTATAAACCGAATATGCCTTTGCATCCAATTTACATTGCTGCAGAACCACACGTTTGATCTTGTCCTCCTCTCTGGTGACAATCTTATCGAGCAAAGCCGTGCGCTGCAAACAGAGCTGCGCGTAGTCGCGCCATTGGCTAAATGCATTCTGAGCACGACGTCGCCGAAATTCTTCGAACTTGGCCTGTGCAGTTTGGTGTGCATTCAAAACGTTCGACCATGCTATGAGAGCAGCCTGCTTGCGCCGGCGGCGTTGGCGCAACAAGAATCGCCAGATGGCAAAAGCATCAGATACGCGCTCGAAATTCAACTTTTCTTGCAGTACTCGCTGGAAGCGATGCACCTTGGCCCATGTTTGCATTTGTTTCAGGGCTGCACGTGCATATATTTGGGAACGAATCGCAGGGAATGTCGCACGGAGCTTGAAAGCAGTACGCCACATCCAGTAAAACTTCTTCAGAGCATTTCGGCGTGCCCATATGTCTGCAACTAGCTCCCTAATGCCATCGTGGCGACTATGCACATTATACGGATGCTCGGAATCGGTTTCGTCTGTGCTGTCCTCTTTGTGGGTGTACGCATCTTCATCTTCATTTTCATTCTCGCAAGTGTAGTCCTCCCCACTCGACGACCACTTGTACTCATACTTGCTGATCGTAGCAGCAGGAGATGGCACTTCTGACTCGAACTCTTCATCGGCATATTCGTCTGACTCGGAAGTGGTAGATTGCGTCGATGATAATTTCAGATCGCACGCCGCAGATACTGCTGGCCTTGCCTGGTGGGCGCGATGTTGCAAGGGTTTTGTGGCTTGCCAAGCATGCCAGCGTGCAAGAGCGTCGACAGTAAGCCACATCCTGTGGTTGGTGGATACGAGAGTGCGTACCACATCTGATGGAAGCTCCGAGTAGGTTTTAAGCCCGTTAGCAAGCACAGCGCACTCCTCTTGGCTCAGGTTATCATCACTAATGACGTTGGAAAAAAGGTACTGATAGAGTTGCTGGGGATAGAGGACCTGATACGCGCCGATGAATGTCAGAGCTTCGCTATCTGTGGATACTAAAGCAAGGGTAGTGTCTGCGTCGGTGATCTTTTTTGGAGTCGCTGTCGAGTCGAGACCGTCACGAAGGCGAGCAATCATCTCTGTGAATTGTGGATGCCGGGTGTGATAAATCCAGGCTGTCAAGGCAAATCCATATGAATCAAACGAGTGTGAAGTAGCATCACGCGTCAGAGCCTTTTGGGCTGGCGAAATGCTGAGTCGCATCCAGTGTGGTCGACGCATTCGCAGCATCCATTTCCACTTTGTGATGCAGTGTCGGGTAAGATGCCTACGGCTTCTGCTACTGACTATGTCGCCAGCTACCTCAATCCATTGAAGTGCGTATTGGGGATGCTTCTTGGCGAGTCCACGAAGCGTCTTGAGGGCTGACTTTGTGGCCAGTTCGTTCGGAACCATAGGTGGTAAGGTGATCTCGATAGACGAGCTCAAGTCAGATGGGCTAGCCTGTGCCAATGATTTTCGTTTCTCGATCAAACGTCCCAACCGAGGTCGGCGAGATGTGAACTCGTGGCACCAGACACTCCAAGCAGAAGTAGTGAGACGGCGACGATAAAATTGATCCGCTTGCTGCTCACGCACATCCAGCCCGATGTCCGTCAGAGCTTCGCGTGTTTTCCGACCGTGAAGGGTTCTGAAGAGGGAGATCCAATGATAACCCGCTGCCCGCTTAAGTTGTTGCTGAGCGAATCGGGTAGCCTTTTGATGTTTGAAGCGAGCCCGCAAGACAAAGGCGCGCCATTGCATGGCGCATGCAAATACTACCATCTCCATACGCTTTGCCGTAATCTGCGCACGAAGTTGCCTGACTGCATCCTCGAGACGAGCCTCTTGAGCCCTTGCAGCTTGTTCCAACTTTTCTCGAACCGCTGATCGTGCTTCAAGGGCGCACGCCGCTCGCAGAAGCTTTGCGCGTGCGGCACGCTCATCACGCATGGCTCGAAGACGTGCTAGGCGCGAGTGATAAGTGTAACAGCGAATGCGAGCCTCAGCGGCCTGGAGTTGCTTACTGGCAAGAATCCATCGGGTGGACCCTCCGCAACATTGCGCACACACCTCTTGTGCCGCCTGACCACAGTTGCGAGCGCAGTGTCCTGCAATGTTTTGAAACTCTGCGTCGAGTCCCTCCAGTCGTCGTAAGTCTCTAGAGGTTGCTTGCCATGTCTGGTGCTGTCGCTTGGCTTCCTCTCGAAGTCTAGCGATTTCTCTTTCCTCATTCTTCAGGTCCTTTTCGTAGGCTTGCGCTGCCTCCAGTTCGGAGCGTGCATCAAGAGCTGCCGCGGCTGCAGCCACGTCACCGTGTGTCGACACTAGATCCAAAAACTTTGATAGAATAGGATCGGTCGGGTTGATGGGGGCATCCTCAGGAACCTTTGAAATCGCCTTTTGCCATGCGTGATACATCCTCTCTTCATCGCGCAACGCTGCCACTGCGGGATCTTCGCCCGAGGATGAGGCAGCCTTAGATGTTCCCAACCTCACTCTCTGATGAAGGAAGCCGCAGCCCGGTACCCATCCCATTTCGACTACAAGGTTCTGAAGAACCTTGAGAGATGGTCCCCCTTTGCACAAATTACCTGTAGATTTATCGGAGCAGCGACAAGCTGGCCTTTGATTACAGCTGCTTCCAGCGCTTTCACCGGAGCAATAGCATCTCCTTTTCCGCAAGCTACTCTGTGTGGGCTTCGCAAAGTTGCACGGAAACCTTTCGGGGTCTGTGACTGACTCAGCTTTGGCCTCATCTGCGGCAGTTTCACGGACCGCTGCGATGACATCATCAACGTCGGGCAGCTCCCAGCACTCACGCCTAACGGCTGGAAGAATCAAACGTGCCACGGCCTCCAACGCAGCAGGATTTTCACGAATCCGCTCAAGTTGCACTGTCTCACTCATCATCCGTTTTTGTCTTGGCTTGCAGGCAGATCTTATCCGCTGATGAGGGGTAGCAATATGATGCGAGGTTGTGGAGGGTAGTGCTGTCGAGGATGCAAGACTCTGACTCGCATCAATGTTGCATGACGATTCCGGCCTCTGGGAGGGATTGGTTGGAATGGAGGCATGCGTTTCGCCACTTGGGTGGATCGGCGTTGATGCAGTGGTTCTGTTGCAGTCACCTTCCTCTGACTGAACCTCAGAAACAGTAGCAGGCACCTTGTTGCGATCTTGTGGCTCAAGAAACTCATCCATGCGATGGAGCAGCCAATGCACTTTCTGGGGTTTGGCGATGGGCTTGACTTTCGCCGGGATGAGGGGCTCATTTGCCTGAGATTGCATCGCTTGTGGAGAAGGCTGTGGTTGTGGGGTTGGCATCTTTTGCTGAGCTTGCTTAGCGTCCTTAAAGGCTTGTTGGGCATAGAGTTTCTCGGGCCGTGATCTCTTGAACGCTGGCTCGCGCGTTCCGGGCTCAGAGCGTGAGGAGGATGCGTCCTGGTCTTGCAAGTGCTTCAGTAACTGTTCTCGGCGATGTTGCAGAAGATGCAGCTTTGCCTCGCGAATGCGAGTCAACGCCGGATCCGAAGGATCGGTCACAGTCTCTACCGACGTCGCGACACGACTGGTATGCGAAGGGTGCGATAAACCGTCTGTACACGTACACGGTGGAAGACGAACAAAAGTAGATTCTGCTTGAATAAATCGAGGAAGCTCTGCTTCCTGGCGAGTGCTCTCACCCTCATTCGGCATAGTGCCCTCGTAGAGCGGGATATTCACTGTCATGGTGAACTTCCCTTCAGGGAGTCGATTCTCGTTAGCTGTCTTACAGCGGCATACGGTTCCAGACTCAGTATGTGGCTCATGGCGATTTCCACTGCTGTTGGCGCCTTGCTCAACGGCCTCTGGTTGCTTCACTGCATCACTTACCTCAGCGTTCTCGACCTGTGCGACGACCTCTGGGACAATCGAAGTCAACGCTGCTCTGAGCCTTGCCGCAGCAGCTGTAAGCGCCGTAGCGCCGGCTTTACAAGCATCAGAGGGACGAATGTGCGCTACTACTACAGGCTCAACCTGAATCGATGGCTGCGAAGGAGACTCCTGAGAAATCTGCCCCTGCTCCTGGACTTGACTGCTCTCTGCCTGGGCTTCGCCCTTCGGTGGAGTCATCCAAGCTGAAGACAAAGTATCTGCCAGCTGCTCTGCACGAAGTGATAGCCGTTCGTGGCATCTGCATGAACACTCAGCTGAATCTCGCGGGCTAGACTGGAGTGTGGTACTGGTCGCCGCAGCCTGCTCCCCGCCATCGACAGGCATGCTTCGTGCCACTGAGGCCACGGCGTTTCTGTGGCACGCGCAGTGACACTGCAGGATTGTCGTTATTTTCGCCGTGCGTGAGTCTGACGGAGGCCTGTTGGAACCAGTCCTGACGCTAGCCTTTGTCGTTGCAACACAGTAAGGTGATATCCTGGCGTTCTCAATTCCCACACAGGGAGCTTTCAAGTGCTTATCCGGAGGATTCTTCCCTAGCATCTGGAAAACGTCGGTTCGGGTGATGTCTCTCAAGCAGCGCTCCTGCCTAGGCGAGAAGCGACGTCCTTGTGAGACAATACACGCCTGCTGCTCCAGAGACTCATGCTCGTGGGCAACAGCTTTCACGGTATTCGGGCCTCCGCTGCTAGGCCGGGGTCGGACGTGGTGCAGATTGGCACTGTCTGCTGTGGTCAGACTCGACTTCTGAGCCTCAGCCCCATCCAACTGACTCCGCATCTGCCGTCGCTGCAGAGGGGGCGCGAAGGACATCTTTGGCGAGGGCTTTGCCCGCACTCGCTGGGCCGTGGAAGACCTTACTGCACCGGCGAGTTTCCACAGCTAGTATCGATAGCTGTACGGGGCGTCGGCGCGCTTCGCGTTCTACAAGGTGTGTAGACGGTCGGATGTAGGGGGTCGTGCAATTATCCGTTATCAGGGTGTGACTGAAAGCCAGGCATATGACGGGTATCTAGTGAAGGTTACGCAGTGTGACCTACAGGGTACAGCTCGTTTTGCCAGTCTAAATCGATCTCAGCGATTTCTAACCTACTGCACACACCCACGTCCTCCAAGCACGTACCTGGTATATTCAGTTTTGATCCATGTCCGCATATTCCGTCACCCCGGGTTCTGGAAAAGATCCGTGAGAGATCCCATCCACCCGATCCTGGCCGTATGGCATTCAAATGCACGATGGATACCATGCTGGGTTTGTGCACGCGTCGCGAGTGCGGGAAGGATATAGTGCGCCCTCAAGTAGATTCCGTGTGCTTAAATCAATTGGTGCATTTTGCAACTCCGCTGGCCACCCACAATCCACACATACTGAATTCACGACAGTATTCTCAAGACTGAACCTGGCGCGGACCTGGCTTGAGGGGCCGATGTGGCTGGGTCAGCCATTTGCTGGCGATGGTCACGGGGTGAGACTGCAGATCATGTGCAAATCTAACCATTTCCGCGCTGATTTTCTGATTGGAATGCCAATACGCCTGTAGAACGCCCGCATCACGCGGAGAGACTCACAAGTCAGACCGCACGATTCTTGATTGAGGCCCCGGATACGACCCGTGACACGCTGAATTACATGGCTTTGAGTTCAGTATAGCCCTAGCGTACTACAGAACGGCGCATCGGACCTGCTTCGAGACGCTAGCCTCCACGGCCACGCGAAGACGTGCGTAACGTAGGAAGATATCATCAGCATGTCCGAGCCATCAGCCTCGGCTGCTGCTGCAGCTGCTGCTGAAGCGAGAGCTATGGGGCCTCCGACCACAGGCTCCGTGGCAACAGCTAATTCGACAGGCTTGAGGCTCCACAAGCGACCACCCACACTGATCCTGGAGGATGAAGAACTCGACCAAGATCCGATTGTGTGTACACAGCAGAGTTCATTCGCTATGACGTCAGATTCCCGAACGGTGTATACCAACACGAGTACAGATGCATCTGTCTCGATATCCGCGCACGACCTCGAAGGCAAGCAACCACAACAACAACAACAACAACAACAACAACAACAACAACAACAACAACAACAACAACAACAACAACAACAACAACAACAACAACAACAACAACAACAACAACAACAAA
>Ga0180217_1000580_pt1 | contig 54785 bp, 47 predicted proteins | sample eDN3rd37CBELigOP_FD_128521 | JGI IMG/M metagenome (GOLD analysis project Ga0180217, IMG submission 128521) | Enriched Organic Plus compost microbial communities from Emeryville, California, USA - eDNA 3rd pass 37_C BE-Lig OP (version 2) (version 2) ...
CGCAGCAGTCGGCGCGAGCGGGCCTCGCCTGTCCCGACAATTACGGCCGGTAGCCGGTGCGCTTATAGAACTGCTCGAGGGCCATCTCGCCCACCGTCTGGTCCTCGGCCGCCGTGCCTGAGCTGATGCCGATGCCGCCGACCACCACGCCATCAGCCGTCACCGGAAGCCCGCCACCGACGATGCAGAACCGTCCGCCATTGGTATTGTGGATGCCGTAACTTGGCTTACCTGGCACGCAGTTCTCATTGTAGATATGGGTGGCGCGCCGGGCGGTGGCCGAGGTGAAGGCCTTGTCGATGGCGATCGAGATGGAGGCGATCTTGCCGCCATCCATGCGCTCGAAGGCGATCAGGTTGCCGGATTCATCCGTGATGGCGATGCACATGGGCACATTGATGGCCTGGGAGGCCTTTACCGCCTCCTCCATCAGGATACGGGCATCTTCCACCGACAAACGCTTGATCTCGAGCATGAATTCCCCCTGGGCGTGAATGTAAGGCGGCCAGTCTAGCAGCGGCTGCTCATCCGGCAAGCAGGCCCGTGCGTTACGGATGGGCCAGCGGATAGCCCGGCCAGGAGCGCGGCAGCGCCTTCGCGTAGGGTGTCGGATAGGGCAGACTCACGCCCAGCCTTGCCGCCGCATGCCAGCCCCAGCGCGGGTCATCGAGAAAGCCGCGGCCAATGGCGACAAGGTCGCAATCGCCATTGGCCAGATGCTGCTCAGCCTGTTCCCCGGTGACGATCATGCCGACCGCTGTTGCGGTCATCCCGGCCCTTGTCTTCACCGCTCGGGCAAAGGGCACCATGTAGCCCGGCGTGACCGGCGGCGGCGAGATCCGGGGCGAACCGGCTCCGCCCGAGGTCGTGACATAGTTGACACCAACCTCCCTGAGACGGGCGGCGAAGGCCACGGTTTCGGCCAGCGTAACGCCATCCTCGTGCCAGTCCTCGCCATTGAGCCTGACGCCCACGATCTTATGCGCCGGAAATGTCCGGCGTACGGCGGTAATGACCTCGAGGGGAAAGCGATGGCGGTTCTCGCTCGAACCGCCATAGTCTTCGGTGCGACGGTTGGAATTGGGCGCCCGGAAGGCATGCAGCAGATAGCCATGGGCGCCATGGATCTCGATCGCATCGAAGCCGCAGCGCTCGGCCCGCCTGGTTGCCTGCACGAAGGCCTCGCACACGCGGTCCATGCCCGTGCGGTCAAGCGCCGCCGGCGTCACCCAGCCCTCGCCATAGGCGAGCGCCGAAGGCGCAACACCCTGCCAGCCGCCTTCTTCCGGGGTCAGCGCCCGCGCCCTCTCGGTGGCCGAGCCCAGGGTGCGCGCCCCCTTGCGGCCGGAATGGCCGAGCTGAATGCCGATCTTGATGTCGGACACCTGCCGGATGTCAGCGATGAGGCGGCTGAACGCCTCTTCCTGCTGGTCGTTGTAGAGGCCGAGGCAGTGCAGCGAGATCCGTCCCGTAGCCTCGACCGCAGTGGCCTCAACCATCATGAGCCCCGCGCCCGACAGGCTGAGGCTGCCCAGATGAAACTTATGGAAGGGCTGCAGCAGACCATCCACCGCCGAATACATGCACATGGGCGAGACCATGATGCGATTGGCAAGCGTGGTGCCGCCCAGCGTGATCGGCGAGAACAGCAGGCTCATGGGCCTATCCCTTGGGCTTGAAGCCGACGATCGCGGTAATGCCGCCATCCACCACCAGGTTCTGCCCGGTGATGTAGCGGGCATGGTCGGAAGCAAGGAACAGCGCCGCATGGGCAATGTCCCATGCATCCCCCATCCGCTTCATGGGCACGGCCTCCGCCCGACGCCGGCGCACCTCGTCCAGGGCATCTGCCCCGGCGATCTGGCTGAACGGGGCAACGATGGTCGGCGTATCCATAAGTCCGGGTGTCACCACATTGGCGCGGATGCCCTGGGTGGCATATTCGATGGCGATCGACCGGGTGAACTCGTTCACACCCGCCTTGGAGGCGTCATAGCTTGCCATGGGCGTGCCCAGCGACCGCATGGACGAAATCGAGGAGATGTTGATGATCGCTCCGCCGCCGCGTTCGATCATCATGGGAATGGCCTCGCGGCAGGTGAGGAACATGCTGCGCAGGTTGATCGCGAAGATCCGGTCCCAGTCCTCGACCGTCTCCTCCACCGTGTTCCCCGGCTTGGTGAGCCCCACATTGTTGTGCAGGACGTCGATGCCGCCGAACACCTCCCGCATGCGCGCAAACAGGGACTTGACGCTGTGCTCGGCGGTGACATCAACCTGCGCCACCTCGCAGATGCCGCCCTCGCCGAGGATGATCTCCTGGGTTTCCCGGGCGGCGTCAGGATTGATGTCGGCAGCGAGCACCCTCGCACCCTCGCGGGCATAGAGCACGGCCGCTGCCTTGCCATTGCCCCAGCCGGGGCCGATCGAGCCGGCTCCAACCACGAGCACAGCCTTGTCCCTGAAGCGCATCATGGCTCAGGCGGCCTCGACGTCGTCGCCGATGATGAGCGACCACAGTCCATCGCGACCTGCGGCGATCGACGCCTTGCCGATGGCCTGCTCGCCATGGGCCTGACGGCCCCAGTCATCCCGCCAGGTCCAGAGGCGCTTGGTATAGTGATGCAGCATGTGCTCGTCGGTGAAGCCGATGGCACCGAGGACCTGGTGCGCCGTTGCCGCAACCAGCGTTGCCGCGCGGGCAGCCTGTACCTTGACCACCCAGCCGTCGAACGGGCGCATGCGGCCCTCATCCGCCAGCTTTAGAGTGCCGTCGAGGGCGGCGCGGGTTGCGGTGATTTCGGATGCGGCATCCGACAGCGCGTGCTGGATCGCCTGGAACTTGGCCAGCGGCTTGCCGAACTGGTGCCGTGTATTGGCATGTTCGATAACGATCTCGAGGATCTTGTCCATGGCCCCGAGCATGGCTGCGGACATGAGCAGGCCACCAAGTTCGGCCACCGGTTCGTCAACCGCTCCCAGCGCCTTGACATCACTTGCGGAAAGCGCGGCCGGATCGATCTTCAGCCTTGGCCCGCCGGCAAGATCCTTGCCAAGCTCGGCCTTGCTCGCCGGCACGCTGACCAGCACGGTCTTCCCGGCCTCATCCTTCGCCACGGCAAGCACGGCACTCATGCCATCAGCCCATGCTGCATCCATCATCGGCCCGCACAGGGTGCCATCGGCCTTGAGCGCAAGCGGCTTGGGCTGGGCGATGGTCGCAAACAGCGCATCATCGCCTGCAAGCCCGGCAAAGCGGGCCGCCAACATGATCTCAACGATCGGCAGCGGCGCTGCCGCCTGCCCCCAGATACGGGCAATGACCGCGGCGTCCGACCAGCTGCCGGCAATGCCGCCCGCCTCTTCCGGGGCGAGCGCGAGCGCGAGCCCGGTTTCCTGCATGGCCGCGATGAAACCCTCGGATGGGGCCTGTCCCGGCTCCGGCGCTTTGCGCTCGAGAAAACGTTCGGCGGTATCCGCCAGCATGCGTGCGGTTTCGCTCATCTCAGTCCCAGCTCCCGCGCGATGATACCCTTGAGAATTTCACGCGTGCCGCCCCGCAGGCTGAAGCACGGCGCATTGAGAATGGCCTCGGCCAGCGCCCCTGCCACCAGGCTGCCGTCCCGTTCCGGCCGCTCGTCGAGCAGCTTGCGGGCGACGTCCGGGATCTCCTGCTCGAGCACCGTTCCCATGTCCTTCATGATGGTCGCGGTCGCCCCCACCGGCTCGCCGCGCTCGAGCTTCGCCGCGATCTGCAGCGACAGCTGGCGCACGGCCGTGAGCCGTCCGACGAGGCGGCCGATCTGGATTTCCGCATGCCGGTCTGCGTCTGGCCCCACCGCCTCGACCAGCAGGCGCAGCAGGCCGAAGGTCGAGAGGAAGCGATCGGGGCCGCTGCGCTCGAAAGAGAGCTCCTCCGTCACCAGGCGCCAGCCATCGCCCTCCTTGCCGAGCAGATACTCATCCGGCACGAAGACGCCATCGAACAGCACCTCGTTGAGCTCGTGCGCCCCGGCGAGATTGATCAGCGGCCGGACGGACACCCCCGGCGACTTCATGTCGACCACCAGCTGCGAGAGGCCCGCATAGCGGTTGTCGCCGCGCGGCGAGGTGCGGCACAGCACGATCATGTAGTCGGCATGCTGCGCATTGGTCGTCCACACCTTGCGTCCCTCGAGGCGCCAGCCGCCTTCGACCTTTTCCGCCTTGGTGCGGATCGAGGAGAGGTCCGAGCCCGAATCCGGCTCGCTCATGCCGATGCCGAAGGTGCAGCGTCCGGCGGCGATTTCGGGAAGGATCTTCTCCTTGATGGTCTCCGTGCCGTTCCGCAGGATCTGGGGACCGCTCTGGCGGTCAGCGATCCAGTGGGCGCCGAGCGGGGCGCCGCCGGCAAGCAGCTCCTCGCAAACCACCAGCCGCTCGAGCGGCGTGCGCTCGTGCCCGCCGTACTTCTTCGGCATGGTCATGGCGATGAAGCCGCGCTTGGCTGCCCTTTCGGAGAAGCCTCGATCCCAGGTGGTCCAGGTCTGCTGTCCGATGACGATCCGGCCGGCGTCCGTTTCCTCCTTGAGGAACGCCCTCACCTCTTTGCGCAGCTGTGCAATGGCAGCCGCGCTGTTTCTGCTATCTGTGGTGGGAGACACTCTCTTGCTCTCTCAAACGTTCTTTCAGACGGCTTGATGCGTCACGAGACGCTAATGGTCCCGCAGACCCCGTTCAACTATTTTCTCAATCACGAACATCATTCGCCGTAACGAATGCCGTTTTCTGCGACCCTGCCGCTGTGCTATCTTGCCGGCACTTCGCGGGCGCGACGCCCCTGCCCAAGACCGCCGAACGGGATCATGACCGCCAATCCAGCCACTTCCACCCTTGCCGATGAGCTTGATCACACCGACGATCAGGGCCTTTCCGTCCGTCTGCCGACGGGAAAATTGGTGGGGGCGGTCGCCAGTGCGATCAAGATCCTGCGCTATCTGAGCGTGGCGCCCGAGCCGGTGGGGGTGACGCGCATCGCCAAGGATCTGAAGCTCAATCCCTCGACCTGCTTCAACATCCTGCGCACTTTGGCGGCCGAGGACTTCGTCTATTTCGAGCCCTCGGGCAAAACCTATGTCATCGGCTGGGGCGTCATGGATCTGGCGCGCGGGGCGACCACCGCCCATGGCGACATTTCCACCGTGCGCCCCCAGATGGATCGGATTGCCCAGGAGCATGGCGTGACCGTCACCCTGTGGCAGCGCATTTCTCCCCGACGCAAGATGCTCATCCTGAGCGCCGTCACCCGTAACGCCATCCGCATCCAGATGGCGGTCGGCCAGCGCCTGCCCATCTTCCATGGCGCCACCGGCCGTGTGCTCGCCGCTCATTCCGGCCTGTCGCATGAGGAGATCCGTCAGCGCTTCGACGAGATCCGCTGGGACCAGCCCATCTCTTTCGAGGAATTCGTTGCCCAGGTTGAAGAGGCGCGCCGCAGCGGCTGGGCGCTGGATGATGGCAATTTCGCCGCCGGCATCCGCTCGGTGGCTGTGGCCGTGGTGGGCGATAATGGCGAGGCCAATCTCGCGGTCAACGCCACCATGTTCGCCGGTCAGTATGACAGCGAGCGGGCCGAGGCGGTGATTGCCGATCTCAAGGAACTGGCCCGCCGCCTGAAGCCCTTTGCGGGTGGCGTATGATCCGGGGATAACGGCGTCCCGCCGTCAGGCAATGCGGTTGGTGATCGGGCGAGTTCAGGGCCGCCCCTGCAGGGCAACGCGGTAGTTGCGGCGTCGCATGGCTTTGACCGGAAGACGGCCTCCCGAAACACGCGCCCCTTCCCCGCCCCTTCTCTCTCGTGAGCGGGCGCCGAGCCCCGTGCCGTATCACGCCGGCAGACTGGGTCTGGCTGAATGGGCCGGCCATCGAACGGCAGAGCGCGCCACCGGTTCAGGCGATGTCAATGGCCGGCCCGCATCCGGGCCGGCCACAAACATCCCATTCACGACTTGGGCTTGGCCACCCACAGGCGCGAGCCGGCGAAGTCTTCCGACTTGAGGTCGATGGCGGCGACTTCCTCGGGCGTCAGGTGCACGTCAACAGCCCCGACATTTTCCTCGAGATACTTGATCCGCTTGGTACCCGGGATCGGCACGATGTCGTCGCCCTGTGCGAACAGCCAGGCGAGCGCCACCTGACCGGTTGTGCAGCCGCGCTTCTCCGCGATGGCCTTGACGGCCTCAAGCCGCTGCAGGTTCTTGTCGATATTGCCCTCGGCAAAGCGCGGCGAGTTGAGGCGGATGTCGTCCTCCGACAGGTTCTTGGTCGTGGTGATCGAACCGGTGAGGAACCCGCGGCCCAGCGGGCTGTAGGGCACGAAGGCGATGTCGAGTTCGCGGCAGGTGGGCAGAACCTCTGCCTCAACCGCCCGTTCCCAGAGGGAATATTCCGACTGCAATGCGGCCACTGGATGCACCGAGCAGGCCCGGCGCAGGATGTCGGGCTGGACCTCGGACAGGCCGATCGCCCGGATCTTGCCCTCCTTCACCAGCTCCGCCATGGCGCCCACCGTCTCCTCGATCGGCACGTTGGGGTCCATGCGATGGACATAGTAGAGATCGATATAGTCGGTGCCGAGCCGCTTCAGCGAGGCTTCACATGCCTGTCGCAGATATTCGGGCGAGTTGTTGAGATCACGGTCATAGAGGCTGCCCGAGGGACCGTCCGGATCGCGCACGATGCCCCATTTGGTGGCAAGAACGATCTTGTCCCGCCGTCCCTTGATCGCCTTTCCGACCAGCATCTCGTTATGGCCGCGGCCATACATGTCGGACGTATCCAGCATGGTGATGCCCAGCTCGATCGCCCGGTCGAGGGTTTGCAGCGAAACCGCCTCGTCCTGATGTCCGTAGAACTCGGACATGCCCATGCATCCGAGCCCGAGCGCCGAGCACGTGAACCCGGCCTTGCCCAACCTGACTTGCCTCATCCTGCTTCTCCTGTATGACGACGGCTCAGTCGAGGCGTTCGATGATGGTGGCGGTGGCAAGACCACCGGCACAGCACATGGACTGGAGACCGTAACGGGCGCCGCGCCGCTCGAGCTCGTGCAGCAGCGTAGTCATGAGCCGCGCGCCGCTGCCGCCCAGAGGGTGCCCGAGGGCGATTGCGCCACCATTGACATTGAGCCGATCGCGATCGGCGCCGATTTCCTTGAGCCACATCAGCGGCACCGAGGCGAAGGCCTCATTGACCTCGAACAGGTCGATGTCGGACAGCCTGAGTCCTGCCATGTCGAGCACCTTGCGGGTGGCTGCCACCGGCCCCGTGAGCATCAGTGTCGGGTCGGAACCGACCGTGGTGGCTGCAACGATCCGCGCCCGCGGCCGCACACCGAGGCGATCGGCGGCTTCCTCCGAGGCGATCAGCAGGGCTGCTGCGCCATCGGCGATCTGGGAGGCGTTGCCTGCCGTCACCCGGCCATTCTCGCGGAAGCTGGGCTTGAGCGTGCCGAGCTTCTCCCGCGTCGTTTCGCGGCGGATCGTCTGGTCGGCGCTCACCACCGCGTCGCTGGGCTCCGCTGTCCGCTCCTGCCAGTCGGCCACGCGGACCGGCGCGATCTCGCGGTCGAAATAGCCCGCATCCGCCGCAGCCGCCGCCCGGCGGTGGCTCTCGAAAGCGAAATCGTCGAGATCGTCCCGGCTGAAGCCCCAGATGTCGCACAGCCGTTCGGCCGACTCGCCCTGGGACGTCATCTCGAAGCGGTCAGTGAGCTTGTAGCCGAAAGGCTCGCCATGGATCGAGCGGTTGGATCCCATGGGCACGCGGGTCATGGATTCGACGCCACCGGCCACCACCACATTGGCATAGCCGGCAGCGATCTCGGCCGCCGCCATATGCACCGCCGCTTCCGACGAACCGCACTTGCGGTCGATGGTGACGCCGGGAATGGTTTCGGGCCAACCCGCCCCCAGCAGCGACGTGCGCGCCATGTTGGTGCTCTGTTCGCCGACCTGGGTCACGCAGCCGAACACCACATCGTCCACCATCTCGGGGCTGAGGCCGGTCCGCGCCATCAGCGACTGCAGGACATGGGCGCCGAGGTGGTCGCCCCGGATATTGGCGAGATCGCCGCGGAAACGTCCGATCGGGGTCCGGACCGCGTCCAGGATAACAGCCTTGCTCATACCGACACCTTCAGTCCGGAACCGGGCACCTTCTGCCCATTCTCATACTTGTAGACCCCGTGGCCCACCTTGCGGCCATAGCGGCCGGCCTTGACCATCTTGAGGATCAGCGGGCACGGACGGAACTTCTCGCCCAGCGTGGCATGCAGGTGCTGGATGACCGCAAGCCGCGTATCCCAGCCGGTGAGGTCGCCGAGTTCGAGTGGCCCCATAGGGTGATTGAAGGCCATGCGCATCGCCTTGTCGATATCCTCGGCGGTGGCGACACCTTCCTGCAGCATCCACATCGCCTCGTTGCCCAGCATGGCCGACATGCGGCTCGTGGTGAAGCCGGGGGACTCGTTGACGGTGATCACGTCCTTGTTGATCCGCGCCGACCAGTCCTGCACCCGCTTCACCACCTCCTCCGAGGTCTGCAGGCCGCGAATGATCTCCACGAGCTTCATCTTGTGGACGGGATTGAAGAAATGGATACCGACCACCCGTGACGGGTTCTTGGTGGCGGCGGCCATCTCGGTGATGCTGAGCGCCGAGGTATTGGTGCCGAGGATCGCGTCATCGGCCACCACGTCATCCACGGTGCGCAGGATGTCGAGCTTGATGTCGAGCTTTTCGGTCGCCGTCTCGACCACCAGCGTGGCCTTGCGGGCGGCCTGTGCCAGATCCTGCGAGGTAGTAAGCGCTCCCTTGGCGGCCTCCGCCGTCGCAGGCTCGACCTTGCCGAGCTTTACACCGCCGTCAAGGATGTCATGGATGGTCTTGACCGCCTTTTCGAGCTGGGCGGCGGACACATCCACCATGACTACGTTCGGACAGGCCAGCGCGAAGGCATGGGCGATGCCGAGCCCCATCTGGCCGGCACCGACGACAACGACTTTCTCTTCCTTGGACAAGACTTGTCCCCCTTGGCTGATATTCTCTATGCGGTCAGGCGCCGATGAATTTCGGCGCGCGCTTCTCCTTGAAGGCCTGCGCCGCTTCGACCTTGTCCTGGGTGGCGGAAAGCAGCGCGAACAGATTGGCCTCGAGCGCGAGCCCGTCCTCGAGCGACAGATCCAGGCTCTTGTTCACCGCCTGCTTGGCGAAGCGCGTGGCAACCGGCGCCTTGCTGGCAACTTTCGCCGCAACCGCCAGCGCTTCCGTCAGCACCTCTTCCGGCGTCTCGACCAGGCGGGAGACGAGGCCGAGGCGATAGGCTTCCTCACCCGACATGCGCTCGCCAGTGAGGATCATGTCCATGGCGCGGCTCAAGCCGATCATGCGGGCAAGCCGCTGTGTGCCGCCTGCGCCGGGAATGAGGCCCAGACCGGTTTCAGGCAGCGCGAACTTTGCATCCTTGGACGCGATGCGGATATCGCAGCCGAGCGCGATCTCCATGCCGCCCCCCATGCAGAAGCCGTGAATCGCCGCGATGATCGGCTTTTCGGTGGCAAAGAAGGCCTTGATCCAGCCATCGCGCCCCACACGGGTATGCACCGCGATCTGGCTCTCGGCGCCGCGTGCCTCCTTGATATCGGCGCCGGCGCAGAAGCCGCGGCCCTCGCCGCCATGCAGCACGATCGCCTGGACCGCCGGATCCTGGTCCGCATCCCGCAGCGCGGCGGGCAACCCCTTGCGGATCTCGTCATTGATGGCGTTGACCACCTCCGGGCGGTTCAGCGTGATGATGGCGATGCCATCGCGCTTTTCGACTTTCAGCGCAGCTTGGGCAGTATCACTCATGAAGCACGAGCCTCTTCGGTTACATGTGGCTGGGCAGCCAGAGCGTGATTTGCGGGAAGGCCACGAGAATGGCGATGGCGATCATATGGGCGACGATGTGCGGCAGGACGCCCTTGAACACCTCGACCAGCGGGATCCCGGAATAGCGGGAGACGATGAAACAGTTCAGCCCGACCGGCGGCGTGAGCAGGCCAACCTCGGCAGTCACGATCATGATCACGCCGAACCAGATCGGGTCATAGCCGAGCGCGGTCACGAGCGGCACCATCACCGGCACGGTGAGGATGAGGATCGCGGTCTGGTCCATGAAGCAGCCGAGGATCAGGTAGAAGAAGACGATGAGCACCATCACGATCCACGGGGCCACATCCAGTCCCTGGACCCAGCTGATGAGATCCTGCGTGATCTGGGTGAGCGCGAAATAGTAGCCGAAGATCGTGGCGCCGACGATGATCAGCAGGATCATGCAGGTGCCATAGGTCGCCTTGACCAGAGCCTTCCGCAGATTGGAGGCGTTGAGATTGCCGCTCCAGATGGCGAGGACGAGGCCTGCCGCTGCTCCAAGAGCCGAGGCTTCCGTGGGCGAGGCTATGCCGGAATAGATCGTGCCGGTCACGAACACGAACAGGCCCAGCACCGGCGCCGTCACCTTGAGCAGGCGGAACTTCTCCCTGAGATTGGTCTTGGGGCCGGGTGGTGCGCATTCCGGATCGATCAGCACCAGGACATAGATGGTCACGATAATGGCCGCGGTGACGAGGATCGCAGGGACCACGCCGGCAACCAGCAACTTGCCGATATTTACCTCCGCGATAAGTCCGTAGATGATCAGCGCCACCGAGGGCGGGATCAGCATGGCAAGCGTCCCTGAGATCGCCACCACCCCGGCCGCCATGTCGGGACGATAGCCCTGCCGGATCATGGCCGGCAGCGTGGTTGAGGACAGGGTCGCCGCGGCTGCCGTGCTGGTGCCGCAGATGGCGGCAAAGCCGGCGCCAGCCAGGGCCGTGGCCATGCCGAGCCCGCCGCGCACCCGCCCGACCCAGGCGGCCCCCGCCCGGAACAGGTCGTCGGCAACGCCACTGATCAGCACGAATTCCGCCATCAGCAGGAACATCGGCAGGGTGAGGAGCTCATAGGAGCCGACCGTGGTCAGCGGCGAGGTCTCCATGATGCCGCGCACCATGTCCCAGCCGCCGATGGAATGCAGGCCGCCGATGCCGGCGACCACCATCACGATCCCGACCGGGATCGCAAGACCAAGCAGGATGAACAGCGCGAGAATGGGAGCGGTGGTCATTCGACGCTCCCTTCCTTGTTGGTTTCGAGCGCCATGATGGCCTCAACTTCCTGGTCCGACCCGAACAGGGCAAGGGCCTCGGCGATGAACCGCTCCGCAGCGCGCAGCAGGGCAAGCCCGGCGCCGATGGGCACGAGAATGGTGGACGGCCAGATCGGCCAGTTCGCCACTGGCCCCGGCAGGATTTCGCCCGACTCCCAGGTAGCGGTGAAGCGGCTGCAGCCGTAGTGGAACAGGGCGAAGAACACCCCGATCGCCACCATCCGCGCCAGCACGTGCAACCACAGCTGCGGTCGCGCGCCGATATAGTTGCAGATGATGTCGACCGAGACATGGGCGCCGCGCGAGTAGGAGCCCGGGAGTCCGAGAAAGAACAGCGCTGGCAGGATGTAGAGGACCAGGACGTCATGCGCCCAGACTAGCGGTGAGTTCAGGAAGTAGCGGAAGAAGACTTCCGCGCAGACCACGAGCATGGCCAGAGCCATGGCGATGATGGCGCCCGTATCGGTCACATACTCGATGCCGCTGAGGATGCGGCCGGGACGGGATGGCATGACTCGTGGTCCCCACATGGCGTCTTACTTCGGCAGGGCAGCCTTGAACGCGTTCAGCGTCTGGGTGCCGGGGATGTTTCGGCCATCAAGCTCCTTCGCCCAGTCTTCCTGGACCTGAACGGCATAACTATCGAACTTGGCCAGCTCCTCGTCGGAGAACTTGGTCAGCTGGTTGCCATTGGCGATGATCTTCTCGATGGCGGCTGCCTTGCGGCCGTCCATGTATTCGCAGAGATGCTGAGCGACCTTCTCGCCTTCCTGCTCGAAGGCCTTCTTGGCGTCGTCGCTGAGAGCGTCCCACGCCTTCTGGCTCATGATCACCGCCACCACCTGACCGCCGAACTTGCCGTTTTGCGTACCCTGCTTGGTGACCGAATGCAGATCATAGGTGATGATGCTGTCAGGCGCGAAGACCAGGCCGTCAATCGTGCCGCGGGTGATCGCCTCGTAGGTGGCGGGGCCCGAGCTGGTCATCATCGGCGCGGCGCCGATCTTGTTGAGCAGGCTCTCGGTCGAGCGGCTGGCCACCATGATCTTCATGCCCTTCATGTCGTCGACCGACTGGATCGGCTTCTCGCGGCTGGCGAGCTCGAAGGGGGGCAGGATGATGGGATAGAGCAGCTTCACGCCATTGGCAGTGAAGTCGCGATCAAGCAGGGCGCCTTCCTTGGCGACCGTCTTGTAGGCGGCGAGGCCGTCGCAGGCCTTCTCGAAGGCGCCAGGCATCTGGGCGACATTCGACAGCTCCATCTTGTCGCCGAGGAAGGACACGCCCACCACGGCGATCTGGGCGACATTGGAATTGACAAGCCGCAGGAAGTCGGTGGACTTGCCAAGCTGCTGCGCTGGGAAGTGCTGGAACTTCACCTCACCATTGGTGTCCTTGGTGATGGCTTCCATCCACGGCAGCAGGCCTTCGACGGTGAGATAATGGTTGAGCGGCAGATAGTCGGCCACCCGCAGCGTGACCTCCGCCGCGGCCGAGCCGATCTGGCTCATTGCGCCCAGCATTGCAGCGAGCGCAACGCCCGCGAACTTCAGCTTCTTCATGTCATATCCTCCCACGGATGCGGCACTGCGCCGTAAACTGATGCACGATGGTCAGGCAGAGCTCTTGCCTGCCGCCTTGAGTTCGCTCTGCAGCTTCACGCCGGCCTTCAGCCTGTCCCAGGTTTGTGGCGTGACACCTGCTTCGCGCAGCTCCTTTTTCTTCACTTTCTCGGACGGTGTCTGGGGCAGGAACGGCAGGACCTCGATGTAGCGCGGCACCATGAAGCTCGGCATCCTGGCGTCGCACCAGGCGATCAGGTCGGCATAATCGAGCGACGTCTCGCCTTCCTTCAGCACGACACAGGCCTTCACCTCGTTCTCGCCGGCCTCCTCGTCTGCCGGCACGCCGATCACCGCGCATTCGGCCACCGACTTATAGGTGCGGACGACCGACTCCACCTCGAAGGACGAAATGTTCTCGCCGCGGCGGCGCAGTGCGTCCTTCACCCGGTCGACGAAATAGTACCACCCTTCGGCGTCGCGGCGCATGGCATCGCCCGTATGGAACCAGAGGTTCCGCCAGGCCTCGACCGTCTTCTCCGGCATGCCGAGATATTCGGTACACATGGTGTAGGGCACCTTGTGCCGCACCACGAGTTCGCCAATCTGCCCTTCCGGCACTTCCTCGTCCGTCTCCGGGTCGACCAGCTTCACCTCGAACCACTGGTCCATGAGCACGCCCGAGGCTCCTTCCGGCCGCTTGGCCCCGCGTGGTGTCTGGAAGATGTTGGAGATTTCCGTCTGCCCGAAGCCGTCCATGAACTCGATCTCGCCGAACCGGTCGGTGAAGGTCTTGGCAAGCCCCAGCGCCAGGGGCGCGGCATAGATCGTGCGCAGGCGGTGTCCGCGGTCATTCTCCGACGGCGGCGTGGCGCAGATGAAGGACATGGTGGCGCCGATCAGGTTGGCGACGGTCGCTCCAGACCGCTTGGCCCGCCCGAAGAAGTCGGAGGCCGAGAATTTCGGATAGAGCACGCAATGGGCGCCCGCGATCATGCAGGGATAGATCGTCAGGAACTGCGCATTGCCGTGGAAGAACGGGAACATGGCCATATGGACGTCGTCCTCCGTCAGCGCCATGAGCTGCACGTCCTCCTCGGCGAAGAAGTAGAAATGCGAATGCGACATGACCACGCCCTTGGAGAGGCCGGTCGTGCCAGACGTATAGAGCACCGCGGCGGTATCGCGCGGGGTAAGCTTCACGCCCGGATTGCTGGTATTGTCGGTATAGAGGTCGTTGAACGGCTGGGTGCGGATGCGCTTGAGCGGGGCGACTTCGCCCTCGCCGATCAGGAAGGCGCGCTCGACCAGCGGGATATTGTCCTCAACTTCCGCAAGACGGGCGGTGAGTTCCGGCGTTGTGATGATGATCCGTGCCTTGCTCAGATTGACCTGATGCTCGAGGAACGCGCCCTTCTGCACGTCGCCGATGGGTGTTTCCACCGCGCCGATCTTGGCCAGCGCAAACCAGGCCAGCACGAATTCCAGCGAGTTGGGCAGATAGAGGACGACCAGCTCACCCTTCTTCACCCCCTGTTGGATGAAGCCATGGGCGAGCCGGTTCACCCGCTCATTGACTTCAGCAAAGGTCAGCGGCGTTCCGGCATCGGTCCAGGAAAGGAAGTTCCTGTTGGCCCGTACCCGTGCCTGATGCTCGAGGACCGTAGGCAGCATCCACTGGTCGCGGGGAAAATGGGGTTCGAAATGCGGATAGGTCAGCATGAGACACCAGCGACAGGATTGAAGACAGCGTAAGGTGTACGCGGGCGCGTCGCGCACGGGCTGATCCGGAACAGCGGGGTTGTCCCCTTCCCTGCCGGGAGTGGCTCCTGCCGGATGCGTGCGAAGGCGGGTTTCCCTTGAGCCAAAGGACGTCCTCCAGACCGCGGGCCATCGTTCTGAGCATCACCGGCCCTGATCTGCCGTCTGGCTGGCCCGAGATGACTGACTCTTGCTGGTCACGATGTACCGGCTATTTCCGTAGCAAGGGGCATCCGCCCTTTCAAGGAAAATTCTTTATGTAGAATGTCATTTCGTGTTGAGATAGACCGAACGGAAACGCCGCCGCTACGGACCTGTCCCGGGCAGATGGGCAGGCTGCAAGTTGAGGAGTGAAACTGGATGACCGGCTGGACTTTGTGGAAATTCCCCTTCTTCGACGCCTCGCATTACGAGCTCGCCGAGCGCGTCGCCGCCTGGACTACCGACGAATTCCACGAGGAGCCCCGCCCCGAGCAGCTGGCGGGCATCAGCCGCGACATGGCACTTTCGCTTGGCAAAGCCGGTCTGCTCGATTGCGTGCTGCCGAAGCGTGATGCCAAGGGCCACTGGACGATCGACGTACGCTCGATCTGCCTTGTGCGCGAGGGCATCGGCTACAGGAGCGGCCTTGCGGATTCCGTGGTCGCCATGCAGGGCCTGGGCACCGCGGCGATCTGGATGCACGGCACGCCCGAGCAGCAGGAGAAGTATCTCGAACCGGCTCGTCGCGGCGAGAAGATCGCGGGCCTTGCCCTGACCGAGCCGACCTCCGGTTCGGATGTCGCCAACATCACCACCAGCGCGGTGCGCGATGGCGACCATTATGTCATCAATGGCGAGAAGGCTTTCATCACCAACGGCAATTTTGCCGACCACTTCATCGTCTATGCCCGCACCGGCGAGGCCCCCGGCGCCCGCGGCCTCACGGGATTCATCGTCGATGCCGGCACCCCCGGCCTGATTCAGGGCGAGCCCATGGACATGATGGCCCCGCATCCGCTCGCGCCCCTCACCTTCAGGGACTGCCGCGTGCCGGCGAGCAACGTCATCGGCACGCCGGGAAATGGCTTCAAGGTGGCCATGTCGACCTTCGACATCTTCCGCCCCACCGTCGGTGCGGCGACCATCGGTATGGCCGGTCGCGCCCTCCATGCCGTGCTCGAACGCGTACATGAGCGCAATCTCTTCGGCGGCCCGATGGCTGACCTTGCCGGCGTTCAGTCGCGCATTGCCGACATGACCATAGACCTCGAGATGGGCGCGCTGGCCGTCTACCGCGCCGCCTGGGCCCGCGACACCATGGGCGGGCGCTGCACCAAGGAAGCCTCGCTTGCCAAGTTCGTCGGCACCGAGAACGCCGGCCGCATCGTCGACAATGCGGTACAGATTTTCGGTGGCCTTGGCGTCACCCGCGGCTCCATCGTCGAGCATCTCTATCGCGAGGTGCGCGCAAGCCGGATCTATGAGGGCGCCTCCGAAGTCCAGAAACTGGTCATCGCCCGCCAGGTACTTGCCGACTACAAGGCAGCCCGGCAATGAGCATCTGCAACCGTACGGCAATCGTCGGCCTCGGATCGACGCCCTATTACAAGCGCGGCCAGTCCCTGCCGCAGACCCTGCCCGAGCTGGTCTGCAAGGCAATCATCGCCGCCGTCGACGATGCCGGGCTCAGGCTCGAGGATGTTGATGGCTTTGCCTATTATTCGGAAGGCTTCGACACGCCCTATCTGATGGAGACCCTCGGCATTCCCGAGGTCACCTTCACGGCAACCCTCACCGGCTCGGGCGGCGGTTCGGCCGGTGCCGTGGGGCTGGCATCTGCGGCCATCGTCTCCGGTCAGGCGAGGACCGTGGTGGTGGTCGGTGGCACCCAGATGGCCGAGCAGCGCTTCGGCTCCATCGTTTCCGCCTATCCTGACACGCCGGAGAATGCCTTCTTCTCGTCCTCCGGCCTCGTTGGCCCCGGCCACATGTTTGCGCTCCTCGCCCGCCGCTACATGCACCGCTATGGCGCAACCCGCGAGCATTTCGCCGAGGTCGCCCTCTCGACCCGCGCCAATGCGGTCAGGAATCCCAATGCCGTCATCCGCAAGCCGATGACCCGGGATGACTATTTCAACGCCCCGATGATCGCCGACCCGCTCTGTCTGTTCGATTTCTGCCTCGAGACCGACGGCGCGGTCGCGGTAGTGGTGACCAGCCTCGAGCGGGCCCGCGACCTCAGGCGCGATCCGGTGCGCATCCTTGCCTGCAGCCAGGGCGGTGGCCGTGACTGGGGCCGCTCCCTCTACTGGATGAACATGGAAGACGATGTCTTCGTCTCCTCCGGTCATCGCCCGGTGGCGAAGCGGCTCTACGAGATGGCGGGCGTGACTCCGGCCGATATCGACTGCGCCCAGATCTATGATCACTTCACCCCGATGGTACTGGCGCAACTCGAGGACTACGGCTTCTGCGCCCCTGGCGAGGGCGGCCCCTTCGTCGCCTCCGGAGCGATCCGCTACGAGGGCGGTTCGCTGCCGGTCAATACCGATGGCGGCCAGCTGTCGGCGGGCTATATCTGGGGCATGTCCCATGTGCGCGAGGCCGTGGAGCAGATCCGCGGCACCGCCGTCAACCAGGTGAAGGATGCCGAGCTGGTGCTGGTCACCGGCGGCCCGTCGTCGCTGCCGGTCTCCGGCCTCATTCTCGCGAGGGACTGATATGTCAGGAAACCCGAATTCCGCGGCCATTGCTAAGGCGCCGCCCACCGGCCTGTTCCGCCTCACCACCGACCAGTGGACGAAGCCCTTCTGGGATGCCGCCCGCGAGCATCGTCTGGTGGGCGCCGCCTGCGCCGATTGCGGCCGCTTCCGCATGCCGCCCACGCCCTTCTGCCCGCATTGCCGTTCCCAGCGGATCGACTGGCGCGAGCTGTCCGGCAGGGGCATTCTCTACAGCTACACCATCGTCGCCCGGGCGATCATGCCGGAAATGGTCGACAGCATTCCCTATGTGCCTGCCCTGGTGAACTTGCCTGACGCGCCCGGCACGCGCCTCATCACCAATGTCGTGGGCAGCCCGCTCGGCCGCCTCCGGATCGGCGCCCCTCTCCGCGTCACCTGGCTCGACACCGATGACGGCGTCACCATTCCCATGTTCACGCTGGAGGATAACGAATGAATTCGATCGGAATGGTGGCGATCGTCACCGGTGCAGCCCGCGGCATCGGCCGCGCCTGCGCGATCGCGCTCGCTGATGCCGGCTTCGATGTGGCTGTTGTCGATCTGCTGATCGATCAGGCCGGCAGGACTGCCGACGACATCCGCGCCATGGGAGTAAGGGCCGTGGCCATCCAGGCCGATGTCAGCAGCCTCGCCCGGGCCTATGAGGCCGCCGCCGAGATCGCCGGCGAGCTCGGCCGCATCGATGTGCTGGTGAACAATGCCGGCCGCGCCTGCCCCAAGGGCCTGCTCGAGATCACCGAGGAGGAATGGGAGCAGACCATCAATGTCAACCTGAAGAGCTGCTTCGCCTGGTCGCGCGCCATCGTTCCCCATATGCGCGAGCTCGGCGGCGGCCGGATCATCAATATCGCCTCCATCAACGGCATCAATGGCGGCGTGACCAGTGCCGTGAGCAAGTTCGCCTATGCCTCGGCCAAGGCCGGCGTGATCGGCATGACGAAATCGCTCGCCAAGGAACTGGGCCCTGCCATCGCCGTCAATGCGGTAAGCCCCGGCATCATCAAGACCGAGATCACCACCGGCCTGATCGCCGAACGTGAGGCCCAGCTCGCCGCCGGCATTTCGCTAGGTCGCACTGGCGTGCCGGAGGACATCGCCGCGGTGGTGCGCTTCCTTGCGACGGTCGAACCCAATTTCATGACGGGGCAGAATATCGTGGTCGACGGCAATCAATGGGTCGCCTGATCACCGCCTGACCTCTCCCGCCGGTCCTTCCGCGAACAATGGGGGATTCGCGGCCTACCGGCCCTTGACGCCACCGGGATATGTAACGTTATAATGTAACATATCCCTCAGACGGCGAATTCGGGTTCCGCACGATGCTCCACTCCGGTCGACAGCGACTGCCTGCCTCCGCGCTGCGCATCGGCGCGCTGCACCGGCTGGGTATCATCCTGCTTGCCTGCATGGCGATCTGGGGCCTGATCCTCTGGTCCATCGGCACGTGGTCACTGTGATGGAGGCCGCAGCCCAAGCCGGCCGCCCGCTGATCACCCTGCGGGACGTATCCTTCGCCTATCGCCGCGAGCCGGCCATCACCGGGGTGAATGGCAGCTTTGCCGAAGGATCCGTCACCGCCATCATCGGCCCCAATGGCGCCGGTAAGTCGACACTGCTCAAGGGTCTCGCAGGCCTGCTCAAGCCCCGCACCGGCAGCTTGACCATGTCAGGCATCCGCCGCCGCGACATCGCCTATCTGCCCCAGACCACCGAGCTCGACCGCAACTTCCCGATTTCCGTGGATGACTTCGTCTCCTTCGGCACCTGGTCGGTCACCGGCATGTTCGGCGCCATATCCGGCCGCCAGCTTGAGCGGGTGCACCAAGCCCTTGAAACCGTCGGCCTGTCCGGCCTGGAACGGCGCATCATCGGCACGCTGTCGGGCGGCCAGCTGCAGCGGGCGCTGTTTGCCCGGATGCTGCTGCAGGATGCCCGCCTGCTGCTGCTGGATGAGCCTTTTGCCGCCATCGACAGCCGCACCATCGCCGACCTGATGACGCTCATCCATCGCTGGCACGGCGAGGGCCGCACGGTGATCACCGTGCTCCATGATCTGGATGTGGTCCGCGAGAATTTTCCGCAGAGTCTGTTGCTGGCCGGTCGCCAGATTGCCTGGGGGCCCACCGACGAGGTGATCACTCCGTCCAATCTCCAGACCGCCCGCCGCCTGCTCGAGGCGCGCGACCGGAACGAACCCGCCGACAGCGCCTGGGTTGCCTGACATGTTGCAGGCCCTGATCGATCCCTTCACCGATTACGGTTTCATGCGCCGGGCGCTGGCCGGCTGTGTAGCCCTGAGCTTTGGTTCCGCCCCCATTGGCGTGCTGCTGGTCCTGCGTCGCATGAGCCTCGTGGGCGATGCCATGGCCCATGCCATCCTGCCGGGGGCGGCCGTCGGCTTTCTCGTCTCGGGTCTTTCGATCTGGGCCATGACCATCGGCGGTCTCATCACCGGGCTTGCGGTTGCTTTCCTGTCCGGGCTCGTTGCCCGCTACACGCCCCAGCGCGAGGATGCGAGCTTTGCCGGCTTCTATCTGATCTCCCTCGGTCTTGGCGTCCTGCTCGTCTCCCTGCGCGGCACCAACATGGATCTCCTGCACGTGCTCTTCGGCACGGTGCTGGCGCTGGACGACTCGGCGCTGCTCCTGATCGGCGGCATCTCCACCGCCACCCTGGTCTGCCTTGCCCTCTTCTACCGTCCCATCGTGCTCGAATGCCTCGACCCTGGCTTCCTGCGGGCGCTCGGTGGCAACGGCTACCTGATCCACGCGACCTTCCTCACCATCGTGGTGCTCAATCTGGTCGGCGGCTTCCATGCCCTCGGTACCCTGATGGTGGTTGGCCTCATGATGCTGCCTGCCGCTGCCGCACGTTTCTGGGCGGAAAGCGTTCTCGGCCAGATGGTTACCTCGGTCGTCATCGGCCTCGTCGCCAGCATCATCGGCCTGCTCCTGTCCTATCACGCGAGCCTGCCGGCCTCCCCGGCCATCATCCTGGTGGCGGGTGTGCTCTACATCCTGTCCCTGAGCTTCGGCCGCCATGGCAGCCTGCTGCGGCAGGCCCTCTATCAGCGGGCAGCGCGCCTGCCCTGACATTCCGGACGAAAGGACTGCCTGATGCCCGTCAACGTCATCAGTCGCCGTATGTTTCTTGCGCTTTCGGGCGCTGCGGCCTTGACCGCTACCACCTCGCTACCGGCTTTCGCCGCATCGCCCGAGCCGCTGCCGGTGGTGGCCAGCTTCTCGATCCTGGCCGACATGGTCAAGCAGGTCGGCGGTGATCTTGTGGATGTCGCCTCCCTCGTGCCTCCCGGCGGCGATGCCCATGTCTATGAGCCCACCCCGGCCGATGCTCGCAGACTCAGGGAGGCAAGGCTTCTCGTGGTCAATGGCCTCGGCTTCGAGGGCTGGCTGCCGCGACTGCTTTCCTCGGCTGAGTTTTCGGGAAACGTGATCGAGGCAAGTGCCGGGATCAAGCCGCTTCCGCTGGGTGAGCCGGAGGAAGGGGACGATCATCACCATGAAGAGGGGCATGACCACAAGGATGATCACAAGGACGCGGAAGCGGCTGGCCACGATCACGGTCACGGCGACAGCGATCCCCATGCCTGGCAGGATCTGCGCAATGGGATTGTCTACGTGAGGAACATCGCCGAAGCCCTCGCTGCCGCCGACCCTGCCCATGCGGATGAGTACCGTCGCAATGCCGATGGCTATGCCGCCAGCCTGCGCGCCCTCGATGACGCAACCCGCGCGCGCTTTGCCTCGATCCCGCGGGAGCGCCGCAAGGTGGTGACCTCCCACGATGCCTTTGGCTATTTCGGCGCGGCCTATGGCATTGACTTCATCGCCCCGCTCGGTGCCTCATCCGAAGCGGAGGCATCCGCTGCCGACATCGCCCGTATCATCGACCAGATCCGCGATCAGGGCATCAGCGCCGTCTTCGTCGAGAGCATCAGCAACCGAAGGCTCATCGATCAGATTACCCGCGAGACCGGCGCGGCGGTGGGCGGCACGCTCTATTCCGACGCACTCTCTGGTCCCGATGGTCCCGCCCCTGCCTATCTCGACATGTTCCGGCATAATGCCGGCGAAATCGCCCGCGCTCTGGGCGCAGACTGAGGAAGGCGCTAGATGGGGAGATTTACGTGAGGGACATGCTGGGGATGTGGAGACTGCTTTTGGTCGTCCTCTTGCTGGGAGTGGGGCTTGCCCTTGTCTCCCCCGCCACAGCAGGCGGGCCGGACCGCGCACTCCAGACGACGGCTGGCCACTCGGGCAGGATTGAACTTGCCCAGTTGCTCGTGCCCCGCGACAGGGAACGGGTCCAGCAGGTAACGCCAGGCGAAAGGCCATCGCCGCCGGCATCCCTTTCCCTATGGCAGCGCGGACAGGTCTGGCTTCAGGGAACGCAGCACAGATTTTACCGGCAATTGACCCAGTCCCTGAAGACGCTTCGCGCCGAGGGCAGTCTTGCAGCCGGCTGGAGCCTCGGATTCATCAGCTTTCTCTACGGCATCTTTCACGCCGCCGGCCCCGGCCACGGCAAGGCAGTGATATCGGCCTATCTGCTGGCCAATGAGCGGCAGCTGCGTCGCGGCATATTCCTGGCCTTCCTGAGTTCGGCCTTCCAGGCGCTCTCGGCTATCGTCATCGTCAGCGGCGCTCTCATCTTCGCCCGCGCCGCTTTCGGGACGACACGTCAGCTGAGCCATTATCTCGAGCTTGCAAGCTACGCCCTTATTGCCGCCATGGGCGCCGTGATGCTCTATCGGTCGGCCCGCCAGCTCTTCTCCAGACCGGCTGGCACCGAAGTTGTTCCCGCCGAACATGGGCACGACCATCATCACGACCACCACCATGATGGTGACTGCGGCTGCGGCCATGTCCACATGCCAGCACCCGGGGCACTTGATGACGACTGGTCTCTCAGGCGCGCCCTGGCGATCAGCTTCGCCGTGGGGCTTAGGCCCTGCTCTGGTGCCCTCATCGTGCTGGTATTTGCTGCAGGTATCGGCATCTATGCGGCCGGCATCGGCGCCACTTTCGCCATGGCCCTCGGTACGGCTATCACCGTCTCGGCCATCGCCATTCTCGCCGTGGGCTCCCGCAACCTTGCCTTCAAGCTGGCCGGCGGATCTTCCACCGCCTATCGCTGGCTGACGGGCGGGCTGGGCATGCTCTGCGGCCTCGCCCTGGCGATCCTTGGCCTCGCCTTGTTCCAGGCTTCGCTCGGAGGCCCCGCAAGCCCCCTGCTCTGAACCGGCATGAGCCCGAAATGCAAGAGGCGCCCCGGAGGGCGCCTCTACAGTGACGCATCAGAAACTGACGACGCCGAACAGCATCAAAAGAATAACAAGACCAAGCGGGACACCAAGCCACCAGAGAATGATAGGCATTTTCTCAACCCTTCCAGTACTATTTCCTGTCTCGATAAGTCTTAAGGGATTTGATGGTTCCGCTTTGGTCAGATTTTCTTTGCATTGATCATCTGGGCCGGGCAATCATCCTTCCAAAAAGAAATGGCTGGCTCCGGATAGTCGGGGCCAGCCATTTCGCACAGGAAAGCTGCTGGTATCAGCGAGCCAGTTCCAGCGTGATTGAGGTAATACCAGCAGCGACATTCAGGCCGGTCTGGGCCTGCACGCTGACCGGCTGCAGGGCGACGGAATTGCCCGACCCGCCGACCAGCACATTGGCGCCGACACCGACACCGGCCGTGGCCTCACCCGATACGCCCGTATAGCGGCCGGCCAGGGCGCCGGCGCCCGGCTGGCTGGTGGGGGTGAATACGCCCCAGGCAATCGTCGACTCGTTCGTGAAGCCGAGGTCCACACCGAACTTGTCGATCGTGCCGGAATAGACTTCCCGGTAGCCGGGGCCGTCGAAGGTGCAGGTCAGGGCCTTGGACGAACCGAAGACGAACCCCGCGCCGCCGGCCACGTTGCAGGTGAGCATGCCGGTTTCGACACGGTTCTGCGCATTCGCACCGTGCCCGCCCACAAGCAGCGGCAGGGCCAGAAGGGCAGCGAGAGACGCATTTCGGAGTAATTTCATCAGTTAAGCTCCACTGAGATGAGTCTGCGAAGACTACAGTGGCGCACAGTATGCCTGTTACACGCCCTGTCAAACTCGCACACTCATACAACGGCCACCGATATCAAAGGTTGCAGCCGACTTTCGTTTACCCTGCGACGCCCCGCTGCTGCCATTATAGGTTGTTAAATTGTTCTATGCATCTAATGCGACAGTAGACTACTATGGAGGTAGGCATGCCCGATTGGGACAGGATCAGGGAACTGGCTGAGAAGATCAGGGCCGAGACGGGTGAAGGCCAGTCATCCGATAGCAACGGCACTGACGGCCAGGGCACCGAAGACGGACAGGGTGGCAGTGGCGCGCCGGTCGTCAGCGACGGACCGGTTGTCAGCGACGGTCCGCTGATCAGCTTCCATTCCGACGGCTCCCTCGTGGATGCGCAGAACGTGTCCACCGGGCCATGGCCCGTCATCCAGGCGACCTGGAACCGGGGTTACATCCTCGTCGACAATGCCGATCTCGAGACCTTCAGGGTCATGCCCGAAGATGGAAAGTTCACCGTGACCGGCATTGCAGGCGGCCAGACGGTGACCATCACCATTCCCCAGGACGATGATTACCGCGACCGCGTCATGCTCGAGGCGACGGAAGATGGCAAGCTGAAGGTCACGGTCTACGACATTGATCGTCAGCCGGTCGATGCCAAAGGACTGCAGTATTTCTCCGAAACCCATGAATTCATGGACGATCCGAACCAGGATCATTCGCTCCATGCCACCGTTTCCGTAGACGGCAACCTGCTCACCGGGATCTGATCGCTCGGATGCGGTATGGACAGCGGCCTCCCGGCCCTGCTAACTCGAAACCACGGATCAACCGCTGGATTCGAACCGGCACTCGGTCATGGGAGGCTGCCACGCGTACCGAAACGCCGCCAACAGTCAGGCTCGCTGACTACCGCCCGTCCCCCTATCTCATTCGCGATGTCGCGTTGGATATCAGGCTCGACGCGGTCCGCACCCTGGTACGATCGACGCTGTCGATCGAGCCCAATGGGGCGGCCGAAGCCGCCGGAGCGCCGCTGAGGCTGGATGGCGAGCATCTCGAACTCCTCGGCATTTCTCTTGATGGCGAGCGCCTGGCGCCCGAGGCCTATCGCCTGGAAGAGGGCTCGCTCACCATCCTCTCGGTGCCGGATCGCCCTTTCATTCTCGAGATCGAGACCATCTGCAATCCGGAGGCCAACACCGCTCTTTCCGGCCTCTACCTGTCCAACGGCATCTTCTGCACCCAGTGTGAGGCCGAAGGGTTCCGCCGCATCACCTACTATCTCGACCGGCCGGACATTCTCGCAACCTTCACCACCCGGATTACCGCGCCGTCGACCGAGCCCGTGGCCCTGCTGTCCAACGGCAACCAGGTGGAAGCGGGCACCACGGCCGATGGCCGCCCCTATGCCGTCTGGCACGACCCTTTCCCCAAGCCCAGCTATCTCTTTGCGCTCGTGGCCGGCAAGTTGGATTTTGTCGAGGACAGCTTCACCACCATGTCCGGCCGCCAGGTTGCGCTCCGCATCTATGTGGAGCCCGGCAAGGAGGATCGCTGCGCCTGGGCCATGGACTGCCTCAAGCGCTCCATGCGCTGGGACGAGGAGGCCTATGGCCGGGAATATGATCTCGACATCTTCATGATCGTCGCGATCCCCGACTTCAACATGGGGGCCATGGAAAACAAGGGCCTCAATGTCTTCAATGACAAGTACATCCTGGCTCTGCCGGCGACGGCGACCGATGCCGACTATGTCCATATCGAAAGCATCATCGCCCACGAGTATTTCCACAATTGGACAGGTAACAGGATCACCTGTCGCGACTGGTTCCAGCTGTGCCTCAAGGAGGGCCTGACGGTCTTCCGCGATCAGCAATTCACCAGCGACACCCGCTCGGGCGTGGTGAAGCGCATCGCCGATGTACGCCTCCTGCGCAATCAGCAGTTCCCGGAGGATGCCGGCCCGACCGCCCATCCGGTCCGCCCGTCGCAGTATATCGAGATCAACAACTTCTACACGGCGACCGTTTACGAGAAGGGTGCTGAGCTGATCCGCATGCTCCGCACTATGATCGGGCCCGACAGTTTCCGCCGCGCCATGGATCTCTATTTCGAGCGCCATGACGGCGAGGCCGCGACCATGGAACAGTATATTGCTTGCATGGCAGAAGCTTCCGGCCGAAACCTCGACCAGTTTTTCAGGTGGTACGAGCAGGCCGGCACGCCCTCGGTCACTGTCTCCACCGCCTATGATCCCGCGTCCGGGACCTTCGAGATCCGCGCGTCCCAGAAGACGCCCCCCACGCCCGGCCAGCCTGACAAGCAGCCGGTGCCCATCCCGCTGGCTTTCGGACTCGTAGGCCCTGATGGCCGCGACATGGCGCTCGATCGGGAAGGCCTCAACGCCCCCGCCGATGTGCTCGAGCTCACCGAGGCAAGCCAGGTCTGGCGTTTTACCGGCATCAAGCAGCGGCCGGTGCTTTCCATCAATCGCGGCTTCAGCGCGCCGATCAGGCTCCAGACCGATCACGGCGATGCCGATCGCCTGTTCCTCATGGGCTCGGACCCTGATCTGTTCAACCGCTGGGAAGCCGGCCAGATCTATGCCAAGGCGCAGCTCGTCGAGCTGACAAGGGCGGTGGTTGAAGGCCGCCCCCTGTGGGAGACGCCCGATTTCGCCGCAGCCCTCGAGCGCTGCCTGGCCGATCCAGAGCTGTCGCCTGCCTTCCAGGCCGAGCTCCTGACCCTGCCGAGCGAATCCGACCTTGCCAGCGAGATCGCCGCCAATGTCGATCCTGTGGCGATCCATCACGCGCGCCGGCATCTCTCTGCAAGCCTTGGTCGCAGCCTGCATGACCGGCTGCTCGAGGCATATGAGAAGGCGGAAACATCGGGCGCCTATTTGCCAGATCCTGACGGCGTCGGCCGCCGCAGCCTGCGCGCTGCCTGCCTCTCTCTCCTCGCCGCGGCAGACCCGGCGGAAGGCGCCCGCCTGGCGATCGCCCAGATCAATGCCGACCGCAACATGACCGAGGTCTTCTCTGGCCTCGCCGTCATTGCCCGCCTCGACCGGCCGGAGCGCGTCGAGGCGCTGGAGGCCTTCTACCGGCGTGCAGGCGACGACCATCTCCTGCTGGACAAGTGGTTCGCCCTGCGGGCGACGGCTCCCTTCAGCTCGACCATCGCCGAGGTCCGCGCCCTGCTCGATCATCCCCAGATGTCCCTCCGCCGGCCCAACAAGGTCCGCGCCCTCGTGGGCACTTTCGCCGCCGGCAATCCGGTCGCCTTCAACGACATTTCCGGCGAAGGCTATGCCCTGCTGGCCGATGTCCTTCTGCGCCTCGATCCGATCAACCCGCAGGTGGCCGCGCGCATGGCCGGCAGTTTCCGCAGCTGGCCGATGCTGGAGCCGAAGCGCCGCGCTCTCGCCCGCGAGCAGATCGAGCGCATCCGGACAACGCCCGATCTCTCCCGCGACCTGGGCGAGATCATCGGGATGATCGCCAAGGGGTAACCCGTAACCGAGCTTCATGACCTGCTCATGAAGCTCCGGCACAATGACGCCGTATGGGGCAGCATCGTCCGGGATGCCGCCTCGCGAGACGCTGCCGCACTCCGGAGCACTGGACAAATTGGCGGCGTTTCGAATCAATGAAGATGGGTTGATTCTGACGGCGGCTCTGGCCCCGTCGAAATGACCGGAATGTCTTGGGGAACGGACATTGGCTAAGGCGCATCTAGGCGAGCTGTTTGCGAAGAAGCGCGTTCTTCGCTTGCCGCTTGTTGCCGACCGCTGGGCCGGTCTCGCCATTTCCGAGCGCACCCTGCGCATTCTGGTGACCAGCCTGATCGGGCTGTTTCTGATCACCCTTGCGGTGGGCATCACCGCCTATCTGGTGGATGCGCGCGAGTCGATCGTCATCGAGCACAAGCGCATCTCGGCCCTGCAGGCCGACCTCGTTTTCTCCCAGCTCGAGCCGACTCTGAACCAGGAGCTCAAGCAGGCGGGCATGACCCGCCGCCTCGATGAGAACGACCTGAAGCGCTATCTTTCCGAATTCGCCACCGCCGACGGCCGGGTCTTCGCCCTTGCCGCAGCCGGCGGTGACATCGTTGCCGTACTTCCGGACCTGCAGGTGCTGAAGGGCCGCAAGCTCACCGAGCTGTTCCCGGCCGACTTGGTTCTCCGCTCCGGCAATATCGGCGACCCGATGACCGCGGTCACCATGCCGGGAGGCGACGAGGTCTATGTGACCTTCCGCGATCTCGATCCCTATCCGGCGGTCCTGGCGGTGATCCAGTCGCGGGTTGCCATCCTCTCCGGCTGGTATTCGAGCACCATCCGCCTCGTCACCCTGTTCGTCGCCACTGTCGCCGTCGTCTCCCTCATCGGCGCTGCCTTCCACTGGCAGTCGGCGCGGGCGGCCGAGGCCGACACGACCCTTGCCATCGCCACCGAACGGCTGGACAAGGCCCTTGATCGCGCCCGCTGCGGCCTGTGGGACTGGGACATTGCCCGTGGCCACATCTTCTGGTCCCAGTCCATGTTCGACATCCTCGGCATCGAGGCCAGGGGCGAGATGCTGTCCTACGGAACGGTCGCCGACCTCATGCATCCGGAAGACCAGCAGATGGATCGCTTCATCGAGGATCTGCTTCAGTCGGCCCGCAAGGTGGTGGACAAGGAGTTCCGCATGCGCCATGCCGACGGCCACTGGGTCTGGCTCCGGGTGCGCGCCGAGCTTGCCAGCGCTCCCGGCGAGGTGGGGCCGCATCTGATCGGCATCGCCATCGACATCACCGAGCAGAAGCTCGCCGACAAGGCCAACCAGGAGGCCGAGCTTCGCCTGCGCGATGCCATCGAGAACATTTCCGAGGCCTTCGTCCTGTGGGATGCCGACAACCGGCTGGTGATGTGCAACAGCAAGTACCAGCAGTTTCACAACCTCCCGGCCAGCGTCTGCCTGCCGGGCACGCCCTACGAGGACGTGGCCCGCGCGGCCAAGGAACCGGTGGTCCGCCAGCGCCTTCCCGTGGGCAACATGGACCCGGCCGAGGGTTCGACCTTCGAGGTCCAGCTTGAGGATGGCCGTTGGCTCCAGATCAACGAACGCCGCACTAAGGATGGCGGCTTTGTCTCGGTCGGCACTGACATTTCCTCGCTAAAGCAGCATGAGGAACGCCTCATGGACAGCGAGCGCGAGCTGATGAACACGGTGCGCGATCTTCAGAAATCGCGCTTGACCCTTGAGCTCCAGTCCCAGCGCCTGGCCGAGCTCGCTGAGAAATATGCTCAGGAAAAGAACCGCGCCGAGGATGCCAACCGCTCGAAGTCGGAATTCCTCGCCAATATGAGCCACGAGCTGCGCACGCCTCTCAATGCCATCATCGGCTTCAGCGAGGTGATGGAGCGGCAGATGCTCGGGCCGATTGGCACGCCGCGCTACATGGAATACGCGACCGACATCCACCGCAGCGGCCAGTATCTGCTGGACGTGATCAGCGACATTCTCGACATGTCGAAGATCGAGGCCGGCCGCATGCAGCTCGAGATCGTGCCCTGCGATGCCGTGGACATCGTCGAGGAATCCCTGCGCATCATCGGTGCCCGCGCGGCGGAGGAGCAGATCACCATCGTCCGCAACCTGCCCGAACGCCTGCCGCTCAACGGCGACAAGCGTGCTCTCAAGCAGGTGATGATCAACCTGCTCGCCAATGCGGTGAAGTTCACCCCGGCCGGCGGTACCATCACCATCAGCGCAAGCACCATCGACAGGCGTGTTGCCATCGTCATCGCCGATACAGGCATCGGCATTCCAAGGAGCGCCATCGAAAAGCTCGGCCGCCCCTTCGAACAGGTCGAGAACCAGCTCACCAAGACCAAGAGCGGCTCAGGCCTGGGGCTCGCCATCTCCAAGTCCCTGGTCGAGCTCCACCAGGGCGAGTTGCGCATCGACAGCGTCGAGGGCCAGGGCACGGCCGTGACGGTCTATCTCCCGGTACCGCAGCCGGACCGGCCCCAGGCGCAGAAGGAGACAACGGCCGCCGTCTGAGCCGGCCAGGCCCCGCGGGTTTCCGAGCCGCTGACCCTGTTCAGAACCGCAGTTCGATGCCAGCCCGGATGATCACACCATCAAGTCGCCCGTCTGCGCGGGCAACGGCTTCGTCATGTCGGTTGCGCGCCACCAGCGACGTTCGACCGATATCGTAGTAGAAACCCTCGAGGCTGATGGCCAGCCGATCCGACAGCTGATGCCCCAGGCCTGCGCCGGCCATGTAACCGTACTCCAGCCGCGTCGAGCCGCCACCGAAGCCAAGCCGGTCGATTGCGCCTCTGCCGCCTGCCGCAGCCGTCGCACCGGCCATGGGCAGCGGCCGCAGGCCGTTTCCCCTGTCACCAAGCGCGCGCGCCGCGCCAAGACTTGCTTCTGCCGCCGCAAGCCCAGCGGAGAGATAGAACAGCACGGGGCCGAACGGTATCCCGATCCTGCCGCTTGCGGTCTGGATGCCATCTAGCGGCGCAGCTCGCCGCGGCGCCCCCGTCTCGGTTGAGGTCAGGTGACGCGGCCTGCAGCCGCCGCAGTCGGGGGTAGCCGATCCGATCCGCCTGGGCCCCGAAATGCCGATAATGTCGCCCATCATCTGGCCCAGCAGGGCGCCATCAGCCTCGAGGCCGATGACCAGCCGTCCAAGCGCCCGCTTATATCGGAGTCGGTCCATCCCGCCCAGATGAAACCCCATGGCCTCCAGCCGGTCCCAGATCGATGGCTCCCGATAGGCAGAAACAGGCGCCACAGGCAGGCCGCCGGGCAATGTGACGGGGAAGGCAGTCTCAGCCCCTGGGAGCGAACCACTGCGCCACCGATGAGACCTGCCGGAGAGGCCTTCACGACGCTGGTGGCCCTCGCCTCGGCCGCTGCTCCCCTCAAGCTGCGCAAGATCAAGTGCCGGCATGGCAGGCCCGAAACGCACGATCGCAGTCAGCTCCGGCCCATGGGCCTCGAGCAGCGCTTCTGCCGGAAGTTCATGGAAGCTCCCTGCCGCCGGCATCTGAGCCAGGGCGACTGGTGGAATGACAAGTAACGCAATACAAAATACACAAACAGACCGATACATGAAACGCACAACGACACTGCACAGGCGCGATGAAGATCATTCACCGCATCACGAATAAAAATTGATGCAAATATAGCGTTTGTGTCTTTATTTATGATTATCCCGACGGTCAGATTTGGCCTCGCGAGACTTCTTCGCCCACATCCGCATCGTGACTGCTGCGCCTGTGCGTAGACTGGCGTCCGGATGATCTTGTCGCCCGCTCTGGCCCGGCTGGCATGAAGGCGACCGCACAATGGCGCCGGACGCGTACCGCCCTGCTGCATCCAGCGGTGGATCCGCCTCAAAAATGCAGCTCGATCCCGCTGCGCAGTGCCATGCCGTTGAGGCGACCGCTGATCGTGTAAGATGTGTCGCCACGATTGTCCGTGGCGGTCAGGCTGTACTTGCCGAGATTGTAGTAATAGCCGTCCACATTGACGACCAGGTGATCGCTCAGCGCATAACTGATCCCGCCGCCGACGGCATAGCCATACTTCGTTTTACTCTCGGCGCCCTGCCAGGAGGTCAGCTTGCTCTGGGTCAATTTCCCCATATCGTTCACATTGGAGACCCCGCCGAACCACTCGGTGATCACGGCTTCGCTGACTTGGCTGGCTGTGCTCACCGAGACATTCGCCGCAGCAAGACCGCCGGTTCCATAGATCAGCGCACGCCCAAGGGCAACGCCCAGCCTCCCCCGCGCCGTTCGCAGGAATTCGAGCGACTTCTCGTGCGTTGACTCGCCGTTTTGCAGATACTGACCTCTGAAATGCGCACTATAAATCGCGCAGTTCAGCCCCGTGCAGAAGGAGTAGTCGCCGGTATTGCTTGCGGCTTCTGCGATCCCGAAATAGGTTTTGGCGACGTGCTTGACGAGCGAGCCATCGACCTCGCCGCCGATCACCACCGGTCCAAGCTGGATGTTGAAACCCGCCTTCGCCGAACCGATGACGCTGATGCCGTGTTCGTCGATGGCCTCGAGCCAGGGCGTGATCGGATTGAACGACATATCGTTCATCATTCCGACGATCGATCCCTGTGACAGGGCCCGGCGGTTGGCGAACGGGACGGTTCCGTATTGATAGGTCGCCTGAACATCCTGGTAGTAGGAATTGATCATGTCACGGCTGCCATACATGCCGTTTTCCCAGAAGCCGTTGCCTCCCTCGCGCGACCAGTAGGTGATATTGCGGTCATCATTGGACCTCATCACCCCGACCGAAGCCCCGATATACACGCCGGTCCAGTCATGATCCTGCGCAAACGCAACTGATGGGCACGCAAACAAAACAGATAAAACAAATATAAATACTTTATGCATGACACCCCACCAACAACAACCCGCGTCAACAGAGCTTCAACATTGATTACCGCGCAATAACTTCATTCATGATATGAAGTTGTCATTAAATTAACCTTAAATTTCTTCCACCTTATCGATTAACAATTGACGCCACGCCGCGGAAGCGGCGGCATCCTGCCTCGCGGATCTTCACGGCAGGAGTGGAATGACGAAAGCAGACGCAGGCCGCCGGCGAGCGGACACGAAGAGAAGTCCTGCGCGGGGCGTCGCCCAGCGTTACGATGAACTGCGCTGCTTCCGAATTGTTGGCTTAGGGGACAGGCCCGAAATCAAAGCGGGCCGACCAGCCGGATGAATTCGTGCCGAACCATTTCCTGCACTTCCGGCAGATAACCGTCGAGCGAGCGGAAATCTGGCGCATCCCCTGCCCTTGCCAAGAGCCGCCTCAGGCCTTCCGGCGCTTCATCCACCACGAACCTGCCCTCGACACAGACTCGCAGCAGCTGGGTCAGCCGCTGGTAGAGCTGGCTTGCGCTGATCAGCACCCGCGCGCCCTCGCCGTCAAGACACCCGGCGTCTCTGAGCTTCTCGAGCGCTGCCACCGTATTCTGATCAAGCACCTGCGGCTTGGTCGGGGCCGACTGGAGTTGCAGATACTGGGCGATGAACTCGATATCCACCAGCCCCCCGGGCGTATGCTTGAGATCCCAGCGTCCATTGCCGCCGAATTCCGCCTCGAGCCGCCGTCGCATGTCGACCACGTCCGTGCGCGTCGCCTCCTCATCGCGCGCCCGGGTCAGCGCCTCGGCAATGACCTGTTCTATCCGCTCATGTAGCCGGTTCCGCTTGCCGAACAGCCGCGCCCGGGTCATGGCCATGCGCTCCCATGTCCAGGCTTCCCCCTGCCGGTGGTAGGACTCGAAGCGCTCGATATGGGTCGCAACCGGTCCGGCATTACCGGAGGGCCTCAGGCGCATGTCCACGTCATAGAGGATCCCTTCGGCGGTCGGGGCCTTGAGGGCCGAGATGAGCCTCTGGGTGAGCCGCGAGTAATACTGCCCCGTGGGCAGCGGCTTCGGTCCGTCGGAGAACTCGGCACCCTCCTCGGTATCATAGACGAGGATCATGTCGAGATCGGACGATGCCGACATTTCGCGCCCGCCCCATTTGCCCATGGCGATGATGGCCATCTCGCCACCGGGCATTGTGCCATGCCGCTGCACGAAATCGGCAAGCGAGGCTTCCAGCAGCTTCTCGACCAGCAGATCAGCGAGATCCGCATAGGCGCGACCGGCCTCCTGGGGGCTGACGGACCCGGCGAGCACCCGCACGCCGATGCGGAATTTCTGCTCATTGCCGACGGCGCGCGCTCGGTCGAGCTGCTCCTCATAGCTGGCGGCGGGATCGCCAAAGGCGGAATTGACGAGATTGGCCAGTTCCTCGGCCGTGGGCAGCGGCCCGAAGAACCCGGGATCGAGCACCGCATCAAAGATCCGCGGTCGGTGGCTCAGGAGGTTCGCAAGCCGCGGCGCGGTGCCCATGATATCGGCGATGAGGTTGAGGAGGCGCGGATTGGCCCAGAGGAGGGTGAACAGCTGCACGCCCGCGGGCAGTCCGGCAATGAACCGGTCGAAGGCGATGAAGGCCGCATCGGGATCGCCCGAGCGCGACAGCGCTGTCAGCAATGCCGGCATGATTTCGGTGAGCCGTTCGCGTGCCTTGGCGCTGCGTGTGGCGTAATATCGGCCGAAATGCCAGCCGCGGATCGTGGCGGCAACTTCCGTCACCGCCGTGAAGCCGAGCTTGCGCAGGGCCTCGAGCGTGCCCGGATCATCATCGCCGCCGGTGAAGACGAGATTGCCGGCATCGGTCGCCAGATCTGGCGATTCCTCGAACAGCGCCGCATAATGCTTCTCGACGCATCGCAGCACCCTCTCGAGGTCGCTCTCGAAGGCCCCCACATCGTCATAGCCGGCGAAATGGGCGAATTGCCGGAAACCGTCCCCCGCCGGCGGCAGCGTATGGGTCTGCTCATCCGCCACCATCTGAATGCGATGCTCGATTGCCCGCAGATAGAGATAGGCCCGATGGAGATCGTCCTCAGTGCCGGGCTCGATCCACTGCGCCTCGCGCAGGGCGGCGAGCATGTCGAGGGTGCGCAGGCCGCGCAGCCTGGGATTGCGTCCGCCGGCGATCAGCTGCTGGGTCTGGACGAAGAACTCGATCTCACGGATCCCGCCGCGCCCGAGCTTGAGATTGTGTCCATGGACGGCCACCTTGCCATGGCCCTTGACCGCCTGGATCTGCCGCTTGAGCGACTGCACGTCGAGAATGGCGGCAAAATCGAGATACTTGCGCCAGATGAACGGCACCAGCCGCTTGAGGAACTGGACCCCGGCCGCAAGGTCGCCGGCCACCGGGCGCGCTTTGATCATCGCCGCCCGTTCCCAGTTCTGCCCCATATGCTCGTAGTAGATGGCGGCCGCCTCGACCGCGATCGCGGCGCTGGTTGCCCGCGGATCAGGCCGGAGCCGCAGGTCCACCCGGAACACATAGCCATCCGCTGTCGTATCCTGCAGCAGATTGACCATGCGCTTGGTGAGCCGCACGAAGAAGTTTGCCGGCTCCACGCTCTCGGACAGCGGCGCGACTTCCGGGTCATAGAAGACGATGAGATCAATGTCGCTCGAATAGTTGAGCTCCCGCGCCCCGTACTTGCCCATGGCCAGCACGATGAGGCCGCTGTCGACGCCCGGCCGATCCGGGTCTGCGGGCGTGAATTGCCCCTTGGCCGCCGCCTCCCGCAACAGGAAATCGATCGTGCAGTTGAGTGCTGTATCGGCAAAGGCGCTCAGCCTGTCCGTCACACGGTTCACGTCCCACTCGCCGGCAAGATCGGCGAGCGCAATGATCAGTGCCACCCGCCGCCTGGACTTGCGCAGCAGCGGCTTGATCTCGGCGTCAGTCGAGGTCTGCCGGGCCTCGTCGGCAAGGCGCGCGCATTCCTCCTCAAGCAGGCGGGCGGCCGTGTCGCCGATCGCCTCGGCCCCGAGGATATCCGCCGTCAGCTTCAGGTTCTTCTGGATCAGGCTGCGCAGGAAGGGCGAGCCAGCGATGACCGCGACCAGCAGGTTGCGGCGGTCATCCCTTGCATTGATGACCCCGGCCAGCGCCGCGGCCCCGTCATCGCTCCCGCTTGCTGCGGCAGCCTCAATGTCATCGAGAAAGGGCTTTGCCAGGGAGGCGCCTTCGGGACCGGGTCTGGCAATGGTCTGGAGCGGGATCTGTTCGAGCATGGCGGTCATAGTGGAATGACCCCGCCTGGCGCTCAAGCCCTATCCTGTGTCTCATCCAGCGGAAATTTGAGGGTCACCGCCAGCCCGGGCCTGTTGTCACCCAGTTCGACCGTGCCGCCATGGAGCTTCATGACGCTGGCAACCAGACTGAGGCCCAGCCCGCTTCCCTGCTTGCTGCGGCTCGCATCCAGCCTAACGAAGCGTTCGAGCACATGTTCGCGCTCGGCCTCTGGCACGCCCGGCCCGTTATCCGCAACCGTGATTACCACGTTCTGGCCGTCACGACGTGCCGCAAGCGTCACGGCAAGCGGCGAGCCATCCTGCGGCGAACCATATTTCAGCGCGTTGTCCAGCAGGTTGTTGAGCGCCTGGGCGATCATCTGGCGATCGCCGCGGATCGGCAGGCTCTTCCCGATGCTGGCGTTGAAGCTGCCGCCGTCCTCCTCGATCAGTGGCCCGTAGAGCTCGGCCATGTCTTCCACCAGCTCCGCCGCATCCATGGTGGCGATTCCCTCGCGCAGCTGGCCAGATTCGGCGCGGGCGATGGACAGCAGCGCGTTGAATATCCGCAGCAGCCCGTCGGCATCCTCTAGCGTGGCCTCGAGTGCCTGCCGCTGGGTCTCGGGGTCGCTCGAGCGCAGCGCATCCTCGACCCTCGCCCGCAACCGGGTAAGCGGCGTCTTGAGATCGTGGGCCACATTGCTGGACACTTCCCGCATGCCCGCCATCAGTCGCTCGATCTGGGCGAGCATCTCGTTGAGGCTGATCGCCAGCCGGTCGAGCTCGTCGCCGGTGCCCGAGACCGGCATCCTCTCGCTCAGATCGCCCTTCATGATCATGCGGCTGGTCTCGGCGATGGAGTCGACGCGCCTGAGGAAGTTTCGGCTCATCACCAGACCGCCGACCAGACCGAGCAGCAGGGTGAAGCCGAGGGCCCAGAACAGGGTGCGCTTGATGATCTCGCTGAAATGGCGCCGTTCCTGCACGTCGCGGCCGACCAGCAGCGTGTAGCCCATGTCGATGCGGATATGGAAGGCGCGCGCCTGATGCTTCTCGACGCCGTCGACGCCCTGTACTGCATAGGGAAACTCGATCCAGCCAGTTGCCGGATCCAGCGCCTTGACCGGCATGCCGTCGAGATTGCCGGCGATCTTCCGGCCGAGAACATTCACCAGAAGATAGATGCTGTCGTCATCGCGGGCGCTACGGTTATTGATGCTCTGCACCAGCGCGTTGATGCCACCGCTGCGATACTGCTCGGCGAAGGACGAGACCTCGGATCGGATGGTCTCGTCCGTCTGCCGGGCCAGCAGGCCGGCTGTATCCCAGTACACATAGGACAGGATCGCCGCCGACGAGATGGCGAACAGGAGAAGGTATGCCGCGGACAGCTTGAATGTCGACGTGCGCAGCAGCTTGCCCCAGCGGGCGATCCATGTGTCGTCACGCGCCTGCACGTATCGTGTACCCCGAGCCGCGGACCGTATGGAGCAGCGGCTCCTCGTGCCCCTTGTCGATCTTGGCACGCAGCCGCGAGATATGCACGTCGATCACATTGGTCTGCGGGTCGAAGTGATAGTCCCACACATGTTCGAGCAGCATGGTCCGGGTCACCACCCGGCCAGCATTCTGCATGAGATATTCGAGGAGCTTGAACTCCCGCGGCTGCAGGGTAATCGGCTCGCCACCGCGGGTGACGGTACGCTTGAGCAGATCCATCTCGAGGTCGCCGACTGAAAGCCGGGTTCTTGCCCGGTCCGGCTCGATGCGGCGAGCGAGGCTTTCGACCCGGGCCAGCAGCTCCGAGAAGGAATAGGGCTTGGCGAGATAGTCATCGCCGCCGGCCCGCAAGCCCTCGACCCGGTCATCCACCTGGCCAAGCGCCGACAGGATCAGCACCGGCGTCCGGATGCCCTCGCGTCGCAGCGTCTCGATGATGGTGAGGCCGTCGATGCCTGGCAGCATCCGATCGACCACCAGCACGTCGTGGAGCTTCTGGCGTGCAAGTTCGAGCCCTTCTTCGCCGTCGGCCGCATGATCGGCGACATGGCCACTCTCGCGCAGCCCCTTCATCAGATAGGAGGCGGCCGACTGGTCATCTTCGATAATCAGGATTCGCATTGCGGCTAACCGTTCCGGTAAATCGACCCGGGACGCATATTAGGCAACCGGCCTTCATTGACAACGAATGAGGCGAAACCTTCGGCATCCTTCGCGGGTCCTCAACAAACATGGTGCCGCGCCGGAGGCAGGGTCCGGACTGTCTGACCGGACAACAGGCTCCCACGCGGCACCCCACCTCCCAGGCGGGTACGGGCTTTGTCGGGGCCCCATGGCCCCGACATGTCAGCGAACTGGCCGGATCATCAGCTCTTGGTCACCGGCAGGGCGACAAACAGCTGGCCGTCGCCACGCTTCACCAGCAGGAGGACGGACTTCTTGTCCTTCGCCGTGTCTTCGATCGCCTTCTTCACGTCCGTCGGCGACTTGACCTCCTTGCCGCCGACCGAGACGATCCGGTCGCCCTGGCGCAGCCCCTTGCCGGCAGCAGTGCCGTCCGGGTCGATGCCGGTGATGGTGACGCCCTCGCCATCCTCCGCTGGCGCAAGCTTGAGGCCGAACTTGCCGAGGCTGGCGCCTCTGCCGGTGGTGTCATTGTCGACCGAAGCCACCTGCGGGTTGTCTTCCAGCTGGCCGATGGCGACCTTGATGGTCTTCTCCTTGCCATCGCGCAGGACGACGATTTCGGCCTTCTCCTTCGGCTTGAGGGAAGCGACGCGCCGCGACAGGTCGCGCGGATCCTTGACCTTCTTGCCGTTCAGCTCGACGACCAGGTCGCCGACCTTGAGGCCGGCCTCATCCGCCGGGGAGTCCTCGGTCACCTGCGAGATCAGGGCGCCTTCCCTGCTGTCGACGCCGATGGACTCGGCGATGTCCTCGTTCACCGGCTGGATGGCGACGCCCAGCCAGCCGCGGGTGACGGTGCCATTCTCGATCAGGCTCTTCACCACATCCGACGCCATGCTGGCGGGAATGGCGAAGCCGATGCCGACGCTGCCGCCCGAGGGCGAATAGATGGCGGTGTTCACGCCGACCACCTCGCCGCTGAGGTTGAAGGTCGGGCCGCCCGAATTGCCGCGGTTGATGGGCGCGTCGATCTGCAGAAACTCGTCATAGGGACCGGCGCCGATCTCGCGGCCCTGGGCCGAGATGATGCCCGTGGTCACCGTGCCGCCGAGGCCAAAGGGATTGCCGACGGCAACCACCCAGTCGCCGACCCGCGGCTTGTCCTCGGAGAAGGTGACATAGGCGAACTTGTCGTCGCTGTCGATCTTCAGCACCGCAAGGTCGGTCTTGGGGTCGGTGCCGACCACCTTGGCCTTGTATTCCTTGCCGCCATCCAGCGTGACGATGACGTTCTCGGCCTTGTCGACCACATGGTTGTTGGTCACCACATAGCCGTCCTCGGAGATGATGAAGCCGGAGCCGAGACCAACCGTATGCTCGGGCTGGCCATTGCCCTCGGGAACCTGCGGCATGTTGCGGAAGAACTCATAGAACGGGCTGTCCTTCGGGAACTTCGGCAGGCCCGGGATGCGGCGGCCACCTTCGGCCTCGCCACGGCCTTCGACCTTGACGCTCACGACGGCCGGCATGACCTTCTCGACGATGTCGGCAAACCCTTCCTGCGGTGCATGCTGGCGCGTGACCTGGTTGGTCAGGTTGTCGGCGCGGGCATACTCGATCACCGGACCAGACAGGACGGTTCCGCCCATCAGCGCCGCCAGGCCAAGCGCAATGATCGTATTACGCTTCCGGGTCGTAGTGTTCTTCATTCATCGTCTCCACAATCATGGGATTGAACTCGTTGGAGACGAAGATGGTGAACGCCCCTTACGGCCACCTTTCGGTATGATTAAACTTTGGTAAGGCTGACGATCGGCTGCCAGAAGCCTGCAAGACCTCAGGAATCTCCGTCGCTCCTGAGCAGGGCATCAAGCCTTGCCTTTTCCTCGGGCGTAAGCGGCGCCTCCAGCGTCGCGCCCGCCGCCGCTGCGCGCCGCCGGCGCAGGAAGAGATAGGCCGCGCCCCCCAGCACCACTGCGAAGGGCATCGCCCACAGCACGATGGTCCGCTCAGACAGCCGCGGCCGCAACAGCACGAACTCGCCATAGCGCGAGACCACGTAATCGATGATCTGCTTGTCGTCGTCGCCCGCCACCAGCCGCTCACGGATCAGCAGCCTCAGGTCGCGGGCAAGCGGCGCATCCGAATCATCGATCGACTGATTCTGGCAGACGAGGCAGCGCATCTCGGCAGAAAGGCTGCGCGCCCTCGCCTCGAGCTTCGGATCAGCGAGGATTTCATCCGGCTGCACCGCAACCGCTGTCTGGCTGCCCATCAGGCATGAGACCAGCAGGCCAAGCAGGCAAAGCCTGAACAGATGGCGCCTCATGCCCTGGCTCCCGCCGTCTGACGCCCCGCCTTGCGCGTCGCGGACCGGTTCGGAGCACCCACCCTGAACCGGCGGTCGCTGAGCGAGACCGCGCCGCCGATGAACATGACCAGCGCGCCAAGCCAGATGAGCGCCACCAGCGGATTGTAGTAGATCCGCACCACCCGGCCGCCTGAGGCCCTATCGCCGTCGCCCATGGCGATATAGAGGTCTCCCGTCCAGAACGGATGAATGCCCACTTCCGACGTGGTCTGGCCGCTCGGCTGCATGGTCCGCTTGGCCGGCGTGAGCACTGCCACCTCGCGCCCGCCGGACACCACCTGGAAGCGTCCCTGCTCGTCCTGCCAGTTGGGGCCCTTCACCGGTACCACGCCGCCGAAGGTAATCGTCGCGCCGGCCACATTGACCACCTGCCCCGGCGTCATCACCAGCACCTGCTCCTGGCGCCAGGCGCTCACGCCCACGATGCCGAGCACCACGAGGCCGACGCCGGCATGGGCGATGGCCGTGCCGAAGGTCGAGCGCGGCAGCCCGAGCAGGCGGCGGAAGGCAATGGCCATGGGGACTTCCCCGAAGCGGGCGCGATACAGCGGCTCGGCAATGGCGCCGGCAATCAGCCACATGCCCAGCGCGATGCCGAGCGGCGCAAGCAGGGGGCCGTTCGACTTGAGACCGAAGGCGATGCCGCCGGCAATCAGCGCAATAATCGCCGCAACCCATAGACGCTGCACCGCCGCCCAGGCATCCGCCCGCTTCCAGGCGAGCATCGGCCCGATGGGCAAGAGCAGCAGCAGTGGCACCATCAGTGGCCCGAAGGTCAGGTTGAAGAAGGGCGGCCCCACCGAGATCTTGGCCCCGCCGATCACCTCGAGCGCCAGCGGATAGAGCGTGCCGGTCAGCACTGCGGCCGCCGCCGAGGACAGGAGCAGGTTGTTGACCACCAGTGCGCTCTCACGGCTGATCGGCGCAAACAGTCCGCCCTGACGCAGCTGGGGCGCGCGCAGCATGAACAGGGTCAGCGCGCCGCCGATGAAGAAGCACAGGATGAGCAGGATGAAGACGCCGCGCTCGGGGTCGACCGCAAAGGCATGGACCGAGGTAAGCACGCCCGAGCGCACCAGGAAGGTGCCGAGCAGGCTCATGGAGAAGGCGAGCACCGACAGCAGGATGGTCCACACCTTGAGGGCGTCGCGCTTCTCCACCACGATCGCCGAATGCAGCAGGGCGGTGGCGACCAGCCATGGGATGAGCGAGGCATTCTCTACCGGGTCCCAGAACCACCAGCCTCCCCATCCCAGCTCGTAATAGGCCCACCACGAGCCCATGGCGATGCCAAGGGTCAGGAACATCCAGGCGGCAAGCGTCCATGGCCTCACCCAGCGCGCCCAGGCGGCATCCACCTTGCCCTCGATCAGCGCCGCGGCGGCGAAGGAAAATACCGAGGACAGGCCCACATAGCCGGCATAGAGGAAGGGCGGATGGAAGGCGAGCGCCGGATCCTGCAGCAGCGGGTTGATGCCATTGCCATTGACCGGCGGACTGGGCAGCCGCTCGAAGGGATTGCTGGTGAACAGGATGAAGGCGAGGAAGGCGACGCCGATCATGCCCTGGACGGCGAGCGTCCGCGCCCGCAGCGGCAGCGGCAGGTTGCGCCCCGTCACCGCGATGGCCGCGCCGAAAAGGGCGAGGATCAGGATCCACAGCAGCATCGAGCCTTCATGATTGGCCCAGACGCCGGAGATCTTGTAGAGCAGCGGCTTTGCGGAATGGGAATTGGCCGCCACCAGCTTGACCGTGAAATCCGAGACCACGAAGGCGTAGGTCAGGCAGAGAAACGCCGCCCCGACGAAGAACAGCTGCGCCAGCGCCGCCGTCCGCCCCACCGACATGAGGCGCGCATCTCCCCTATGCGCCCCGTAGAGCGGCACCACCGACTGGTAGCCTGCGGTGATCAGCGCGAGCACCAGCGCGAAATGGCCTGCCTCGATGATCATGCCGGCTCACCGCGCCGGGTTGCACTGCCGGTCCTGCTGGTCATTGGCTCGCCGCCGGTTCGTTATGCTGCCACACGCCCTTTTCCTTAAGCGCGTCCGCGACGTCGCGCGGCATGTAGTTCTCGTCATGCTTGGCGAGTACGCTATCGGCCTTGAACAGGCCGTCGCGCTCGAGCACGCCTTCGGCGACCACCCCCTGCCCTTCGCGGAACAGGTCGGGCAGGATGCCGCTATAGATCACCGGCATGGAAGCGATCGTATCCGTCACCACGAACTCGATCCGCCCGTCGGGATGCCGCTTCACGCTGCCCTCCGCCACCAGGCCGCCCAGGCGGAAGCGCTTCCCCTGCTCCACCTTCTCGGCCGCCTCGCTCGGCGTATAGAAGAATACGATCGCATCACTCATCGCGAACAGTACAAGCCCCACCGCCACGCCGAGAATGGCAATGCCGGTTGCGATGAAGGCACCACGTTTCTGCTTTCGGGAAAGCGCCATGTCCGCGCCAGTCTCCTCGCGGCCCGCTGAAACCAGAAGGCGGGCGTTTCGGTTAGTTGCTTAATCCCAGATCGCGGCTTGTTTCGTCTATGCGTGTCAGTGCCGCATTGTCGCCCGCATATTGCGCGCGCGCATCCGCGATCGCCTTGCGCGCCGCATCCCGCTCGCCCAGCACCACGCGCGCCCGGGCAAGCTTGAGCCATTCCTCGACCGGACCGCCGCCTTCGGCAAGGCGGGAGGCAAGGCCATCGACCATGCTGCGGATCATCTCCTGCTGCGTCTGGGCATTCTGCGAGGTTACGCCCTCGACCTGCTCCCGGCTCAGCGCCGGCGCCTGGCCGCTGCCCGACTCGCCGGCAAGTTCACTGATCTTCTCCTTAACGAAGCCGAGCCACGGTGCGTCCTTCGGTGCCTTCGCCACCAGATCGCGCCAGATCTTCAGCGCCTCGTCCCGCCTGCCATCCTGAATGGCGATGACGCCCTGGTAATAGAGCGCCTTCTCGTTGCCGGCATTGAGGGCGAGGCTGCGGTCGAAGGCCTTGCGGGCCTCCTCGGACACGATGTTGTTATTGCCGAGCACCAACGCCTCGCCGAGATCGGCCATGAGGTCATCCCGCTCGCCCTTGAGCGCCATGACCCGCGCAAGGGCATTGGCCGCATCCTGATAGCGTCCCTGCCGCATATAGATCGGCGCCAGCACGAGCCACCCTTGGGCATCCTCTGGCGCATTGGCGAGATGGGTTTCGACCTGCTCGACCAGCGCGTCATAGTCCCTGTTCTGCATGGCGGAAGCCATGCGCTCCGCATAGGGCAGCCCCGGTTGCAGCGGCGACCCCAGCATCAGATAGATCGCAAGGCTTGCCAGAGGCACACCGATGAGGCCGGTGAGGATCACCGTCTTGAGCATCCTGACCGACTGTTCGCCGCCCCCCGCCTGCTCGTCCCTGTCGGCCTCCGCTGCCGCCGCCAGCAGCCGCCGGCCGATTTCCGCCCGCGCCGCTTCGGCTTCCTTTTCGCCCAGCTGGCCGCGCTGCACCTCCCGGTCGATCTCGGCGAGCTGGTCCCGGTAGACGGCGGCATCATACCGCGCCGTCGGCACGGTACCGGTGTCCTTGCGGATGAGCGGCAGGATGATCGCGGCGAGCGCAATGGCGGTCAGGGCCGCGATGACGATCCACAGTAACATTCGTCTCTCGTAGGTCTTGCGGGAGGCGGACAGAAGTCCGCTGTCGTAACCGGCAGGTCCGGCTCCGCGCCTGCTGTACAAGATTGCAAATCTTGATGACAGCCTCCCCGCCTTTGCTAAGCTGCTCGGATCCTTCGGCGGCTCGACGGACCCGGGCGGAACAATGAAGCTCTACTCGATCTTTTCGCTCGCGCGCAATGCGCTGAACTACCACAAGGACTGGCCGCAGGCCTGGCGCAGCCCCGATCCCCGTCCCGACTATGACGTGATCATCATTGGCGCCGGCGGCCACGGTCTCGCAACCGCCTATTATCTGGCCAAGGAACACGGGATTTCCAATGTCGCCGTCTTGGAGAAGGGCTGGTTGGGCGGCGGCAATACCGGGCGCAACACCACGATCATCCGCTCGAACTACCTGCAGGATGAGTCCATGGCGATCTATGAGCTCTCCCGCAAGCTGTATGAGGATCTCACCCGCGAGCTTAACTTCAACGTGATGTACTCGCCGCGCGGCCTGCTCATGCTCGCCCAGACCGAGCATGAACTGCGCGCCATGAAGCGCACCGAGCATGCCAACCGCCTCGCCGGCATCGAGGCGCGGGTTGTAGGCCCTGAGGAAGTCAAGCAGCTGGTGCCGATTATCAATACCAGCCCCACTGCCCGCTACCCCATTCTCGGCGCCTATTACCAGCCGCGTGGCGGCACCGGCCGCCACGACGCGGTCGCCTGGGGCTTTGCCCGCGGCGCCGATGCCCGTGGTGTCGACATCATCCAGAACTGCGAAGTCTTCCGCATCCTGCGCGATGGCGATCACGTGACCGGCGTCGAGACCAGCCGCGGCACCATCCGGGCTCCTAAAGTGGCAGTCGTCACGGCAGGCTCGACCTCACCCATCATGCAGTCGGCCGGCGTCAACATGCCGCTGGAGAGCGTCTGCCTGCAGGCGCTGGTTTCCGAGCCGATCAAGCCGGTGATCGACGTTGTGGTCATGGCCAACACGGTCCACGGCTACATGAGCCAGTCCGACAAGGGCGAGCTGGTCATCGGTGGTGGGGCGGATGCCTACAACAACTATTCCCAGCGCGGCACTCTGCCCGCCATCGAGCACACGATCCAGGCCCTGGTTGAGACCTTCCCGATCATTTCCCGCTTGCGCATGATGCGCATGTGGGGCGGTCTCGTTGACATGACGGGCGACCGCTCGCCCATCATTGGCCTCACCGATGTAAAGGGTCTCTACGTGAACTGCGGCTGGGGCACCGGCGGCTTCAAGGCCATTCCCGGTTCGGGCTTCGTCTTCGCCGATACCATTGCCAATGACCGGCCTCATCCGATCGCCGCGCCCTTCGGTCTCAACCGCTTCCGCGAGGGCCGGCTGATCGATGAAAGCGTCGCTGCGGCGGTTGCCCATTGAGGAGCCTGGCATGAACCTGGACCGGCAGGCTCTCGAGCGGCGGTTTCACAACGAAATGGTCGCGGTCTGGCAGCGTGCAAGGGCCGAGGCGGGCAACACCCCCGTCCGCGTCCTCCAGTTGGTCCGAGGGCACGGGGGCCTGGCAACCGCCCGCGGGCGCCTTCGCCAGTCCTCGGCTTCGGAAGGATTTGCCCCCCTTGCCCTGAGGCAGCGGCTCGACCTCACGGTCGAGGCGCTTGCTCTCAAAGATCCCTGGCGGCAGCTCGTCACCGCAATGGAACTGGCTCGCGCCGAGCAGCGCCTTAGCCCCACCCGTCCTGCCCGTCGGAAGGAGGATACCTGATGCTCCTGATCACCTGCCCGATCTGCGGGGTCACCGGCAACGAAACCGATTTCCATTATGGCGGTGAGGCCCACATCAGCCGCCCGGCAAGTCATGATCCCGCAGCGGTCACCGACGAGGCTCAGCGCGACTATCTCTACGTCCGGCGCAATGCGAAGGGCATCCATTTCGAGCGCTGGCGCTGTGACCGTGGCTGCGGGAAGTGGTTCCAGGCCGCCCGCGACACCCTGACCATGCGCTTCCTTGCCACCTATCGCGTGGGCGACTGGCCGCCTTCCGACATCACAGCCCTGGTTCCCCCGGGCAACCCCTGGCACGGTGTCTTCCACCCGGCCTCGTCCGGCAAGGCGGGGGCCCAGGATGACCTTGGCCGCGATGGAGGCGCTGCATGAGCGCCCGTCCCTATCGTGTTGCCGCTGCGCCCGGGATCGGCCGCCTCATTGACCGCAACCGGCGGGTCAATTTCACCTTCGATGGCCAGCACCTGACCGGCTTTGCCGGCGACAGTCTGGCCTCGGCGCTCCTCGCCAATGGTCATCGCCTGCTCGGCCGCAGTTTCAAGTATCACCGGCCACGCGGCGTCTTCGGGCTCGGGTCGGACGAACCCAACGCGCTGGTCGGCGTGGGCACGGGCCCGCTGCACGAGCCCAATCTGCGCGCAACCCAGGTCGAGCTCTATGATGGTCTTGCGGCCGTCTCCCAGAATTGCTGGCCGAGCCTCCGCTACGATCTCGGCCAGATCAACGGCCTGTTCAGTCGCATTCTGCCGGCGGGCTTCTACTACAAGACCTTCAAGTGGCCGAAACCGCTATGGGAGAAGCTGTATGAGCCGCTGATTCGCCGCATGGCCGGCCTTGGCCGTGCTCCCGATGGGAACGATCCGGACTCCTACGAGCATGTCAACGTCACCTGCGATGTGCTGGTGATCGGCGGAGGCGTCGCGGGCCTTGCTGCGGCGGAGGCCGCATCGGCCGGCGGTGCCCGTGTCATTCTCGTTGATGAGAACCCACGCCTCGGCGGGCTCGCCGATCTTTCCGACGGGGAGATTGACGGCCTTCCCCTGCTCGATTGGGTGCGCGCCCGCGCCGAGCTGCTCGCCCGCACGGAGAATGTCCATCTCCTGACCCGCACCACTGCCTGGGGAGTCTTCCACCACGATTATGTGGTGCTGGCTGAGCGGCTGACGGACCATCTGCCCGTTGCCGAACGCCGCGGCCGCCCCCGCCAGCGCCTGTGGAAGGTCCGCGCCCGCAACATCATCCTGGCGACCGGCGCCCAGGAGCGGTCGATTGCCTTTGCCAACAACGACCGCCCCGGCGTGCTGCTGTCCTCCGCCGCCCGCGGCCTCATCCGCCGCTATGCCGTATCCCCCGGCCAGCGTGGCGTGATCTTCACCAACAATGACGACGCCTATCACACGGCCCTCGCCCTTGCCTCGGCCAATGTCAAGATAGCGCGCCTGGTGGATGCGCGCGGCAGGCCGCCGGCCGATCTTGTTGATCAAGTCGAGGCCGCCGGCATCAATGTAAGCGTCGGCAGCGCCGTGACCAATGTGGGCACGTCAGGCCTCGGCACCGAGATTGTGTCGGTTGCCATTTCACCCTACCGCTCGGGCCAGGGCCGCACCGTCATCGAGGAGCGCGAGCAGGCCGATTTCGTCGCCGTTTCCGGCGGCTGGAATCCGGTCGTGAACCTCTGGTGTCACAATGGCGGAAAGCTGAAATATGATGAAAAGTTAGCCACTTACATCCCTGATTTAAACCCGGGCAACATGCGCGCCATTGGCGCTGCCAACGGCACAATGGACCTCGGCTCCCTGCTGGATGAGGCCTATGCCGCCGGCGAGGCGGCTTCAGGCATAGCCCGCAAGGCGTCCCGCCCCAGGGTTTCGGCCCGCGACCAGTCGGCGCTTCAGCCGATCTGGTTCGTGCCCGCATCCGGCGCCTACAATGAGGGCCACAAGCACTTTCTCGATCATCAGAATGACGTGACCGCGGCGGATGTCGAACTCGCCCTGCGCGAGGGCTATCGGTCGGTCGAGCACGTCAAGCGCTATACCACCCTCGGCATGGCCACCGACCAGGGCAAGAACAGCAATCTCCTAGGCTTGGGCATCATATCGGCGGCAACCCACCGGCCCATCCCGGAAATTGGCATCACCACCTTCCGCCCGCCCTATACGCCGGTCACCTTCGGGGCCATTGCCGGCGCCAATGTCGGCGAACTGTTCCTGCCCGTCCGCCGCACGCCCATCCATGACTGGCACGAAGCCGGTGGCGCGGTCTTTGAACCGGTCGGTCTCTGGCGCCGGCCCTATTGCTATCCCGCCCCCGGTGAGGATCGCCATGCCGCCATCAACCGCGAGGTTCTGGCGGTACGCCGGGGCCTCGGGCTGCTTGATGCCTCGACCCTCGGCAAGATCGAGGTGAAGGGCCCCGATGCCCCGGAATTCCTTGACCGCATTTACACCAACACCTTTTCAACCCTGCCCGTGGGCCGCTGCCGCTATGGCCTGATGCTCAACGAACAGGGCTTCATCTTCGATGATGGCGTGACTGTCCGCCTTGCCGATGATCACTTCCTGATGCACACGACCACCGGCGGCGCTGACCGGGTCCATGCTTGGCTCGAGGAATGGCTGCAGACCGAATGGCCCCATTACCGAGTCTATGTCACCAATGTCACCGAGCAATGGGCCCAGTTTGCCTTGTCCGGCGCCACCGCCCGCCAGCTGCTTCAGGAGCTTGGCACCGACATCGACCTGTCGTCTGATGCCCTGCCCTTCATGGGCCATGCCAGCGGCACCCTCGCCGGCTATCCTGTCCGCCTCTACCGCATCTCCTTCACCGGCGAGCTGTCCTTTGAGATTGCCACGCCCGCCGGTTTCGGCCTCGCCCTTTGGGAGCTGCTGATGGAGCGGGGCAAGGCGCTGGGGATCACCCCCTACGGCACCGAGGCGCTCCATGTGCTGCGCGCCGAGAAGGGCTTCATCGCCATTGGCGACGAGACCGACGGCACGGTCACGCCTCATGATCTCGGCCTCGATCGCCTGGTTTCGACGAAGAAGGCCGACTTCCTGGGCAAGCGCTCCCTGTCGCTACCCCATCTCGCAGCGCCCGGCCGCAAGCAGCTGGTCGGCCTTGAGACCGAGGATCCGGCCGTTGTGCTGCCCGATGGCTGCTACGCGGTGGAGACGCCCCTGCCCCAGCCGCCGATGCGCATGATCGGCCACGTGACGTCGAGCTACTGGAGCCCGACCCTCAACCGCTCGATCGCCATGGCGCTGATCCGCGACGGCCGCTCGCGACTGGGTCAGGTGATCAGCTTCCCGCTCGGCGAAGGCAAGGTCGTGCGGGCGAAGATTGTCGAGCCCATCTTCTACGACAAGGAAGGAGCGCGCCAGAATGTCTGAGCCCGTCTTCGCCAGTCCTCTGGCTGCGGTGAAAATGCCGGCCCCCGACAGCCTGTCGGTCGCCCTTGTGGAACTCGTCGACATCGGCATGATCGATCTGCGTGGCAATGCCGGGGATCCGGCCTTTGAAGGCGCCATTCGCAAGACCCTGGGGCTTGATCTGCCCACAATTCCGAGAAGCTCGACCAGCCGTGACCAGGTAACCCTCCTCTGGCTGTCGCCCGATCAGTGGCTCGCGCTCGTGCCGCGATCGGAGGCGCCGGCCATGACCTCCGCCCTGAAGCGGGAACTGGCCGGCCTGCATGCCATGGTCTGCGATGTAAGCGACATGCGCACCATCATCCGCCTGGCGGGGCCAGATGTCCGGCAGGTTCTGATCAAGGGAACGGCCATTGATGTCTTCAGCCCGGAATTTGCCGAAGGCTTCATCCGCCGCCTGAGCTTTGCCGAGCTTGCCGCCCTGGTCCATGTCCGCTCGACCGAGCCCTGGATCGTCGACCTCTACGTGGCGCGTTCCTTCGCCGGTTATGTCTCGAACTGGCTGGTCGCCACCGCGTCAACGGGCGCATCCCTTAACCTATTCGGACAGCAGGAGCCGCCGCCCGTCTGACCCGGCAAGCGACCGCCCCCGGCCCGGGCCGGCTAGCGCCGCTTCGCCAGCCAGTCAAAGAGCCTGTCGAAGCCGCCGAAGGGATAGAAGTGCACTCCCTCGATCCCGAGCTGGGGCGAGGCCCGCTTGAGCCGCTCCAGCGCATCCACCAGTTCATCGGGCGCCGACACGCTCATCAACCGCGACACATTGAGCGCCTGCTTCCGGATCATCCGGGCCGATGCCCCGATGCCGCACAGCAGCGCATATTTGGCAAGGGTCTTGATCGTAGCCGGCCCCGGCACGCCCACATGCAGCGGCAGCTCCACGCCCTGCCGGCGGATCTCCGCCAGCCAGCCCGCCACTGCCTCCGCCTCGAATAGGAACTGGGTGAGGAGATAGGCCTCAAGCCCGTTCTCGCGCGCATAGGCCTGCTTGGCAAGCAGCGCCTCCAGAAGGGCTTCCTCGCCCTCGGCGCGGGTAATGTCAGGATTGCCCTCGGGATGGCCGGCAAAGCCAACGCGTCTGATTCCATGTGCCTCGATGAGCCCGGTGCGCAGCAGGTCGATCGTGGCCGGAAACGGCCCTTGCGTTTCGAGCCCGCCGCCGATCGCCAGCACTTCCTCCACCCCCGCCTCGCCGGTGAGCTGCTCAAGCCGCTCGTTCAGCGCCTCGCGGCTGGGAACGAGGCGCGCTGGCAGATGCGGCACCGGCCGGAATCCGGCACGCGCGAGCCGCCGGGCAGTGTCGATCTGTGCTCTCGCATCCCCCGGCGCGATCAGCGCGATGAAGACGCGGCTTCCGGCCCTGAGCCGGCCGCGCAGCAGGTCGACCTTCTCGCCGTGATGGGCGGTGATCTCCACCGAAAAGTCATCGAGCAGCCGACCGCCGGCCATGGCCGTATGGACATTCACGCTCGGACTGTCGGCCATGGGGAACCTGTTCTGTTGCTCAGCTGCCGGAGGCGGGTCCGACAGACCCGGCAAAGCCCCCATCTAATGAGTGAGGCGCCGGCAATCAACCGGCCGTCTGCCTCGGATCGCTCGGGTTATTCCCCACCTCAAGGTCCGCGTTGATCGCCGGAAGCGATCCACCGCCTCACCGTGCTGCCGGAAGCCTGAGGATTACCCTGAGTCCGCCCAGGGGCGACTCATCCAGCACTAGCCCGCCGCCATACATACCCGCCGCCTCCGAAACGATGGATAGCCCTAGGCCCGAACCCGGCTTGGTCTCGTCCAGCCTGTGCCCGCGCTTCAGTGCCTCCTCGCGCTTGTCCACCGGCAGGCCGGGCCCGTCGTCATGCACTTCGATGGTGAGCCAGTTGCCGCGCTCCCCCTTGCCGGATGACTGTGCCTTGACCTGCACCCTGATGCGTGAGGTCGTCCACTTGAAGGCATTGTCCAGGAGATTGCCGACCATCTCCTCGAGATCCTGTTTCTCGCCGCGGAACCGCAGGTTCCTCGCCCCGGCAACCTCGACCTCGATCGCGCGCTCGGCATTGATCCGCTGCAGCGTCCGCACCAGCGCCTCCACCACGGGGAGGATCTCCGTGGCGGCGCCCAGCCCCTGGGCGCGGGCGGCCAGTCGCGCCCGATCGAGATACAGATTGACCTGATCGCGCATCACATTGAGCTGCTCGAGCACCTTGGCGGCGAGCGGACCGGATGTGGCATTGGCCTCGTTGGTAAGCACGCTCAGCGGCGTCTTGAGGGCATGCGCCAGGTTGCCGACCTGGGTTCGTGCGCGGTCGATGACCTCGGTATTGGACTGGATCAGCGCATTGAGCTCCTGCGCGATGTCCTCGATTTCGACCGGATACTCGCCGCTGATCCGATTGGCCGAGCCCTCGCGGATCGAGCCGATCTCCCGCTGCAGCTTGCGCATCGGCAGCAGGCCGTAGCGGACCTGGACGAGGGTTGCCGCCACCAGCCCTAGACCCAGGAGTCCGAGGATCAGCACCAGCGTATTGGTGAAGGCTTCGATCTCGGCCCTGAGCTCGTCGAAATTGCCCGCCACCACGAAGGAATAGGCATTGTTGGAGCCGAAGAGCCGGTAGCGCTGCTCGATCGCCCTCAACCTGTTGCCGTCTGCATCCTCGAGGAAGAAATGCGCAAGCCCGTCGTCGTCCCGCTGGTCGAGCGCGCCGGGCGGCAGTTCCAGCCGCTGCTCGAGCAGCGAGTCGGAGGAGAGATGCTGCTGGCCGGCATCCGTTGCGCTCACCTGCCAGTACCAGCCGGACAGTGGCAGGGCGAAGCGGCTGTCGGCCAGCGTTTCGCGTAAGGTGAGTTCGCCCTGTTCGTCGAGCTCAACCGCCGCCAGCAGCCCATCGAGCACCGCCTGCAGCCGCGCGTCGAAATTACGCTCGACGGCATTCTGGAACAGCTGCGACAGCAGCAGTCCCGCCACCAGGATCATGATCAGGCTCACCGTGGCCGACGAGGCCACCAGCCGGAAGGCTAGCGAATTGGGCCGCAGCGAGGTGATGCGCATGGGAGGGCTTAGACCTGCCCGGCCCGGTCGCTCGGCGTGGCTTCGGGCTCGGCCAGGCAGTAGCCGAGGCCGCGGACGGTGCGGATGTGCTCGCTGCCAATCTTCTTGCGCAATCTACCAACAAATACTTCTATGGTATTGGAATCTCTGTCGAAATCCTGGTCATACAGGTGCTCGACCAGCTCGGTTCGCGAAACCACCCGTCCCTTGTGATGCATCAGATAGGCGAGTAGCCGGTATTCGAGCGATGTCACCTTGACCGGATTGCCGTTGACGATAACCCTGGCGCCGCGGGTATCCACGGTGAGCGATCCGCAGGTGATCTCGTCAGTGGCATGTCCTGCATTCCGCCGCAGCAGGGCGCGGATGCGCGCCAGAACCTCCTCCATGTGGAAGGGCTTGGACACATAGTCATCGGCCCCGGCGTCGAACCCGGCGACCTTGTCGCTCCAGCGGTCGCGGGCGGTGAGGATCAGCACCGGCATGTTGCGGCCGTTGCGCCGCCATTTCTCGAGCACGCTGACGCCATCGAGGATGGGCAGGCCCAGATCGAGCACCACCGCGTCATAGGGCTCGCTGTCGCCCAGATAGTGTCCCTCTTCCCCATCGAAGGCGGAATCGACGGCATAGCCGGCGTCGCTGAGGGCTGTCACCAGCTGCCGGTTGAGATCCGGATCATCTTCAACGACGAGAAGTCTCATGGCCTACTTACCCAGAACCTGTCCGGTGACCGCATCTACCGTCACCTCGCGGACCTGCGATCTGTCCCTGATCCTGACACGATAGACCGGCGCGCCGCGTTTCGAAAGCTGAACGTCGAGCAGCTTGCCGCCCACGGCCCTCTGTGCCGCCCTGGCCGCATCATAGCGAGAAACCATTCCGGGCGGCAGGTCGGGCGGCGCCCGGTGCACATTTCGTCCACCATGATCTGGCGGGGGCATGGCGCCCGGCCGCCTTGGCCGGAACCCGGGATCCCGTCCAGGTTCGCGGATACGTCCGGCTTCGTGCGGCGCAAGCGGTGGCCTTGGGGCCATCTCGGGCGGCGGCGCCATGGGGCCTCGGCGCGGGGGCATGCCGCCGCCCATGGCGCCACCGGGCATGGGCATCGGTTCCCGACGCATCCCGCCGGCCATCGGCGGGGCAACGGGCTCTCGCCGCGGCGGCATCAGGATCTGTGACACAACCAGAGTGGGGGCGCTCGCAGAAAGAGGACCTGCGCTCGCGGGAACTACAGTAACTGTCAGAGCCGCTCCAATGAGCAGGTGCTTGAACATCATGGCCATCTTGGCTGTTGTCCAGCGACCTCTAGGCGCTGTGGCCTGAATACAGCATGAACGTTGCTGTCACCGTTCGAAACCCTTGAATTCGGCCACTTCTTCAAGAGTCGCCCGCGTCGTGCGCCACTGATTGATCGGATGGTCGAGATCCCCGTAGCCAAGCGCTATGCCGCAGAACACCATGAGCTCGTCAGGCAGCGCGAGATGCCGGCGCACGATGGGCTCGAACATCGCCCATGCCTCCTGCGGGCAGGTGTGAAGCCCGTGCTCGCAGGCCGAAAGCAGCACGCTCTGCATGAAGGCGCCGAGATCGGCCCATTGCGGTGCGCCCATGGTCTTGTCCACCAGCAGCATGACGGCCACCGGCGCGCCAAAGAAAGCGAAATTCTTCTGGAACTGCTGGATGCGCCCGGGCCGGTTGTCACGGGTGATGCCGAGGGCGTTGTAGAGGTCGGCGCCACATTGGAAGCGGCGGGAATGATAGGGCTCCTTGAGCGGTTCCGGATAGATCTGGTAGGCGGGACGGTCGCCGGTGGGATGATCGGCGAGCGCTGCCTGCACGTCGGCAACCATCGCCTTGAGCGGCTCCCCCGTCAGCACCTGCACCTTCCATGGCTGCAGGTTCCCGCCGGAAGGGGCCCTGAGGCTCTGCTCGATCACCTTGCGCACGATGTCGAGTGGAACCGGCTTGTCCAGATACGCACGACAGCTGAACCGCGATGCCAGAGCTTCCGATACTTTCACGCATACTCCCCCTGTTGCGAATGACGTTCAGGTTAGACGCGATTCCCCCGTAAAGGCTATGACTTATGCTCATTCTTGCCTTGCGGGTTACTGCCCACTTGCCCCGAACAACGGCATGATCCGGGCGAGCGCCGCGCCGGCCATGCCGGTGAGCGTGCCGAAAACAAGCAGAAGCCGCCAGCCCCCGGTGACCGACACCAGCGCATCGCGCACGATCCGCACGTCGCGCCGGATTTCCCTCATCTCGTCCTCGAGCCGCTCCACCTTGGCATTGAGCTCGCCGAGCTCCCGTTCAACCGATGTCGTCATCGCCCGCTCCCGCCGCTGCCTGCTCCTAACCTCCCGCCGCGCGGGCGAAGGGCTCACCCATAGTCCTGCCCGAGCGTGTCGATCACCGTCGTGCTGCCGTCATGGGTGACGAGATAGCGGTCGCAGCTGTAGGGCGCGGTGGTGATGACCGGCTTGCTGCCCCCGGGCGCAAGCCACGCCGAGGGCCAGGCCAGGCCATGGCCTCCTGTCCCATCCTGCTTGACCACAAGTAGGATCTGGCCTCCCGATGCGGGCCAGTTCCCGACCGTGAGCGACGTCACGCTTTCATCGAGCAGCAGCTCCACATGCTGCCCCAAGCGATAGTCGATGCTCACCGCACCGGCGCTACTCGTGACCGACTGGCGGCTCAGGCCATGGGCGCCGGTAAAGCCCTGCTTGAACGTCACGAGGCCGCTTGCCCGGTCAACCACGAGCGCTTCCAGCCAGTTGCTGCCATCGGCGCTCACCTTGAGGCTTATGTCATCACTGCCCACGAGCCCCAGTTCCGCCCGACCCGAATAGCCAGACTGCAGCAGCAGCGAGAGCGTGTTGCCGCTTGCCTCCTTGTTGATCGTATAGCGGAAGTCGCCATCGCCGCCCTCGGCAACCGCCTTTGCCGTGAACAGCGCCTTGTTCGCCTTCACCGCCAGCGGATTGACAGCATCCGCGGCGGTCCCCACACCGAGCAGCTCCACCTGCGGCAGGGCAGCCGGCGGTGGCAGCGGCATCCAATCCTCTCCGTCATGGATGAAGAGCTGCCCCTCGTCCTCGATCCAGACGCGCCAGCCCGGCTGCGGTGCATGCACAACCCACTGCCCCGCCTGGAAGATCACGACCTTGCCGTCGTGCCCTGACCAGTCGCCGCCGGCATCCGCCGCCACTAGATAGCGCTCCCCCTCCTCGGCTCCGGTCGGCGGCTCGTTCAGGCCGCGCGATCGCACGGCGAGCTGGGTCAGGCAGTCGAGCACGTCGAGCGCCTGGTTCACCGTTACATGCTTCTGGGCCTGGGCCGCC
>Ga0180217_1000581_pt1 | contig 54756 bp, 48 predicted proteins | sample eDN3rd37CBELigOP_FD_128521 | JGI IMG/M metagenome (GOLD analysis project Ga0180217, IMG submission 128521) | Enriched Organic Plus compost microbial communities from Emeryville, California, USA - eDNA 3rd pass 37_C BE-Lig OP (version 2) (version 2) ...
CAGAGCTTTCGGATTCAGAAACTTTGAGAATTACCGCTTGAGAGTCTTGGCTCTGTGCGGTTGGAACGGCGTCATCAACAGAGTGTGATGAATGCTGCATCCCCCGTTTATGGTGTAGAGCCGAGCCATGCGTTCCCCCGTTTATGGGGAAGAGCCAGAGCCTTTTGGTGCGGAGCTGTAGAGACTGAGTGGTGCCCGGGGCCGGACTCGAACCGGCACGCCTTGCGGCGGGGGATTTTGAGTCCCCTGCGTCTACCAATTCCACCACCCGGGCAAGGGCGTATGCCTCAAGAATTGAGACATGGAATGAAGAAAGGCATTATACACAAGCTGTCCAAAGAGAAAAGGGATAGTGTAAGGACTGGATCGGCGGGGGAGGTGAATCTGTAGGCAATTGGTAACAGGGTTACTGAAATCTCTTGCGAAATTGGTATTGATGGGATACGAGGGTTAACCCTGTGTTGAGCCATTGTGGTGCGAAGTGACGTGAGAAATCGTTTCCAAGGTGAGATGGTCTTAAATTTATATTCTATTGAAAACAAAATAAAAATTTTTGGTTTCAAATCGGTTTATTCAGGATTGCTTTGTTATATTCCATTTTGGAATCAATTATTAGAATATTTATTCCCTTTTTATTCGTGACTGTTTTTTGCATGATTTTGAATCAGGAGGTCCAACATCATGCAAAACGGCACACCGTACATTATCAATCCTTCAGCTCCTGTCTTGAGCGAGGAGCTTAGGCAGGCATTTGAGTCCATTGTGACTCCACACATCAGTGACAACTTAAACCGGCAATATGGCGTAGTAGGGCTGCATCGCTACCACCGTAAAGGGAAACTTGTAGGCACTGCGCTAACTGTTAAGACCCGGCCTGGTGACAATCTGTTCATTTACAAGGCTATGACCATGATCCAGCCGGGACATGTCCTGGTGGTCGATGCAGGTGGCGATCTCAACAACGCATGTGTTGGCGAGATCATGAAGCGCTATTTGCAGCAAAGAGGATGTGCTGGATTAATCGTCGATGGTGCAATCCGCGATGTTGCAGCCTTTGAGAACGATACGTTTCCTTGCTATGCAAGGGGAAATGTGCACCGTGGCCCATACAAAGACGGCCCTGGTGAAGTGAATGTGCCAGTTTCAATTGGTGGTCAGGTCATGAATCCTGGTGATGTGATCGTTGCGGACGAAGACGGCATCGTTTCTTTCCCTGCCAACTGGGCAGAGGATCTTGTCGAAAAAGCACGTGCCCATGCAGCCAAGGAAGAACGCATCATGGCAGAGATTGCAACAGGAGCAGTAGAGCAAAGTTGGTTGCATCCCGTGCTTGCTTCCAAGAACCTTTTGTGAGTTTAGAAATGTCAGTAACCAACACAGCAAATCAGGCTGAGCAGTACCTTGCCAAACGTATGAGCGTTATTAAGCCGTCACCCAGCATGGCTGCAAAACGAAGGGTTGACCAGCTCAGGGCTGAGGGCAAGAAGATCATCGATTTCACTATTGGTGAGCCTGACCTCCATGCGCCGGCTCATGTGGCTCAGGCTGGTATTGAGGCCATAAAGAAAGGGTTAGCCAAATACACATCTTCTTCTGGAATTCGTGAGCTGTTACTGGCAGTCCAGGAAAAGTTCAAGCGTGAGAACAAGCTTGAGTTCGGGCTTGATGAATTGATCATTGGAACGGGCGCTAAGCAGCTGATTTTTTCCGCATTGCAAGCCACATTGAACGCTGGTGATGAGGTCATTATCCCTACACCGTTCTGGGTGTCATATCCGGATATGGTGTTGCTTAACGAAGGCAAGCCGGTCATTCTTTTATCGACAGAGGAGCAAGGCTTCAAGATCACGCCAGAGTCTCTCGAAGCTGCCATTACCCCGAGGACCAAGTGGCTGTTGCTCAACACGCCCAACAATCCTTCGGGTGCGATTTATACAGCGGCTGAAGTCAAGGCCTTGTTGGAAGTGCTTGATCGGCACCCGCATGTGTTGTTGATGGTCGATGAAATCTATGAGCACTTCTGCTATGAAGGGGCATATGTGTCACCCATGAGTGTCAGGCCCGATCTTGCTTCGCGAATGATGCTGGTTAATGGTGTGTCCAAGGCTTATGCCATGACGGGATGGAGGATCGGCTACGCAGCTGGGCCGGCTTGGTTGGTCAAGGCGATATCGACGTTGATTTCCCAATCAACGTCATGTGCCAGTCAGATTAGTCAGATCGCTGCAGCTACAGCACTGACAGCGGATCAGCAGTGTGTCAAGGATACGGTTGCCATTTTCAAGGAGCGACGTGACACCATCGTCAAGCTGCTCAATGGTATCGAAAACATGACTTGTACCAATCCGGCTGGTGCGTTTTACGTATTTCCCAATGTGAAAGGTTTCATTGGAAAAAAAACAAAGGAAGGGAAAGTCATCACCAGCGATCTGGATATGGTCCAGTACCTGCTGGAAGAGGCCGGTGTCGCAGTTCTTGATGGAACAGCATACGGCAATACAGGTTATTTGCGACTGAGCTTCGCAACTGACCTCGACACGATCAAGGCCGGTTGCGAAAAAATCGCGCAGGCTTGCAGCAAGCTTCAATAACATCGTTGACACTTGAGGAAAGACGAACATGGCAATGAAGAAAGTTTTTAAATCTTTGGCCCTTGTGGCTTGCCTGGGCGCAGCCCAGTTGGCTCATGCAGATGCGTTGTCCGATATTAAGGATCGTGGAACTTTGGTATGTGGAACTTTGGGAACATCCGAACCCTTCAGTTTCCAAGATCCCGTGACACGCCAGGTGGTTGGTTACGAAGTTGACCTTTGCAAAGAAATTGCAAAAGAGCTTGGCGTGAAACTCGATGTCAAGATGATCGCAGTTGCAGCCCGTATTCCTGAGCTTGCTGCAGGACGTGTTGACCTCGTAGCAGCAAACCTTGGCTGGTCGGCAGATCGTGCCAAGCAAATCGACTACAGCTACCAACACTACGTCAGCCCACAGAAAATCCTGATCCGTCGCGAGGATGCCGGTACACTCAAGACCAATGCCGACTTGGCTGGCAAGCGTGTGAGCGCAGTTTCTGGATCGTCATCTGAAGCTGGTGCCAAGAAACTCATTCCCGATGTAACCACAGTTACGTTCAAGGATCCGCCAACCGCATTCGTGGCATTGCAGCAGCGAAAGGTTTCAGGTTTTGTCGGTTCGGAACTGATGCTCCTGAAGTTTAAGCAAGACGCTGAGAACTCTCCTGTCCAGCTTGACATCATCGAAGAGCCTCTGTTTGTGGAGCCATGGGGTATTGGTATCCGCAAAGGCGAAGATGCTTTGCGTGAAGAAGTCAACAAGGCTTTGGTCAAGTTGGAAGAGTCAGGCCAACTGCAAAAAATCTTCGATCGCTGGTTTGGTCCTGATAGCAAGTTTCCGACCAAACGGGTCTTCAAAGTTGAAGAAATCAAAGGCTGATAGGCAATTTGGTGGGTAGCTAGGATGAAATACACGTTCGATTTTGGTGCGTTGCTTGGTCAAGGCTACCCGGCACTGATCTGGGGTGGTCTGATGACCACCCTGGAGATGACGTTGTTTGCATGGCTGCTGGCATTCGTTCTTGGAAGTGTCCTGGCCGTGTTGCGTATGCTCAACATCAGAGCATTGAACTATGTGATTGCTGTCTATGTGGCTTTTCATAGGAATGTGCCGATGCTGGTGCACATTCTTTTGTGGTATTTCGGTGTCGGAGCGATCATGCCGCTGTTCATCGAGGATGTTGTCAATCAGATAGGGGGCGAGTTCGTCTATTCGACGATTGCCATTGGCTTAGTGACGGCAGCTTATGTCAGCGAAGACCTGCGCAGTGCCATCAGATCAATTCCGCGTGGGCAGATGGAAGCATCGCGCAGCCTTGGGTTGAGCTATTTGCAGTCCATGCGAAAAGTGATCCTTCCGCAGGCGTTCAAGATCTCGATTCCGCCACTGACAAACCAGACACTGTTGTTGTTCAAGAACACCAGTCTGGCAATGGCAATCGGGTTGATAGAACTGACTGGTGCAGGCAGGGAAATTGAATCTGCAACCTTCAAGACGTTTGAGATCTATACCGTTGTTACGGTTCTGTATCTCGCAATTTCGTTGTTGTTGATGTTTGTTGGTGCATACCTATCCAAACGGGTCGCATACGTGACCAAGACTCGGTGAGCAATATGTGGGAAATTCTTTCCGATAACTGGTTGCTACTTCTCGTTGGGCAATGGCCTCATGGCCCGGTTGGTGGATTGGTGGCAACTGTTGGGCTGGCAATCGTGAGCCTTTTGCTGGCGTTTCCTTTGGGGATCATGCTGGCATTGGGCCGAATCAGTGCACACAAGATTTTCTTCTGGCCAGCCACTGCTGTTGTTTATGTTGTACGCGGCTTGCCATTGATCATGTTCATTTTCTGGGTGTATTTCTTCTTGCCCTTGCTTATTGGCAATTCCGTCAGTGGTGTGGTCACCATGGTGGCGGCGCTTGCATTGTATGAGGGGGCATATCTTGCCGAGATCATACGAAGCGGTATTGAGGCGTTGCCTCGCGGTCAAATGGAGGCAGGAAGGTCGCTTGGGTTGAGCCACATGAGGACCATGCGCAAGATCATTTTGCCGCAGGCTCTCTACAACACGATCCCCAGCATGCTCAGCCAGTTTATTTCAACAGTGAAGGAAACTTCACTTGGATATGTGATCAGTGTGCATGAACTGACTTTCGCAGCAGCACAAATCAACAATATGTTGCTGACCAAGCCGTTTCAGGTGTTTGCCCTGTTGGCATTGACCTACTTTACCTTGAACCTGATCTTAACCGGTGTGGTCAAGCTGGTTGAAAAACACATGGGAAGCGGTCAGGCAGTCACAGCAGCCTAAGGTTACACATGATTGAATTCAAAAACGTTAGCAAGTGGTATGGGGAATACTTGGCTCTGGACAATGTCAATGCCAGGGTTGAGAAAGGTGAGGTCTTGGTGGTCTGTGGACCATCCGGGTCTGGCAAGTCGACTTTGATTCGCACCATCAACAGACTCGAGCCTATCCAGAAAGGGCAGATTATTGTGGATGGTGTGGATGTCTATCAATGTGGATCCATTGATGAAATGAGAAGTCACATTGGTTTTGTGTTCCAGCAGTTCAACCTGTTTCCGCATATGACAGTGCTGGAAAACCTGATGATGGCCCCGGTCCTGCTTAAACGGATGAGTAAGCATGATGCTCGTGAACATGGCATGGCATTGCTGGAAAGAGTTGGAATGGGACACAAGGCCGATGTCTATCCAACCCAACTGTCTGGTGGTCAGCAACAACGTGTAGCAATCGCAAGGGCACTGGCGCTGAAGCCAAGGATCATGCTGTTTGATGAACCAACAAGCGCGCTGGATCCTGAAATGGTCAACGAAGTGCTGATGGTGATGAAGTCACTAGCCGCTGATGGTATGACCATGGTCTGTGTGACTCATGAAATGAACTTTGCCCGTGAGGTTGCCGACACGGTCTGGTTCATGGATGCCGGTCGGATTGTTGAAACGGCACCTCCGAAACAGTTTTTTGAAACACCGCAGACAGACCGCGCCAAAAAATTCCTGTCAGACCTTCGGCACTGATGGTAACTGCTTTGACATCCTCATCGCCATCAAACGGCGGGGCATGTCGCGCACCGGGTCAGGGTTTGAGTCCCCCGTAAGGTTTAGAGAAGTCGGCCACATCCCTGGCTATCCTGGCAATTTCTTCGTAGAACATGCTATTGGACTGCTTGAGGTACATCGCGCAGTACATGGACGTTGGCCAGGCTTTGGTCGTCTTGATGGGAATCAGTTTGCGGCTGGTGAACAACTCGGAGAAAAAGTCTTTGGGAACACAGGCAATACCGAACCCGGCAACCGCCATTCCCGCCATTGCTTGCAAGCTGTTGATAGTAAACAAGTTCGACTGAGGCGAGTGTGGAGCAAACCAGTCGTCATAAATGGCATTTAGCCCAGACTCTTGGTCCTGGCGGATGACGTTGAGTTTTGACAGTTCTTCCGGGGTATAGGTCCGGTTCACGGGAACGACTTCGGGGCTGCCAGCCCAGACGAATTCGACAGGCGCGACAGGATCAGCCTCAAGCTGAGGGCTTCTCAGTTCCTTGTGAAGAATTGCCATGTCCAGTTGACCCTGCTCCAGACTTTGCCTGAGATGCCAGGCGAGACCTATCTTGGGTAGGACTACCAGTTCAGGGAATGTAGATCTCAGTTCTGCCATTAACTTCGGCAGCCAGGTCATGGCGGTGATTTCAGTTATCCCGAGCCTTAATGAGCCGGAGAATGGCTTAAACCCCTTGAGCTTGAGCAGCATCTGATCCCTTTGGCTCAGGATGTCTGCTGCCATATTCAACAGTTCCTCACCTGTGCGGGTCAGCTTTGCCCTCTGGCCACTGCGATCAAATATCTGAATATCAAAATTGGTTTCCAGTTCGTGAATGCGTTTTGTAATAGCCGATTGGGTTGTGTTCAGCCGTTCAGCGGCGTTGGCAAAGCTGCCAAGCTGCACGACCCAGTAAAGCGCTTCAATTTGCTTGAAAGTCAGCATTGCATCGGTATCTTGCGGTAAAAGGGCGTTGAAACGCAACGACTGATATCGATCGACTGGTTACTGGCCATTTTTGTGACCACACAGCGCTGAATGAAGCGGTTGGCTTCATGTCCGACAGAATAGCATGGGACAGACTTGTCATGACCCTAGAGGCATGGCATCGGGTTACATATTCGTTCTTGAAAATTCGACATTAAGCCCCCATCTGATACGCACTTAAGGAATTTTCTTCCTGACTGCTAATCTGTGGGCAGGAACTGGAAAATAGAACATCGTGACAGGTGAATTGATGACAGAGGCTACAAAATCCGCCACAACAGAAACCATGGGTTTTCAGGCAGAAGTAAAACAACTTTTGCACCTGATGATCCATTCGCTCTACAGCAACAAAGAGATCTTCCTGAGAGAACTGGTTTCAAACGCATCAGATGCGTGTGACAAGCTCAGGTTTGAGGCTATCAACAATCCTCAACTCCTGGAGACGGATCCACAATTGCGCGTCAGGGTAGACTTCGACAAAGAGGCTAGAACCATCACGGTTTCGGACAATGGCATAGGCATGTCCAGGGATGAAGTGATTGCCAACCTGGGGACGATTGCCCGTTCTGGAACGAGGGAGTTCTTTGCCCAACTCACTGGCGATCAGAAAAAAGATGCGCAGTTGATTGGCCAGTTTGGTGTCGGTTTCTATTCGTCTTTCATTGTTGCAGACAAAGTTACTGTCAGGACACGAAGGGCAGGATTGACTGCCAATGAAGCCGTGCAGTGGGAGTCGGACGGCCAGGGTGAGTTTTCCGTAAAGGTCATTGACAAGGAAGACCGTGGCACAGAAATCATCTTGCATCTCAGGCCAGAAGAGGATGAGTTCCTGAGTACATGGAAGCTGCGCGAGATCCTTCAGCGCTACTCTGATCATATTTCTTTGCCTGTTGAGATGCCCAAGGAAGAGTGGGACAAGGACTCTTCCGAAATGAAGAGAACCGGTCAATGGGAGGCGGTCAACCAGGCCAGCGCGCTTTGGACTCGGAACAAGGCGGACATCACCGATGAGCAATACAAAGAGTTCTACAAACATGTCTCCCATGACTTCGAAGATCCTTTGGCGTGGACACACAACAGGGTAGAAGGAAGGAGTGAATACACGCAGCTTTTGTACATTCCCAAGCGTGCACCCTTTGACCTGTACGACCGTGATGCCAAGCGAGGCGTCAAGTTGTACGTCAAGCGGGTTTTCATCATGGATGATGCCGAACAGCTTCTTCCAAGCTATTTGCGGTTTGTCAAAGGTGTGATTGACTCGTCAGATCTTCCACTGAATGTTTCGCGAGAGATATTGCAGGAGAGCAGGGATGTCCGCACCATCCGCGAAGGCTCTACCAAGCGTATCCTTTCCCTGCTGGAGGACATGGCTGAAAACCGCAAGGAAGATTACGCCACCTTCTGGTCGACTTTCGGTCAGGTGCTCAAGGAAGGTGTGGGTGAGGACACAGCCAATAAGGAGCGAATTGCCAAATTGTTGCGATTTGCTTCAACACGCAATGATTCGGACGTGCAGGATGTTTCATTGCAGGATTACGTGTCTCGGATGAAGGAAGGTCAGACCAAGATCTACTACGTCACTGCAGAAAGTTATAACGCTGCCCGAAATAGCCCGCACCTAGAAATCTTCCGCAAGAAGGGCATCGAAGTCCTGTTGATGTGGGATCGTGTCGATGAATGGATGCTCAGTTTCTTGACATCGTTCGAAGACAAACCACTGGCATCAGTTGCTAAGGGGGGCTTGGACATTGAGTCGCTGGCCGATGAGCAGGAGAAGCAAAAGCAGTCCGAAGTGCAAGAAAGCATGAAGCCGCTGGTTGAACGCTTGACCAAGTCGCTGAAGGACAGAGTCAAGGAGGTCAGGGTTACCATGCGGCTGGTGGACTCCCCAGCATGTGTAGTGGTGGGTGACCATGAGATGAGTCCTCATCTGCAACGACTGCTTGCTGCGGCTGGTCAGAAAGTGCCGGTAATCCTGCCAGTACTGGAGATCAATCCAGAGCATGCGCTTATCAAACGCATCCAGAATGCCAGTGACGAGCAGTTTGATGACTGGGCATCACTATTACTAGACCAGGCGCTGCTGGCTGATGGCAGTCAGCTGGCAGACCCTGTGGGGTTTGTGAAGCGCATGAATGATTTGCTGCTCAGGCAGTAAGAACTGGTGGCCGCTGGTGGTCGGGCCAGCCTGCCATTATTCCAAACCGATCCCAGTCGAACGAAGTTCCGGGGTCGGTTTTTCTTTCAGGTGCAATGTGGCAATGTCCCATCACGGCACCCAATGGATAATGTCTGCGTAGCAATGCAGCAAGACTGGCCAGACGTTCGTATTGTTTGTCTGTGTAAGGTAGCGTGTCCGTGCCTTCAAGTTCGATGCCGATAGAAAAGTCATTGCAGGCAGTTCTCCCCTGAAATGAGGAGATGCCGGCGTGCCATGCGCGGTCATTGCATGAGACAAACTGTATGATTCTGCCAGTCCTTTCAATCAGAAAATGTGCAGAAACTCGCAATCCACGGATATTGCTGAACCATGGGTGGCTGTCGAAGTCGAGCCGATTGGTAAAAAGCGCAGCAGGACACCCTGTACCGAATTGCCCGGGGGGGAGACTGATGTTGTGAATGACCAGCAATTCAGGCGGGCAACCAAGTGGCCTTGCATCAAAATTGGGTGATGGCGCGAATGTGACATCGGCAGCTGGCTCGAGCCAGCCCAGAGGATTGATCTCAAGCATGGTAGGTTGAACCTTTTTGCGCGTGCTCAGGGCAGCACCAGGTCTTGTTATCTTCAAGGTAGGCTTCAGACCGTGGCAAATAGATTCCGCAGTTCGCGCATCGCACCATTTTCTGGGCGCTGTGTTTGTTGATCTTTCCGTCTGGTGCAGAGGGCTTTGACCTTTTTGAGTTTTTCAAATTGACGAGGCGGATCGCAATCATGGCAACGACAATGGCCGCAATCCAGAACAGTAGCTTGCCCATGAGTCAGCTCCGATGCAGGATGACTTCCATGACAAACCGGGTGCCGGAGTAGGAAAGCAGCATGAAGACAAATCCAACCATGGTGTAGCGTAGTGCGATGCGACCACGCCAGCCTTTCAGGACTCTACCTGTCAGCAAAGTGGCAAAGGTAATCCAGCACAGTACGGTGAAGATACTTTTGTGATCCAGTGTAAGGAACCGGTTGGTTGCAGCCAGATTGATCAGGCCGCCACTTATGATCGTAAGCGTAAGAAAGGCAAAAGCAATCCAGATCAGTCGAAATAGCAGGACTTCCTGCTGCATCAGCGGTGGTTGAACATCAAGCATGCGGCTGATGGCCCTGCGGATGCCCGATGGGTTTGCCGCAGCTTTGCGCGGGTGGTGAAGATGGTAGTCAAGTGCCGCCATAAGTGCCGCCTGCATTGCCCCGACGGTAATCAGTGCATACGCACACAATGCGAGTAGCAGGTGCCAGCGCAAAGCAGGATCTATGGAAGATGTCACAATATAGGTTTTGGGAAACAGCGCAGCGTAAGCGCAGGTCACTCCAGCCAGGGGTAGCAATAGCAACTGCAGGCCATCGATCCGGATCACAAGGCTTTCAAGCCAGTAGACTGCAAGGCCGAGCCATATGGCCGCTGACATGGCAAGGGCCCAGTTGATATGGAGCAGCCCTCCTCCCAGGAGCTGGGATTGCAAGGCAATGCCCTGCAGGGCCAGAGCCAATAGCAGGCCCAGCCTTGTCTGGCGCCCCAGGTTCTGTACCGGCTTGCCGGCCTGAAGCGTTCCCCAAAGCAATCCCGCCAGTCCGAGATAGACTAAAGCGGCGAGCGAGTGAAATACAATCCCATTAGACATTCCACTAGTTTAAGCGAAACTGCCACCATGCTTGAGAACCTCACACAACGAATGGCCCGTGTTGTTAAGACGATACGCGGGCAGGCCCGATTGACCGAGGCCAATACGCAGGAGATGATGCGTGAAGTTCGCCTTGCCTTGCTTGAGGCCGACGTTTCTCTCCCGGTCGTACGCCAGTTTGTCGAACAGGTTCGTCAGAAGGCCCTGGGTGAAGAGGTGGTAGGAAGCCTGAGCCCAGGACAGGCACTGGTCGGAGTGGTGCATCGTGAGCTGACTTCGCTCATGGGTGGGGACCTGGGGCCACATTCCAGTGAGCTACAGCTTGCTACGCAGCCACCGGCTGTCATCCTGATGGCAGGCCTGCAGGGCGCTGGTAAGACAACCACGACAGCCAAGCTGGCACGCTGGCTTGCGGCAGGGCTTTATACACAGAATGGCCGCAAAGGGAACAAGAAAAAAGTCGCTGTGGTCAGTACGGACGTCTATCGACCCGCTGCAATAGATCAGTTGCGGACAGTAGCGCAGCAAGCCGGTGTTGAGTGGATTGCGTCCGATCCATCGCAAAAGCCTCGCGATATTGCGGTTGCTGCGCTGGATTACGCCAAGAAACATCATTTCGATGTACTGATCGTCGACACAGCAGGACGTCTTGGCATTGATACGGTCATGATGCAGGAAATTCAGATGCTGCATCAGGTGCTGAATCCAGTTGAGACCCTGTTTGTGGTTGATGCGATGCAAGGTCAGGATGCAGTCAATACTGCAAAAGCGTTTGGCGAGGCTTTGCCTTTGACCGGCGTAGTGCTGACCAAGCTGGATGGTGACGCAAGGGGTGGTGCTGCACTATCAGTTCGCCATATCACGGGCAAACCACTGAAGTTCGTTGGGGTTTCGGAAAAGCTGGACGGCTTGGAAGCATTCCACCCAGAGCGTATGGCTCAGCGCATCCTTGGCATGGGCGACATTGTTTCACTGGTTGAGCAGGCACAGCAGAAAATCGACATGGTCGAGGCTGAAAAGCTGGCAACCAAGCTCAAGTCGGGTGACAAGTTCGACCTGAACGACTTCAGGGATCAACTGGTGCAGATCCGTAAAATGGGCGATATGAGCAGCTTGCTTGAGAAACTACCTGGGCAACTGTCACAGCTTGCCAGCCAGGTGCAAGGTGGGCAGGCTGAGAAGCAGTTGCGCAGGACCGAAGGTATATTGAATTCCATGACGCCACTGGAGCGAGCCAAACCAGAACTGCTCAAGGCATCCCGTAAGCGGCGCATTGCCGCTGGTGCAGGAGTAACCGTCCAGGAGGTCAACCGGTTGCTCAATCAGTTTGAACAGATGCAGGGGATGATGAAGCAGATGAAAAAAGGCGGCATGTCCAAGATGCTTCGTGCCATGGGTGGCATGAAGGCATTGGGGCGGTTTGGCAAGTTTGGTCGCTGATCGTTCGGAGATGGGATTGGCCTGGTCAAGGGTCTTTGCTCTGGCCAGGCAGATGAGGTAGACGTGTTCGCCCAGATTTTTTCTGGCTGTCAGCCCAGTTGCAGTTGGGATGGTGCAGGTTCCTGGTTGCGGCGGAAAATCAGGTCAAACACTGGATGTCCAAGCCTTAAGCCTCGTGCTTCGAATTTGGTGAGTGGGCGGTGTTCTGGCCGCGGGCAGAAACCTTCGCAGGTGTTCTGCAGCAGTGGACAGGCGCTAAGCACTTCGAGCATCTGATAGGCATAATGCTCCCAGTCGGTTGCACAATGGATATAGGCACCACTGGCCATCCTGCTTGCCAATAGCTCCACGAAAGCGGGCTGGATCAGTCGCCGCTTGTGATGGCGCTTCTTGGGCCATGGGTCCGGGAAGAAAATGTGCACGCCATCCAGGCTGGAGGGGGCAATCATGTACTTGAGAACTTCGACCGCATCGTGCTGGATGATGCGAATGTTTTCGAGTTCCTGTTCGTCGATTCGCTTAAGCAATGCGCCAACCCCGGCATTGAACACTTCAACGCCAAGAAAATTCTTTTCCGGCATCTGTTCGGCAATTTTGGCTGTGGTTTCACCCATGCCGAAGCCGATTTCCAGGATGACAGGCGCTTTGCGTCCGAAGGCTGTGTCAGTATCCAGGATACTGTTGTGAAAAGGGATGACCCAACGTTGCGAGAGGGTTTCCAGCGCGGTTTTCTGCCCCTGGGTGATATGACCGCGACGATGAACGAAGCTGCGAATGTGTTGTTGATGCATCTAAGGAATCAGGAATTAGCCCCCGCCAACAGCTACCACTATTTCTACAGTGTCGTTTTCGTTGACGGTGAAGGCGGCGTGTTGGCTACGTGGAACGATATTGCGGTTGATTTCGACGGCAACGCGCTTGCCAGTCAGGCCGAGCTTCTCAAGCAGGTCGCTGACAGTAGTGCCGGTTGCAACAGTTGTTGGTTCGCCATTCAGAAGTATTTGCATGTCTTTATTGTAGCCTTGTACTAGTTGTCGTGACAGTCACCTATAATTTGTGTTCGCCTATAATTTGCACTCAAGGCGGGCGTAGTTCAATGGTAGAACGAAAGCTTCCCAAGCTTTAGACGAGGGTTCGATTCCCTTCGCCCGCTCCAACAAGGTGAGTGTGTGCATCTCGGCTTTCTGGACACTTGGATGGTGAGCCATTGTCGAGCGATTCACAGTTCCATCTTCAAGACATTACTTTCAAGCCTGCGGAAAGCAGAACCAGAGCCAAGAAGGCAATCTGTACCCCTGGTCTGGGATTTTTCCGGCAAGTAAGCTGTCTGGCAGCATGCAGGGAGTCGACCCAATCAATAAATTGCTCAGCATTAGCCAGTCCACCATGCCAGCGGACAGATAGCACAGTCCCTCAATCATCGCCAATGGAAGTGGGCGATATCGGTTGCGACCCCCTTTGGGGGCGTCATCCGTTGTGGGTACAAGTAAAGCAGGATCACACTGCACAAGACCTCAAGTGCGATCAGTAAAAACCACGTGATGGTGTGTTTCGAGGACTTGCAGGTGAGGAGCATGTCCAAGTCGGCGGCAGGCATTATCGAACATCCAGGCACGAGTGTGCGAGCGAAATCCGGCCTCAATCGCGACATTCTCGACCAAGGTTGGTTCGAGTTCCGCTGCCAGTTGGCGTACAAGCTGGCATGGAACGGTGGCATCCTCATGACGGCGCCGTCACCGACACCAGTCAGCCCTCTACCATGAAACCAGTCAGTGCACCGCCCAGGGCATATGATGCATCGATCATATAGATTTCACCTTTTAAAACCTGATTGCATGGCGTCAGAAGATACCTGCTTCACTAAAGCTTAAATAGGGATCTACCATTCTGGTTTATCGGTTCCAGGCGGGACAGAGGGTCTGTCATAGCCTGCAGGTGTACGAGAAAGTTGGGCGCTCGGCCTGATCGCCTGTAGCAGACCAAATCCTGAGGGTTCGGTGACAAGCCACTGCGTAATGTCTGGTTTTGCAATACTGAAGCCATTGTCGACCCTGCCTAGGCTTCTTAGCCATTGTCCTGTCTGCGCAAGAGAAACCTCAACCAGCCAGCTTCCTCCCTCTTGCTGCTGGCGCAATAACGCTGCTGCAGCACCAAAGGCCATCAGAAAACCGCTGGCTTGATCCAGGATCTGCATTGGCAGTGCCCGTGGCGTGGCGTTACCAGCTGCCACTCCTTCAGCGTGGTTAAACCCCATCGCAGTCTGTATCAGGGAGTCAAAGCCTCGGCGGTTTGCCCATGGACCACTTGTTCCGTAGGCAGAGAGGCTGACAACTACGATGCCAGGTCTACGGGCGGCAAGATCCTCGGGAGAGAAGCCGAGCTTGGCCAGTCCCCCCGGGCGGTAGCCTTGAGAAAACACATGGGCGCTGTCGATTAGCTTCCACAACGTTTCTTTCCCATGATGAGTAAGAAGGTCAATGTGGACTGACCGTTTGCCACGGCTGGTTTCAGCAATGGCTGCAATGTTTGGTAAGTTGGGCGAGTTGACGAGCATGACATCGGCGCCCATGGATGCTAGAGCCCTGCCGCCCACTGGGCCAGCAAGAATACGGGTCAGGTCCAAAACCCTGATTTCAGACATCGGGCGGGTTGACTGGTCTAATGCTGGCAGGGGAAGCGGGGCGGCATCGCCAATCTTGGTGATGCTGATAACGGGTTTGGCTGCAACCGCTTGTCCCTGCTCCGTGCTGTCCCATTCCTCAAATGTACGAAGTGCTGTCACTACCAACCCAAGTTCAGCCGCCTTGTTTTCAAAATCAAGTGAATGCCATCCAAGAAGAGCTTTGGCGACAGCCTCTTTTGTCGCTGTTTCGGGATTAAGGCCGAGTAGGCGCAGGACACCATGTCTATGGTGATCGAAGTTGGTGTGAATGCGCACATAACCCTTTGCGCACGGGTACAGGCCTGCAAAAGGGTCCCATAAAACAGGCTCTTTCCCATCAAGTGTGAACCAGCCCGTGCATTCAGCAGCCGCGTGGAGCATCTCTACTGAGACCGACTGCTTGGGGCTGCCTCGTAGTTCACCAAGATCACACGCCGCCAAGGCACTGGCTGCAATTGTGACTTGTGCTGCTGTGCCTACTGAAAAGGATGTCGGGAAAACGGGTTCTTGTCCTAGGAGCTTCACCTGGTCAAGAGATTGCTTTGGGAGTTTGGCGAGCGACCAGAGGTGTTCAAGTGCAGCAAAGGGTTCCATGTCTTGGCTCCGTGACGGTTGGATGCGCTTTTGTCGGCCAGAAACAAGATTAGTGTAGGAGGTTGGCTTGCTGCAATTGAACCATGCTTGATGCGAAGATGCTCTTGACCATTAACTTCAAGCATTCCCGATCCAAGCCCGTGGGCTTGAATTCCTTGATTTGTTTGCTACGTATGTGTACCTGTAAAAAAACTACTGTATTGCTGCAATCTCGACAGTGTGCAAGAGCAAAACTTGCTGCGATGGATAGGGGGCACAGATTATCTGTATAAACGCAAGGAGCAGGAAGGTCAGTATTTCAGAGCCTTTGCACGCAAATCGCTGCAGCACGCGGGTTGGTTCGCACCACAAGACCAGCAGTCCGGCTGCATTGTTACCGATTTAACTTCGTGGCTCAAAGAGGTGCCGTTTGTGCTTTTGCGCAATGGTCATCGCAGGATTGAACAAGAATGTCCTGAGCAGTGCATGGGTAGTACACCATCTACAGGTCACTTGAGGCTGGAAAGCTGTCTACAGGTTTCCAGCCTGGTTCAGTTGTCAGGCTAGATTTTGTTGTTTTTGGAATAGTCTGCGGTGATCTGCAGGATGTTGCTGACATCATCAGGGGTGTTGTAGGCGCCCATTGATAGCCTTATGTAGTTGTGCTCGACCATGGTTGCAATGACCTTTTGCTGCTTGAGATATGCCAGGAACCCTGCAGGGTCGGCGACATGCAAAGAGGTTGTTGTGCTCCTTTCACCGTCATTACTGCATGGTGATGCAACTTTGTATCCTTGTTCGCGTAATCCATCGGAGAGCTTGCGCGCAAGTCCCAGCACCCAAGGCTCGATTCGGGATGGATCTGCGGCTTCCAGAAGTTCGATGGCGCGGGTGAAACCTGCGATTCCAGGAAAGTTCAGGTTGCCTGTTTCAAGTCGCCGGGCGTCAAGCCTGTCAGAGACTGAAACTTCAAGTGTTCCATGCGACTTGTCCAGTGTTGTTGCTCCCGAAGGCCCAATGCAGGCTGGTTCAAGAGCATCCAGCAAGGACTCCGAAAGGTGTAGGAATCCCACCCCTAGAGGGCCAAGTAGTCCTTTATGGGCGCCTGCAGCAAAAGCGTCTATGTGCCAGTCATCGAGGCTTGCTTTCAGCAGTCCGGCAGCCTGGATGCCATCAACCACAAGCCAGATTCCACGTTCTTTGCAGCGGCGGCCAAGTTCTTTGATGTCGGTGCGGAATCCTGTGCTGTATTGAACCCAGGAAACTGCGATGACGCGGGTGTGATCGTTGACCAGTGACCAGATATCGTCAACCGTGAATCGGTGGTCTTTGGCCTTGGCAATCTGGACTTCGACACCGCGCCTTCGCAGGTTCAGCCATGGAAGAGCATTGGTCGGGTGCTCTTGGTCGTCGATGATGACATTGTCACCTTCATTCCAAGGAATGGACTGGGCAACGATATTCAGCCCCTCGGTCGTGTTTTTGGTGAAAGCAATCCTGGTTGCTGTGCCACCGAGAAGTTTGGCGATACGGTGTCTGAGTTTCTGGGCATCGTCCAGCCATTGTGGTTTGTCGCGCCTGGCATAGGTGATGTCATCCATGAAGGCGACAATCGCTTGTGTGATGGCAGGCGATACAGGGCTTGTATAAGCGATGTTGGCGTAAAGATGTGTGTTGGTGATAGGGAAATGCTGTCGGAATTCTTTTTGCCAATCCATGATGGTTCTCTTTACGCCTGGTATGTATCTGTTGCTGGAAACCCTGTGCTAGCACGGTTTTTGCTTCATGTTCAGACTGAAATCATACTACCAGTGCCAGTTCTTTAAATGATTTAAATCTATATCATTTCAAATATAAATATCTAATAGATATATGTATATCTCGAATCAGTAGTTGCGGGTTTACCCGTGCCATCCATAGAATCAAGCATCAACTTGTATAACCCTATCAACTCTCCTAATTACAGAGGTTTTAATGCAGCTCAAGTCCTTGCTTAAGTCAGCTATTGTGCTGACATCCCTGGCTGTGGCTCATTCTGCTTTTGCGAATTCGACGCTGGATACAGTCAAAAAACGTGGTGAACTGGTTTGTGGTGTCAGCCAAGGGTCGGCTGGTTTGTCCATTGCTGACGGGCAAGGAAAATGGACAGGGCTGGATGTGGATGTCTGCCGTGCCATTGCAGCTGCCGTTCTAGGATCGCCGGACAAAGTAAGGTTTGTGCCGCTGAGTTCTCAGCAGCGTTTTCCTGCACTGCAGTCTGGAGAGATTGATGTGCTCAACCGCAACACCACTGTGACTTCAAGCCGTGACTCGGGCCTTGGTGTCATGAATGCCGGGATTACGTTTTATGACGGACAAGGCTTCATGGTGCCCAAGAAGCTTAATGTCAAGAGTGCCACGGAACTGGATGGTGCACAGGTGTGTGTCCAGCCAGGCACGGTGAATGAACAAAACCTGGTGGATTACTTCCAGAAGCACAACATGACATTCCAGCCCGTTGTCATTGAGAACCTGGTTGAGCTTGAGCAAGCTTTCTACGCCGGACGTTGCGATGTCTATCTGTCGGACGCTTCGACATTGGCAGCCAGTCGTGCTGCACGTGCGGGCAATGTGGATGACTTCGTGATCCTTCCAGAGCGCATCAACAAATCTCCGTTGGGACCCTTTGTCCGTCAGGACGATGCTAAATGGGCTGCCATTGTCCGTTGGGTTGTCAATGCCTTGATCAATGCTGAAGAGCTGGGCATTACCTCAGAAACCGTTGTCGAACAGACCAAGTCCAATGACCCTCAGATCCGTCGGTTCCTGGGTGTCGACCCTGGCGTGGGTAAGAGCTTTGGCCTGGACGAAGGATGGGTTGTCAACGTGGTAAAAGGGGTCGGCAATTATGGCGAAATCTGGGAACGCAACCTTGGACCGAACACGCCCTTGAAACTTGACCGTGGCCTGAATGCACAGTGGACCAACGGTGGATTGTTGTATTCTCCACCTTTCCAATAAAGTTCCATCCGTCAAGATTCAATGCTGCCAAGTTTGAAGTCGCGCAGTGGCCAGCTTCTGCTGGCCCTCATTGCCTTTGTTTTATTGTCGTGTCTCGGTTACTGGGCAGTTCACCAGATACAGCAGATGCAGCTTAGCAGGGGTATCGATGGTGGCTTTGGATTCTTGTCGCACCCGGCAGGCTTTCGTATTTCGGAAAGCCTGATCCCGGTAACACCTGCGGACAGCTACTGGCGAGCAATCTTTGCAGGGGTTCTGAACACAGTCTATGTCTCAGCAATCGCACTCGTCGGTTCCACCGTTGTAGGCGTGTTGCTTGGCTTGGTCCGGATTTCCCAGAATCCACTTGCACAGACATTGTCGAACTGGGTTGTCGAGCCCATCCGGAATACTCCACTCGTATTGCAGTTGTTTGTCTGGTACGGGCTGTTGCTGCAATTGCCCCAGGTTCAGAATGCGTGGTCGCCATGGGAAGGCATTGCACTGTCGAACCGGGGGCTTTTCCTGCCTGCGTTAAAGGGCGTGCTGCCGTATCTGGCCGTGCTTGTGATTGGCGCCGTTGTTCTGCTAAGACTCAAGCACCTTGCTGCACGGGTTTGTGTCTTGCTTGTGATGGCTGGATTGTGGCTCTGGTTTGATCCGGTTGTCGTGGAGTACACCACGCGCAAAGGACTGGGATATCAGGGCGGTTGGAAGCTCAGCATTGAATTCGCTGCCTTGGCGATAGGCCTGGTTGTATTTCATGCGGCCTATATTTCCGATATTGTCCGGGGAGCGATCAGGGCTGTTCCTCTGGGGATTGTTGAGGCTGGCCGCTCACTGGCTCTGAGCCGTGCTCGCATCATCTGGATGATCATTATCCCGTGTGCTTTCCGTAATGCGTTGCCTGCCTATGCGAACCAGTGCTTGGCCATGGTCAAGAACAGTTCGCTGGCCATCGTCATTGGCTTCCAGGACTTGATGGCGATCATAAACACCACCATTACCCAGACCGGGCATGCCTTGGAGGGTATTGCGTTGGCGGTGGGCTTTTATCTGGTTATTGCCGCTTTGTTTGCTGGCGCATTCATCTATTTGCACAGAAGAAACCTGCGCTACCAGTTCAGTTCCTTGTCGCTCAAGTCCTATGGTTCATCGCTTGGTCAAGGTCGATTTAGCAAAGCGCAACTGTTTGGCACGTGGTCACGCACATTGGTGACCGTTGCAAGTGCATGCCTTTTGGTGGTTCTGTTGGTCAAAGTTCTGGACTGGACATTGATCTCAGCTGTCTGGGGTGGGGATGTCAAACTTTGCCAGGAGGTTTCAGCTGCGTGCTGGACGGCTGTACAGGCTAACCTGCCGTTATTGGCATTTGGCACCATGGATGAGCAGCACTACGCAAGGGCAGGGTTGGCCAGCGCGATAGTCGTTGTCTGCACCATTTGTGTCCTGACTTATGTCTGGCCAGTACGGTTGCGAGCACTCATTTTTGTGGCTGGAACTGTAGCCGTCTTTTGTGTCCTGAGTGGTTTTCCAATGGGATGGCAACCGATAACACCGTTGCAGTGGGGCGGATTGCTGATGACATTGATCCTGGCTGTCTTGGCAGTCCTGTTCGCGATTCCTGTTGCTTTTGTGCTGGCTTTGTCCAGAAGATCCAGTCAACTGTGGCTGTCTGCCGTGGCTACGCTCATTATCGAGACCGTCAGGGGTATACCGCTTGTTACTCAACTGCTGTTTGTTTCCTTTGTACTGCCGTTGCTTGTGGGAAGCCATGATGTGGTACCCAAGTTTGCACTGGCCCTGATTGCATTGTCGTTGCACACAGCCTGTCTGCTGGCAGAGGTAATCCGTGGTGCCATGGATGCAATCCCGAAGGGGCAGGTTGAGGCGGCTCAGTCTCTGGGCATGGGATCGGCATTGACCTTCTTTAAAGTCATCTTGCCACAAGCCATCAAGATTGCCACGCCAGCTTCTCTAGGCGTGTTCGTTGGTGCTGTCAAGGATACATCCCTGGTCATGGTCATTGGTATTTTTGACGTTCTTAGTGCTTCCAAAGCTGTGGTAGCACAACCTGCCTGGCGTCCATACTTTATCGAAATGTATGTTGTGGTGGCCTTGATCTATTTCCTGATCTGCTTTGGTTTGTCCCGTTTGGCAAGATCCATGGAGCATCGTAGCGCTCACTAAAAAGAGTGAGCTACCGCGGGTTTTCCTGAGTCATCACTGTTGCCAGGAGTGCGTTCTCATGATCAGAATCTCCGTATGATTGTCTTTGCATTATTTCGGTGCATGACATAAGAAGATTCAGGGAAATGGAACACAACTGACAGAGGAGACGATGATGGCAGAGGCAATCCCTTCCAGGCCTAGCAGGTTTGCGATTCCTGAGCTTGATACTTTGCCCGAGGATATTCGGGAGCGCATGCTGAAGGTACAGGAAAAGTCGGGCTTCATCCCCAATGTGTTTCTTGCCCTTGCCCATCGTCCTGATGAATTCAGGGCATTCTTTGCCTATCACGATGCACTTATGGACAAGCCTGGCAACTTGACCAAGGCAGAGCGGGAAATGATTGTGGTGGCGACGAGCGGCGCTAATCAATGCCAGTATTGCGTCATTGCCCATGGTGCAATCCTACGCATCAGGGCCAAGAATCCGCTGATCGCTGACCAGGTTGCGGTGAATTACCGCAAGGCCGATATTACAGACCGGCAGCGAGTGATGCTCGATTTTGCAATGAAGGTGTCGCAGAGTGCCCATCTTGTCTCGGAGTCGGACATCGAAAGGCTCAATCAACATGGTTTTGATGAGGATGATGTCTGGGACATCATGGCAATAGCGGCTTTTTTCGGGATGTCGAACAGAATGGCCAATGTGATGAATTTGCGGCCCAACACCGAGTTCTATGCCTTGGGTCGGTAACGCTTGGACTTAGCTTCTGGACAAGACGCATCCAATAAGACAGAAACTGGTATCAAAAGGTTTTCCATGGCAAGATGGGTTCAGAGTGTTTTGCTGCTTCTCCTCCCACTGGTTCTGTCAGGTCATGCAGCAGTGGGCATGACCGAGGTCAGGGCAGAGCCTGTGCCTGGTCCGATCGTGCAGCTGAAGTCCGGAAAAGTGCAGGGCATCATCAGCGATGGCGTCATGCTTTTCAAGGGCATCCCTTATGCAGGGCCTGTGGGTGGCAGTCATCGCTGGAAAGCCCCGCAGCCTGCGTCACACTGGAAGGGAGTGCTAAAGGCCAACACGGATTCCCCCGCTTGTGCGCAACCTGCGAGATACAACCTTACTGAAAATAGCGAGGTTGAGAACTGTCTCTTTCTGAATGTTGCACGTCCGGCAGTGACCTCCGAGCAAATGAAGGATCAGGATTTGCCAGTCTTGGTCTGGATCCATGGTGGCGCTTTTGCGGGTGGCTCCAGCGTTTTGTATCGTATTGACAAGTTGGCAAGGCAGCTTAACGCTGTTGTGGTGACATTCAATTACAGGTTGGGTGTCTTTGGCTTCATGGCGCATCCTGCCTTCGACAAGGCTTCCAACGGAAGTTATGCACTGTTGGATCAACAACTGGCCATGAAGTGGGTCAAGGACAACATCAGTGCCTTTGGTGGTGATCCAAATAACATTACTCTGGCCGGTGAGTCGGCTGGGGCAAGTGCTGTTTGCATCCACTTGGCCGTACCTGAACATACGAAGGGGTTGTTTCACAAAGCTATCATGACCAGTGCAGCATGTTCGTTTGCACTGCGGGATTTGCAGAAGGGATACGAGTTTGGTCAGAAAGTCGCAGCAAAAGTGGGTTGTGACAAGGCTTCTGATGTCGTTGGGTGCTTGAGGAGAGTACCTGTCGGGAAATTGGTTGCCGCTGGCGAGCAGGTGGCAGGCTCGGACTTGATGGCCTATACGCCAGTCTATGGGTCGCAGGTTGTGCCCAGAATGCCCAGGGAATCCCTTGATGCAGGAAAGATTCTGAAAGTGCCCGTTTTGTATGGTGGTACACGGGATGAGTTACGCTTATATGTCGGGTACGACGTGCAGGTCGGAAATCCGGTGACCCATGAGAACTTTGCGCAGAAACTGGCACACATATATGGAGGACACGCCAAGGATGTGCTTGACCGGTATCCGTTAAGGCCAGAGGATTCACCACCAGCATTGCTCGGGACCATCATGACCCACTTTCATCCTGCTGTCGGGTTGAATCACTGCCAGTATGTTGATACCGCAAAACTGCTATCCCGTCATGTTCCTGTTTTCATGATCGAGTTTGCTGACAGGGACGTGCCTGTGCTTGGTGTGTCCATTCCCGCAGAGCCAGATCCGGGTTTTGAGCTTGGTGCAGCACACTCTTCTGACTTGAACTATTTCTTTCCCAACTTTTCGAACACCTCTCGGATGGATGCGCCGGACCTGAATCCGGACTCACAGGCAATGGCGGATAATGTTATTGAAGCTTGGGGGCGCTTCATGCGTACTGGCATCGTGTCCGCTGATAACCTGCCGCAATGGCTGCCGTTCAATATGTCGAACGAGGCTTTGCGTGTTCAGGCCAGGGAAGCTCGAATGATAGATCCATTCCTTGAGGCCAACTGTGACTTTTGGCGCAAACTCTACCCATCAGCGTTTTCCGTGTTGACGGAATAGCGAAGCTAATCTGCTTCTGTGGCAAGGGATTCAGCAAGCTTGATAAAGCCGTTGAGATAGGGAGTGGACAGGTCTTGTTCCCGTATCCCCAGGTGAATTTGCTTTTGAATTCCGGTCGACCCTAGCCTGACACAAGTCACTGGTATCTTGCTGCTGTAGGACTGCACAAGCCATTTGGGCAATGCACTGACCCCTCTGTTGCAAGCGACCATCTGGAGCATGATGTCTGTTGTCTCGATCGTTTTGTGATTTCTGGGTGAAATCCCGGCAGGTGTCATGAACAAGGAAAAGATATCGAGACGGTCCTGTGGGACAGGATAAGTGATCACAGTCTGGTCTGCAAGGTCTTGAGGCATGATGTGGTCATAAGTTGCAAGAGGATGGTTTTTCGCGACCACAAGAACCTGCTCATAGTCAAAAACCGGGATGAATTTCAGACCCGGTTTATACAAAGGGTCTGGCGTGACAAGAAGGTCGATTTCGTGGGCGAATATTGCCGCAATCCCACCGAACTGGAATTTCTGTTTGACGTCTACATCGACATCAGGCCACTGTTCCAGGAATGGTTCTACAACCTTGAGTAGCCATTGATAGCAAGGATGGCATTCCATTCCGATTCGCAGTGTTCCACGTTCTCCCTTACCAAACTGCCTGAGCTTGAGTTCGGCTGAATTGAGCTGTGGCAATGTGCGTCTTGCCACGGTAAGCAAATATTTTCCAGCTTGGGTCAGCCTGAGTCCTCGACCATCCTTGACCCATAGCTCCACGCCCAGTTGTGTTTGAAGTTTGCGCATGGAGTGGCTAAGTGCTGGCTGCGTAAGGAATAGTGCATCAGCGGCGGCGGTCAAGGTGCCATGTTTGTCAACCTGATCGATGATTTCTAGATGAATGCGTTCAAGCATGACCCCGGAACTCCTGAGAAACGAAGAGTCAAGTCTGGAAGATGCAGAAGTGACATCGAGAGGGATCTTCAGATGGGTGAATATTTTTTATTGATTTCTGAAAAATGATCATTTTACTGCATTGGTTGGAATGCATACCATGACAGCTCTTGATTCAATCATCGGCAGTAGGAAAAGAAATGATTACGACACATAGTCTGGGTTATCCAAGGATTGGCAAGCACAGGGAGCTGAAATTTGCGCTTGAGTCCTACTGGAAACAAGAAATTACGGCTGACAAGTTGCATGAGATGGCAACAATGCTCCGGCGTGCGCACTGGTTTGAACAGTCCACCCTAGATCTGGTGCCATTGGGAGATTTTTCCCTATATGACCATGTCCTGGATATGAGCTTTCTGTTAGGGAACATACCTTCTAGATTTGGTTCAAGCGAAGACTTGGATGCCTATTTTCTGGCAGCCCGAGGGCAGTCAGCGGCTACAGGCCACGCGCATTGTTGTGGTTCACTGGTTGTAGCGTCTGAGATGACCAAATGGTTCGATACCAACTATCACTACATTGTTCCTGAATTTGGTGAGGAAACGACTTTTGAGCTTAGGCCACAAAGATTGCTGGAGCAGGTTAAAGATGCCGTTGAGCTGGGGGTTGACTTCAAGCCTGTTCTGATTGGGCCGTTGACTTACCTTGCACTTGGCAAGTCCCGTGATGGTGTCCCTCCTTTGAAACTGCTGGATGGCCTTTTGCCGGTATATCAGCAGTTGCTGGATCTGCTACATGAGCATGGTGCGAACTGGGTTCAGTTGGACGAGCCGATTCTCGTCACTGAATTGGACCAGGCATGGCAGTTTGCATTTAACAAGGCCTATCATCAGTTAAAGACTTGCAAGGCCCGAATTCTGGTGGCTACCTATTTTGGTAGGCTCAAGGAAAATGCCTATCTTGCATCGCAGTTGCCTGTGGCAGGTTTGCATGTGGATGTTGCCAGTAATAGGGATGACTTGCAGCCTCTCCTTAATCTGTTGCCAAGCCACAAGGTGCTTTCGCTCGGTGTAGTCAACGGTCGCAATGTCTGGAAAACAGACTTGAGTGCTGCCTTGGAATGGCTGGAGCCGGTTGCACAAAAAATCAAGGAAAGGTTGTGGTTGGCGCCGTCTTGCTCGCTATTGCATGTGCCGATGGACCTTGAGCAGGAATCCGGTATGGATGATGAGATACGTTGTCGCCTGTCATTTGCAAGGCAAAAGATTGAGGAGGTCGGTATCCTTGCGACCGCGCTCTCTCAGGGGCGTCAGGCGGTTCAGGATGAGCTTGACAGAAACAGGCAGTCTTTGGCTGCTATTGGTAAAAGGTCTGGTCAAAACCCGGTGAAGGACTCAGACAATGCGCCAGAAGGAACTGGGATACTCTCTTTTTACAGGAAAACTCCCTGGGCAGAACGCTATGAGCTACAGAAGCAGCGCCTTGGTTTGCCTGTGTTGCCCACGACCACCATCGGTTCATTTCCGCAGACAGCACACATTCGCCAGCAGCGACGTCTTTATAAGGAAGGCAGGGTTTCATGGCAGGAGTATGAGGCATCGATGCAGGCAGAAATTGCCGAATGTATTCGTATACAGGAAGAAATCGGCCTGGATGTATTGGTGCATGGCGAAGCGGAACGCAACGACATGGTGGAATATTTTGCGGAAAAGCTCGAAGGCTTTGCTGTTTCGTGCCATGGATGGGTACAGTCTTATGGTTCGCGTTGCGTCAAGCCACCGATCATTTATGGCGATATCGAGCGCAGGCAGCCGTTGACGGTCCAATGGACTACTTTTGCACAAAGCCTTACCCAAAAACCGGTCAAAGGGATGTTGACAGGGCCTGTGACCATGCTTAACTGGTCATTTGTGCGTGAAGATCAGCCCAGGTCGCTGACATGCTGGCAGCTTGCCAAGGCAGTGCGTGATGAGATTCAGGATCTCGAGTCGGCCGGTATTGCGATCATTCAGGTTGATGAGGCAGCGTTACGGGAGGGGCTGCCGTTGCGTAGATCCGAGTGGACGTCATACCTGGACTGGGCCACGGAGTGCTTCAGGGCGGCGGTCAAGGATGTCAAGGATGAGACCCAGATACATACACACATGTGCTATTCCGAGTTCAACGACATACTTGATGCCATATCAAGCCTTGATGCTGATGTAATTACCATAGAAGCGTCGCGTTCAAGAATGGATCTTTTGGATGCGTTCAAGGCGTTTGACTATCCGAATGCCATCGGACCCGGTGTCTATGATATTCACTCTCCCAATGTCCCTTCAGTCAGTACGATTGTGCAAAGGCTGGAGGCAGCCATGGCTTATATTCCTTTAGACAGGTTGTGGGTCAATCCGGATTGTGGTCTTAAGACACGACAGTGGTCTGAGGTTGCAGCGGCCTTGAAAAATATGGTTGAGGCAGCACGCGATTTGCGCAAAAAAAGCTCGCCATGATGTGAAACGCTGAAGAAATCCTGCACATATTGTCATGCAGCAAAGGTGCAGGATTATGTCCATAGGGGGGCTTATGTCCAGGGAAGATCTTTGTAGCGAAGCTGAAATTGTCGAACTGGTTCATCAGTTCTATGGCCGGATTCGTGAGGATGCGGAATTGGGGCCAATTTTCAATGCGCATGTCCATGATTGGGACAGGCACCTGGCCACCATGGTCAGCTTCTGGTCATCCCTGTTGATTGGGGCAGGAACCTATGACGGCACTCCCATGCCCAAACATGTGGCCTTGCCAGGCCTGAGGGCAGAATTGTTTGAGAGATGGCTGGATATTTTTGCCCTGACTGCGGACAGCCTTGACAACAAGCAGCTTGCTGAACGTGCAAAGGAATATGCGAGGCGGATCGCCAGAAGCTTGTGGTTTGGCTACCAGTTCCACCACGCGCCTGAGGCCACCGTTCAAGACTTGGGTCAGGCCAGCAAAACCTGAACCCAGCATGACTGTCAGTTGATCGTGCGTTCGCAACGAATGGTGACTGGCTCGGCGCGCAGTTCGTCGATCACCTGATCCGTGAGATCTCCTTCCACATCGCAGATGACGTAGCCTACAGGTCCCTTGGTCTGCAAGTGCTGCCCTACAACGTTCAGGCCTCGACCGGCCAGCACTGAGCTGACTGCGCTTAGTGCTCCTGGCAGGTTCTTGTGAATGTGCAACAGACGTGATGCTCCAGATTTGGGTTGGTAGCTGATCTCCGGAAAATTGACAGCGCTTTTTGTGGTTCCAAAACGCAAGTACTGCACCAGTTTTTCGGCGACTTCCTTACCGATGTTCTCCTGAGATTCTTCTGTGCTGCCACCAATGTGTGGAGTGAGAATGACATTGGGCATGCCGCGCAGCGGGCTATCTAGGGGCTCATTCCTGCTCTTTGGTTCAACAGGAAAGACATCCAGGGCAGCCCCACTGATATGTCCGTCCTTGATGGCGTCATGCAGGGCCTTAATGTCGACCACCGTTCCTCGTGAAGCGTTGATCAATATCGCACCGCGCTTCATGGTTGCAAGTGCTTGTGTATTGATCAAGTTCTGAGTGCTTTTGCCTCCAGGGACATGCAGTGTGACTACATCTGACTGCGCCAGGAGTTTCTTCAGTGAGCCAGCCGGACGCGCGTTTCCCAAAGGGAGCTTGGCTTCGACATCATGGAAAATCACCCGCATGCCAAGGCTCTCCGCAAGAGTTCCGACCTGGGAGCCGATGTTTCCATATCCGATAATGCCGAGGGTCTTGCCCCTGGCTTCGTAGGCGCCGTCCGCAGTCTTGTCCCAGAAGCCCGCGTGTACTCTTGCGTTTTTTTCAGGGATGCGTCTGAGCAACATGATGGTTTCAGCAATGACCAGTTCGGCAACCGAGCGGGTATTCGAAAAGGGGGCGTTGAATACGGGTATCCCTCGCAGCATGGCTTCATCTGTATTGACTTGATTGGTTCCGATGCAAAAGCAGCCAATGGCGCGCAGCGACGAGGCGGCAGCCAGGATCTCACTGTCGACCTGGGTGCGTGAGCGGATGCCCAGCACTGTGGCACCTGACACGGCTGCAAGCAGGTCATCGCGTGCGAGGGCGCTGGGATACGCAACGATTTCATCAAATCCGGATGCCTTGAAGATTTCAACAGCACTGGGATGAATGTTTTCCAGAAGAACGATGCGCGTCATTTGTGTCCCCCTTGGCAATTAGTTATGTGACAAGCCAAATTATGCGGATTTTTGACCAAGTGCCCCGTATAAACCCTGATCGCAGTGCTTGTGTTCTGGCCAAGGATTCCTAGTCTTTTGCCAGACGTTACACTGTGACAGGAACTGATTTGAAAAACCATATGCGTTTGCCAAAGGAAGGACCGGGAAATGACAAATCCGGCGCGGAGATTGCTGCAGAGCCTTGTTCATGCTGTCCGCGAACATATTCATAAAATCCTTGCCCTGGCGACCCTCGTCAGCGGACTCTGGTTTATTGCGCCATTGGCTATTCGGGTCTGGGCTGAGGAATACTACGTTTGGTTCAGGCTCGACACCTGGCGTGATGTTCTGGATGCCATAGGGCTTTCACAGCTACCAAGGGTTGTGATATCGCTGTCATTGGTACTGATGGCGTTCGGTCTATTGTCCAGAGCGCGGGTGGCATGGACTTTTTCTTTGATCATGCTTGTTCCTGCTGTTGCCATCAGCATCTATACCCATTCAAGCATGACCCCAGATGCAGTGTTCAATCTGGTGCTCTTGTTCTTGTTGATTCTCAATTGGTCGGCATTTAGCCGCAGCAGCGTTGCCGCTGGTACTCTGTTTGCATTGTCAGCAGTCATCTCCTTGCTTTGGTATGCCGTGCTGGGAACGCTGTATCTTGGGCATGAGTTTGCACCTAAGGTAGACAATCTGACCCAGGCCATCTACTTTTCTTTGGTGGCAATTTCCACTGTGGGATTTGGCGATATCGTGCCGGCATCGGAGTCTTCAAGGATGTTTGTCGTTTCAATCATCATCCTTGGCGTGACGGTATTTGCTACGGCAGTGGGAGCTGTGCTGATCCCAGTTGTCGGTGGGGCACTGGGCAAGATGTTGCAGCGTAAAGTGAGGCTATCCATGAAAACAAACCACACCATTATCTGTGGTGCCACACCACTGGCAATGACGGTCTATGAGAATCTGGTATCACGCGGCGAGCAGGTCACTGTGATCGTGCATCCTGATGCAGAGAGCGGCTATCCGGAAAAAGCTGATATCATCATTGGTGACGCTTCCAGTGAGGACGTATTGCGCCTTGCTGGCGTTGATAGGGCGCGGTATGTGCTGGCAATGCGACAAGACGACCCTGACAACGCATTTATCGTGTTGGCAGTCAAGTCCTACCCGGGATGCCAGGCAAAGACAGTCGCCGTTGTCAACCATCAGCAGAATCTGGAAAAGGTCCGCATGGTCAATCCAGACATGCTGTTTTCACCCCAGCAGCTCGGAGCGGAGCTTCTTTCCAGGATTTTGCGTGGCGAGCCCTTTGACAAGGATCTGATTGCCAAGCTTTTTGTTGCTTCACCAGTGGTTGCCGAGGACGGCAACGGGACTGGATAAAATGAAAACCTGCTTCAGGAATAGCCACGCCACCAGTGTGGTGCTGGTTGATATCGCTTTGCCGCTAGAAATTGATTCACCACGAGTTTGACAACCAATCATCATGACAATGCCAATCGTCAATATTGCAGCGTACCGTTTTGTGCGCCTGACCGACCTTCCCGTGTGGAAAGAGCGATTTGAAATGAAGACCCAGACTCTGGGGTTACGCGGCACTATCCTGTTGGCGCATGAAGGCATTAACCTGTTTTTGGCTGGCACTGAAGAGGCGATTGACAGCTTTGTGAACTGGCTCAAGGGGCTGGAGCAGTTTGTAGATATTGAAATCAAGTTCAGCCGCTCGGAGTTTGTCCCTTTCAAACGGATGAAAGTGAAGATCAGGAACGAGATCATCCGCATGAACCATCCGTCGATCCATCCTTACGAGGGCCGAGCCCCAAGTGTCGATGCCAAGACAGCACTAAGATGGATAGAACAAGGCAAGGATGATGAGGGAAATCCCATTGTGCTCCTTGATACGCGCAACGAGTTTGAGGTTCAGGCTGGCACGTTCAAAGGTGCGCAGCACTGGGGGTTGAAAAAATTCACCGAATTTCCCAGTGCGCTCCAGAGCCATTTTGATGAACTGAAAGGCAAGACTGTCGTCAGTTTCTGTACTGGCGGTATACGCTGCGAAAAGGCCGCACTTTACATGCAGGAATTGGGATTGGACCGCGTCTATCAGCTTGAGGGTGGAATTCTCAAGTATTTTGAGGAAACGGGTGGCAAGGGGTTTGAAGGCACATGTTTTGTCTTCGATGACCGGCAGACCCTTGACCCAGGGCTCAAACCCAAGCCTTTGTCGGATGTGATCCCGGAGAGTGATTCAGCGCAACAGAAAGCTGAATGATGTTGCCTTGGATTTAAGTGCTGCCAGACGTTTGTAAAGCAGTCCTGGCAGCAGGTTGATCCGATATTCGCGTTTAGCGGACACGCATTCCGGGTTGTGCACCTGAATCTGGATCCAACAGATAGATGCCACCATCAACTTTCTCATCGGCATGGCTTGCGGCAAGCACCATGCCTTCCGAGATTCCGAACTTCATTTTCCGGGGAGCGAGGTTTGCCACCATGACGGTCAGGCGACCCACCAAGTCTTCAGGTTTGTAAGCGGACTTGATTCCTGAGAATACCTGGCGCAGCTTGCCCTCGCCTACATCCAGTGTCAATTTCAGGAGTTTGTGTGACCCCTCGACATGTTCACACTGGACGATGCGTGCGACACGTAAGTCAACCTTCAGAAAATCATCGATGCCAATGGTTTCGGCAATAGGTTCGCCACCAGGAACTGCCGCTGGTTCTGGAGCCGCTGCGGGCGGCTCGAACAAAGCGTCCAGCATCTCAGGCGTGACGCGTTGCATCAGATGCTTGAATGGGGCGATACTTTCTGGCAGGACTGCGGCATCAGCCCAGACAAATGGACGACCAAGGCCAAACAGGTCTTTGGCAATCTGTTCTGAAAGTGCTGGAAGAATGGGAGCCAGCATGACTGAGAGCGCCTTGAATCCAGCAAGTGCTGTGGAGCAGATGTCTTGCAGGCGCGCGCGATCTTCTTGCGATGCATTGGCGATGCCTTTGGCCAAAACCCAGGGCTGAGCCGAATCAAACGCCTGATTGATGACATCGGCATGGGCCATGATTTCTCTGATGGCTCGGCCATATTCGCGTGCCTCAAGCATTTCGCGCACTTCATCAGCAGCTTCTTTCCAATGGCTACTCAAAACTTCGGTGTCGCCGCTGAAGCCGAGCTTGCCTTCAAAATGACGGGTGATGAAGTTGGCTGCACGGCTGGCAATGTTGATGTACTTGCCAACGAGGTCACTGTTGACACGTGCGATGAAGTCTTCTGGATTGAAGTCAATGTCTTCTACGCGGCTGTTGAGTTTGGCCGCCAGATAGTAGCGCAGCCACTCTGCGTTCATCCCGATCTCAAGATAGCGCAAGGGTGAAATGCCGGTACCCCTGCTCTTGGACATTTTTTCACCGCTGACCGTGATGAAGCCATGGACATTGATCTGGTCAGGAACTTTACGGCCAGAGAATTTCAGGATGGCAGGCCAGAAAAGGGCGTGGAAATAGACAATATCCTTGCCGATGAAGTGCACCTGTTCGGTGTTGCTCTCAGGACTGACCAACGATTCGAAGTCAATGCCTTTGCTTGTGCAGTAGGCCTTCAGTGCAGCCAGATATCCCACAGGTGCATCCAGCCAGACATAGAAGTATTTTCCAGGAGCATTGGGGATTTCTATGCCGAAGTACGGTGCATCACGGGAAATGTCCCAGTCCCCGAGTTTAGATTCGCTCTGCTCGTCACCAAGCCACTCTTTTGTCTTGGCGAGAACCTCAGGTTGCAGCCGGGGTTTGTTCTGTGCGTTCTTGCCGGTTGTCCATGATTTGAGAAATTCAACGCAGCGCGGATCAGAGAGCGTAAAGAAAAAATGCTCGGAAGAGCGCAGTTCAGGCCTGGCACCCGAAATCGTTGAGTAGGGATCAATCAGTTCAGTGGGTGCATAGACTGCGCTGCAAACCTCACAAGAGTCTCCGTATTGGTCCTTGGCATGGCACTTGGGGCACTCACCCTTGATGTACCTGTCGGGCAGGAACATGCCTTTGACCGGATCATAAAACTGCTCAATGGTTCTGGATGTGATCAAACCAGCTTTGACCAGCTCCAGGTAGATTTCTTTGGACAGGGCATGGTTCTCTGGTGAATCTGTGGAGTGCCAGTGGTCGAACTTGATGTGAAATCCGTTCAGGTATGTGGGCCGCTCAGAGGCGTAGCGCGCAACCAGTTGCTGGGGAGTTATGCCCTCAGCTTCTGCCTTGAGCATGATGGGTGCGCCGTGAGTGTCGTCTGCACAGACAAAGTGGACAGTATGACCTGCCATTCGCATAGCACGAACCCAGATATCGGCCTGGATGTACTCCATGATGTGGCCGATGTGAAAAGAACCGTTGGCATAGGGAAGTGCTGTAGTTACAAATAGCGTGCGAGACATTTTTTCTCCGACAATGCGATGCAGCCCAAGTACCGGATTTTAAAGCATGAGTTTGATTGGGCTGTGCAATGGCAAATAATCAGCCAGAAGGAGAGGGTAGAAACTGTCTAAACTGCTGTAGATTCAGCTGTCCAGGGTGATGGGGTGATATCAGGGTTGTGCACACCAAAACAGATGCCAGGCAAGGAGTGAGCAAAAGCTTTGGGTTAAAAACAAATTTTCAACCCGTGTCAGACTCTTGCAACTGGCATATTGAATCCGCCCGCCAGAGACAATCAGGGGATATCGCGGGCCTCGATGTCGGTAATGTCGTTCCTTGATCGCACCCTTGCAGTAAATGTGGATTTACTGCGGGCTTGGCGTGCTGTCCAGTACTCTTGGACAGAGAACGATCGACCACGAAAGCGTGAGACCACGTAAAGGATGGCAATGGCAATGATGGTCGAAAATGTAAAGACCAGGGCCATGAACAATCCGATCATGCCCGCGACGACCAATAGCAAAGTGCGAAATATTTTATTCAGTGTTTCCATAGGGAAAGTATAAGGCTAGAAACATGGTTTCGCACCGTGCTGAGGTACCATGAAAGTTGTAATTTTTTGAAACCGTGAATATGAATGCAACAGCTAAAGATATCCAGACACTGCTAGACAGGACAATGAACCCCATGACAGGTCAGCCGTATTCTGCATGGGTCACAAAGGTTGAACCTTCAGGTTCTACCTGGAAACTGTTTCTTGGACTCGGGTTTCCGTTGTCGCGCAGTTTGACCAAGGTCGTCGCTCCTTTGCGGGATGTTCTGGCCGCAGCGGGGATTGGCGATGTGGAATTCGAAGTCAACTCCAGTATCAAAGAGCATAAGGTCAGAGCTGGGGTGAGCCGTGTCCAGGGTGTAAAGAACATCATCGCTGTCGCTTCTGGCAAGGGTGGTGTCGGTAAGAGTACAACTGCGGTGAACCTGGCTCTGGCGCTCAGGGATGAGGGTGCTGCAGTAGGGTTGCTGGATGCTGATATCTATGGTCCGAGCGTGCCCCTGTTGCTGAATGTAAGTGGCAAGCCAGACTCGCTTGATGGCAAAACCATGGAGCCGATGGTGGGGCATGGCATCAAGTCAAACTCCATTGGGTACCTGATTGATGCGGATGCTCCGGCGATCTGGCGCGGGCCCATGGTGACGCAAGCCTTGGAACAACTGCTGCGTCAGACCAATTGGGGTGAACTGGATTACCTTATTGTCGACATGCCACCAGGTACCGGGGATATTGCCCTGACGATGGCGCAACGTCTGCCTGTAACCGCGGCGGTCATCGTGACGACGCCGCAGGATATCGCGCTGCTCGATGCCCGAAAGGGTGCGAAGATGTTTGAAAAGGTAGAGATTCCTGTGCTTGGGGTCATTGAAAACATGGCTGTGCATGTGTGCAGTCAGTGCGGTTACGTGGAACACTTGTTTGGACAGGGAGGGGCTCAGAGGATGGCAGAGGAGTTCGGCGTGCCAGTCCTTGGCAGCTTGCCGTTGACATTGTCTGTCAGGGAGGATGCGGACGCAGGATGCCCGACCGTGGCAAAGTCGCCTGATTCGGAAGTGGCCGGGCTCTATCGTGAGGCCGCGTGCAACATGGTGGCCAGGCTGTCCATGCTTGCACGTGACATGGCAAGCAAGTTTCCATCGATTGTGGTGGAAAAGCGCTGATGTCTGTCCGGGAGTATCTCTTGAATCATCCCGGGAGTAAAATTCAAAAATTTACCTCAGTCAGGGGCGGTCATGAGCATCAAGAACGATCGATGGATTCGATGGGCAGCAGCCAATGGGATGATTGAGCCCTTTGAGCCTGGGCAGGTTCGCGAGAATGCCTCAGGCAGGATTGTCAGTTATGGCACAAGTAGCTACGGCTATGATGTCCGTTGCGCTGACGAGTTTAAGATCTTCACGAATATCAATTCGACAATCGTTGATCCCAAGGCTTTTGATGAAAAGTCGTTTGTCGACTTCAAGGGCGATGTTTGCATCATTCCACCCAATTCGTTTGCTTTGGCCAGGACGGTTGAGTATTTCCGCATTCCTCGCAGCATTCTGACCGTCTGTCTAGGCAAGAGCACCTATGCTCGTTGCGGCATCATTGTGAATGTCACGCCGCTTGAGCCTGAATGGGAAGGGCATGTCACCCTTGAGTTCAGCAATACAACACCGCTGCCGGCAAAAATATATGCTGGAGAAGGGTGTGCTCAGATGCTTTTCTTCGAGAGTGATGAAGAGTGCGAGATTTCTTACCGCGACCGCGGTGGTAAGTATCAGGGGCAGCGCGGCGTTACGTTGCCCAGAACCTGATTGTCGGGAGTTGCCGCATGAAATTCCGTTTCCCGATCTTCATCATTGATGAAGATTACCGTTCAGAGAACGCTTCAGGCCTTGGCGTTCGTGCCTTGGCAGCTGCGATTGAGGCTGAGGGGGTCGAAGTCATTGGTGTGACCAGCTATGGTGACCTGAGCTCCTTTGCGCAGCAGCAAAGCCGTGCCAGTGCTTTTATCCTGTCAATTGATGATGAAGAATTTGAAATTGATGCGGCATCAGGTACTTCTAGTGTCATCCAGAACCTGAGGGCTTTCATCGGGGAGCTCAGGTTCCGCAATGCCGACATTCCTATTTACCTATACGGCGAGACCAGGACCTCGGAGCATATTCCAAACGATATCCTGCGTGAGTTACACGGCTTCATCCATATGTTTGAAGACACGCCGGAGTTCGTAGCCCGCCATATCATCAGGGAGGCACGAAGCTATATCGATGGTCTGGCACCACCGTTTTTCCGAGAACTGGTCAAGTATGCCCAAGATGGGTCCTATTCCTGGCACTGCCCCGGTCATTCAGGTGGGGTTGCGTTCCTGAAGAGTCCGGTTGGCCAGATGTTCCACCAGTTCTTTGGTGAGAACATGCTGCGCGCTGACGTCTGCAATGCGGTTGATGAACTTGGCCAACTGCTTGACCATACCGGCCCGGTGGCTGAGTCGGAATTGAACGCGGCGCGTATTTTCAATGCAGACCATTGCTTCTTTGTGACAAATGGCACATCGACCTCCAACAAGGTGGTCTGGCATGCCAACGTTGCAGCCGATGACATCGTCGTGGTTGATCGTAATTGCCACAAGTCGATTCTGCATGCGATCACCATGACCGGCGCAATCCCGGTGTTTCTGCGCCCGACGCGTAACCATCTTGGAATCATTGGGCCGATTCCGTTAAGTGAGTTTGAACCCGAGAATATCCAGAGGAAGATTGAAGCCAATCCTTTTGCGAATCGGGCACGCTCCAGAAAACCTCGCATTTTGACGTTGACACAAAGTACATATGACGGGGTGATTTACAACGTCGAAATGATCAAGGAACGGCTAGGCGACCATATCGACACGTTGCACTTTGACGAGGCATGGCTGCCGCATGCGGCATTTCATAGCTTTTACAAGGACATGCATGCCATTGGTGTGAATAGACCGCGTTGCGAGCACTCCATGATCTATGCCACGCATTCGACCCACAAGCTGCTGGCCGGCATATCGCAGGCCTCCCAGATCGTGGTGCAGGAGCCATTAAAGCGCAAGCTTGACCGCAATGTGTTCAATGAAGCCTATCTCATGCATACATCGACTTCTCCTCAGTACGCTATCATCGCTTCTTGTGATGTCGCGGCTGCGATGATGGAGCCACCAGGCGGAACGGCGCTGGTCGAGGAGAGCATTCGCGAGGCGCTGGACTTTCGCAGGGCAATGCGCAAGGTTGAGGCTGAATACGGGGAGGCCGACTGGTGGTTCAAGGTCTGGGGGCCTGACTACCTGGTACCGGAAGGTATTGGCTCCCAGTCCGATTGGATTTTGCGTGCCAATGACCATTGGCACGGTTTTGGGGATCTTGCGACCGACTTCAATATGCTCGACCCCATCAAGGCGACAATCGTGACCCCTGGGTTGGACATGGATGGCCAGTTCGGGGATACGGGAATTCCTGCTGCACTGGTGTCCAAGTACCTGACAGAGCACGGCGTGGTGGTTGAGAAAACAGGTCTGTATTCATTCTTCATCTTGTTTACCATCGGAATCACCAAGGGACGTTGGAACACGCTGTTGACTGCGTTGCAGCAGTTCAAGGATGATTACGACCGTAACCAGCCGTTGTGGCGCATCCTTCCGGATTTCTGCAAAGCACACCGCCAATATGAGCGGCTTGGGCTGCGTGACTTGTGCCAGATGATTCACGAGGCATACCGGGCCAATGATGTGGCAAGGTTGACGACGGAAATGTATTTGAGTGACATGGTTCCTGAGCTCAAGCCTTCCGACGCATTTGCACATATGGCCCATGGTGAGATAGAGCGTGTGCCAATCGATGAGCTTGAGGGCCGAGTCACAGGTGTCTTGTTGACGCCATACCCTCCCGGTATCCCCTTGCTTATCCCTGGTGAGAGGTTTAACCGGACTATTGTCCAGTATCTGCAGTTCGCACGTGATTTCAATGCCAGATATCCGGGATTTGAAACATATATCCATGGACTGGCTGAGGAGCGTACCGAAAGTGGTGAGGTGCGCTACTACGTTGACTGCATTCGACAGGCCTGACTTTGGAGTTTGATGTCGCTATCATCGGTGCAGGCGCGGCTGGCATGATGTGTGCGTCGCGCCTGGGCCGGGCAGGCGTTAGGGTGGTGTTGATCGATCATGCCACCAAACTTGCAGAAAAGATCCGCATTTCAGGTGGAGGGAGATGCAATTTCACGAACCTGGATGTATCAGCCGGTAATTACATCAGCGCCAACCCGCAGTTTTGTAAAGCGGCCTTGAAGGCCTACACACCTAAGGACTTCATTCGCGAGATTCAAGTACACGGGATCACTTGGCATGAAAAGCACCGTGGGCAACTGTTCTGTGACCACAGTAGCCAGCAGATCATTGACTGGCTGAAGCTACAGTGTGAAAAGGCAAGGGTGTCATGGCGGATGGGTTGCAAAGTCCACGATGTGTTACTTGATGGTGGACGCTATAAGCTACAAACTTCAGCAGGCAACTTGCAGGCGGCAAGACTGGTTATTGCAACAGGTGGCCTTGCCTTGCCCCAGGTTGGGGCTACGGATTTTGGGTTGCGGCTTGCAAGGCAGTTTGGCCTGGGTGTGATTGAACCAAGGCCGGCTCTGGTTCCTTTGAAGTTTGATCCACAGCAGTGGGGTAAATTGACCGAACTGGCAGGAGTGGCACTGCCGGTCAAGATTGGAAATGTGCCCGATCATGAGAGGTCATCGGCTGTTGTGACATTTGCAGAAGACATGCTGTTTACCCATCGTGGCTTGTCAGGTCCAGCGATTTTGCAAATTTCGAGCTACTGGCAACCTGGAGAGCCCTTGGCTATCAATCTTGCTCCCGATGCTGAACTGACATCGGAATTGATCAGGGCCAAACAGGGCACGCGTCAGACTTTGCAGACTGTGCTCGCAGCTTATCTTCCAAAGAGACTTGCGCAGTACTGGGCTGCAGAGCAGGCTGGACGCAAGATTGCTGAGCTTTCGGATCGGCAGTTGCGCGAACTCGCTTCTGGGCTGTCGCGTTGGCTGGTCAAGCCTAGCGGCACGGAAGGATACAAGAAGGCCGAAGTCATGCGAGGTGGCGTTGATACTCGTGAATTGAATCAGAAATCCTTTGAAGCCAATAAAGTGCCAGGGTTGCATTTCATTGGTGAGGTTGTTGATGTGACTGGTTGGCTGGGTGGCTATAACTTCCAGTGGGCTTGGTCCAGTGCAGTTTCTTGCGCCAGTGCCATTCTTGGCATGAGACCCTAGCGCTTTTCTGGTCAGTCCTTGCCCCTGCTTACCAGCAAGAGGTCCAATCTTGCATAATCAGCAGGGCAAAAAACAAAAAACAATACTTTGAGGAGACATGAATGGCACTGGCTCACGTGTTGGCTGAGTTTGCTGTGGGTACGTCTTTGGAGCAATTACCCCAGGAAACATTGGAAAGGGCAGAAATGATCATTGCCAGCACGCTGTCAAGCGTGGCGGTTGGCACGGGTATTGAGTCGGCTCGGATCATTCGGGAGATCGAAGTTGCCAACGGAGGCGCTGCGCAAGCGACAGTCTGGTTTGATGGATGTCGTCTGCCAATTCATGCTGCAGCCAAATGCAATGCTGTGGCCAGCGATGCGGCCGCATCGGACGACAGTGACATGAGGAGCATTGCACACATAGGCACGATCATTTCAACTACCGGGATTGCAACAGCGCAAGCACTGGGCAGGAGCGGTGCTGATGTGCTGCGGGCGATGGTGCTGGGTTATGAGGTGGCTGGTCGCATCGATGAGTCGCTGACACCAGGAAGAATGAGACGGGGCTTTCATGGCAGTGTGTCTACAGTATTTGGTGGAACCGTCGCCACAGGGCTGTTGCTGGACTTGAGCGCTGACCAGATGGCTCATGCGATTGCTCTGGCAGCGACATCCATCGGAGGCATGGCGATTTCTGCCGATACGAGTTGTGCCAGGGAATATCACGCAGCAATGTCCGCCATGCTATCGGTCATGGCCGCACAGGCCGCAGCCAAAGGTTTCAGGGCAGAAACACGTGTCCTGGAGGCTGATAGGGGCTTCTTGAGCGCTATGAATGGCACATGTATTGAGGATATTTCAAAAGATCTGGGGCAGTCCTGGGACATTTGTACTGACATGGCCATCAAGCTCATGCCAGGTGCACATCCATTTCATGCCATAGCTGAAGCCGCTGCCAATGTGGCCGAGGAGGCAGATGTCACTGTTGACCAGATTGATAAGGTCATTATCTCTGCTGCACAGATGAAAGACTGGATGGCTCCCAACCATCCACGTGATCTGATCGGGGCTGCCCACAGTGTCGTGTATTTTGTGGCTGCTGCGATTGTGGACAGGGGATTCACCTGGATTCACATGACACCGGAAAAAATGACCGATCCAGTGATCAGTGCCCTTCAGGACAAGGTTGAGTTCGATCCCTGCCCCCCTGCGTTGCCTGACAGGTTCCCCCATCGGCACGGAGGTACGGTGATTTTGCATCTCAAGGATGGAAGAAAATTCAGCCACACCTGCAAGGCAGCTAAGGGCTACGGCATCAGGGGAGTCGATTGGAAGGACGTTGATGACAAGTTCTACCACCTAATGCCTGCGAGTGGGTTGAGTCAGGAAAAACTGGATCGATTGCTTGAGCTGGTTCACAACTTCAGAAAGCTTGACTCGCTGGATGAGTTTGCAGGGTTGCTCGGCAAGCCGTAAATCCATGGCATGGATGGTTAGTCCATGCGGTCCACAAATCAGGTGTGACGGAGGCAGTGATGGAAATCACGAAAACGGTTGGGTTCGTCGGGCTCGGAGCGATGGGGGCGCCCATGGCTGCACGGATTCTGGGTGCTGGTTTTGACCTTCTGGCCTATGATATCGACCCGATTCGGATGCAAGCGTTTGGCAGCAAGTTTGGGCACCAGAGGTGTGTCGACCTGATGACGATGGCCAATAGGTCTGAAGTTGTCTGCATGATCTTGCCAAATAGCCAGGTTGTTGAATCTGTGCTGTTTGGAAGTCACGGAATGGCTGGCCATTTGCGCTCCGGTTCCTTGGTCATTGACATGACGTCAGGAGTGGCCGGTCATACCCGCAGAATGCATGCCAGATTGAAGCAGCAAGGTATTGACTTGATCGATGCTCCAGTATCAGGTGCTGTGGCCAGAGCCGAACTGGGGACATTGGCGATCATGACGGGTGGTCCACAGGAAATAGTGGAACGGGCCAAACCTGTGCTGCAGACGATGGGCACCATCTATCCTACCGGTAAAATCGGTACGGGGCATGCCATGAAAGCGCTTAACAACCTGGTGTCGTGTGCTGGCTTCCTGATTGGCATTGAGGCATTGCTGATCGGTTGCCGGCAAGGGTTGGATCCCACAACTATGGTGGAAATTCTGTCTGTGTCTACAGGCACGAATAATAGCGTTGAGAAAAAGTTCCGGCAGTATGTCCTGTCTCGCAAATTTGACAGTGGATTTCCGCTGCATATGATGCTCAAGGACATTGAGAATGCCCTCCAACTGGCTGACGAGCATAATGTCCCGGCGCCATATGCCAGGTTGTGCCTGCAGCTGTGGCGGATGGGCCGGAACATGCTCGGGCCGAACGTAGATCATACGGCCATTGCGATGGCACAAGAGCGACTGGCTGGATTTGTGATCAGCCAAGATGATATTCCCCAAGAGCCCAGGAGATAACAGTGAACCTTGCCATAGTTAATCCTTCCCGTGCGTTGGCGGAGTTCGTGGTCGATCTCAGTAGTCGGAAAATTCCGGAATCGGTCAGGCATGAAGCCAAACGATCTTTGATCAACTACTTTGCGGTCGGCCTGGCGGGTTGCCGAGACAAGACCATCAATACTGCATTTGATGTGTATCGTATGTTTGCTGCCGAGGGGCCGGCCAGTGTGTTTGGGCGCAAGGACCGTGTCGATGTGCTGACTGCGGCAGCCATAAATGCGATGGGTGCCAATGTGTTTGATTTTGATGACACACATACACCGACCATCATCCATCCAACGGCACCGGTTGCTGCGGCATTGTTCAGTTTGTCGCAGGCCTATCCGGTCAATGGTGTGACATTTCTCACGGCATTCCTTGCAGGTGTTGAGGTTCAGTGCCGTCTTGGGAATGCGATCAGTCCATATCATTACTCGCGTGGCTGGCATATTACGTCGACTTGTGCCGTTGTTGGTGTGGCAGCAGCCGTTGGGCATGTGCTTGGCTTGGGCGTGCAGCAGATGCTCTGGGCGTTTGGCAGTGCTGTGAATCAATCCTGTGGTTTGGTGGAGTGTCTTGGCACTGCATCAAAAAGTACAAGTGTTGGCAATGCTGCCAGGAATGGTCTTCTGTCAGCGTTCCTTGCCAGGCAGGGGTTCGACGGTCCGGCAGATCCACTGTCTGGGTTGCGTGGCTTTATTCGAGTTTATGGAGATGGGGCGGATCCACAGAAGCTTGTCGAAGATCTTGGTAGCACCTGGGAAATCAATCAAAACACGTACAAGCCCTATCCTTGTGGTGTTGTTCTGAATCCAGTCATCGATGCATGCATTGAACTGTCGCAAAATCCAGAGTTCAGGCAACGCTCACTTCAAGATTTGAAAAGAATTGTGTTGACCGGGCATCCATTGCTCAGACAGCGAACAGACAGGCCAAACATCCGGACTGGGCGCGAATCTCAGGTATGTGCTCAGCATGCGGTTCCCATTGTGCTGATGCAAGGAAAAGCAGGCCTAGAGGAGTTTTCTGACGAGGCTGTGTCAGATGCTGAAGTCCGTGCCTTGGGTGCATTGGTAAGCTTTGAAGATGATCACGCTTACAGTGTTGATGCAGCTACTGTACGGCTGGAGTTTTCTGATTCAACAGTCCTGCGTCAGCACGTTGACAACGCCAAAGGTTCTGTGGCCAACCCGTTGTCAGATGCTGATCTGGAGAAAAAGCTTCACGCCTTGTGCAGCTTTAGTCGCCAGGAGTGTGACGCTGCCAGTCTTGCTCGGGATGTGTGGTCGATGGACACTTTGGATGACGTGTCGCAATTGATGCGGCATGTGTCTTGATGCAAGACCAGACAAGTCTGTCCGGCTTGCCTGGCCTTGATGTCAAGTCTGCATGTTCCACTTGATGATAGTTTCTTTCTCAACAATCTTGAAGATGAAGTTCTCAACCAGCAGACCGATGATGATGACCATCAGTAAACCGGCAAATACGTTGGGGATGTCAAGCATGTTCTTGTTCTGGAATATGAACCAACCTAGTCCCCCGGAGCCAGAGCTGGCACCGAAAACGAGTTCTGCTGCAATCAGTGTGCGCCAGGCAAATGCCCAGCCAATCTTCATCCCCGTCAGAATGCTCGGGAAAGCTCCAGGGATCAGGATTTTGGTCACATATTGAATATCGTTCAGCCCATAGTTCCTGCCCACCATACGCCATGTCGGACTGACAGTCTTGAAGCCGCTGTGTGTGTTCAAGGCAACAGACCATAGCACAGCATGGATCAGGACGAAGATGATGCTGCCTTCACCGAGCCCGAACCAGATCATGGAAAGTGGAAGCAGGGCGATCGAAGGCAGCGGATTGAACATGGATGTCAATGTTTCAAGAATATCGGCGCCAATTCTGGTTGCGCTGGCAAACGCCGTGAAAATGGCTGCGATCGCCAGGCCTGCGAGATAGCCCTTAAGCAAAACTGCCAAGGATGACCAAGTGGCCGCGAGTAATCGACCATCGGCGATTCCGGTAAACAGTGCTTCCAAGGTAGCTATGAATGTAGGGAAAAGCAGAGGGTTGCCTTGCCAGACTGCATAGGTTTCCCAGATGATAGCCAGTGCGACCAGCACAACGACTTTGCGCAGGAGGTTGTTGCCAGTCAGCTTCTCAAAAGTGGAAAGAGGCTTCTCGACAACACCATATCCTGTGTCCTTGACCTCGTTATGGATTTCGGGGCGAACGGGTGGATTGTGTTTTTCAGGCATGGGCGAGTTTCCCCTCGTTGTGAAAGAGCAGGTTTTCTATGTGTTTGACCAGCGGTTCTCCATTGGCTGCCAGGGTGTCGATTCCGTGGCAATTCAGTTCTGCACGGACTTGGCCAGGGTGAGGGCTGAGCAGGAGGATTCTGTTGCCAATTCTGACGGCCTCAGGAATCGAGTGTGTGACAAAAAGAACCGTGAACCGGGTGTCTTCCCATAGTTGCAGCAGTTCTTCCTGCATCTTCCCACGGGTCAGTGCATCCAGCGCTGCAAAAGGCTCATCCATCAGGAGGATTTCGGGCTCCATGGCCATGCCCCTTGCGATGGCCACCCTTTGTTTCATGCCGCCCGACAGCATATGCGGCAAGCTGTCAGCAAACCGTGAGAGATTGACCTTATTGATGTAGTGAAGGGCTTTTTCTTCGGCCTCTTTCCTGGCCAGCTTGCCGCTGGAGGTAAGGGCAAAAATTACGTTTTCTTTGACAGTCTTCCAGGGAAGCAATTGATCAAACTCCTGAAAAACCATGACACGGTCTGGACCAGGCTTGTGAATTTCCTTGCCGTTGAGTGTCATTTTGCCTTCGACAGGCTGCAGGAATCCTCCGACTGCTTTGAGCAGGGTTGATTTCCCACATCCTGATGGGCCCAGAATCACAAAACGATCAGCTTTGTAAACATCAAAGCTGACACGGTAAGTTGCGGTCACAAGATGGTCTTTGGTCCTGTATCTCAATGTGACATCGCTGACTTTCAAGATTGGTTCAACCTGGCTGTCTGTCATTGCTTTGCTCTTCGAGTAGACGGTGTGCCCCCACTGTCCACAAGGACAGGTGAGGGCGGGTAGGCTCGCGGAATCAGACGAGTTCAGTTGCCTTTTGAAACATCAACTCCCTCAAAGAACAGCTCCTGGATAGAAGAGGGCCGGTTTTTGAGAGAACCGATTTCGTTCATGAAAATTGCGTATTTCATGACGTTTTCAGGAGTGGTTGTGTACTTGATCGAAGGGTCAGAAAGGATTTGCATCATTTCTTCTTTGGACCATTTGCCTTGGCCGCCCATGGATTTGATCAGCACATCGGTCGCGCCACTGGGATCATTCTTGATCATGTCCAGTGCTTCTTGAAGAGCATTGAGGAAAGCCTGGTAGGCTTTGGGATTGCTTTCCTTGAACTTGCTGGTTGTGGAGATCATGGTGAAGGTCGTTGAGCCCCCCATGATGTCGTCAGAATTCATGATGGTGCGGATGTTGGGGTTTTTCAGCTCAATCTGGTCCAGTGGAGCCGATGCGAAGTGAGCTGTGATGTTGCCGCTTCCAGACATAAGCGCCGCAGCAGCATCTCCATGGTTCATACTGACCGTGTACGGGTCAAAGCGAAACACCTGGTCTTTGCCATATTTGTCCTTGGCATACATCTGCATGACGATTGAAGGAATGGAGGACTTGACCGAGGTGACAGCGATCTTGTCCGTCGGTTTCAAGTCGTCGATCGATTTGAGGTGCGGCGCATTGGTATTAAGCCGCATCGGCATCGAACTCATGGCGGCCACACCTTTGACGTTGGCGCTACCTTTGGTTCTGTCCCAGAGGATCAAAAACGATGGAGGACCTGCCGAGATGAAATCCGCAGAACCTGACAGCAGTGCGTCGATCATGGCCGAGGGGCCGCCGATGTTAGCCCAGTTGACTGTCAGGTCGGTACCAAGTTGCTTGGCATGTTTTTCGACCAGGTTGTGTTCTTTCATCATGTGCAAAGGCAGGAATCCGAAGCCTCCAGCTCCGAGAGGCACACGAAGTTCTTTCGTTTCTGCAAGTCCAACGGCAGGCAACGCCAAAGCTGTTGCCATCACAAGCGATAGCGTGACTTTTTTCATTTCTGTCTCCTTCACCATATTTGTGGTGTGATCATTTTTATGATTCTGGCTATCACCCATTTCCCTGGCACAGGGACAACGTAGTGCAGGACACAACAGGAGATAGGCAAAGCAGAAGATTGCCCTTGTTTCTATGAAATACCGCCTTTGGGGGAACCGTCTCCTTAGTGCCGAATATATCGGCGCGCCCTACGGCTGGCAATGGATATATTCACTGCTTAAGGATTGCTCAGGTTTGGTGGGTGGTAGGTAAATTATTAACTTTGCCATCTTGTGATTTGGTGCCGTTTCGCTTAATCTTACGCACTTGACGCATGTGCAAACTTCGTGCGGGAGAGCACTCAGCTTTGCTGGGTCACCGAAGGCGCAATTAGCCCATAATCGCTCAGGTTCCACGTACCGCTCGTTGATCAGTGCATTCTTGCTGGCACATGCCTCTGGAGAGATCCACCCGCGTAGGTGGACGCCGAAGGTGCATACCAGCCTTGGTCTCAAGGCTGGGTAACTCTCAGGCAAAAGGACAGAGGGGCAAAGGACACGTTGTTATTGTCTTTGTTTTGCCCTATGGAGTCTGTCCAATGTCAGTCAATCTGAAACGAACACCCCTTTTCGAGGCACACCAGGTTGCTGGTGCGCGCCTGGTCGACTTTGGTGGCTGGGAAATGCCACTGCACTATGGTTCTCAAATACAGGAGCACCATGCCGTGCGCCAGCATGCCGGGGTGTTTGACGTTTCCCACATGCTTGGCGTTGACGTCACAGGAGTCCAGGCAAGAGAGTTCCTGCGATTTCTGCTGGCCAACGATGTCAATCGTCTTACGGTGCCAGGACGGGCACTCTATAGCTGCATGCTCAATCCACGGGGTGGTGTCGTGGATGACCTGCTGGCTTATTTTCTGAATGAAGGGAACTGGCGTCTTGTCGTCAATGCAGGCTGTGCAGACAAAGATCTGGCATGGATGCAGCGAGTGGCCGACAAGACGGGGCTGCAGGTCGAGATCGTGGCTCGCAGGGATCTTGCGATGCTGGCGGTACAGGGGCCTGAAGCTGCTGCAAAACTTGCTGAAATCAGGCCCGACTGGGGCGATGCATTGCAGTCACTCAAACCGTTTACCGCTGTCGAGATTGGACAGACACTGCTTTCGCGTACGGGCTACACAGGTGAGGACGGCTTCGAGGTGGCACTGCCAGCCAGTGAAGTGGTTGGTCTCTGGACAGATCTTCTTGCGGCTGGGGTTGCGCCTTGTGGTCTGGGTGCGCGAGACACGCTGAGGCTTGAGGCGGGAATGGCTCTGTACGGCCAGGACATGGATGAACTGACTTTGCCTGCCGAAGCTGGGCTGCAGTGGACTGTAAACCTCAAGGACGAAACACGTGACTTCTTAGGTAAGTCCGCGTTGCTTGGCTTTGAACCAAAACGACAGATGCTCGGGCTGCGCTTGCTTGAGCGTGGCGTGATGAGGTCGCACATGGTTGTACAGACGGAGCATGGTGACGGCGTCATAACCAGCGGAACCATGTCACCTACCATGGGTGTTTCCATCGCGATGGCAAGTCTGCCCAGGCAGGTCAAAGTCGATGACCAGGTTCGAGTGTTGATCCGTGACAAGGCTGTTGCAGCACAAGTTTGCCCGTTACCATTTGTCCGTCACGGACAAATCGTGAAACACTGAGGTGCTTGTAAAAACAACACTATATGAACCAATGGAGCAATACATGAATATTCCGAACGATCGCAAATATGCCAAGACACATGAGTGGGCCCTTCTTGAAGAAGGGGTTGTGCTGGTAGGAATTACGGATACCGCGCAGGACCAGTTGGGTGACCTGGTGTTTGTTGGCGATGTGCGTGTCGGGGCAAGGCTTAAGGCCGGTGATACCGCTGGCGTGGTGGAATCGGTCAAAGCAGCATCAGATATCTACGCTCCTGTGGATGGCGAGGTCATTGCATTTAATGATGAACTCGCTGATGCACCGGAGAAGGTAAATGCCGACCCTTATGGGTGTTGGATTTTTAAACTCAAGCCAGTGAACGCATCGGACATCGAAAACCTCCTCGATGCCGAAGGTTACAAGGCAGTTGTGGACGCAAGTTGAAATGCAACAGGACAAGCCAATCACCGAATCCCCATTTGTTGACAGACATATTGGCCCGACAGTCCCGGATCAGCAAATCATGCTACGGGCAGTAGGTGTTTCATCCATTGAAGAACTGATGCAGCAGGTGGTTCCTGAATCAATACGGATCAAGGATCTCCTGGATCTGCCCGAGCCTATGGATGAAGCCGGTGTGTTGGCTCATCTTGAATCGATCGCTGACAGTAACACGCTTATGCGTAGTTACATCGGCCAGGGTTATTACGGCACACATACCCCGCACGTCATTTTGAGAAATGTCCTTGAGAATCCAGCCTGGTATACGGCTTACACGCCGTATCAACCTGAGATTTCTCAGGGGCGGCTGGAGGCCATTCTCAATTTCCAGACCATGGTGTCGGAACTGACTGGGCTTGAGATCGCCAATGCATCCTTGCTTGATGAAGGTACCGCTGCTGCTGAGGCCATGGCCATGGCATGGCGGATTTCAGGCCAGGCAGACAAACCTTTTTTTGTGTCCAGCAACTGTCATCCACAGACCTTGGAAGTGCTGCGTACGAGGGCGCGCGGGCTTGGTATCGAACTACGTGTCGCAAACGAACTGGTCGAGTCGCCCAGTGGCTGCTTCGGGATCCTTTTGCAGTACCCGCATTCATTGGGTGCTATAGAGGACTATCGTGCAGTCACGAACCTGGTGCATGAAGAGGGCGGCATTGTGGCTTGTGCCACTGACTTGCTTGCGTTGACGCTGCTTACCCCCCCTGGCCAATGGGGGGCGGATATCGTGGTCGGTTCATCGCAGCGTTTTGGTGTTCCCTTGAGCTATGGCGGCCCTCATGCCGCATTTATGGCATGTCGTGATGCATTCAAGCGGCATCTGCCCGGTCGGTTGGTGGGCGTGTCACGTGATGCTATGGGCAAGCCTGCTTTGCGGCTCGCATTGCAGACTCGCGAACAACATATCCGCAGGGAAAAAGCCACTTCAAATATTTGTACTGCTCAGGTACTTTTGGCGGTCATGTCAAGCATGTATGCTATCTGGCATGGTGACGAAGGCCTCAAAAGAATAGCTCGCCGGATTCATGCCATGACCGTGGCTTTGAACAAGGGGTTGCGAGAACTGGGATTTACCGTGGTCAACCAGACGTATTTTGATACGCTCTTGGTCAGGACATCAAGCTACACCACTGTCATTCACGAGCTGGCACGCTCACGGGGTATCAATCTCCGGGAGGTCGATGGAGACCATCTGGCCATCTCTTTGGATGAAACAGTGACTGAGGACGACCTCAAGGGTCTGTTGGCAGTGTTTGAGGATACCCAGGGTCAATCAGTTGAGGTCTGCCTGAACCCAGCGCAGCTCGAAGGCATACCCGGTGCGCTCTTGCGAGAGGGGCCGGCTCTGACGCATCCCGTGTTTTCAAGTGTGCACTCAGAGACGGACATGCTGAGGTATCTTCGCCGGCTTGCCGACAAGGATCTGGCACTGGATCGCACCATGATCCCTCTCGGGTCTTGCACCATGAAGCTTAATGCGACGGTTGAAATGATCCCGATTACCTGGAAGAAGTTTTCCGGTATCCATCCGTTTGTTCCGTCTGATCAAGCTCAAGGTTATCGTGAACTGATCGAGAAACTATCTCAGTATCTGTGTGAGGTCACTGGGTATGATGCGGTGAGCCTGCAACCTAATTCCGGGGCTCAAGGTGAATATGCTGGTTTGATGGCTATTCGTGCTTATCACGATGCCAACGGTCAGCATCAGCGCAACATTTGTCTCATTCCTTCATCAGCGCACGGTACCAACCCTGCTTCAGCACAGATGGTCGGCATGGAGGTCGTCGTTGTCGCAGTCGATTCTCAGGGCAATGTGGATCTTCAGGATTTACGTAAGCGCATTGATCAAGCAGGCGATAGGCTTGCCGCTTTGATGATTACCTATCCTTCAACCCATGGGGTGTTTGAAGAGAGCATCGAAGAAATCTGTGACTTGGTTCATCAGGCCGGTGGCCAGGTCTATCTTGATGGCGCTAACATGAATGCAATGGTTGGTGTTGCCAAGCCAGGATTGTTTGGTTCTGATGTGTCGCACCTGAATTTGCACAAGACCTTTTGTATTCCGCACGGTGGCGGCGGGCCAGGTGTCGGTCCGGTGGCAGTGAAAGCACATCTTGCTCCTTATCTGCCAGGGGTTGTTGATCAGAGAGGTATCCTGCCATCGACAGCAAATGTCGGGCCTGTCAGTGCTGCTCCTTTTGGTTCAGCCGGGATCTTGCCGATTTCCTATGCCTACATTTTGCTGATGGGTGGTAAAGGGCTTTTGACTGCAACCCAAATGGCCATCTTGAATGCCAACTATGTTGCAGCCAGGCTTGCGCCGTTTTATCCAGTGCTTTACAGGGGCAAGCACGGCAGGGTAGCGCATGAGTGTATTCTGGACATCAGGCCTATCAAGGACAAGACAGGCATCAGTGCTGAAGATATTGCCAAGAGGCTCATGGACTATGGCTTTCATGCTCCAACGATGTCGTTCCCGGTGCCAGGTACATTGATGGTTGAGCCGACCGAATCAGAAAGTCTGGCCGAATTGGATCGGTTTGTGGATGCAATGATTTCCATACGCCAGGAAATTGAGCAGATTGAGCAAGGCCAAGCTGATCCGGTGGATAATGTCCTGAAAAACGCACCTCATCCGGCTGAAATGTTGTTGGCTGATGACTGGACACATTCCTACAGTCGAACCAAGGCTGCCTATCCCACGCAATTTGTCCGTCAGAACAAATACTGGCCTCCAGTGGCCCGTGTAGATAACGCTTGGGGAGACCGGAACCTGATGTGTACTTGTCCGCCTATGGACAGCTATTCAAACTAAGGGTTAGATGAAAACAAAGAAGCAGGGCTAGACCCTGCTTCTTTATTCTGGGGTGCCGTAAAACCTTGTCCTTCAGTGCTTGCAGGACATCAATGGAGCGGTTTTCGACGATAGATTACAAATGCAAACTCGAGACCATTTTCTGGTTGTTGAGGTTGACGTTCCACTTCGGCCCATTCTTTGATGTCTAGCTCAGGGAAGTGCGCATCGCCTTCAAAGTCTGCGGCGATTTCTGTAGCTACGATCTCGTCAACATATCCCAAGGCTTGCTCATACAAGTTGGCTCCACCAATGATGAAAGCCATATCATGGCCTGCAGCAGCTTCAAGGGCTTTTGCAATGGAGTTGACCACGATGGCGCCGTCTAGTGATGTCAAGGTCTTGCTGACCACAATGTTCAGGCGACCAGGTAAAGGGCGCCCGATGGATTCCCACGTTTTGCGGCCCATGATCACAGGATAGCCGGTTGTGGTTTTCCTGAAGTGCTTCAAGTCTGCGGACAGATGCCATGGAAGGGCATTGCCCTTACCGATAGTCCTGTTACGGCTATAAGCCACAATTAGCTTGAGAACAGGAATTGAGGATTTTTGTTCAACCGTCATACCGCAACAGGCGCCTTGATGTGTGGGTGGCACTGATAGTTCTCGATGACGAAATCCTCAAGTTCGTACTCAAATATGGATGCTGGTTTGCGCATCAGTTTCAAGGTCGGATAGGGGTACGGGGTCCTTGAAAGCTGCTCTTGGACTTGATCAAAGTGGTTCTTGTACAAGTGGCAGTCGCCGCCGGTCCAGATGAAGTCCCCTGGCTCCAGGTCACACTGTGCCGCTACAATGTGCGTCAGTAGCGCGTAGCTGGCGATGTTGAAAGGCACACCAAGGAAAATGTCAGCACTGCGCTGGTAAAGCTGGCAGGAGAGTTTACCTTGTGCGACATAGAACTGAAAAAGTGCATGACATGGTGGTAGTGCCATGTTCTCGATTTCACCCACGTTCCATGATGAGACGATGAGCCGCCGGGAATCCGGATTGTTTTTTATCTGTTCTATGACGCGGCTTATCTGGTCGATCGTCCTGCCATCTGCAGTCGGCCAAGACCGCCATTGCACGCCATAAATGGGACCCAGTTCGCCATCCTCTCGTGCCCATTCATCCCATATGGTCACCCCTCTTTCCTGTAGCCAGCGGACATTGGACTCGCCGCGCAGGAACCAGAGTAACTCGACAAAAATACTGCGCGTATGCAGCTTTTTTGTGGTGACCAACGGAAAGCCTTCGGCAAGGTTGAATCTCATCTGATAGCCAAAGACTGACCGGGTGCCCGTGCCTGTCCGGTCAGACTTGTCCACACCATGTTCGTACACATGACGCATCAGGGTTTCGTATTGGTTCATTCTTGAGCACCGAGGTCGCTAGTGTCCACCACGTCAACCGACCAGGTAATTTCTGCGGTTTTTTCAAGCATGGCGGAAGCGGAACAATATTTGTCGTGCGAGAGTTTCACTGCCCTTTCAACAGCCTGTTGTGGAAGGTTTTTTCCAGTGACTGTGAAGTGGAAATGGATTTTTGTAAAAACCTTGGGATCAGTTTCAGCACGCTCTGCGGTGAGCTTGACACTGCAGCCCGATACCTGGTGGCGTCCGCGCTTCAGAATCAGAACAACATCAAAAGCAGTGCAGCCACCGGTACCAGCCAAAATCATTTCCATTGGTCTGGGGGCGAGATTGTTGCCACCAGCTTCCGGAGCACCATCCATGACTGTGACATGACCGGTACCTGTCTTGGCGACAAACATCATCCCATCAGGTCCGCCCCAACTTACTGTGCATTCCATTGAATTTCTCCTGGTTGCAACCGACTGTGCCAGGTCTGGTGCCTGAGGAATTGCACAATCGTATCCCGCTACTTTTTTGGCACTAGTGTACCTTTCCTGAGAGAAGGGTAGTAGCGTTTGAGGTGAAACTGGCTTCCGGGAAGGTACGCTCCGGTCTCACCTACAATATGCAGCAGGTTATGGCGTATATTGTCATGGCAATGTTGCTGACATGCAACAGTTGTTTTAAGTCTGGTCAGTTGTTTGTTGGAGCTTTCAATCATGTCCACGGTCAGGGTCAAATTGCAGCGTCGTGCATCGATACTGGATAAGCTGGTTGGGGAGGCAGTTGCTGCGCTGGATGTGCTTTCCGGCGTTGCCGTGGCCAGCCGTGAAAACCCGGCTGGTGCAAAGGCTCCGGTCAATGAGAAGGATTCGTTGACACAAGCAGAAAAGAGGCATGCGGCGGGGCTGATGAGGGTCAATCATGTGGGTGAAGTGTGTGCACAGGCGTTGTATCGTGGGCAAGCCTTGGTCGCTAAAAGACAGGAGCTCAGATCGCTGTTGCTTGAGGCGGCACAGGAAGAGGTAGATCATCTTGTCTGGTGTTCAGAGCGGGTCAAAGAACTCGGGAGCCGTACTAGTTTGTTGAATCCTTTCTGGTATCTGGGCTCGTTTGCCCTTGGTGTCATGGCCAGTGCGGCTTCCGAGAAGTACAACCTGGGATTTATGGCTGAGACAGAGCGTCAGGTCGAGGCCCATCTTGATAGCCATCTGGAATCTTTGCCAGCCAAGGATGATCGATCAAGGAAAATCGTCATGCAGATGAAGGAAGACGAAATCAAGCATCGAAAAACCGCGCAACGGCATGGCGCTGTCAAGTTGCCAGCCCCGATTCCAGGACTGATGAGACTGACATCTAGATTGATGACAAGCACTGCATATTGGATCTAGAAAATTTTTTGTTGCATTTCCATGAATAAGGGTTTACACTAATAAATATTGTTGCAATGCAGCTTGATTGTGATGTAACCGAGGTAAACAAAGGCAATTAAATTTCTTGCATTGCACAAAAAACAGATTTAAAATTTAGATGTGGCTTCGATGAAGCAGCGGTTTAAAACCTACGAAGCACCTCTTTCTTCAAGTTTGACGCAGAGTGTGTCGGCTAAAGACGGGAAATGAAGGTGACGGTTTTTAATCTGTTGCGGTGCAATCCAGTATGTTCGGACATGCTAGAGATCAGATTGCAGAGTTAGCCCAAGGTTGTCTCCTCCACCCTCCTCCTTTGGTGGATTTGGCCCGGAATCTTACGATCCCGGGCCTTTTTTTGTCTGTTGGAAGCTGTACTAACCACTTGTTACGCTTTGCAGGCGTGTCCTGTATGCGAACACACGCATACAGGCAACCCGAAAATGCAATCCGGGTTTGTTTGCAAAGCGGCGGCCACGCTGTGAGCCCTGTCCGATCTTGATGCGGCTAAGATCAGCGAATGCGCTTACGATGCTTGCTTTTAGCAGTGTGTTTGTTTGCTGATGTTCAGCTCTTTGATCCAGTGCAGTGTCGAGTCATCGACTTCCATCTTTTCCAGCGCATCGGGTTCAAGCATTTGCTTGGCTAGTCGCTTTCCAAACTCGACGCCCCACTGGTCAAATGGATTGATTCCCCACAGTACGCTTTGGACAAAAACTTTTTGTTCATAAAGTGCCAACAATGCACCCAATGCGAACGGATTCAGGCTTGGGAGCACAATAAGAGTTGAGGGGCGTTTCCCTGGGTGAACCAGATGCGGGGCCAGCTTGGCTATCTCTTCCTGGCTTTTGCCTTCAGCGGCCAGTCGCTTGCTGACTTCTTCAAGTGTCTTCCCTTTCCAGAGGGCCGCCCTTTGAGCTAGGCAGTTTGCCAGGAGTAGACGATGGTGCTCAGGGAACTGGCTATAGGTATACTTCCTGATAATAAAGTCAACGGGTGCACCCTGTTGATCCTGATGCAACCATTGGAAAAACGTGTGCTGGCTGTCAGTGCCTGGCATGCCCCAGACTGCGGGGCTGATTTTCAGCTTTACCGGTTTTGAGGAGAAATCCACTGACTTGCCCAGGGACTCCATTTCCAGCTGCTGCAGCCACATCACAAATCCAGCGAGTCTCGCATCATAAGGGCAGATTACTTGAGATGTGTAGCCCAGGACGCTGGTGTTGGCGACAGCACTGATAGCCATTTGCACCGGTGCGTTCATCTCAAATGGCTCATTCATGAAATGATTGTCCATCGCCCTGGCACCTTCAAGCAGTTGCACAAAGGTATTCCAGCCGAGTGTCAGTGCCAGCGAAAGCCCAATGCTTGACCAGACGGAATAGCGACCTCCTACCCAGTCCCAGAATTCGAAAATATGGTCATCGGAAATGCCAAATGATTTCGCGGCATCTACGTTGGCTGTTAACGCCACGGTCTGCCTCAGTGGATCTTGAACGCCACCTTCGCGCATCCAGTTCAGGGCATACCTGGCATTGGTCATTGTCTCTACGGTTGTAAAAGACTTGGATGCCAGGACCAAAAGGGTATCTTGAGGATCTAGGCCATCAAGAGCGGTTGTTATGGCCTCTGCATCAACGTTGGCTGCAAACCTCAAGGTTCGACGCGTTTCTCGTCCCTTCAGGGACTCCCATACCATTCGGGGGCCCCAGTCACTTCCGCCGATACCAAGATGCACGATATTGCGGTACAGGTTGTTTGAGTTGCACTTGTCCACAAAATTGCGCATGCTCTCCAGCGAGTCCTTGATCAGCTTTTCAATATCCAACGGTGCTGACGGACTCTGACGTAGCGCTGTATGCAGGGCAGGGCGTGCCTCGGTCCAGTTGATTGGATATCCTTTGAACAATGCTTTACGCATGTCGTCGAGGTGGCATGCCTCAAGCAGGGCCTTGACTGCCGAAGCCATACCAGAGCTATGGTGTTGCAGGCTCAGGTCAACTGTAATATCTGCTGCCGTGATGACGCGCACTGGGTGCTGTTTGCTTTCTACTGCCAGCTTGGTCTGGTAGTCAAACTCTTTCCATGCCTGGTTGAACAGGTCTTGGTTACGCTGGATTTGAAAAGTGGAATTCATCGTTCTGCGCGAGAGGCCCCGGCATTTATGCCGGGGAGGGATAGAGCGGCACGCCAAGCGTGCCCCTTCCTCTCGCATCCTCCGTTTGGTTGACTATCTTTACACAGATCAAGTATAGTGTGTGAATGGAAGTCAAGCGAGCGTACAAGTTCAGATTTTATCCGACGCCTGAGCAAGAAATGATTCTTGC
>Ga0180217_1000582_pt1 | contig 54710 bp, 47 predicted proteins | sample eDN3rd37CBELigOP_FD_128521 | JGI IMG/M metagenome (GOLD analysis project Ga0180217, IMG submission 128521) | Enriched Organic Plus compost microbial communities from Emeryville, California, USA - eDNA 3rd pass 37_C BE-Lig OP (version 2) (version 2) ...
AGCCGCACACCGGAGAGGCCAACGGCGCCGCGCCGGCGCCGCAGCAGGCGTCCGCCGCCGAGCCGCTGATCAGCGCCGAGGTGCAGGCGGAGATCGACGCCGCGATGGCGGACCTGGGAATGGCCGGCGGCCGTCACGAGCCGCAGCGGGCCTCCCAGCAGCCGCGGCCCGCGCCGGCGGCCGCGGGGACGGGCGCGCCGCGCCCGGCGATCCGCGGGCCGCGCGTCGTGCAGGCGGGGCGCGAGCACCGCACGGGGACGGTCGTCTCGGTCGGCCCGACGGACATCTTCCTGGAGTTCGGCCCCAAGGAACTGGGGGTCGTGCCACGGACCCAGTGGCCCGAGGACCAGTTGCCCAAGGTCGGGGAGCCGCTCGAGGTCGTCGTGGACCGCTTCGAGGCCGCGGAGAGCCTGTACATCTGCTCCAAGCCCGGCGCGGTGCAGAAGGCCGAGTGGGAGATGCTCGAGGTCGGGCAGGTGGTCGAGGCCCGCGTGACGGGGGTGAACAAGGGCGGGCTTGAACTGGAGGTCGCGCAGCACCGCGCGTTCATGCCCGCGAGCCAGGTGGCGCTGGACCGCATCGAGGACCTGAGCGTCTTCATCGGCGAGAAGTTCGCCTGCAAGGTGAGCCAGATCGACCGTCGCGGGAAGGGGAACATCGTTCTCTCGCGGCGCGACGTGCTCGAGCAGGAGCGCAAGGAGAAGGCCGAGAAGGTCAAGGCGACGCTCAAGGAAGGGGACGTCGTCGAGGGGACGGTCCGCAAGATCATGCCCTTCGGCGCGTTCGTGGACCTGGGCGGCGTGGACGGCCTGATCCACATCAGCGACCTGTCGTACGACCGGACCAACTACGGCGAGAACGCCGTCGCCAAGCACGTGAAGGAGGGCCAGACGGTCCGCGTCAAGGTCCTCAAGATCGACTGGGAGAACAACCGGCTGAGCCTGGGCCTCAAGCAACTCGCGGCCGACCCGTTCGCGGTGGCGGCCAACGAGATCAAGGAAGGGGCCGAGGTCACCGGGCGCGTCGTGCGGCTGGCGGAGTTCGGCGCGTTTGTGGAACTGGCCCCCGGCGTGGACGGCCTGGTGCACGTGTCGGAGATCGCGCACCGGCGCATCAACACGCCGGCGGACGTGCTGAAGGTGGACGAGGTCGTCAAGGCCAAGGTGCTGAAGATCGACCCGGCCAACCGCAAGATCTCGCTGAGCATCAAGGCGACGCTGCCGGCGCCCGAGCCGGCGGGCGGGCGCGGCGGCCCCGGCGGCCCCGGCGGCCCCGGCGGCCGCAAGGGCGACCGCGGCGGCGCGGGGCGCACGATCGAGCAGATCCGGGAAGAGTCCCCGGCGCTGCGGCGGCTGCGCGAGAAGTTCGGCAAGCAGCAGTTCAAGGGCGGGCTGGGCTGATCAGCCGCCTGCTTTCGTGATGTTTCTGGGAGCCGCGGTCGGGTGACCGCGGCTCTCTTTGTTGAGGCGGCGGTTTCGGGTACCATGATCCCGTGGCCACTTCTCTTTCGCCGCGAGCACGGCTCTTCTGCGGCCTCGCGGCCGGCCTGGCCGCGGCCGCGTACTTCGCCTTCTCGGCGCTGCTGGTCAGCCGGATGAAGCGGGGGGCGGGGCTGTGGGAGGACTGGCCGCGGGCGGCGGCGGTGCTCGCAGTGTCGCTGGCGGCGGGGATGGCGTTCGGGATGCTGGTCGTGGTGGCGCCGGCGTGGCTTGAGCAGCGCGGGGCGCGGCCGGAGCGGGTGGTGTGGTTGCGCGCGCTGGCGCCGGGGGCGATGCTGATGGTCGGGCTCATGGGCACCATGACGATCGCGCGCGGGTCGCTGCTCTGGGCGTTTGCCGAGTTCGGGTTCCTGGTCGTCATCATGATCGGGTCGGGGATCATGTCGGCGGGGCACATGCGGCGCGAGGGCGACTCGCGGCATTGTCCGAAGTGCGACTACGAGTTCGGGTTCCCCGATGAGAGCGCGGCGCCGCGGACGTGCCCGGAGTGCAACGAGCCGTGGATCGGGCGGCTGGTGCGCGGGACGCGCAAGGGCTCGCCGCGGCTCATGATCGCCGGCGGCGTGGTGATGTGCTCGTCGTTCGTATTTGCAACCGGCGGCATGTGGGGCGGCGGGGTGGCGCGACACCTGCCGACCAGCGTGCTCATCATGTGGGCGAGCGGCGCGCGGTTCAACAGCGCCCCGATGGCGGAACTCGCGAGCCGGACGCTGACGCCGGCGCAGACGGCGGACCTGGCGCGCCGCCTGCTGGACCGGCGGGCGGCCGACCGCTTCTCTCTGGGCGTGGAAGGGAAGCAGTGGCTGGATGCGCAGGTCACCGCGGGAACGCTGCCGGCGGACCTGCGCGAGCGCTTCTTCGCGGAGATGTTCATGGGCGGCGTGCACGCGCCGGCGCGGGTGCGCGCGGGCGAGCCGTTCACGGTGGGCCTGCGCGACACCGACGGGGCGGACGGGTACACGTACAGGTGCTTCGTGTGCATCGCCGGATTCGGCGTCGGGGACGAGGCGCCGACGGCCGGGCGCAGCGCCGATGCGTTCTACCCGAACCTGATCGACGCGGCGGACCCGAGCCCGTACTCGGACAACATCCCGACGGCCACGCTCGTCGCCGCCGCGCCGGGAACAACGGTGGTGCGCGCGGAGATCTGGGTCGTGGTGGCGAGCCGATCGCCGGCCCCGGTGCGTTGGGGGAGCGACGGGACGCCGTCATTCTCCGGGCCGGTGGAGTGGGTCAGGAAGGTCGTGCTCGAGAAGCGGGTGACGGTGACGCCGTAGTGTGGCGACGGCCGTGGAAACCACCCGGTGCAGCGCCCCATCGCCGCTCGCGAGGTCGTCGGATATTCGGGACCCAGCCGCACTACGCGTTTGACTACCCGCGCGAGGCTGGTATCTAAAGCGGCGCGGCTCGCCACGATCGTTCGGATCTTCACGACCTGCCGCGCCCTGATCCACTGCCGGTACGCTCAGGCATGGTCCCGGCACACGTCCGCATTGTCGCCGCCGCTGTTTCGCTGGTTGCACTGGCGGGGCTGTGCGTCGTCATGATGTGCTGGGCGCCGCCGTCGGCGTGGTCGAGCGCGCCGGGGCGGGTGTGGTGGTTGGGGACGTGGATCGGGGTGGGGGTTTGGGTCGTGGCGTACGCGGGGCGGTGGGCCGTGCGGGGGCGCGGGCCGGGCGGCCGGGGGCGGCACGCGGCGGTGTGGGCGATGGTTCTCGCGGCGTGCGTGTGGGCGGGGCACGGGGCGGCGGCGCTGTGGCTGCGGAGCGACCCGTGGTTCTTCGTGGTCCACAGACATGTGTGGATGGTGCTGGGGCTGGCCGGGGTGGCGCTGGCCGCCGCGGGGTGGCGGCGGCGGGTTGGGAACAGGCTGCTGTGCCGGCGGTGCCGGTACGAACGGACGGAGCCGTTCGGGCCGGTGTGCCCGGAGTGCGGGCACGACTGGTGTGGGCCGCGGGGCGTGGTGGTCGGGACGCCGCGGTGGGGATTTTGGCGGCTGGGGGTGGGTGTGACGGTGCTCGTTTTCGCGCTGTCGGCGGGGCAGGCGGTGAGGCGGATGCCCGCCGCGCGGCTGGCGGCGGACATCGCCGCGGTGCTGCCGACGGATGTGCTGATCTTCCTTGTGGCGCCGGAGGGGGCGCACGGACAGCGCGACGTGGCGGCGTCCACCGAACTGCTGCGGCGCGAGATGACGCCGGCGCAGGAGGCGCGGCTGGCGCGACGGCTGCTGGCCTCGCGGCGGTGGCGCGGCCAGTTGAACCCGATCACCGAGTTCTGGCTGCTCGACGCGGCGGAAGCGGGGCGGCTGCCGAAAGACATCGAGGAGGCGTACTTCGCCGGGCTCGCGGAGCCGGCGCTTGTGGCGGTGCACTGGCCGGCGGGGCCCGGCGCGGAGGTCTCGCTGGTGGGAACGTACCGGCCGCGGTTCACGCGGCGATGGACGCACCGGCAGCAGTTCGAGGCGCGGCTGTACGTCTCGCACTTCACGGTGCGCGGCGCCGCCGCCGGGGATGGGGTTGTTCCCGTGCGGCGGGTCTACCGCATGGGGGACCCCTCCGGCTCTGGCGGAGCGCTGACGGGGCGGCTGCTGCCGGCGGGGATGGCGCCGTCGGTGCGGCTGGTTCCGCCGGAGCGGGGCGCGGCGGAGGTTACGGCGACGCTGTGGCTTGTGTACGTGGGCGACTCGCCGGTGGCGCGGCTCGGGATGCCGATGCCGGATTGGAACGAGGACGGCACGCCGCGGCTTCCGTCGGAGGTGCTGTGGTCGAGGGAAGTGGTGCTGACGCTGGACGTGGCGCGGCGGCAAGCGGGGTGACGACGCGGCGGCTCAGCCGGCGTGGTCGGCGACCCAGACGACGTAGAACTCGATGAACAGGTAGACCGCGGCGCCCAGCAGGATCATGGCGAGCACGATCTGCGTGGTCATGATGGCGACCTCGCGCCAGTAGCGGCTGAGGTCGCGGACGCGCACGGCCTTGTAGACGACCGAGACGCCCAAAGCCATCGGGATCAGCAGGACCCACCACAGCGCGTGGAGGTCGAGCGGGTCGATGAAGGGCCGCCAGGCGGCGGTGAGCAGCGCGGGGAGCATCATCGTCATCGGGCGCCTCCGCCGCTTCGGCGCCGCGTGCGCGGGGCGTGGAACGAGGCGTCGATGATGCAGATGAGGTTCATCATCCCGGCGATGGTGGCGAAGAGCGTGCCCAGTTCGTGCACGCGGCCGAGGGAGCGGATGTAGGGGGGTGTGCCGCCGTAGACGACCTGGCCCTTGTCGCCGCGGCCCTCGTTGGGGCGGGCCGGGCGCCGGTAGCCGCTGGGGTCAACGACCTTGAACATGGACTGGTGCGCGGCGTCCACGCCGAAGGCGACGGGGCCGACGAGGGCCTGGCCCATGAACCAGATGAAGTTGTCGCGCCGGTCCACGACGCCGATGCCGCCGATCAGCAGTCCGCCGACGAAGAGGCCGAGCACGCCGGCGGCGATGAGCACCCCCCGCTTGACCTCGCCGAGGTAGATGTGGCCGGCGCCCGGGAAGAGGGCGGCCAGCACCAGCGCCACGGGCTGGAAGGTCTCCTCCGGGGCAGGCGCGGGAGCGGCAGGGGCGGCGGGGTAGGGTGCGGACGACATCGGTGGGAGAGCCTGCTCCTGCTGGTCCCGGCCGCGGCGGGCCCTGGCCCTGGTGTGTGCCGGCGGCCCCTGCGGCGAGCCGTCTCGGGCGGGTTCCCCCGCCCCCTGCGGGGCCCCCTGAGGGGACAGGGGCTCAGACGGTAGGACGCCCGTGGGGAGCCGTCGGGGGAAATCTCCGGTCCCGCCACGGGGCGTGTTGACACCGGCCGCGCGCTGAGTAGTGTACGGCCTCCGAGGCGGGGCCCCCCCTGGGGCCTGCCCCGGACCGGGGAGGCGTCCGGGCACGCCCCCCGCATCACGAGAGATATGTTCGCGGCCCGGAGCCCGCAGATGGGGCCGCGCACCGGGTGGGATTCCCGGGGGACAGCATCAGCAAACAAGCGAAGGAAGTGAGGATGACCATGGCTATCGGTGCGAGCGCGTCGGCGGTCCTGGACCTGCCGGAGCAGGAGTGGGTGGACCTGCTGGAGGCCCCCGCGTCATTCCCCCTCGCGGCCCGCGAGGATGACGACGAGGACGATGACGACTTCGACGACGACTTCGAGGGCGACGAAGACGAATATGAGGAGGAGGATGAGTTTGAGGATGACGACGAGGACTTCCTCGACGAGGACGAGGACGAGGAAGACCTCGACGAAGATCTGGACGATGAGGACGAGGACTTCTGAGCCCTGACGGGCCGCTGTGCGGGGGCAGCCCACGCCCCCGCCGCCCGACGGCGGGCGGCCCCGGGGCTTGCGGAGCCCGAGGCCGCCCAGATGAAGGACCGTCCGCACACCCTGCCGCGCTCGTCGTCGTCTGAGTTCCAGGGCGCTGAGCAGCCGGAACGGGCTTCCGGTTTCCCCTCATCTTCGAGCGGGCCGCAGCCGTTCGTGGAGCGTCGCAAGGCGCAGCGCGACCGGCGGGGGACTTCTGCGCCCTCCGGCGAGGCGACGACCGGCCTGGAACGGCGGCGCGGGCCGGGGCGGCGGCTGACGGACTTCCTCAAGGCCGCGGAAGAAGGTCAGATGAGCCAGGAACAGTTCCTGTTCCTGATGGCCATCGATGCCTTCAAGAAGGCCAACAACGTGATGTACCCGACGTGGACGGACGTGCTTGAGGTCGTCCGGCTGCTGGGGTACCGCAAGACGCAGCCGAGCCAGCTCAAACTTCACAACGCCGAGGACTGGGTCGAGTCGGCCGATGCGCCCACGAACGTGCGGAGCAAGCCGGGGCACCCGGAGACCGGCCGGCGCGAAGCAGCGTGAGCCCGGGTGGAACGGGGTTGCCGGTCGGCCGCGTGATGCGCGACGGGCGGTGGCGCCCTGCGCGGGCTTACTTCTTGTAGTACTCCAGGTTGATCTGGATGTACTTGTGCCACTCCTTGGGCAGGTCTTCCTGCGGGTAGATGGCCTTGACGGGGCACTCGTCCACGCACAGGCCGCAGTCGATGCAGGTGTCCGGGTCGATGTAGAGTTGCTCGCTGGTCTCGAACTCCTGCTCGTTCTTCGTCGGGTGGATGCAATCGACCGGGCAGACGTCGACGCAGGAGGTGTCCTTGGTCCCGATGCAGGGCTCGGCGATGATGTGGGGCATGGGGCGATTCTCGCTTGCTCGGGGCGAGCCGCATAGTAGGGACGGAAGAGGGCGGTGAGACACCTCCCACGCGGCGGAGCGCCGTGCGTTGAGCGGCCGCCGCGGTCGGGCGGGGTCGTCCGGCTGGTCGTTCTTGGGGCAAAGAAGAAGGCCCGCTGCGCCGTCGTCGATGCACGATCTGGGCGTGGGCGGCGGTGGCCCGAGTTCCGAGGGTGAGCAGGCCCAGAACGAGGGCGCCACGAAACATGCGAACCTCCTCTGTCTTGGCGGTACCAAGCGCCCGGGGGCGGATGCACTCCTTACACTTTCCGCCTATGAAACTCATCGCCGACGCGGCCGAAGTCGATCGCCTCATCCGTCAACTCGCCGACCAGATCCGCAGCGGGGTCAAGGACCCCCGGCGGCTGGCGCTGATCGGCATCCGCCGCCGCGGGGACGTGCTGGCCGCAAGGTTGGGGGAGGTCATGGGGATCGCCGACGTCGGGTCGATCGACATCACCCTCTACCGCGATGACCTCTCGGAGACCGGGCCCATGGCCCGGGTCGGCAAGACCCACATCCCCTTCAGCATCCAGGGGCGGGAGGTGGTGATCTGCGACGACGTGATCATGACCGGCCGGTCAGTGCTCGCGGCGATCCGTGAGATCCTCGACTTTGGGCGGCCGGCGCGGCTGCACCTGGCGGTCCTGGTCGAGCGGCCGGAGCGGGAGATCCCCATCCACGCGGACTTCGTCGGCGTGAAACTGGCACCCGGGCCCGGGGAGAAGGTGGACGTGCGGCTGGTGCCGCAGGACGACATCGACCAGATCTCGATCAACCCCCGGGGGTAAGCGGCGGCGAGGCGCGCGATGCACCCGGACCTGCACTGCCCGCGCTGCGAGGAACCGCTCGAACCAGGGCACATGATCGACCGGACCTACGGCGGAAACCTGCAGCCACAGTGGCAACCGGGGGCGCCGGTCCGTTCGTTCTGGTCGGGCCTCAAGATCAACGACAGGGAACTCGTGCCGGTGGTGGCGTACCGGTGCGTTGGGTGCGGGTACCTCGAGCTGTACGCGCGGCCGCAGCCGAAGGACGGCGTCTAAGACACGTCCGATTACTCACCCGTCCGCTCCGACCGCCGCGGCCCGCCGCCCAGGGTGCGGGGTTCGTAGAATCGCCTTTGATGCTCCCAACCGCTCCCGCCCCGGACGCACCCGCCGCGACGACCCCACCCGACCCGGCGGCTGCCGCGCCGACCGGCCGCCAGACACTCTCCCCATCCATGTCACCCTCCGACTCGGTTGACCTCGACGCCCCGTGGCCGCACCGCTGCCTGTTGGGGCTGCAGGGGATACCCGCGGCGGAAATGCGGACGCTGCTGAACGTCGCGCGGTCGTTCTCGGACATTTCGACGCGGTCGGTGAAGAAGGCTCCGGCGCTGCGGGGGAAGGTCGTCGCGAACCTGTTCTTCGAGGACTCGACGCGGACGCGCGTGTCGTTCACGCTCGCGGCCCAGCGGCTGAGCGCGGACGTGGTGGACCTGGCGGGGGCGGGCTCGAGCGTGTCGAAGGGGGAGACGATCGACGACACCGCCGCGAACATCGAGGCGATGGGGGTTGACGCGCTGGTCGTGCGGCACAAGGCCAGCGGGGCGGCGGCGATGATCGCGGGGGTAGTCCGGTGCGCCGTGATCAACGCCGGCGACGGGCGGCACGAACACCCGACGCAGGGGCTGCTCGACGCCTACACCGTCGCCGAGGCGCACGGGCGGCTGGACGGGTTCGACCTCAGTGGGCTGCGGATCGCGATCGTGGGGGACGTGGTCAGTTCGCGCGTAGCGCGCTCGAACATCGCGGCGATGACGGCGCTGGGGGCCGAGGTGGTGTGCGTCGGCCCGCCGACGCTGGCGCCGCGGTCGCTGGAGAGCCTCGGCTGCCGCGTGGAGCACGACTTCGACGCGGTCATCGGCGAGTGCGACGTGGTCAACATGCTCCGGATCCAGTTCGAGCGGCACGGCGAGGGGAGCGGCGGGCGCGACCCCGCGGCCCAGCGCGCCAGCCCGGCTTTCCCCAGCCTGCGCGAGTACAGACAGATGTACGCCCTGACCGAGGAGCGTGCGAGACTGCTCAAGCCCGGCGCGGTGGTCATGCACCCGGGGCCGATCAACCGCGGCGTCGAACTCGCCGCGCCGGTGGCCGACGGGCCGCGGAGCGTCATCCTGCGGCAGGTGAGCAACGGGCTGGCGGTGCGGATGGCGGCGCTGTACCTGTGCGTGTCGGCGGCGGCGCGGGCGTCCGCATAGCGAGCCCTGCGGCTCCCTACGCTTGACGCCATGACCCGCGGCCTCCTCCTGATCATCAGCGGCCCCTCGGGGGTCGGGAAGACGACGATCACCCGAGCCGTCGAGCGGCATTTCGCCGCGCCCCATCCGGCCGCCGCGGTGTTCTCCGTCTCGGCCACGACGCGCCCGAAGACCGACGCCGACCGCGAGGGCGTCGATTACCACTTCGTGAGCGACGAGGAGTTCGATCGGCTGATCGCCGAAGGGGCGTTCCTGGAGTACGCGGGGGTCTTCGGCAAGCGGTACGGGACGCTGCGCAAGTGGGTGGAGGAGCGGCTGGCCGAGGGGCGGCTGGTGATCCTCGAGATCGACGTGCAGGGGGCGATCAACGTCAAGCGGCAGATGCCCGACGCGCTGGGCATCTTCGTGCTCCCGCCCAGCGAGGACGTGCTGCTGGAGCGGCTGCGGGCGCGGAAGCGCGAGCCCGAAGAGGTCATCCAGCGCCGCTTCGCCGAGGCCAAGCGCGAGATCGCCACGGCCCGCACCTGCGGCGCGTACGACGCGTTCATCGTCAACGATGCGCTGGACGACGCGGTGGCGGAGGCGATCCGGGTCGTCCAGTCGCGCCTCGGGGGGGCCACAGATGGACACAGATCAACACAGATTTAGGGAAGCCGCAGATCAACGCAGATCGCGCAAATAGAGCAGAAGAGATTGGACTGGTCCAGATCCAATCGCTTCCGCCTTGATCTGATCTGTGTGATCCGTGTTGATCTGCGGCTTCTGAAGCCAGATCGCGCCTGGCGCGGGGCGCAAAGCAAAACCGCCCCCGGAGGCAGATGGGGGCGGTTTGCTGGAGGGAATGAAGAAGAAGACTCGCTGCCCTGGTCACTACGGGGGAGGCGGGAGGAAAGTTCGCCTTTGGTGGAGCGGTGTTTGCTCGCCTCCCGCCCGCCCGCCGCCGTCCAAGCGCCGCGGGCCTTGTCGGCGGGGCGTGGTCACTCCCCGACGCGGTACATGAACTCTTCGCGGACGATCTTGCCCTTCTCGACGGTGTAGACGCCAACCTCCTCCATGACCTCGCGCTTGCCGGTCGTCTTGTCCTCGATGTCCATGCGGAACTTGACCGCGAAGCCGGTGGCGCCGACGTACGGCCCCTCGGCCGAAGCGCCGTGAATGATGTGGGTCTCCATCCAGGCGCGGTTCTTCTCTTCGACCTTCTCGCGGCCGGACCAGGCCATGGCGATGCCGACGCCCTCGACGGATGTGATATTCGGCGCCCACCAGCGGTCCTCGATCTCGCCGCCGAGTTGCCCCGCGTTGAACCGGGCGACGAGATCGCGGCCGATCTCCATCGGGCTCGCGCCCGAGCCCGTGCTCACCGGCGCCGGGTTGGGGCCGCGACCGCCGCCGCCGCCTCGCGCAGCGCGCCGCCCGCCGCCGGCCTTGCGCGCGGTGCGCTTGGCGACCTTCTTGCTGGTCTTCTTCGCCGCCTTCTTGGCGCTCTTCTTCTTGCTCTTCTTGGCCATCGTGGTGTGCTCCGTGTGAGCGGTATTCGCCCGCCCCGCCCCGTGCGCTTGGGGCGTAGTGTACCACGATGGTTGGGTAATGGAAGGGTCAGGCCGGGGGCACGCCGGGGCGGTCTGGCCCGCCCTGGCAGCGCTCGCGCCACAGGTCCCGCACAAGCCTCCAGAACCGCCCCGAGAATCCCGCCGCGTCGCAGAGGGGCGAGGCCAGCAGGCGGTCCCGCAGCCCGCTCCGCAGGGCCGTCAGGCGCTCGCGGTCGCGGGCCAAGTCCGCGGCCAGCCGGATGTACTCATCCTCGCTGTGCGCGACCAGTTCGCTCAGCCCCACCGCCCCCAGCAGGCTCGCCCCCACCCGCCCCGCGTGGATCCCCGGCTCGCACGCCAGCGTCACCACCGGCACGCCCATGTACAGCGCTTCGCACGTCGTCGTCGTGCCGGCGTAGGGGAAGTGGTCTAGGCCGATATCGATCTTCGAGTACAGCGCCAGGTGCTCGAGCAGCGTCGGCACGGAGGCGACCAGTTCCAGCCGGTCGGGGCCAATTCCGGCCCGCTCGAACCTCGCGGCGACGTCCTGCCGGACTTCTTCCTCGCTCAGCCCCACGCTCTTGAGGAGCAGGCGCGAGCCTGGGACCTCGTCCAGCAGCCGCCGCCAGACACCCACGAGGCGGTCGTTCAACTTCGACAGCGCGTTGAAGGAGCCGAACGTCACCGGCCCGCCGCCGGCGCTGGGGGGCGGCGACGGATCGGGCACGCGGCCATCCGGCGGCGCCTGCACCGGGCGGTAGCAGAGGAAGCACGGATCCAGCCGCGCGAGCCGCTCGACCGCCGCGGCGTCCGCCTCCGGGGCCGGATCGGTCAGGCTGTCCACGATCCGCACGTCCACCGCGGCGACGCCGGTGGTCGCCGGGTAGCCGCAGTAGGTCATCTGTAGCGGCGCCGGGCGCAGGTGGAGAATGGGCAGGCGCGTGTTGGCCGTGTGGCCGGCGAGGTCGATCAGCACGTCGATGCCGTCGGCGCGGATCTGCCCGACGAGTTCGGCCTCGCGCATCCACGCCGCGTGCCGCCAGCGGTCCGCAAGGGCCTTGAATCGCTCGGTTGTCGCGTCGGTGTTGGTCGCGGTGTGATAGAGCGTGATGTGCACGCCGCCGGGCGCGCGGTCGCGGTGCTCCAGCAGCGGCTCGACGAAGAACGCGACCGAGTGCGTGAAGAAGTCCCCGCCGATCATTCCCACGCGCAGCGGCCGCTCGGCGTCGGCCGGCCCGGGCGCGGGCGGCGGCGGGACGTTGGGGCGCAGTCGCTGAAGGATCGTCCCGTACGCCCGGTGCGCGCGCAGCAACTCCTGCGGCGAGACGCCGGGCATGAAGTTGAGCGTGTACGCGAGCAGCGACGCCGCGGCGGGGCTCCCGGGCTCCGCCGCCACCAGCCGCTGCGCCGTCTCCACGGCTTCCTCGGGGCGGCCGGAGTTCAGCAGCGCGACGCAAAGGTTCCGCAGCAGCATGAGGTGGCCGGGGAACCGCTCCAGCGCCCGGCGCGCCCACGCGATGGCCGCCGCGTACCGCCGCCGGCCCAGCAGGGCGCTGGTGAGGTTCAGCCACGCGCCATCGAGCGACGGCGCGGCCTCCACAGCGCGCTCCAGCACGCCGATCGCTTCTTCGGTTTGCCCGGTCTCTGTGAGCAGCCGCCCGAGGTTGGTCAGCAGCATCCCGTCCTGCGGCGCGGCTCGGAGGCCAAGGTCGAGGTAGTACCGGGCTTTGTCGTACTCGCCGCGCCGTCCCAAGACGTACGCGAGCATGCTGATGAGGTTGCGGTCGGATGTGCCCCCGGGCGCCTGCGCGAGTTTCAGCAGCGCCGCCCGCGCCTGGTCGAGTTGGCCGCTCTCGATCATCCGCTGCGCGGCCTGGAGTTTGGCGGGGGTGATGCTCACCGCATGCCCCCGGCGGCGCCTGCGAGCGCGCTGCTCACGAACCGGCGCGCCTCGGCGTCCGCCTCTTCGGCGTCGCGCAGGTCGCGCAGGGGCGAGACGCCGACCTGGTCCATCGCCGCGGTGGTCAGTTCGGGGATGCGCCCGAAGGGAATCGTCCCGACGATGAAGGCCTCGACCGCCGCCTCGTTGGCCGCGTTCATCACCGCCCCCGCCGTTCCCCCCTGCTCGATGACGCGCCACGCCAGGCCCAGCGCCGGGAAGCGCTCAAAGTCCGGCTCGGCGAACTCCAGCGTCCCGAGTTTCGCCCAGTCGAACTTCCGCGACACGCCCGCCGGCCGCGCCGGGTACGTCAGCGCGTACTGGATCGGCGTCCGCATGTCGGGCGGGGCGAGTTGCGCGATCGCCGAGCCGTCGGGGTACTCGACGATCGAGTGCACGATCGACTGCGGGTGCACCAGCACGCCGATCTGCTTCCCCGGCAGCCCGAAGAGCCAGTGAGCCTCGATCACCTCCAGCGCCTTGTTGGTCAGCGAAGCGCTGTCGATCGTGACCTTCGGTCCCATGTTCCACGTCGGATGCCGCATCGCCTCGGCGGCGGTGGCGTGGTACACCTCGTCGCGCGACCTGGTGCGGAATGGTCCGCCCGAGGCGGTGAGGATCACCCGCGACACACGGGCCGACACGTCGCACGGCGGACAGAGCCGCTGGTCTTCCACCCCTCCCTGCCCCCCCACCCCGTCGCCGGTCGGCTCGGTCGTGCCCTGGAGGCACATCCACACGGCGCAGTGTTCGCTGTCCACCGGCAGCAGCCGCGACCCCGAGCGAGCCGCCGCGGGCACGACCAGCCCGCCCGCGGCGACAAGCGTCTCCTTGTTCGCCAGCGCGACGTCGCGCCCAAGTTGCACCGCGGCGAGCGTCGCCGGCAGGCCCGCGAACCCGACCATCGCCGCCAGAACCAGATCGCATTCGACCTCGCGCACGAGCCGCTCGGCCGCATCGGGTCCGCGCCGCAGGCGCACGCCCGCGGGCGGCTCGGCCCCGTTGCCGTCGGCCAGCGCGACGTCGCGCACGCCGAACTCGCGCGCCTGCTCCAGGCACACCGCCGCGTTGCGCCCCGCCGCCAGCCCGACGACCTCGTACCGCTGCGGCCACTGCCCGCGCGCGTGCAGCGCGTTGAGGTGGCGGATCACCTCGACGGTCTGCGTCCCGATCGAGCCCGTGGACCCCAGCAGGAGCACGCGGCGCACGCCCGCCGGCGCGCCAACCGGCGCCTCATCGGCGCGCGGCCGCGCCTCGATGGACACCCGCGCTGCGGCCTGTGGTGCGTGCGTGCTCATGCATCCCGGCTCCGCGCGCCCGCATCGGCCGCGTCGCTGTCGCCTTCGGGCTTACTCCGGCTTGATCCGCGCCCGCTCACTGGCGGTGAGCTTGCGGCGGAAAGCATACAGCGTCCGCGGCTGGGGCTTGGCGGCCGCGGCCGGGGCCGGGGCCTGCTGAGGCTGCGGGGCCGGCGCGGCCTTGGCCTCGCCCGCACCACCACCGCCGCCGCCCTGGCCACGCCCCCCACGATCGCGCCCGCCGCGACGGTCGCCACGGCCGCGACCCTCACGCCGCTCGCCGCCGCGATCCTCCCCGCTGCCGCTGCGCTCCTGGCGCGGCTGCTGCGGCTCCTGTTGCTGCTGTTGCGGCTGCGAACCACCCTCCCCCCCGCCGCGCCCGCGACGACGGCGGCGACGGCGGCGGCGACGCCCCTCGCCGCCTTCGGCGCCCTCACCACCTTCGCCCTGACCCGTGGATTCCTCGTCCGCCTCGCCGTCCGGGCCGCTCGGGGCGCCCTCGAAGGCGGTGGCGCCTTCCTCCTCGTCCCGCTCCTCGAGGCTCGCACGAGTCCCGTTCACGCGCTCGGGCTCCGAGTGCTCGACAGGCTCCATGAGCCGCTCCACGGCTTCCTCGCGGCGGGCCGTCGCCTCATCCCGCTCGGGAGCCTCCTCGTGCGCGGGCTCTTCGGCCTCCTTGCGCGCTCCGCCGACGCGCCGCAGCACGGTCCCGGCAGGCTGCTCGCCCTCGGCCGCCTCAGCGCCGTTCTCACCGCCGTGAGCGGGCGCTGCGCCGGCCTGGCCCTCGCCACGCCCGCCGCGTCCGCGACGACGCCGACGGCGGCGGCGCTTGCCGCCTGTTTCGGTCGCTTGCCCGTTCTCACCGGCGGCGTGCTGCGCCTCCGTCTCGGCGCCCTCGGGAGCCGACGCGGCCTCAGAGGCAGCCTGCTTCTGCGCACGCTGCTCCTCCCGCTTCTCGCGGCGTCGCTCTTCGCCGCCGCGCTCCGGCTTGCCGCCCTCGGCCTTGCCGTTCTCCGCCGCCGCGGCGTGCTCCCCCTTGCCGCGGCGACGCCGGCGACGGCGCTTCTTCTTCCCACCGCCGCTCTCGCGCTGCTCGTCCTCGATATCCGGGGCCGGCTCGTCGAACGAGTCGCCGAGCATCTCCGGCTCGGGCTCCGGCTCCGGCAGCGGCTCGGCGGCGCGGGCTTCGGCGGCTTCGCGCTCGGGATCGACGGCCCAGTCCTCGGCGGCGGCGCCGGGCAGTTCGAAGGGTGCCAGCAGCGACTCGTCGAGTTTGGGAGCCGGCAGGCGCGACACGTCGATGTCCGCCCCGCGGTCGTCGTACGCGTAGAAACTCACGCGGTCCACGGGCACCGCCTCGCTGACGCGCACCTCCACCTTCTTGCCGCTGAGGCGCTCCAGCCGGCTGAGCGTGTGCCGCTTGCTGCTGAGCAGTTCCCCCGCCAGGCGCGGCGCCACGACCATCTCCACCCGCGCCACGCGGTTGTACTCCAGCAGCGTCGCCAGTTCGCGGATCGCATCATCCGCGACCGAATCGGGCTTCTGCACCAGCCCGCGCCCGCGGCAGGTCGGGCAGGAGGCGAAGTGCATCGACTCCTGGCTGCCGCGCATCCGCTGGCGGGTCATCTCCAGGATGCCGAAGGGGCTGATCGGCGCCACCGTCGAGCGGGCCCGGTCCTTCTTCAGCAGTTCCTTGAACTTCGCCTCGACGTCGCGCCGGTGCTTGGCCGAGCGCATGTCGATCAGGTCGTTGACGACGATCCCGCCCAGGTCGCGCAGGCGCAACTGGCGGCAGATCTCCTCCGCGGCCTCGAGGTTCGTCTCGTACGCGTTGGTCTCCGCGTCGCGGGCCTCGCGGCTCTTGCCGCTGTTGACGTCGATCGCCACCAGCGCCTCGGTCTCGTCGATCACCAGGCGCCCGCCGCTGGGCAGCGGCACCTCGCGGGCGTGGATGTTGCGGATCTGCGGCTCGATCCCCATCGCGTGGAACAGCGGGGTCTTGCCCGTGTACCGCACCAGGTTCGCCGCCGAGCGCGGCGCGACGATCTTCAGGAACCGCGCCGCCCGCGCCAGCGCCGCCTCGTTGTCGATGATGATCCGGTCGATGTCGCTGGTGAGCATGTCGCGGAGCGCCCGCACCAGCAGGTCGCTCTCGGAGTACAGCAGCCGCGGCCGGGAGCCCTTCTTCCACCGCTTCTCGATGTCCTTCCACAGGCGCTGCAGGTACGCCAGGTCGCGCTTCAGTTCCGCCTTGGTCCGCTCCAGCCCCGCCGTCCGCAGGATGAAGCCGAACCCCTCCGGCAGGTCCAACTGGTCGAGGATCTCGCGCATCTTGCGCCGCGTCTCCTCGTCCTCGACCTTGCGGCTGACCCCCACCTTGTCCATCAGCGGCATCATCACCAGGAACCGCCCGGGGATGCTCAGGTAACTCGTCAGCGTCGGGCCCTTGGTCCCCACGCCCTCCTTGAGCACCTGCACCGCGATCTCCTGGCCGCGCCGAAGGCACTGCTGGATCGGCGGCCGCTCCCGCCGCGGCGTCTTCTTCCCCACCATCTCCGTCGTCTCGGCGTCCTCGCCGGGGAAGTACCGGGGGTGCAGGTCCGAGACGTGCAGGAAGCCCGACTGCTCAAGCCCGAAGTCCACGAACGCGGCCTGGATCGCCGGCTCGACGTTCACGACCGTCCCGAGATAGATCGAGCCGACGTGGCTCGCGGCGTCGGCCCGCTCGGAGTGGAACTCCTCGAGCTTGCCGTCCTCGATCACCGCGACGCGGCATTCCTCCCCCGGGACGTAGTTGATCACCATCTGACGCTTGGCCATTGCCTCTGTCTTTCCGCGCGCCTCATGGGCGCGCTGCGATGGCCCCGCCGCGCTGCCGCCGGCTCGCGCACGACGGATCGATCGCCCCCCGCGCACGCTGCGCGGGGCCGGCGGCCGTCCATGGATCCGTGCGAAGTTGGGTCAGCCTCACGAAAAGAACCGCGGCGCTGGGGCCTTGGGGCCCGGCGCCCGGGTTGGGTGAGTCATTCGGAAGTCCGCTTGCCCGCCGGCCGCCCCATCCGCCCCGCTCGACCCTTCCGCCGCGCCCCGCCCTCGCCTTTGTGGAGGAGAGAGGCTTGCCGGCAGGTCCCTGGGCCGAGCCGAACACACGTGGCCGGCTCATCCGCCCCCCGCGGCTCCGGTCGCGGGGAGGGGAGCCCGAAGGCCCGCCGTGCTCCCCGCTCGGCGCACGCCGGGCGGTCGCAAGCATGTTCCGGCTGCCTCGCCCTGCGGGCGGCGGAGCCGAAGTCTGTCTCCCTTGGCTTGGGCCCCGTCCCCGTTGCCCCGCGCTCCGTCCGGAGCGGTTCTTGGGGTGAGAGGAGGAGGCTCAGTACTCGGCGGCACGCCCGTCGAACGCCTCGGGAATGATCTTTCGAGCCTGGTCCCGCAGGAACGCGGAGACCGCGACATCGGAATCGAGTTCAGACGCCTTCTCGGCGATCTGCTCGCACTGGGCGACGGTGACGCTCCGGATCAGCCGCTTCAGGGCCGGAATCGACGCCGCCGTTACGGATAGCGTACGCAAACCAAGCCCGATGAGCAAGATCGCGTACCCGAGGTCGCCCGCGGATTCCCCGCAGCACGACACGGGAATCCCCTTGCGCCCGGCCGCCCCGATCACGTGGCGGATCAGTTGGATCACCGCCGGGTGCGCCGGGTTGTACAGGGCGGCCACCCTCTCATTGGTTCGGTCCACCGCCAGGGTGTACTGAACCAGGTCGTTGGTCCCGATCGAGAAAAAGTCGGCCTCGCGCGCGAATGTGTCGGCCATGAGGGCCGCGGCGGGCACCTCGACCATCATCCCCACCTCAATGTTGCGGTTGAAGGGGATCCCCTCCTCCTCCAGGTCCTCCATCACGTCGTTGAGCAGGTACTTGCTCTGGCGGAACTCCTGCGTCGTCGTGATCAGGGGGAACATGATCTTGATCGGCCCCTTGGCCGACGCGCGCAGCAGCGCCCGCAACTGCGTCTTGAACATCGGCAGCGACTGCAGGCAGTACCGGATCGAGCGCAGCCCGAGGAACGGGTTGCGCTCCGGCGTCTCCGCGCGGCTCTGGGTGTACTTGTCCGCCCCCAGGTCGACCGTCCGGATCGTCAGCGGCCGCCCGCCCAGCAGTTCCACCGCCTTGGAGTACGCCGCGTAGTGGTCCTCTTCCGTCGGCTCCTTGTCGCTGGTGAGGTACAGGTACTCCGTCCGGTAGAGGCCGACCCCCTCCCCCCCGCAGTCCAGCACGATCGGGATCTCTTCCGGGAACTCGATGTTCGCCAGCAACTCGATGTGGACGCCGTCGCGCGTCTCGCTGGGGAGCGACGCCAGTTCGGCGAGTGACAGCCGGTACAACCGCTGCTGCTCGATGTGGGCCTCGTACTCCGCCAGTTGCTCCGGCCCGGGGTCCAGGATCACCACGCCGCGGTCGCCATCGATGATCACCGGCATCCCGTCCGCCACGTGCTCGGTGAGCCGCCCGCACCCCACCACCGCCGGGATCCCCAGCGCCCGCGCGAAGATCGCCGTGTGGCTCGTCTGGCCGCCCAGGTCCGTCGCGAAGGCCACCACGTGCTCGCGGTCGAACGCCGCGGCCTGCGACGGCGTCAGGTCCCGCGCCACCACCACGGCACGGTGGGCCAGCGTGTTGAGCCGGCTGGTGTGCTCCCCGATCAGGTGCTTGAGCACACGGGCCGAAAGGTCCTTCACGTCGTCAACCTTGGTCCGGAAGGTCGGGTCCGGGATCTGCGAGAACCGCCGCCCCAGGTCCTGAAGGGCCCGCCACGCGGCGTACTCGGCCGTCACGTGCTCGGTCTGGATCAACTCCCGCATCGGCCGCGTGAGCGTCGGGTCGCACAGCATGCCGATGTGGAAGGCGAAGATCTTCGCCGCCTCGTCCCCCATCTCGCGCTGGGTCGTCGCGCGGAGGATCGACAGTTCCCCCACCGAGCGGTCCAGGGCCCGCTCCAGGCGCGCCACCTCGGACTCGACGGCCTCCGCCGGGACGGTTCGGCGCGGGATGCGCAGGTGCTCATCGTCCAGCACGAAGACCGTGCCGATGACGATGCCGGGGGAAACCGGGATGCCCTTGATGATCTCCATGCCGCCGCCGGTGGCTCCTTCCCTGCCGCCCGGCCCCGGCCGGCGCCCCTTCGGCCCCCGCGCCCTCCCCCTCCCCTGGTCTGCAGGACGCCCCGCCCACCCATGCCGCCCCCCGGACCGGACTGCCGCCGGGATCATACACGCCGCCCCGACGGCTCCCCCTGCCCTCCCGGGTTGTCCCGACCGCCCCCGGCGCTTGACTTGTCGCGCAAGGTCTGCTCTGATGCTCCCATGGGGATGGGGACAGGGCGTGGAGGGGAGGCAGCGGGCTCGGCCGCCGAGTTCACATCATCTGGGCTACCGGGCCCGGCCCGCCGCCGCTGGCTGCACGACATCCCGCTCGAATGACGACCCTGACGGGCATCCTTGAGTGGCCCCAGCGCGCCGAGGGCCGCGTCCGCCAAGTTTCCGGCGGCATGATTGTGGCGCGCGACGACGACCCGTTCGTTCCCCTCTCTTTCGGGGAGCGGTACAAACTCCGCGACGGGCTCCGGGTCACCGTGGAAGTCGGCATGCGCCGGCCCCGCCGCCGGCGTCGTGGCGGAGGCCGCGGCAAGCCGCGACCCGTCGTCGAGTCGATCCTCCAGATCGAAGGGATGCACCCCGACGACTTCGGCCGCACCAAGCCCTGGGACGAACTCACCAGCATCGACCCGCAGCCGCGGCTCACCCTTGAGTACCCCGGCTGCCCCGCCTCCTGCCGCCTCATCGACCTGTTCTGCCCGATCGGGCGCGGGCAGCGCGGCCTGATCGTCTCACCCCCCAAGGCCGGCAAGACCACCCTCCTCAAGGACATCGCCGGGGCGCTGCTCCGCAACCACCCGGACGTTCATGTCATCATTCTGCTGGTCGATGAGCGCCCGGAGGAGGTCACCGACTTCCGGCGCACCTTCCAGAACTTCGCCGCCGACCTGGCCTCCGCCGGCGGCCAACTCCCCGAGGGCAACGGCGTCGCGGAGCGGATCGCTGGCCGCTGCGAGGTCGTCGCCTCCAGCAACGACAACGACGTCGAGCGCCACATCCAGATCTCCACCAGCACGATCGACCGCGCCAAGCGCATGGTCGAGGCCGGCAAGCACGTCGTTATCCTCCTGGACTCGCTGACGCGCCTCGGCCGCGCGTTCAACCGCTCGCGCAAGCACTCCTCCAGCGGCCGCACGATGACCGGCGGCATCGACTCCCGCGCGCTGGAGGTCCCCAAGCAGATCTTCGGCGCCGCCCGCAACACCGAGGAGGCCGGCAGCCTCACGATCATCGCCACCTGCCTTGTGGACACCGGCTCGCAGGGCGATCAGGTCATCTTCGAGGAGTTCAAGGGCACCGGCAACATGGAGTTGATCCTGGACCGGAAGATCGCCGAGCGCCGCCTCTTCCCCGCGATCAACCTCGCCGCCAGCGGCACGCGCAAGGAGCACCTGCTCATGGAGGAGCAGGAACTCAAGACCGTCACCGCCCTGCGCCGGCGCCTGATGGCCATGCCCCCGCACCAGCAGGTCGAGCAACTCCTGGCCGCGCTCCAGCGCTTCCCGACCAACGCCGCGCTGGTCGGCTCCGCGGGCTGAGCCCCCCGCCCGTACCATCGGCGCATGACGACCACGACCCGCCCGCGACGCATCGGGCTGCTCACCGGCGGCGGCGACTGCCCCGGGCTCAACGCCGTCATCCGCGCCGTCACGAAGGACGCCCTCTTCCACGGCATCGAAGTCGTCGGCTTCCTCGACGGCTACCTCGGGCTCATCGAGGACCGCTCGCGCCCGCTCACCGTCGACGCCGTCTCCAACATCCTTACCGCCGGCGGCACGATCCTCGGCACTTCGAACAAGGCCAACCCGTTCCGCTTCATCCCCGACGCCGACGGCCCGCCCAGAGATGTGTCCGACCGCTGCCTCGCGACCTGCCGGCGCCACGGCCTGGAGGGCCTGGTGGTCGTCGGCGGCGACGGCACCATGACCATCGCCGCCGACCTCGCGCGCCTCGACGGTGGCAACCTGCGGATCATCGGCATCCCCAAAACGATCGACAACGACGTCCGCGGCACCGACATCTCCTTCGGCTTCATCACCGCCGTCGCCACCGCGACCGAGGCCCTTGACCGCGTTCACTCCACCGCGGCCAGCCACCACCGCGCCATGGTCGTCGAGGTCATGGGCCGCAACGCCGGCTGGATCGCCCTCCACGCCGGGATCGCTTCCGGCGCCGACATCATCCTCATCCCCGAGATCCCCTTCTCCATCGACCGCGTGATCGAGGTCATCCTCGAGCGCCGGCGCCGCGGCCGCAGTTTCTCGATCATCTGCGCCGCCGAGGGCGCGCGCCCCATCGGCGGATCGCAGGTCATCGCCCGACTCGATCCGACCAGCCCCGACCCGGTCCGCCTCGGCGGGATCGGCAAGGTGCTCGCCGACGAGATCGAGGCCCGCACCGCCGCCGCCGGCCGCGCCATCGAGGCCCGCTACGTCGTGCTCGGCCACGTGCAGCGCGGCGGGCCGCCGGTCCCGGCCGACCGCGTCCTGGCCACGCAACTGGGCCACCACGCCATGACGCTGCTGAAGGCCGGCGCCCACGCCCGCATGGTCGGCATCTCGAACGGCTCGCTCACCGATGTGGACCTGTCCGTCCCCGCCACGGGCCAGCGCCTCGTGCCGACGGACCATCCCCTCATCGCGGCCGCCCGCTCGGTGTACACCTCGTTCGGCGACTGACGCGACGGCCGCCTACGCCGCCCTGGCCTTGCGGAACCACGCCGGCAGCCAGACCGGCCCGCCGCGCGCCGACGCGGCGCACCGCCGCACCGCCTCCTCGCGCGACGGCGCCACGTCCAGTTCAACACCCACCGCCCGAATCGCATCCCGCACGCGCGCCGACGCCCCGTACAGCACCAGCCGCCCCCCGAGCCGCTCGCACCGCTCGCGCGCCCGCCGCAACTCGCAGAAGAACGCCGCCGACAGGCTCGTGACGCGCCCCAGCCCGATCGCCAGACGCCCGCCGTTGCGGCCGGCCAGCGCCCGCAACTGGTCCCCCATCACCGCCGCCTGATGCTCGCGCACCGCTTCGCACGCCACTTCAGCAACGGTGACGCCGCCGTCATCGTCGCAGATGAACGTGCTCATCGCGGCCGCCGTCGAACTCGCGCCATCCTGAACGTTCGAGGGGTCCACGGCTGCTCTCCGGGCACAGGGACACACGTGCGCCGCGCGGCGGCGTTCCGCGCCGCCGCCCGCTGCGCTTCCTCCGAAACTCCCCGGCTTGCTCAATGGGGAGGGGCAGGTCAGGTCGCCGCCGGCCGCGGGCACCACCCACCCGCGGCCGGCGACAGTCTCAAGGTGCGAAACCGCCCCACGCGCGGCCATCGAACAGACGGGCCACGCCGCCGCGCGGGACGACTCGCGCGGCTCACGGGACCTACCCAAGCCGGGGACTTTGGGTAATCTCTGGCTCAGGACCTGCGGGTCCTTTGGAGCCTAACGTTGTTGCGACCCAGTCTCAGCAAACCTACACTCGCCCCGGACGCACCCGCCGCCCCCGGCTCTGGAGGGGCCCCCGGCGGGGATGCCGGACCCCAGAGTCGCCCCGTGATCCCAACCGCCCTCCAGCCCGCGGCCACTGCCGACCCGACCGGGTGCACCCGAGGCGGCCCCTGCGCCTGTTCCGCCGACACCCGGCCCGACGCCCCCGCGCGCGTCCGTCTCTCGGACCTGCGCCGCGGCCAGACGGGCGTGATCTGCGAGTGCGAACTCTCGGACGACGACGCGGCCCTGCTGCGGGCGATGGGGCTGTGCCTCAGCGCTCGCGTGCGGCTGTGCCGCGCCGGGGAGCCGTGCATCGTCGCCATCCAGTGCGGCCGCCGGTCGCCGCGCCGGGTCGCCGGGAACGCCGCGTGCCGGTCCCGGTCCGCCGGCGCCGAGTGGTCCGGCAGCCGCATCGGACTGGCCCGCTCGCTGGCGGAGCGCATCCTCGTGACGATCGACCACGACGCCGACGCCTGAGCGGCAGGCGAGCCGTCCGGACCATGCGACCGTGACCCCCTCCTCCGCCCCGTCGCCGACTCCATCCGCGCCGGCCCACGCCGCGCCGGCGATGGACGACCGCGCCGGCCCGGTCCGCATCGCCCTGCTGGGCAATCCCAACACGGGCAAGACCACGCTCTTCAACCGCCTCAGCGGCCTGCGCCACAAGACCTCGAACTTTCCCGGCACGACGCTGGAGGCTCGCCTCGGGCGCATCGACCTTCCCGGTGCCGACGGCGGCCCGCCTCGCGCCGCCGAGTTGATCGACCTCCCCGGCATCTACTCGCTGGAACTGGACCAACTCGAGTCGGCGATGTGCCGCGACGTGCTTGCCGGGACCGCCGCGCCGCGGGGGGATGTCATCGCCGCGCCCGACGCCGTCCTGGTCGTGCTGGACGCCACGAACCTGTCACGCAACCTGGTGCTCGCCGGCGAGGCGCTGCGCCGGCGCCTGCCGACGGTCGTGGCGGTGAACATGATCGACCTGGCCCGCCGCGCCGGGGTGCACATCGACGCCGCGCGCCTCGGCGAGGTCCTGGGCTGTCGCGTGGTGCTCACCAGCGCCCGCTCCGGGGAAGGGCTCGCGGAACTGACCACCGCGCTGGCCGCCGCGCAGATCCCGTCGCGCACGCCGCCGGGGGACGAGGCCGGGCTCCGCCAGTGGGCGGACGATGCGTACGAGGCGGCCGCCACGATCCACGACGACGGCGATGGAGGCTCGAGCCTCACCGACCACCTCGACCACGCCTTCACCCACCCGGTGCTCGGCGTCGCCGTCTTCGCGATCGTGATGACGGGACTGTTCTACGGCCTGTTCACGCTGGCGCAGTACCCGATGGAGTGGATCGAGGCCTTCTTTACGTGGGCTTCGGGTGCCATCGCCGCTGTCATGCCGGAGGGGATCCTGCGGGACCTTCTGGCGAACGGGATCGTGCAGGGGGTGGGGGCGACGGTGGTCTTCCTGCCGCAGATCTGCCTGCTGTTCTTCCTGATCTCGCTGCTGGAGGACACCGGGTACCTGGCCCGGGCGGCGTTCGTGATGAACCGCGTGCTGCGGCCCTTCGGCCTCCCCGGGCACAGTTTCGTGCCGCTGCTCTCGGCCCACGCCTGCGCCCTGCCGGGGATCATGGCGACGCGGGCGATCCCCGACCGGCGCGAGCGCCTGGCCACCATCCTGGTCGCCCCGTTCATGACCTGCTCGGCGCGCCTGCCGGTGTACGTCCTGCTGATCGGCGTGCTCTTCCGCGACCAGCCGGCCCGCGCGGCGCTGGCGTTCGTCGGGTGCTACGCCCTGGGGATCCTCGCCGGCGTCGGCAGCGCCCTGCTGGCCCGGCGCACGATCCTCCGCGGCAAGACGCGCCCGATGGCCCTCGAGTTGCCCAGTTACAAGATGCCGTCGATCCGCACCGCACTGCTCACCACCTGGGACCGCGGGCTGATCTTCGTGCGCAAGGCCGGCACGGTGATCCTGACGATCTGCATCGTCCTGTGGTGGCTGGGCGCGTACCCGCATGTGCCGCCGCCGCAGGAGGCCGAGGACCTCCGCGCCCGCGCCGCGGCGATCGCCGCGATGGACCCGAGCGCCGAGCCCGCGGGCGACGAGCCCACCGCCGATGACCTCCTCGCCGAAGCGGATGCGATCGAGGCCCGCCACGCCGCGGCGCACAGTTTCATCGGACGCCTCGGCCACGCCGCCGAGCCCGTCTTCCGCCCCCTTGGCTACGACTGGCAACTCACCATCGGCGTGCTGAGCAGTTTCGCCGCCCGCGAGGTCTTCGTCTCGACGATGGCCGTGGTCGTCGCGGGCGCCGACGACGCGGAAGACGAAACCGTCCGCCAGCGCCTCGTCAGCGCGACGCGCGAGGACGGCCGCACGCCGATCTTCACGGCTCCGGCCGCGTGGTCGCTGCTGGTCTTCTATGTGCTGGCCATGCAGTGCCTGCCGACGCTCGCCGTCACCGCCCGCGAGGCCGGCGGCGTGCGCTGGGCCCTGCTGCAACTGGCGTGGATGAGCGGCGTGGCGTACGCGGCGGCGTTCATCACGTACCGCATCGCTTCGGCGGTGCTGACCGGCGACCCGGGCGCGGGGGGATAGCCATGTCGTTCCCTGTCCACGACTGGCAGTTCTGGGTCGCGACGGCGATCGCCGCGGCGGCGGCGGGGTGGCTCATCTACACCATCGCGCCCTTCGGCAAGCGCCGCCGGCGCCGGAAGGCGGGCACGCGCGCCAGCCTCACGATCGGCGGCCGGCCCGTGGGGCAGCCGGCGCCGGACCGGGAGTGCCATTAGCCCGTCCGTTCACGGTGCGACCGGCCGCCGCCGGTACATCAGCGTGTTGAAGTCGATGTCGTCCACGGCGACGCCGAGATGCCGCAGCATGTTCATCACCTGTGCACGGTGATGGACCTCGTGCAGCACCAGTTGCGTGACGATGTCGGCGCGCGACGCGACGATGTCCACCAGCCGGCCGTCGTCGTCGGTGATGCGGTACTCGACCGGCGCGGCCCAGTCGCGCACCGCCGCGATCGCCGCCCGCGTCCGGGCCTCCTGCTGCGCCCACAGCGCCCCGATCTCCGCCAGCGGCGGCGGGTTCTCATCGCGGACCGGCCACTGGTCGTACGGTGGCACCGACCGCCCCTCCATCCGCTCGATGTAGTACCACTCGGAGATCATCATGTGCGTCAGCGTCCGAAGAATGCTCCCCGGGCCGATGGGAAACTGCTGCGCGTGCTGCTCCGGGCTCAGCGGGCGGGCCCAGTCGAGCACGCGGCGGCGGGCGAGGGTCAGGTACTCGTATGTTCGGAGGGGATCCATCGTGCCCTAACGTAGCCGAACCGCGACCGCCGGAACACCCCTAAACTCCGCTTATGGCCGCACCCGAACCTGTGTCCGAAACCGATCTCGCGATGATGCGCCGCGCGCTGGACCTGGCGCGCCGGGCCGCGGCCCAGGACGAGGTCCCCGTCGGCGCCGTCGTCTACGAAACCGCCACGGGACGCATCCTCGGTGAGGCCCACAACCGCCGCCACCTCGACAAGGACCCCACCGCCCACGCCGAACTGCTCGCCATCCGCGCCGCCGCTGCGGCGGTCGGCGACTGGCGGCTGAACCACTGCACGCTCGCCGTCACGCTCGAGCCGTGTCCGATGTGCGCCGGCCTGATCGTCAACGCGCGACTCGGCCGCGTCCTCTACGGCTGCGCCGACCCCAAGGCCGGCGCGATGGGCTCGCTCATGCGCCTCACCGAGGACGAGCGCCTCAACCACCGCGTCGCGCCGATCGCCGGCGTCCTGGGCGACGAAGCCGCGGCGCTGCTGCGGGAGTTCTTCCAGCGCCGGCGCTGACGACGAGCAGGCATCACATCGTCGGCTCGTGCACGACCTCCGCCTTGACCGACCGCGCGATGTAGCACTTGTGGTGCGCTTCGTCGTGCATCGCCGCGAACTCCTCCGACGACGGCCGGCGCTCACCGCCGAAGCGCACCTGCGGCCGCAGCGTCACACGGTGCATCGAGAGCCCGCCGTCGGGGTCGCGGCCCATCTCGGCCGTCGCCTCGTCCTTATACGAGTCCACGACGAACCCGCGCTTGGCCGCGATCGCCAGGAACCACAGCATGTGGCAACTCGAGAGGCTCGCGATCAGCGCCTCCTCGGGATCCACCGCCTCGACCACCGACAGCGGCGGGCGGACGGTCCCCGGGTCCGACGACGCCGGAACCTCGACCCCGCCGTCGAATCGCCACACATGCCCCCGGCTGTACTTGCCGTCCGTGAACACGGCCCCGTTCCTCGTCCACTCGACCGTCGCGGCGTGCTGGCTCATGGGATGCCTCCGGTTCGTGGTCCGCCGAGTCACAGCGTACCCCCGGGCACGCCGGGATAGTGGAGTGTTTCGTTTGTTGCGATTGTTGCGAATGTTTCGAATGGACGATATACTGCCGCAGGAGTCACCCATGGTCGCCCGGAACACCCATCGGCCCGTCACGCCCACCGAGAAGGACGCCCGCCTCGCGCGCGAGTCCGCCCAGCGCCTGGCGCGAGTGGTTCGCAAGGGGCGTTCGCTGCGGCTCGCCCCGGAAGGCAAGCACGCCCAGTGCGTGGAACTGCCCGCGCCCGCCGTCGCGCTGCTGCTCCGCATGCTCAACGACATGGGCCGGGGACAGGCCGTCACGCTCATCCCCTCCGACGCAACGCTGACCACGCAGCAGGCAGCCGACCTTCTCGGCGTCTCTCGCCCGTTCCTCATCAAGGAGATCGAAGCCGGCCGGCTTCCTTGCCGCAAGGTCGGCTCGCACCGGCGCATCCTCTTCTCCGACGCCATGGCCTACAAGCGCCGGGCGTACGAGGATCGCAGCAGAGCGCTCGACGAACTCGCTGCGGAGTCGCAGCGGCTCAACCTCGGGTACTGAGCGCGGCTACCCCGTGTCGACTGTCCCGATCGCCGTCCTTGACGCGTGCGTTCTCTACCCCGCCCCGCTCCGGGATCTGCTCATGCGCCTGGCGCTGGAGGACCTCTTCCGCGCGCGATGGACCGATCGGATCCACGAGGAGTGGATCGCGAGCCTTCTGCACAAGCGATCCGATCTGACACGGGCGCAACTCGACCGTGTCCGCGCGCTGATGAACCGCCATGCGCCCGAGGCGCTCGTGACCGGCTACGAACGTCTGATCGAACGCCTCAGCCTCCCCGATCCGGGCGACCGGCATGTGCTTGCGGCCGCCGTGACAGCACTGCCGGCTTCATCGTGACTTTCAACACCCGCGACTTTCCCTCCGAGACGCTTGATCCGCTCGGCATCGCCGCGGTCAACCCGGATGCGTTCGTAGCACGTCTGTTCGCCGCAAACGCTGCGGCGGTCGTGCGCGCCGCAGCCAGGCAACGGGCCGCCCTGCGGAACCCTGCCCTGAGTGCGGCGGAGTTCATCGGCCGCCTCCGGCACTCCGGGCTCGTTATCACGGCCGATTTGCTCGCGGCACACATGGATACCATCTGATCCGCGGTTCCTACGCTCACGCGATGCCCGAACTCCCCGAGGTCGAGCACACCCGGCGCACGCTCGAGCCGCACCTGGTCGGACGCACCGTCGTCGCGGCGCGGCTGCTCCGCCGCGACATCGCCGTTGCGCCCGGCGACCCGCCCGGCGGGTTCTCTCGCTCACGCACGCGCCGGCACGACGCTCCGCGCCGCCTCACGCGCGCCGATCTGCTCGCCGGCGAGCGCATCGCGCGGCTGGACCGCCGCGGCAAGCAACTGGCCATCGTCGCCGACTCCGGCCGCGCGCTGCTCGTGCACCTGGGCATGACCGGCCATCTCGCGTGGAGGCCTCCGGGCGACCGCGCGCCGGCGCCTCCGCACGTGCACGCCACGTGGACGCTCGCGGATGCCCGCGGGCGCGACGCCGGGCGGCTGATCTTCCGCGACCCGCGCCGCTTCGGCGGCCTGTGGATCCTCCGCTCGCCCGAGGACCTCGCCGCGCGCTGGGCCGCCCTCGGGCCCGACGCCCTGACAATCACGCCGCACGACCTGGCCGCGCGCCTCGCCGCCACCCGCAGGCCCATCAAGGCCGCCCTCCTCGACCAGTCCACCATCGCCGGCGTCGGGAACATCTACGCGGACGAGTCGCTTTTCCTCGCCCGCATCCACCCCGCCACGCCCGCCGACCGCCTCACAGCAGACCAAGTCGCCGCCCTGGCCGCCGCGATCCGACAGGTCCTGCACGAGTCCCTCGACGCCGGCGGCTCGACCCTCCGCGACTATCTCGACGCCACCGGCCGCGCCGGGGCCTACCAGGACGCCCACCGCGTCTACGGCCGCGCAGGCCTCCCCTGCCCCGCCTGCGGCACGACGCTCCTGGCCCTCCGCCTCGGCCAGCGGACGACCGTTGCCTGCCCCTCCTGCCAGCCGGAGCCAAGGCTGCCCCGCGCCGGCGGCCGCGGGCGTCGGGTGATCACTCGCCGGTGAGTTATTCACATCTGCCTCACCCCGGGAGTGGGGCGGCCTCCAAGCCCTGATCGACCTCCCCACACCATGCCTTCGTCGGGGGGTTCTTTCTCTACCCCTGAAGAGATCCATTCCGTCGTGGTCGAAACAAGTGCTGGCGCTCGGTGGACAAACCAGCATTGCCGTTCGTAACTCTCGCATTTAGCGGTACTTACGACCCACTTCCTACTCGTCAGAACCTGTCGGCTCCGCTGTCAGCAGACGTCGGCCCGCGTCGGCCTTCGACACGGCACCCTGTCGGGACCTGTGGGTGGACCATGACCGGCCGCGCGCCAGCGCCCGGTGCCGCAAACTTATCCACGTGTTTTCCACAAAGGGCTGGCGCTCGCGCGAGTCCTTGTCCCGGCTCAGGTTGCGCTCGCGCGGACCCGCTCCTCGAGGGATCGGATCGTCACCGCGAACTCCCCGTCCTGGCTGCACTTCTCCTCGACGGTCCGGATCGCGTGCATGACCGTCGTGTGGTCGCGCCCGCCGAAGAACCCCCCGATCTGTTCGAGCGACAGCAGCGTCATCCGGCGCGCCAGGAACATGCACACCTGCCGCGGCAGGGCCACCGACCGGTGCCGCCGCTTGCTCTGCAGGTCGGTGATCTTCACCCCGTAGAAGTCGGTGACGACGTTGGTGATCACCTGGATCTGCAGCGGCTTTTCGACGCGCCCGGGCTCCTCGCCCAGGGCCTGCCGCGTCATCTCCAGGTCCGGCGCCCGCCCTTCGACCGACGCGATCATCTGGAGTTTCACCACCGCCCCCTCCAGTTCGCGGATGTTGGACTCGATCCGCGCGGCGATGAGGCACGCGGCCTCTTCCGGCAACTCCAGGCCGCGCAGGCGCGCCTTCTGCTTCACAATCGCCACCCGCGTCTCGTACCCGGGGGCATCGACGTTCGCGACCAGGCCCCACTTGAAGCGGCTCACCAGCCGCTCCTCAAGGTCCGGGATGTCCTCCGGCGGGGCGTCGCTGCTGAGCACGATCTGCTTGTGAGCCTGGTACAGGCTGTTGAACGTGTGGAAGAACTCTTCCTGCGTGCGGTCGCGCTTCGCCAGGAAGTGGATGTCGTCGATCACCAGCACGTCCACGTCGCGGAACTTGTGCCGGAACGCCGCCATCTCCCCCGCCTGCACCGCGTCGAAGAACTGGTTCACGAACCCGTCGCAACTGGTGTAGTAGATCGTCGCGTTCGGGTGCGTCTCGCGGATGCGCAGGCAGATCGCCTGCAGCAGGTGGGTCTTGCCCAGGCCGACCTTGCCGTGCACGAAATACGGGTTGTACGCGCGCCCCGGCGTGGTCGCGACCGCCATCGCCGCCGCGTGCGCCAGACGGTTCCCCGGACCGACGACGAAGTGTTCGAAGGCGCAGTCCGGGTTGATCACCAGCGAGTCGGTGTACACCCCCGGAGCGCGGGGGGCGGGCCGGGGCGTCACCGCCGGAATTTCCGGAGCGGCGGCGCCGTGCCCCGCCGTCCCATTGGCGCCGGGCGCGCCCTGCTGCGCCGCAGGCCGCTGCGGGGGCGCCAGTTCATCCTCGGGCCCCAGGAACAGCACGCTCAGCAGCGCGCGCGTCACCTGCTGCGCGGCCTCACGGAACGGCTCGGCGCACTGACGCTGCAGGTAGTCGCGATGGATCGCCGAGTGCGCCCGCAAACGCAGCACGCCCCCCGCGATGCCCATCGGTTCGATCTCCTCGAACCACTGGCGGCACAGCGTGGGGTGCTTCGCGCGGAGGTAGGCCAGCATGGCCGACCAGGTCTGGCGATCGTGCTCGATCATGCGCGGCGACGTGCAAAGCAGTGCGGTGGCGCGACGCCCGTGCGGCGGACGCGGACGCGCGGTGTCTGGATGGGGATCTCTCCCGGCTCCGGGTGCGGGCGTCGTCAGGGGAGCGCGCCGGCCCGTTGTCGGCAACGCCAACCGTAAGGCAAAGCCCCCTCCGCGTCAACCGGACGCGCCCCCACCGGATCGGCGCGTTTTTTCTTGCTGTCACGAACGCGGGCGCCGCTGCTGGCCGCCGCCGCGACGGCCCATCTGCTCGGGCTCCGGTTGCCTCACCCCCGCCTCGATCTCCTGGCGCTCGTAGCGCTCCTTGTTGTGCTTGTGATCCATCAGCCACTCGACCCGCTGGGCGCGCTCGCGCCCGACCAGTTGGTTGAGCCGCCGGCGCGCCTCGCCGAGATTCGTCCGGCGCGACACGTGGATGAGCACCAGGTGCTGGCATTCCAGCACGCGCAGCCACTCCGCGATGTCGTCGGCGTGCAGGTGCATGCCGACCTTCGCCCGCTCCTTGTGATCCGCTTCCGTGAACGTGCACTCGCTGATGACGATCTGCGCGCGCCGCACGTCCTCGCGCACCAGTTGCGGGCCCGGCGCCGTGTCCCCCAGGTACGCGATCAGCGGGATCTCCAGGATCCGCGTGATTTCCACACCGCGGTCCTTGAGTTCCTTGAGTTTCTCCTGCGGGAGCCCGGCGAACTCCTCCTTCAGTTTGCTCCGGCGCTCCACGATCGCGTACCCCATCGACGGCACCGTGTGCTCCGTCGGGAACGCGCGCAGGCGGATGTTGTTCTTGATCTCGTGCTCCTCCCCCGGCTCCAGCGCGATCAGGTTGTACGGCGTCGTCTGGCGCTCCAGTTCAACGTACCCCTCCATCATCCGCTGGATCGCCGGCGCGATCCGCTTGTCGCAGACGATGCTCCCCGGGCCCATCCCCTGGAAGTAGCGCTGCGAGCAGTAGTACGCCAGCCCGCCGATGTGGTCCATGTGCCCGTGGCTGATCGCGACGTATTTGCACGCAAGCATCGCGCGCGGGCACACGCCCATGTCGAAGCAGATGTCCAACTCCGGGATCGAAACGGCCGTCGCCTCGCCGGCGACGCTGATGCCCTGCACCCGGTACGGCGGCAGGTAAAGAAAACCGAGCGAGCCCTCGCGGGGCGGCGGCTTTGGGATCATCGCGGGAACCTCCGCGCCGGGCTTCCGCCCGGCGTCAGCAGCAGCAACGTTCGGCCCTGACCCTCCAACCAGCGGGATTATTGCTCCCCGCCTTGCCGCGCGGCGGACGCACGCTCATGCCCGCTTCGGCCCTCGCCCCGCGGCGACGACTGGGCGTTATCGGTTTGCCCCGCGACCGCCGCGTCACACTGCGCCGGTCATCCGCCCGCCGCTGCGCGGCCGCTTTCTTCGCGGCGTTGGAAGACCTCGCTCCGCCGCCTCCGCGGTCGATACACAGGCGCCGCCCGCCGGAGTGCCGCCGATGAAGCGTCTTGCAGCCGCGTCCGCCGCCATCCTCGCCGCCGCTTTCATGATGGCCGCCGGGCCGGACGCCAAGCCCTCGCCCAACCCCGCGCCCAGGCCCCAGGCGGGCACGCAGCGCCCCGGTGCGCCCGAGGCCGTCTTCCGCGACTACCTCGGCCACCTCCGCGCCGGCCGGCCCTACGCGGCCATCGACGAGTGCTTCGACGCCGATGCCTTCGCCGAGCGGATCTTCGGCGACGACCTGGCCGCGATGAACGACTCCGAGCGCCGCTACGTCTCGCAACTCACCTCGGTGCTCATCCGCGCCAGCGTCACCACGCTCCCGATGGACGAGTTCCTCGGCTCCGCCACGATCTCCGAGCCGCGCACCACGATCAAGGGCAACGAGGCGTGGATCCGTTTCACGATCGATGACCCCGCCCGCGGCGTCCACAAGGAATCGACGCTCGTGATGCGCCGCCGCAACGGGTGGTGGAAGATCGTGGACCTCGACTCGCTCTGCGAAGCCCTGCGCCGCGACTATACAGACGCCAGGACGGACTCGATCTCCGCCACGCTCTACCTCGAGTTCGTCACCGCCGGCGTGCTCCAGCGCAAGCAGCAGGCCTTCGCACGGCGCGAAGCCGAGGCCAGGCGCGAGGTCCGGCGCATCACCGACGCCGCTCCGCGCGAGACCGACGCCCGCTAGTCCCGCTGGCCGCACCCCGGCCGTTGCGCCAGATGATCCACGCCTAACCTCCCGGGGATGTCCCGGTTCGCCCAAGAGCCGCTCCCCGGCGCTCCCGACGCCGATGCGTCCGCGCCACCCGGCCTGCGGCAGGCGCTGCGCACCGTCCGCGAGCGGGGTCTGGGGCCGACCGCCGTCCTCACCGCCCTCTGGGCCGTGACGCCGGGCATCTGCGGCTTCGTCCTGCTCGCCTACGTCGACACCGTCTCCCAGTGGCTCCGCGCCCACGGCAACGCCGGGCTGGTGCTCTACACCGTCGTGTTCATGCTCGCCGGGGGCCTCGGCCTGCTGCCGACCTACGCGCAGGCGGTCCTGGGCGGGTGGTGCTTCGCCTTCGCCGCGGGCTTTCCCGCGGCCCTGGCCGGGTTCACGGGCGCCGCGCTGCTGGGGTACCTCGTCGCCCACACCGTGGCGCGCCGGCGCGTCGTGGACACCATCGAAGCCAACGACAAGGCCCGCGCGATGCGCAACGCCTTGATCGGCCACGGCTTCTGGAAGACCACGGGCCTGGTGACGCTCCTGCGCCTGCCCCCGAACTCCCCCTTCGCCATCACCAACATGGCCCTCTCCAGCACCGGCGTCCCGATCGCCGCCTTCGCCCTGGGCACGATCCTGGGCATGGCTCCGCGCACGGGCGTGGCCGTCTTCCTCGGCTCGACAATCGAAACGCTCACCGCCGACACCGAACTTGTGCCGCGGCGGGTCAAGATCATTATGGCCGCGGTCTCCGTCGTGCTCGTCCTGCTGATCTACTGGATCGGCAAGCGCACGTGGGACCGCGTCACGGCCCAGCAGCAGCAGAACGGGCCGGCCCCCGGCCCGACCCCCGCCCCGGATGCGCCCGCGGCCTGAAGGGCCGCCGCACGCAGCGCGTTACGATGACCCAACCACGGCGGCCGCGCCGCCCGCCACTGCACCGCACAACACCCTCCATCCTTCCGGAGATGCACCGATGAACACGCGCAGGTGGATCCTTCCCTCCCTGTGTCTCGCCGCCGGTTTTGCCGCGGCCGGGGCGCAGACGCCCGAGCCGCCCGCCGGTCAGCCCGCCACCGCGGCCTCCCCCGCCGGGCCCAACAGCGCGGCGGTCCCGGGCGTGGATCTCATCCCGCGCGATGTCCTCTTCGGCAACCCCGACAAGGCCGCCGGGCGCCTCTCCCCCGACGGCAAGCACGTCTCCTTCCTCGCGCCGGTTGACGGCGTGCTCAACGTCTGGGTCGGCCCCGCGGACGACATCTCCAAGGCCAGGCCCATCACCAGGGACACCGTCCGCGGCATCCGCCAGTACTTCTGGGCCTACACGAACAACCACATCCTGTACCTCCAGGACAAGGGCGGCGACGAGAACTGGAAGGTCTACTGCGTCGATCTGGCCACCAACCAGGAGAAGGACCTCACGCCCTTCGAGACCATTCCCGGCCCGGACGGCGAGCCGATCGTCATCCAGGGCAAGGCCCTGCGCCCCAGCGCCCGCATCGAGGCCGTCTCGGAGAAGTTCCCCGAAGAGATCCTGATCGGGCTCAACAACCGCGACCCCCGCTTCCACGACGTCCACCGCGTCAACATCACGACCGGCGAGATGACGCTCGTGCAACGCAACGACCGCTTCGCGGGCTTCCTCACCGACGACGACTACCGCATCCGCCTGGCACTCGAGATGACTCCCGACGGCGGCATGCAGATCCACAAGGCCGTCCCCGGCGCCGCGCAGGCCGAGGGGATGGCGCTCGAGTTCGAGCCCTGGCAGAAGATCGCGCAGGAAGACACCCTCACGACCGCCACCCTGGGCTTCGATCTGTCCGGCGACGTCCTCTACATGACCGACTCGCGCGGCCGCGACACCGGCGCGCTCACCGCCGTCAACCTGATCACCGGCGAGCAGACCGTCCTGGCCGCCAGCGACAAGGCCGACGCCGGCAGCATCATCGTCCACCCGACCCGCAAGCACGTGCAGGCCGTCTCGTTCAACTACCTCAGGAACGAGTGGAAGGTCCTGGACCCCGCCATCGAGCCCGATCTCGCCTACCTCAAGACCGTCGCCGACGGCGAGATCCTCGTCACCAGCCGCACGCTCGACGACAAGCGCTGGACCGTCGCCTACATCCTCGACGACGGCCCGGCCCGCACGTACCTCTACGACCGCGACGCGAAGAAGGCCGCGTTGCTCTACACCAACCGCAAGGCCCTGGAGGGTCTGCCGCTGGCGAAGATGCACCCCGTCGTCATCACCAGCCGCGACGGCCTCGACCTGGTCTGCTACCTCACGCTCCCCGTCGGCTCCGACACCGACGGCGACCTGCGCCCCGACCGCCCGCTGCCGATGATCCTCAACGTCCACGGCGGACCCTGGGGCCGCGACACCTGGGGCTACCACCCCGAGCACCAGTGGCTCGCCAACCGCGGCTACGCCTGCCTCAGCGTGAACTTCCGCGGCTCCACCGGCTTCGGCAAGAAGTTCGTCAACGCCGGCGACCGCGAGTGGGCCGGCAGGATGCACGACGACCTCATCGACGCCGTCAACTGGGCGATCGAGAAGGGCATCGCCGACAAGAACCGCGTCGGCATCATGGGCGGCTCCTACGGCGGCTACGCCACGCTCGTCGGCCTCACCTTCACCCCCGACGTCTTCGCCGCCGGCGTGGACATCGTCGGCCCCTCCAACATCGTCACCCTCCTCAACACCATCCCCGCCTACTGGCAGCCGATGATCGAACTCTTCGCCAAGCGCGTCGGCGACCACCGCACCGAGGAGGGGCGCAAGTTCCTCGAAAGCCGGTCCCCGCTCACCTATGTGGACCGCATCAAGAAGCCCCTGCTCATCGGTCAGGGCGCCAACGACCCGCGCGTCAAGCAGTCCGAGGCCGACCAGATCGTCGAGGCGATGCAGGCCAAGAACATCCCCGTCACCTATGTGCTCTACCCCGACGAGGGCCACGGCTTCGACCGCCCCGAGAACCGCATGAGTTTCTACGCCGTCACGGAGGCCTTCCTCGCCCAGCACCTCGGCGGCCGGTACGAACCCATCGGCGACGACTTCGAGAACTCCAGCATCCAGATCCCCGTCGGCGCCGAGCACGTGCCGGGGCTCGAGTCCTTCCGGCGCTGACGGCCCGCGGAATGGCCCCTGCCTCCATCCGGCGCACACGCCTCAGCCGCGGCGCTGAGGCTCCGCCCCGGTCGCCCACTCCGCGACGGCCGCGCCGCACTCCGGGCACACGCCGTCCTCAAGCCCGCGCAGCGGGTACGCGCACCGCGGGCACACCCCGCGCGCCACCCGCCTCGCGGCACGCCGCCGCCGCACCCACCCGGGCACGTCCCGCACCCATCCCAGCGACCAGAGGAACGCCGCCAGCGTCGCGATCGACACAAGATTGTGCGCGTACCCCCACCACAGCACCCGCGCGTGCGACTGGTCCGTGGGACCGTCGGGGGCGCCCCGCCACCCGTGCGAGGCCAGCAGCGCCCGCACGCGCCCGGGGTCCACGCCGTCGAAGCCGCCGCGCTCCATCGGCTCCAGCCGCACGACGTCCACCCGCTCCTCGCGCGTGAGCGCCCACAGGCCGCGCCGGACCACGCCGAACGATGCGCGCACCGCGGCCAGCCGCTCCGGCGTCTGCGTCAGCGCCGCCGAGATCGCGTCCCAACTGATCCGGTCCTGGTCCATCAGGCGCAGCGGCTCGGCGGGCTCGGCCCCGCGCAGCACGAAGACGCCCGGCGCCAGACCCGCTCCCGCCTGCGCCGGGTCGCGTCGCAGGCGCCCCGCCTCCCGCACCAGCGCGCGCTGAGACTCGCTCATCCCCCACCGCCGCACCGCCCACCACACCGCCTCGCCCCCAACCGATGTGTCCGGCCCCGGCGGGCCCGCGACCCACGCCGCGTCCGCGGCCAGCACGCCCGCGAGCACGAGCGTCGCCAGCGGCCGCCGCAGCACGGGCCTCTTCGCCGTTCGGGCGCGCGCCATCGCCGAATCGTTGGCGCGCCGCGGCGCGGCCTTCGGCCTACGCCCGCGAGCCTCGCGCCTCCCAGCCTCCTAACCGCGCCGCCCGGTCTGGCGCGGCCGGTCCGGACGCGGTACACTCGCGATGGCCCGGGGGCGGGGGCCGCCACCATGACGACGATCAGCGAGCACACCGTGACCGCCCGCAACGGCACGACCGGAGCGAAAGCGCGCCGGCTCAAGCCCTTCAGGGACGACGTGCATCCCAAGCACAAGACGTGGATCCGCGTCTACCAGGGCGACTGCCGCGACCTCATCCCGCGCATCCCCGAGTGCGCCGCGGGCAAGATCGACCTCATCTTCGCCGACCCTCCCTTCAACTGGAACCGCGCCTACGACGAGTGGGACGATGCGCTGCCGGATGATGAGTACCTGCGCTTCACCAAGCAGTGGCTCGACCTGTGCGTCCGCGCCCTGGCGCCCAACGGCTCGATGTGGGTGAACATCCCCGACGACTGGGCCGCGGAGATCGTCGTTCACCTCAAGGGCGACCGCGACGCCGACGGCAACCCGCGCGACCGCCTGCACATGGTCAACTGGTGCATCTGGCACTACCGCTTCGGCCAGAACACCACGCAGCGCTTCATCAACTCCAAGGTCCACGCACTCTACTTCGCCCGCCATTCCTCCACGCGCGTCTGGAACCCCACGGAGATCCTCGAGCCCTCCGATCGCGCCACGACGTACTTCGACCCGCGCACGCTCGACAAGGCCGACGGCATGCCCCCCGGCAAGCGCGTGCCGCTGGACGTCTGGTACGGCAAGCACTGGGGCCGCATCCAGGGGAACAACAAGGAGCGCCGGCCCAACCACGACAACCAACTCCCCGAGGCCTACCTCGAGCGCGTGATCCGCGCTTGCTCCAACCCGGGGCAGATCGTGATGGACCCTTTCCTCGGCTCCGGCACGACGGGCGTCATCGCCTACGCCCTCGGCCGCCACTTCATCGGCTGCGAGTACTCCAAGGCCAACGCGAGTTCCGCGTGGGAGCGCATCACCGTCAAGGGCCCCATCCGCCTCGGCGAGTCCCTCGGCCAGAGCACCGCGATCTTCCCCGCGCGCCGGCGGCGCACTAGGCCCGCCCAGGCCGACGAACGTTGACCCGGACCGCGCCGGGTACACTCGCGCACCGCGACGCAAGGACGCTCCCCTCGTGCCCTCCCCCACCACCAGCCAGTCCGACCTCTCCTGGGCCCGCCAACTCGCCGGGCGCTTCATCGTCTTCGAAGGCCCCGACGGCTCCGGCAAGAGCACCCAGTTCCGTCGCCTCGCCGCCCTGCTCCACGAGGCCGGCGTCCCGCTCTGCGAAGTCCGCGAGCCCGGCGGCACGCCCACCGGCGAGCGCATCCGCCAGGTTCTCCTCGACCCCGCGCTCGCGGGCATGACCGTCCGCTGCGAAACCCTCCTTTACATGGCCTCGCGCGCCGAACTGGTCGAGCGCCGCATCCTCCCCGCGCTGGCGCGGCACGAGTGCGTTCTGGCCGACCGCTTCATTCCTTCCACCCTCGCCTACCAGGGCGCCGCCGGCGGCGTTCCGGTCAGCGAGATCGCCGCCGTCGCCCGGATGGCCACGCGCGGCCTCATGCCCGACCTGGTGATCGTCTTCGACATCGACGAGGTCGCCGCCGCCCGCCGCCTCAGCCCGCTGCTGGATCGCATGGAGGCCAAGGGCGCCGCCTTCCACCGCGCCGTGCGCAAGGGCTACCTCGACCAGGCCGCTGCCGACCCCGCCCGCTACGCCGTCATCGACGCCTCCCGCTCCGAAGACGAGGTCTGGCACGCCCTCGTCAGCACGCTCCGCGAGCGTGTCCCGACGCTCCCGCCCCGACCTCAACTTTGAGCCCACCGTGACCACCGCACTCCTCTGCGCCCTGGGCGGCTACCTCGTCGGGTCGATCCCCGTCGGCCTGCTCATCGGCCTCGCCCGCGGCGTGGACATCCGCCGCCACGGCTCCGGCAACATCGGCGCCACCAACGCCGGCCGCGTCCTGGGCAAGCGCTTCGGCGTGCTCTGCTTCGCCCTCGACATGCTCAAGGGCCTGGTCCCCGCGCTGGCCTGCGGCTGGCTCCTGGGCACGCTCGGCCGCCTCGACCTGCCCCCGCAGCGGACCTTCACCTGGCTCGCCGTCGCCGCCTGCCCCATGCTCGGCCACATCTTCCCGATCTGGCTCCGCTTCAAGGGCGGCAAGGGCATCTCCACAGGCCTGGGCGTCATGCTCGGCGTGTTCCCGGTCCTCACCATCGCCGCCGCCGGCGCGGCGGGCGTCTGGGCCGTCGCCCTCCGCCTCACGCGCATGGTCGGGATCAGTTCCGTCGCCGCGGCCCTCAGCATGCCCCTGACCGTCGGGATCATCGCCTTGGCCGCTCCCGCCGCCGACGGCCGCGGGCCGCTGTGGCCCTACGCCGCGGTGACCGGCGTCCTCGCCCTCCTCACCGTCTGGACCCACCGCGGCAACATCCAGCGCACGATCGCCGGCACCGAGCCCCGCATCGGGGCCCGTTCCCACCGCGACCAGCCCCGCGGCACGCCCGCCGACTCCCGATAACCACGCCGCCGCGCCCCCGCACAACCCGAACCTGGGTGTCCGAGAACCGCCCGCAGACGGCGAACCTGGGTCAATCCGCGCGTCTAGGTCGCCGATCTTCCCCCTGACCCGGGCGGTGTTCGGGCCCCGCGGCGCTCCGCCGCGACCGGCCGAAACCGATGCTCTCTTGCTCGAGCGACACCGCTCGCGCGGGGGCCGGGGACGCTGGAGTTCGGTTTATGACGACGAAGTTGCGGCTGTGGCGGGGGGATTCGGACGGCCAGACTCAGGAGGAGGTGCGCACGCTGCGCTTCCCCGTCGAGGCGGTCGCCGCCATGCCCGCCCCGGCCCGCCCACGCCGCGGCGGCGCCGCCGTCGTCGGCCGCGTCCGCCCCTCGATCCGCCCCGGCCCGACGCCCGCGGGCGACCACGACCTGGTCCGCCACATCGAGGAGACCCTCGACCGCGTCCAGGCCCGCTTCGACGACCTCAAGCAGCAACTCGCCGCCGGCGCCGTCTACGGCCCGCGCCTCACCTTCCCGCGCCCCGACGACCACTCCCCGCGCCCCGCGGCCTGACCACATCCACACAAAACCGAGCCCGCCGCGCAAGCGGCCGGCCGTCCGGTCCCGTGCGCACCCAGCGCAGGCGGCTCCCGTCCCGCCGGGCAGCGCCTACCGCACGCGCGCGACCACGACCGACATGTCGTCCGTCGCCGCGTTCAGCCCCGCGAACTGCCGCACGTGCCAGAAGATCTGCTCGACGATCCGCGACGCCGGCGCGCCCGGCTCCTTGATCAGCAGGTCCGTCACCGCCGCCCGAAGCGCCGACTTGCCGAACCGCTTGCCCGCGAAGTTCACCGCGTCCGTCACGCCGTCGGTGTAGGCCACGATCACGTCGCCCGGGTGAAGCCGCACCACGCCGCGGTCGTACCGCTGCTGCGCATCGATCCCCAGCGCCATCCCCCCCACCTCGAGTTCCTCGACCCCGCCGACGCCCCCGCCCTCGCGCGAGCGCAGCAGCAGCGGCGGGTTGTGCCCCGCGTTGCAGTACGTCAGGTCGTGCGTCCGCGTGTCGAACACGCCGTACCACAGCGTCGCGAACTCGTCGTCGCGCGTGTCCACCGCCAGCGCGGCGTTCACGCGGCTGAGCACGTCGTCCAGGTCGTACACGTCCTGCGCGTGCGCCCGCAGGCTCGCCCGCACCGCCGACATCAGCAGCGCCGCCGCCACGCCCTTGCCCACCACGTCCCCGATCGCCAGCCCAAGGTTCGTCCCCAGCGGCAGGAAGTCGTAGAAGTCGCCCCCGAGTTCGAAACTCGGCACGTACCGCGCCGCCAGGTCCAGCGCCGGCACCTCCGGCATCGCCCGCGGCAGCATCCGCCGCTGCACGTCCGCCGCCAGCCGCATCTGCCGGCGCACGCGCTCGTTCTCCTCCCTCACCTGCCGCAGCCGCGCGTTGAGCACCGCCGAGGCCGACTGGTCCGCGATCGACCGCAGCAGCCCGCGCTCCGCCAGCGTGAACCACCGCGGCCGGCGCGTGTACAGCCGCACCAGCCCGATCGCGCGACCGTGGTACATCAGCCCCGTCGACAGCAGCGAGCACAGCCCCTCGGCCCGCACGCGCCGGGGGTCCAGGTTCGTGTCGTCCGTCGCCAGGTCCTCGACGCACACGATCTCCCCGCTCAGCGCCGACTGGCGCAGCGTCCCCCCGTGCGTCAGCCCGCTGCTGTACGCCACCCACTCCGGGCTCAGCCCGCGCGTCGCCTTGATCTGGAGCCGGTCCTGCCCCTCCTCGATCAGCCCGATCGACCCCGCGTCAACACGCAGCACCTCGATCGCCAGGTCCAGCGCCACCCCCAGCAGCCGGTCCACGTCCTCCGTTTCCACCACCATGGAACTGAGGCGGTACAGCGCCCCCAGTTCCATGATCCGCTGCCGCAGCGACAACTGCGCCTCGCACCCCTCCGAGATCGCCGTCGCCAGCCGCGCCAGCGCGTTGCGCACCGACTGCACGAACGCCGACGGCCCCGCCGGCACCCCGTCGGGAACCTCCGCGTGGTCCGGGCTCCCCAGCACCAGCCACCCCAGCACCCCCGCGCTGGTCCGCAGCGGCGCCGCGAACGCCTCCTCCTCCACCGGCGATCCCAGCCCCGCCAGCGCCGACGCCCGCGCCGCCGCCTCCGTGTCCGGCACGCTCACCCACACGCTCCCCTCGCCCCCCGGCACGATCGCGTCCCCTCCCACGTCGCGCACCCAGATCGGCAGCCCGGTGGTCCGGCTCAGTTCGTCGCACACCGCCATCAACGACCCGTCGGTCAGGAAGTCCTTCACCGACAGCGCCGTGCCCGGCCCCACCACACCCGCGCGCAGCATGACCGGCGGCGTCGCGATCGCGGGCGCGGCGGATGGGCCGGCGGGCGGGGATGGGGACCCCGGCGGGGGAACCATCGCGCTCCCCGGCGTAGCGGCTGCGGGAGTGGGCGGGGACGTTTCGGGCATTCGCGAAGGGGAGGGCCAGAGCAAACCGGCTGCGCCAACACAGCGCCCGCCGGGTGGGACCGGCGCATGGTAGCCGAGCCTGTCGGTTCGTGCGCCGCGGCGACTACTTCGTCTCGTCCCCCGCCGGGGCCGGGGCCGCCGGCGGCGGCGCATCGCGCCACACCTGCGTCAGCAGTTCCACGAACGCCGCCTCGGTCGGGACATCCAACTCGGCCGTGTCGCGCAGCGCCTCCAGCCCCGCGTTGGTGGCCTCCCGGTCCCCCATCTGGTACCCCAGGTACGCCAGCAGCAGCGACGCCGCCCGCGCCGCACCGGGGTCCTCGCCCCCCGCGCGAGACTGCAATTGCCCGCGGATGCTCGCCCACCGCTGCGGCGCCGGCAGCAGTTCCGACGCGTACCGCGTCGCCACAAGTTCCGGGTGCACCGTCAGCAGCGTCCGCAGGTTCATCGACGCCGACATGTACAGCCCGGCCCCGATCTGCGCGTGGATCCGTCCCACCGACGCCATCGTGTCCCCGGGGATCGCCCCCGCCGCCCGCACGAACCGCTCCTCGGCGTCGAAGTACCGCCCGTCGCGCAGGAACGCCTGCCCGGCCGCCATGTTCTCCGCGTAGACCAGGTTGTCCGCAACCGACGGCGTCCGCAGGTCGCGCACCGTCGTCCGCGACCGCTTCAGCGCCTCCACCGTCCGCGGGTCCAGAGCCGCGGCGATGGGGTCCTGCAACCCCGCCTGCCGCCGCACTTCCTTCTCCCACTCGCGCTCGCGCTCCGGCGTCCGCGTCGGCATCCCCGGCACCTGCGGCCGCACGTCCGGCGGCCGCACATCCGGCGTCACCGGAGCGGCCGCCTGCTCGCCCTTCTCCCCGTTCGCCGGCCGCTGCTCGGCTTCCGGCTGCTGCGGCGCCAGCGGCGCCTCCGGAGCCGTGGGTTCCGGCTCACCGGTCAGTTGGCGGCGCAGCCGGTCCAGACGCGCGGCCAGGTCCGCCTCGACCGTCGTCACCACCCCAGCCGGCCGCTCCGCCTGTGCGTCCGTGGTCATGCGCTGGTCCGTCCGCAGGTCCGCCGCCAACTCCTCGCGCAGCCGGTCCATCACGTCGCGGTACGCGTCGGAGCGCTGCTGCGACGTCACGATCGTCGTCGGCGCTTGCAGCGTCACGGTCTGCGGCGACCCCGGAGCGGGCGTCCGCGGCGTCCGCACGCCGCGCGCCACCATCTCCAGCCCCGTGAACGTCCACTGCTGCCTCTCCAGCCGCGCCCCGCTGGTGTCCGCCGGCTCGCCGATCGACGCCGGCGGCGGCGTGTGCGTCGGCGCCAGGGTCGCCGGACCCCCGGGCGCCGAACCTGGGTCCGTGATCGTCCGCGGCGCACCCTTCGCCGCCTCCCCGGGCGACACCGGCGCAGCCCCCGTGGCCCCCGTCGGCGTGACCGACGGCGCCGTGATCGTCCGCAGCCCCAGCAGCGGCGACGCCGCCAGCGCCACGTCGCGCCCATCGGCCGTGCGCGCGGCCCCCACGATTACCGGCCGCAGCGCCCGCTGCTCCGTCAGCCCCGCGGCCGACGGCAGCATCCCGACCTCCGCCACCGACGTCCCCGCGCCGGAGCGCTGCACGTACAGCGGCTGATTCCCCGCGCTGGTCAAAAAGCCGGGCACCGCGTTCTGGAACGGCAGGATGGCCCCCGTCGGGAGATTGCTCGTCGCGCCCGCCGACGGCAGCGCCGTCTCGCGGATGAACGGGAAGATGTCGTTGGACCCCAGCCGGTCGCGGAAGTCATTGGGCGCGGTGTACCCGACGTTGCCGCGGAACGACAGCCCGCCGGGCGCGTTGCCCGTCACGATCGCGTTCTGATACCGGATCTCCGCCGCGACGTCGCGCACGGGCGTGTTACGCCCCATGCTGCCGCGCTGCAGGTTGCGGTCCAGCGCCGTCCCGTCCCCCAGCGCGCTCTGAGCCAGCGCGGCCGGGGCCGGGAGCAGCGCGGCGGCGAGCCCCGTCGCGGCGAGAAGGCGGCTGACGCAGGAACCCGTACGCATGATCCATCTCCGCTTGGTGACCAGCGACCGTCCTGACTAGAAGCGTACACCGCGGCCGACCCGGCCGGCCGCCCCGCTTCTTACGCCGCCCCGAACCAAGCAGATCGGCACGCCGGCCGCCGGGCCCTCCCCCCGCCCGCCGGGCCAGAGACCCGCCCTCAACGCCCCAACTGCGCGACGTTCGCCGGCGCGTGCAACTCCCGCCGCGCCGCGTCGCACGACTTGGAGCACTGCGTCACGACGTAGTACACCAGCCCATCGCTCACCCACGCATAAACCCGCGAGCGGGCATCCTTCATCGCGTAGGTCGTCCCCTCCTTCAGCCCCAGCCTCGACGGGTCGGGCTCGATGAAGACGCTCACCAGCGGCCCCTCAGTCCCGTCCTCATCCATCCGCCGGAACAGCAGGTGCGCCGACTCCTTCGCCCCGGGCACCTGGCACGTCCCCGCGCCGACGAACTTGAAGTTCGCCGACTCCATCAACTCCGTCGAGATCGGCTTGCCGAAGATCGCCTGGTACTTCTTCGGGACCGCCTGCGGATCGGTGATCTCCAGGTGCTTCGACAGCACCACCTCGTCCGCCACGCACGCGTCGTGCTCGGTCGCCAGATAACTCGACAGTTGCACCACCGCGGCGTTGGCCGTGTTGCCGCCGGCCCGCAACCCCGTCTGGATGATGATGGTCGTCCCGATCCCCACCGCCACGACCGCCGCGACCGCCAGCCCCCACCGCCGGATCCACACCGTCGCGCCGCCCACGCGCCCGTCGGCTCCGATCCGCGCCACAACGACCGGCTCCCCCGCCCGCAGTTTCGCCGCGATCGTCTCGCGCAGGTCCGCCGGCAGGTCGCACTGGCACATCGCCCGCGAGCACGCCTCCCGCAACTGCACCTCGAACCGGATGCACGCCTCGTCCTGCGGGCAGGCGCGCATGTGCTCCTCCAGCGCCGCGCGCCCCTCAGGCGTCAGTTCACCGTCCGCCGCGCAGCGCAGCAGCACGCCCCGCGTCAGCGGCGTCTGCCCGCCCTCCTGCTGGAGGTGCTGGCCGTCATCGGGTGCTGGGGCGCCGTGGGCGTGGCCGCGTGTCAACTCTGCTGCTCCGCGCTGACGGGGGGTACGGGGTCGGGCTGCGCCGTGCGCAGCCGGTTCTCAGAAACGAACCCATCGGGTCCGCTGATTTCATCGGCAACCAGTTTACGGGCCCGGTGCAGACGGCTCATGACCGTCCCGATCGGGACGCCCACGATCTCCGCAATCTCCCGATACTTCAGCCCCTCCACGCCCCATAACAGCAGCACCTCGCGGTACTCGGGGCGAAGCCGGTCGATCGCCGCCTTCAGCCGGTCGTCCACCTGCTCCCAGTCCAGGCTCGCCAGGTCCCACGCCGGCGGCGGCTCGTCCGGCGGCGTCTCCGACGACTCCTGGTCGAAGAACTCCGCCATCGCCGTCGGGGCGTGCCGCCCGCGCCGCAGGTTGGAGTAGAAGGTGTGGTGGGCGATCGTGAACAGCCACGCCCGCACCCCGTCCGCCCCGCGGCCACGCTCCTCGAACCGGTCCGATACCCCGCGCTCCAGCGCGCGGGCATAGACCTCCTGCACCAGGTCCTGCGCCTGTTCCGGATTGCGCGTCAGTTGCAGCGCCATGCGGTAGACCGGCTCGAGCTGGTCGAGCGCCAGGCGTTCGAACTCCGCACGCTCCATGCGCTGGCTGGTCCTGAACGCCACAGGGCTGAACACCGGCCCGCGACGGCGTATTCCGCGGGCGCCCAAGAGATGGGACAAGAGTATTGACAGGCAAAGGGGCGGAAGGGGTCGTAGGGCCTCTGCCGGTACGGCCGGCATCATCGGAAGGCGTGTCCGCGAGATGTTAGGAGTTTAAACCATAGCAGATCCGGCGGCGCCAAGCGCCGGGCTCGGACCGCCAGCCAGACCAACGACGCTCGACGCAACGAAATGCGGCGCCCCCCGGGATCTCCCGGGAAGCGCCGCATCTGAGAGGCGCGGGGAAGAAGGGGACGAGCCTCAGCACCCGTCGGTGACCGCCGCGAGCCACGCGGTCAGGAACGCGCTGATATCGCTCGAGTTGGTCGTCTGGTCCTCGTTGAAGTCGGCCTCGAGCGTCCCGTCCTGCACGCTCGCCAGCCAGGTCGTCAGGAAGGCGCTGATGTCGCTGGAGTTGACGACCTGGTCCTGGTTCCAGTCCGGGCGACACACCGCGACCTGCACGCACTCGACCGCCCCCTCGCAGGGATCGGGCTCCGCGATCACCATCAGTTCGAACGGGCCGGTGTCGCCCCGGGCCCCGGCGACCAGGATGAGGTACTCCGCCCCGGCCTGCGAGCACCACGACACCTCGGCGTACGGGCCGCACGCATCGGTGGACGACGCGACGCACCGCAACTCACCACAGTCGGCGCAGAAGACGCGCAGGTCGGTGTCGAAGTTCCAGAGCGTGTTGCACGTGCTCGCCAGGATCCTCGTGCCGGTGCCGGTGACGCGGTACCACACCCCGAGCACCGGGCCGTTGGCCGCGTGGCACTGGACCGCCGCGTCGGCGTCATGCGTGGCGTTCTCGTTGGTCCCCGTGACCGTGGCGCCCACGGCGATCGCCTCCGGCGTCGCGCACGAGTCGTTCGCGGGCGGCGGCGGCGCGGGGCACGTCGCCGTGATCGTGTACAAACCGCCCGACGTGAACGGGTACGACCCCAGCAGCACGTAGTACGGCTGACCCGGGTTCAGCCCGCGGAGCACGAGCCGCGACAACCCGTTGAGCGGCGCGTAGTCGTCATTGCAGGCCACCTCCGTCAGCGCGCCGCACTCGCCCGTGTACACCGCCAGAACGCTGTCCAGCCCCGGCTGCCCGCCGACCTCGATCACCGCCGAGTCACCCGGCGGGACAAACCGGTACCAGAGCGAGTTGAGGATCCCCCCGGTGCTCCAGTTCCCGCACCCGTAGACCGGCGGCAGATCAGAGTCGAACGGCTGCCGCGCGCTGTTGTCCGCCTGAAGCGTCTCGCCGCACGCCAGGTCGATCGCCCCGGCGCACTCCTCGTTGGGCGCCCGCGGCGGGAGGCACGACCCCGACGGGCCCAAGGGCACCGAGAGGCAGAAGGTCATGTCGCCGAAGATGATGTCGTTGGGGTCGTAGCCGTCGGGATTCCCGAACGACCCGTCCAGCAGGAACTCGCCGTCTCCCGACGCGCTCTGCATCCAGTGCCAGTTGCAGAAGTTCCCCCCGCCGCTGACCACGTTGGTGACCTCGATCCAGTAGCACCCCCCGGCCACCACGGGCACGGCGTCGTGCGTCGCGGCGAACGCGTACTCGGGCACAACCCCGAAGATCAGCCGGCCCGTCGCGACCCACGGCTGCACCTGCAGCGTCCCCGCGGCCTGCGAGAACTCCGCGATAAGACCACCCGGGACGCCATTGACGGACTGGTAGTAGCGCACGCGGAAGTTGTCATCGGGGACCGATGTGCACGGGCCGAACGGCGTCGCGTACATGCCGTTGACGCACAGCCCCGTGATGTCCCCGTCCGCCGCGGGGGAGAAGTTGTCGGCGATGATCGGCCCCGTCGGCAGCGAGATCTGGAACGCCTCCTGAAACTGGCTCTGGCACTGCGCCGGCTCGTTACAGGTCTGCGCCCTCACACCCGCGGCCGCGCACAGCACGCCCACCGCGGCGACGGTCACTCTTCCGATTCGATCCACGTCCCGTCCTCCATCCGAACGAACGCCGTTCCGTTCGCGACAGTCCCACCGATCGCCGCCCCAAAACGACTTGGCCTGGCTTGACTCTCGGTTGAATCTCAGACTACTTTCAGAATCATGGCGCGTCAAGGGAACGAGCCAACTCGGTACCGTGATCCCTCCAGTCCAAGGACACCCGCACCGTGACGCTCCCCTCGCAGGTCATGCCGGAGCCCGTCATCCCGGACCGCAGACGTCGGGGCGCCGTCGCGGCCGTCCCGCTCAGCGAGACCGAGGCCGCCCTCGCGGGCGAGGTCGCGCGCCAACTCGCCGCGAGCCTCAAGGCGCTGGCCGCATGGGCGCCGCCGTCGGCACGCAAGGTCCGTTCGTTCGCGGCTTTCCTGGGGATCGACCAGAACCTCGCGCAGCGGGCGTTGGCGGGGGCGGCGATCGCGCCGCCGGAGGTCCTGACCCTGACCCGCGTCCCCGGCGTCGAGGGCCTCGGGCTGCTCGCCGCCGCGGCGCGATCGAAGGGGTGCGACGCCCTCATACTCGACAACCTCGAAGCGGCCAGTCGGCGTTTCGCGGACCTGATCGCCCGCCTCGGCGGGAGCCACGCCAAACTGCGGGCGCGGGTGCAGGCCTCGCTCCGGACCGAGCCCGCCACCGGCGCCACCCGCGCGACCAATGCGCAGGAGCAGCAGCGCGAGCAGCACTTCGCCATCGCCGCTGACCTCGCGGGGCTCAGCGAAGACCTGCTCGGCGCCATCACCGCCATCGCGCCGGTCGCCGATCAGCCCGAGACGATGGTCGGCTTCACCACCAGCCTCCACGTCGGGCTGCGCGGCAGACCGGGCGGCCTCCCCATCGCGCTGACCTTCGCCGACCGGCTCGATGCACGCGACGAAGGCGGCCCGAGCCGCCTCGGCCGCATCCTCTCCGACCCGCAGCGCGGCCCCGGCGGCACGCTCCTGACCGCCTTCAGCACCGACCCGCTGCCGGTCATCACCGCCCGCGCGACGCCGCAGGCCGTGACACAGGTCGTCGAGCCCAGCGCGCTCGCCGGGTCCGAGCCCGTGAACATCGCGATCGCGACGCGGCGCGGACCGATGCCCATCCCGCGCCTCCAGGCCACGCCGACACAGAGCGTCGCCGTCCAGATCCGCACGCCCGCACGGCGGCTGGTCCTGGACCTCTGGGTCCACGAATCTCTCGCCCCGACGCGCCCCCCGCAGGTGGGCGCCTTCATCTATCAGCCCGGAATGCCGCTGGACCCCGCGATGGGGTGGTACAACCGCATCCCGGGGACCCCGGTCCTGCACCTGCTCGGCAGCGGCCTGGCCAACGCCGAGTGCGACGGCTGGTCGCGGTTTGGCGAACTGACCCGCTTCCTCTTCCGTGAAGCCGGCTTCAACGGCGACTCGTTCATCGGGTTCCGCTGCGACCTGCGGTTCCCGCTGTGGTGCGCGGCGTACGTGCTCTGGCTCGACTACTCGACGGAGCCCTGACCCACGCCCTCGGCGGCGAGAGCATCGAGCCTCGCTTCCGCCTCCTCGAACCGCGCCTGGCCCGCCTCATCATGCGGCACGGCTTCGAGTTCGAGCAGATCCCCGCGCTGCTCGCCGGCCGCGACCTCTCCCTCGTCCTCAGCACCTGGTGGGACCCCGCGCCGCAAACGGTCTTCGAAAGTTTCGCCTGCGGCGTCCCCGTCCTGGGAGCCGAACTCGGCGGCATCCCCGATTTCGTGCACGACGGCGTCAACGGCCTGCTCTTCCGCGGCAACGACCCCGCCGACCTCGCCCGCCGCCTCGCCTCGATCATCGACCACCCCGACACGCTCCACCGCCTCCGCGACGGCGTCCGCCCCCCGAAGGACATCGCCGTCCACGCCGCCGAACTCGAAGCGATCTACACCGGCGCCGACGTCGCCGCGCCTGCCACGCGCGACGCACGCATCACCATCTCCACCCCGACGCCCACGCCCGACTCGCTCCCGGTCGCACCCCAGTTCCACTGAGCGGTTCGCCGCCGCGGGGCGCCTCCCCTCCGCGCCCTTCACCTGCTCACTTCCTCACCTGCTCACCTCCCCACCCCCCTCCCACCCCCTCCCCCATACACTCCCCCCATGCGCCCGTACTACATCACCACCCCCATCTATTACGTCAACGACCAGCCCCACATCGGGCACTGCTACACCACCCTCATCGCCGACGTCGCCGCCCGTTTCCAGCGCCTCATCCGCGGCTGCGGGACCGACCCCTCCCGCGTCTTCTTCCTCACCGGCACCGACGAGCACGCCGACAAGGTCGTCACCTCCGCCGCCCAGCACGGCTTCAGCCCCCAACAGTGGGCCGACCGCAACGCCCAGGCCTTCCGCGAGGCCTTCGCGGCGATGAACTGCGCCTACGACGACTTCATCCGCACCACCGAGCCACGCCACAAATCCAAGGTCCCCGGCTACATCGAGCGCCTCATGGCTTCCGGCGACATCTACAAGGGCGACTACACCGGCTGGTACGACGCCGGCCAGGAGGAGTACCTCACCGAAACCGCCGCCAAGGAGGCCGGGTACAAAAGCCCCATCACCGGCCGCCCCCTCATCCGGCGCACCGAGCCCTGCTACTTCTTCCGCCTCAGCAACTACCAGCAGCGGCTGCTGCACTACATCGACGCCCACCCCGAGTTCGTCCAGCCCGACGCCCGCCGCTCCGAGGTCCTCGGCCGCCTCCGCCCCCCGGCCGTCCTCAACGATGTGCCGATCAGCCGCCCCGTGACCGACGACCCCGCGACGCAGTGGGGCATCCGCATGCCCGGCGACCCGGACCACCGCATCTACGTCTGGATCGACGCCCTCTTCAACTACTACTCCGCCGTGGACACCCCCGAGCGCAAGGACCTCTGGCCCGCCGACGTCCACCTCATCGGCAAGGACATCCTCTGGTTCCACGCCGTCATCTGGCCCGCCATGCTCATGGGCATGGGCCTGGAACTCCCCCGCACCGTCTACGGTCACGGCTGGTGGGTCAGCGAGGGGATGAAGATGAGCAAGTCGCTGGGCAACTTCATCGACCTGGCCAAACTCAAGGCCTACGCCGAGCGGTACTCCCTCGACGGCCTCCGCTGGTACCTCGTCACCCAGGGCCCCCTGGGCGGCACCGACGCCGACTTCGCCCACTCGAAGTTCATCGAGGTCTACAACGCCGACCTGGCCAACGGCATCGGCAACTGCGCCAGCCGCGTCGGCAACATGATCGAGAAGTACTTCGGCGGCGCCGTCCCCCCGCGCGGCGGACCGGGCGCCGACGGCGCCACCCAGGATTGGGCCGCCCGCTGCGAGGCCGCCGTCTCCGCCGCCACCGCCGCCGCCGATACCTTCGACATCGCCGAGGCGGCCAAGGCCGGCATCCGCCTGGTCGCCGAAGTGGACGCCTACATCGGCGTCACGCAGCCCTTCCGCCTCGCCAAGGCCATCGACGCCGACCCCGCCGCCAGGCCGCGGCTCGAAGCCATCCTCGCCAACTGCGCCGAGGCCCTCCGCATCGCCGCCCTCCTCCTCTCTCCCACGATGCCCCAGAAGATGGCCGACCTCCTGGCCCGCTGGTCCTGCACCCCGCCGGCCAACGTCCCCCTCGCCGACCTCGCCCGCTTCGGCGGCCCCCACAGCCTCAAGCCCGGCACGCGCATCGCCAAGGGCGACCCCCTCTTCATGCGCGCCGACCCGGCCGAGCCGGCCCCCGGCGGTACTCCCAGCATCTGACGACCCCTTGCCCTCCACCATTTTGTGGAGGTTTGCACGCGGGTGTTGAGTTGTCTGCGTGCATCCTGCATACTGGCTCACCGCCCACGCCCGAGCCGAGCCCATGAAAAACCTGAGGAGCCGTTTGACGCTGCCGGTGTTTCCTGCGCTGTGCGCACTCGCGGTGACGCAGACCGGGGCACAGTGCCCGCCCCAGTGGGACTACCCCTTCGGTGCCAATGGAATGGCCGTCCCGGGTCGGCCGGGAAGTGCCTACGCGGTCTTCACGCACACCATGTTCGATGAAGATGGCCCGGGCCCGGCCCCGCCGTCGCTCATCGTCGGGGGCTTCTTCGAACAGGCCGGCGGTGTGCCCGCGTACTGCGTCGCTCGCTGGGACGGCCAGTCCTGGTCCCCCATGGGCGCCGGGCTCGGGCACGAGGTCCGCGCGCTCATGGTCTTCGACCCGGGCGACGGCCCCGCGCTCTACGCCGCTGGAACGTTCAGCGGTGCTCTGCGCCGGTGGACCGGAGCCGCGTGGGTCAACGTCCCACTCCCGCCGAGCATCACGAATATCGAGGCGGCCGCCGTCCTCGACACCGGCGCCGGCCAGGCGATCTACGCCTTCTGCCACAGCGTCCCGAACCCCGCCGTCGACGGCGTCTACCGCTACGACGGTTCGGCATGGACCCGTGTGGGTGAGGGCGATCAGGACCTGCCTCAAACCCCGTACGCGTTCGTCGCCTTCGATGAAGACGGCCCGGGGCCGGAGCCGTCACGCGTGTACGTCGGGGGCATGCGCGGCGCCCGCACCGCGTGCGTGGCGCGGCTCGAGGGCGACGATTGGGTCCCGGTCGGTGACTGGACCATGTCGTCCCCAACCGTCTACGCCCTCGCCGTGTTCGATTCCGACGGCGACGGGCCCGGTCTCCCGGAACTCTGGGCCGGGGGCAGTTTCGTTTTCCCCGATGGCGGAACTTCGCGCCGCAACCTCGCGCGCTGGACGGGCTCGCAGTGGGCTCCGGTCGCGGCCGGATCGCCCAGCGGCCCCGTTCGCGTGATGGCCGACGTCAGCGGCTTCATCGGCTCGCCCGCTCTGCTGATCGGGGGCGCCTTCCTATCGGTCGCGAATCAGAGCATCGCGAGGCTCGCGCTCTGCGACGGGGCGGACTACTCCGCCTTGGGCCCATGGACACCCAACGACGCGGGGCCGATCTTATCGACGCCGATCCGCACCGTGGGGGTCGTGGACACCCCGGGAGGTCAGCGGATCGTCGTCGGCGGGTACTTCGAGGCGATCGGCCCGTTGCTCGCCCAGCGAATCGCCCTCTGGGACGGCCGCGACTGGGACCTCATGGGCAGGGGATTGCGGTCCATCCCCGACCTGCTCTTCGAGGCGAATGTTGGCCCGGGCGGTGAGCGCACACTCGTGAGTGCCACGGGCGCGTCGGTCGGCGCCCACGTGCCGGCCGTGCTCTCCCGCTGGGCCGGCAACCGCTGGGAGGCCTTGCCCGGCGACTTTGACAGCAGCATCCTCGCCGCAGCCGAACTCGACCTCGGCGACGGGCAGGGGCCCAGGCTCTACTGCGTCGGACGGTTCAGCGAGGTGGACGGCGTTGCCGCACCCGGGATTGCCCGCCGCGATGGCGAGCAGTGGACGCCGGTGGGCTCGACGTTCGGCGGGACGTCCGCGCGGATCGCCGCCGTCACAACGTACCGGCCGCCCGGTGCGGCGTCCCCGTCGCTGATCGCCGCGGGGACGTTCACCGATCCCGACGGCAACGCACGCGCCATGGTCGCATCCTGGAACGGCTCGCAGTGGGAGCCGCTCGGCGGGCTCATGACGCACGAATCCGTGTCCGGACCATCGGTCCAGTGCCTCGCGACCATCGACGAGGGCGCCGGGCAGGTGCTCGTTGCGGGCGGCTGGTTCACGCACGCCAACGGCGTCGCGGCCGCGTCCATCGCCCGGTGGGACGGTGCCGCGTGGTCCCCGATGGGCGACGGTTTTGAGCACAATGGGACCGTGGGGGTCGTCCATGCGCTCGCGGTCCTCGACGAAGACGGTCCGGGCCCGGCGACAGGCACGCTGTACGCCGCGGCGATCATTTCACCGCCGCAGGGGCCCGCAATCAGGCGCGTGTCACGCTGGGTGAACGGCGCCTGGGAAGATGTCGCCACCGGCGCTAGGGTCACACGCCTGGCGCTCTACGACGAAGACGGTCCTGCGGGGCCGCGGCCCGAGTCGCTGTTCGTCAGCGGCGAGTTCACCTCGATCGGCGGTGTCAGTGCCCAGAACGTCGCGCGCTGGGATGGTCGCCGGTGGTTCGCGCTCGACGGCGGGCTGGACGCGCCCTCCCCCCTGCTCGCCGCCTCTTCGGGCGGCGCCGGCCTGCCTGCCGGCCTTTGGGCCGGTGGGAGGTTCACCGAGGTCGATGGCAGCCCCGTTCCGTACGCGGCCGTCTGGACGCGATGTTCCTGCCCCGCGGATCAGAACGACGACGGCGAACACACGTCCGCCGATGTCCAGGTTTTCTTGACGATCTGGCAGTTCGCCGTCGGAACGCAGAACCCCCGCGGGGACATCAACGGCGACGGGCTGGTCAACTCGCTTGATATCTCCGCGTTCCTCGCCGCCTGGCTCGCCGCCGTTCAGCACGGCTGCTGACGCGTCCCGCAACCACGCGGGGCGCGGCTGGTGAGCAGACCAGCCGCGCCCTGCGTGTTTTTGTGTGTGAGGGGATGGGCGCCCCCCTCCCCGCGCCCGCTCCGCCTCACCTCACGGGCACCCCCCGCTCAGCGACTGCAACCTCGCCGTCAGGAACGCCGAAATGTCCGTACTGTTGACGCCCCCACGCCGTCGAAGTCGCCCGGACACCCGACCGTGACCGGCGTCGTCCACTCCGCCTGAGTCGCCGTCGCCCCGCACGAAACCGAGGCGCTGTCCAACGCGACCAGCCGCAACGCATAGCGCACCGCGGCAGCGACGACGTATCCCACGTCCCCAGCACGCCCCGCGCAGGCCGCGGCAATGTCCGTGGCACGGGCTTTCAGCCTGTGTCTCCCCCTCTCCCTCCCCCCTTCCCCCCTCCAACCTCTTTCTCCCCAACGACTTCCACCATTATCAAACAAAACCCAACCAACCCTCTTGCCCTCTTGACACCAACCGCCACCCAACCGTACGCTACCCAACCGTGACACCAAGCGCGGCCACATCTACCGCTACCACCTTCAACCCCTCCCCCCAGGAGGCCGACCGCCTCCTGGCCCTCTACCACGACCCCTCTGTCTCTCTGGCCGACCTGGCCCGCGAGGCCGGAACCACCCTCCCCCACCTCCAGCGCTGGCTGGCCAGCCCCCAGATCGCCAG
>Ga0180217_1000589_pt1 | contig 54244 bp, 43 predicted proteins | sample eDN3rd37CBELigOP_FD_128521 | JGI IMG/M metagenome (GOLD analysis project Ga0180217, IMG submission 128521) | Enriched Organic Plus compost microbial communities from Emeryville, California, USA - eDNA 3rd pass 37_C BE-Lig OP (version 2) (version 2) ...
CGCCCGGTCCAGCGCCCGGCAGCGTCCTCCGCCGGACCCGCTCAGGTGCTCGCTGTAGAGCACCGGGAGCGGATCAGCCGGCCGCAGGCGCACGTGCCATCGGCCGTGCCGACCTTGTCTGAGACCCCCTGACAAGCGAGGGGGCCTCCGGGAGGCGGCCGTGGGCTCGCCACGTGTGCTGCCTGCGGAATCAGGCAGGACGGCAGGCACACCACACAGCAGCACAGCACACAGCGACACAGTACCAAGCAGCCAGGAGAGCCCCGACCCACCACCACTCAGTCCTTAGTCCTCCGTCCTCCTCTGCACGAGGAACCCGGTGATTCGCCGTAGAGGAAGAGAAGAGAGAGAGAGAGGGGGAGAGGGCTCATCTCCGGCGTGGCGCGGGGGGCGGTGTATGGCTCATGGATCGTCTTGGAGTTCGCGGTTGATGGAGACGGCGGCGGTGGCGCCTTCGGCGGCGGCGACGATGGCGAACTGGACGTCCTTGTCGGCGTCGCCGGCCATGTAGAGGCCAGGGATGTCGGTGCATTGGTTGTTGGCGGTCGTCACGGAGCCGTCGAGGTTGAGGTGGCAGCCGAGGCGCTGGGCCAGGTGGCTGCGGACGGTCTGGCCGGTGTTGAAGAAGAGGGCGTCGCACGGTTCCGCTGGGCCGTGGGTGAAGGTGACGGCGGTGAGGCGGCCGCCGGTGGCCTCGAGGCGGGCGACGGGTTCTTCCCGGATGCGGATGCCGGCACGGGTGGCGCGGGCGAGGTCATCATCCGAGAGCGGGTGGCCGTCGGTGAGGGCGACGACGTGTGCGGTCCAGGTGCGCAGCGACAGGGCGAGGCCGACGGCGCCGGCGCCGTTGCCTTTGGGGCCGTACGCGGCGAGCCGCTCATCCCTGTGCTCGTACCCGTCGCAGTAGGGGCAGTGGTGGACGGAGCGGCCGTACAACTCGGCCAGGCCGGGGATGTCGGGGAGGACATCGGTGACGCCGGTGGCGAGGAGGAGTTTCCTGGCGCGGGGGCGGGCGCCGTCGTCGAGGAGCACCCAGAACCGGTCGGGCTTGTTTGCGGGCCCTTCGAAGCCGGCGTCGGTGGCCTCACAGGCCAAGACCTCGACGCCGTAGCGCTCGGCCTCGGCGCGGCCGAGGCGCTGGAGTTCGCGCGGGTCGATGCCGTCGTGGCCGAGGTAGTTGCGGAGGCCCTCGGACCAGCGGTTGCGGGCGCGGCCGGCGTCGACGAGCAGGACGCGGCGGCGGCAGCGGCCCAGGACGATGGCGGCGCTGAGCCCCGCCGGGCCGCCGCCGACGATGATCGCGTCGTAGAGGGCGGCGGCGGGAGAGGGCACGGCCTAGTGGCGCTCCGGCGAGGGAAAGAGCGGGTCGCGCGGATGGGTTGCGCGGTGTCGGTGCGGCATGTGCGGGCGTGCGTGGAGCAGCAGGAGCACGCCGGTGACGAGCACCACGGCGACGAGGATGATGGCCCAGCGTGCCGCGAGCCATGTGGCGACGAGCACCTCGGCGAGGATCAGGCCGAGAATGACGAAGCCGATGATGTCGATGATGCGCTCGCGGCGCGTCGGCGGGAGGGTTTCCGCTTGCGGGCCGGGGTGGAGGTACACGTCGGCGAGGGCGGGCTCGGTTGCCGCGGCGGGCTCGGGGTCCGGCGGCGGGGGGCGGTACGCATCGCGTCCGACGAGGTGGGCCATGGCGAGGCTCCTGCGGATGTACCCAGCACGAGCATATTGGGCCGCGTGCGGTGAGTGATGAGAGTCGCTTCAGATGTCCTGATCGCGCAGCCGCTAGGCGGCTCCCACGCGGGGCAAACGCATGCGCTGGTCGGCGATCGGGACGCCGCCGTAGGGGGCGGCGAGGATCAAAGGTTCGCGCGTTCAGCCCCGGTCATCGGTGGCGGTGAGCGTGCGGTGTTGCGCGAGCCGCATTGTGTTGAGACAACCGCAACCGGGCGAGGCCAGGAGGAATAGGATGCCACGCTCGTGGGTTGGAACCTGCCGCGAGGAGACACCATGTCGCTGACGGATTACATCACGCTGGGGCGTTCGGGTCTTCGGGTGTCGCCGCTGTGCCTGGGGGCGATGACGTTCGGGGCGGACTGGGGCTGGGGGGCGGACGTCGAGGAGTCCCAGCGGATCATCGACGCGTACCTGGACCGCGGCGGGAACTTCATCGACACGGCGAACATCTACACCAAGGGGCACTCGGAGCGGATCATCGGCGACCACATCGGGCGGACGCCGGCGAAGCGCGACCGCGTGGTGATCGCGACGAAGTTCATGGGGAGCATGTTCAAGGGCGACCCCAACGCGGGCGGCGCGGGGCGCAAGGGGATCTACGACCAGTTGCACCACTCGCTGCGGCGGCTGCAGACGGACTACATCGACCTGTACTGGATGCACTTCAACGATCCGCACACGCCGATCGAGGAGACGATGCGGACGCTGGACGACATCGTGCGCGCCGGGAAGGTGCGGTACATCGGGTTCAGCGACACGCCGGCGTGGCGGGTGGCGCAGGCGCAGACGATCGCGACGCTGCGCGGGTGGACGCCGCTGATCGCGCTGCAGATCGAGTATTCGCTGCTGGAGCGGACGGTCGAAGCGGACCTTGTGCCGATGGCGATGGACCAGGGGCTGGGCGTGACGCCGTGGAGCCCGCTCAAGGGCGGCATCCTGACGGGGAAGTACACGCGGGAGAGCGCGGCGACGGCGCAGCCGGGGCGCGGCGCCTGGGTGAGCGCGCACCTCAACGAGCGGGCGTACGCGGTGGTGGACGTGCTGCTGTCGGTCGCGAAGCAGGTGGGGACGACGCCGTCGCGGGTGGCGGTGGCGTGGGTGCAGTCGCGGCCCGGGGTCGCTTCGACGATCATCGGGGCGCGGACGATGCAGCAACTGGAGGACAACCTCGGGGCGCTGGATGTGCACCTGGCGCCGGAGCACCTGAAGGCGCTGGATGATGCATCGCGGCCGGTGCTGCCGTTCCCGCACGAGTTCCTCAAGGGGGCGACCCATACGGCGCAGGGCGGCGCGACGATCAACGGGGTGCGGACGGAGTTCTGGCCGCTGGGGCCGCAGAACGACGCGGAACGCTGGTGAGCCGGGCGGCCGGCGGGGGCAAGGAGCGGTGACGACATGGTGAGCGAGGATCTGCTGGCGGCCAAGTTCGCCGCCGGGCTGGGGTACGGGGCGTACGTGGAGACCGGCAAGCCGCAGCACCGCGAGGCGTGGGCCGCGGCGGCGGCACGCGTGAAACTGACGGAGACGCAGCGGCAGTTGATCGGGTCGTTCACGCGGCGGATCAACATCCTCGTGCTGTCGGGGACGTGGTGCGGAGATTGCGTTGCGCAGTGCCCGATGCTGGCGGCAATCGCGGCGGCGAATCCGGAGCGGATCGACCTGCGGTTTCTCGACCGGGATGAGCATGTCGATCTGGCCGAGCAGGTGAAGATCTGCGGCGGGTTGCGCGTGCCAACCGTGATCTATATGAACGAGGACCACGAGTTCGTGTCGCTGCTGGGGGATCGGACGCTGGCGCGATACCGGGCGATGGCGGCGAAGCAACTGGGGGCGGCGTGTCCGCTGCCGGGGGCGGAGGTGCCGGCGGAGGAAGTTGCCGCGACGTTGCAGGATTGGGTGGATGAGACCGAGCGCGTGCACCTGTTGTTGCGCCTGAGTCCGAAGTTGCGGGAACGGTATGGGGATTAGCATCCATCGTGTCGAAACGGAGCCCGTCGCTCGCGCGAAGGGCTCCGTTTGGTCATGACGGGGGGCTTAGCGCAGCGGGTGCAGGCCAATCGCGGCGCGTTCGCGATTGAGGCGGTCGAGGGCGTGGGGTTCGTCTTTGATCAGACGGAGGAGTTGGGTTGGCGTGACGTCGAGGCGGAGGGCCGCTTTGCGGAGGTCCCAGTTGGCGGCGGCGATGACGTCCATGGCCTCCGCGAGCATGGATGGGTAGTCGTGGTGATCGGGGTTGAGGGCGATCTTGCCGCCGCGGACGCGGGAGCGCCAGAGGGGGGAGCCGATCTCGCCGAGAGGGACCGCGGCGCGGAAGTTGATCGCAAGCGCGAGGCGCAGGCGCCGGAGGGCAACTCGCTTGTTCTCGGCCTGGCTGCGGCGCTCGCCGGCGTGGGCCTGGATGCCGGTGGGGGTGTGGGTGATCTGGACTTCGGTCTCGACCTTGTTGCGGTGCTGGCCACCGGGGCCGGAAGCGCGGCCGCGCTGGATCGTGCACTGCTTGAGCAGTTCCTCATCCGGCAGGCACGCGGGGTGATGCCAGGGTTCGGGCGGGGGAGCGGGCGTGGGGCGGGTGTGGGGCACGGGAGTGTGTGGACGGGAAGGTTCAGAAGGCGGTTGTTGGCTCTGCGGTCATGGTGAGCGGATCGGTGGTCCAGTCTCGCTCATCGAGGAGGTGGTGGGCGAGGCCGGCGATCATGGCGGCGTTGTCGAGGCAGTAGGCCATCTTGGGCAGGCGCACGTCGAGGCCTCGCTCCTGCCCGAGACGGGTGAGTTCGGTGCGGAGGAGGGAGTTGGCGCTCACGCCGCCGCCGACCAGGAGCGTGCGGCAGTCCGGATGCCGGTCGAGGGCCCGCTCGAGTTTGAGCGTGACAGCGCCGACCGCGGCCCGCTGGAATGCGGCGGCGAGGTCGGCGCGGGCCTGGTCGTCGAGGTCGGGCGGAGGGGGCTGCGGCTCGCCGGGCCGAGCCGGGACGCCGCGGACGGCGTAGAGCAGAGCGGTCTTGAGGCCGGAGAAAGAGAAGTCGAGAGAGTCGCGGCCGAGGCGGCTGATGGGGAAGCGGGTGGGGGAGCGGCTCGCGTCGCCGCGCTGGGCGAGGCGGTCGAGGTTGGGGCCGCCGGGGAAAGGGAGCCCCAGGATTGTGGCGGCTTTGTCGTAGGCCTCGCCGACGGCGTCGTCGATCGTCGAGCCCAGGCGGGTGGCCTGCGTGATGGAGGGGCAGTGGTAGAGGGACGTGTGCCCGCCGCTGACCACCAGGCCCAAGGCGGGGAAGTCAGGGAGCGGGGCGTCGAGGCAGCCGGCGTAGAGGTGCGCGCGGACGTGGTCCACGCCGATGATGGGGATGCGCAGCGACCACGCGAGGGCCTTGGCGGCGGCGACGCCGACGAGCAGCGACCCGATGAGGCCGGGCTTGTTGCCGACGGCGATAGCGTCGATGTCGCGCAGCGAGACGCCGGCCTGTGACAGGGCCTCGCGGACGATGGGGAGGATGCGCTCGGCGTGGGCGCGGCTGGCGATCTCAGGGACGACGCCCTTGTACTCGGCGTGGAGGTCGTTCTGCGAGGCGATGATGTTGGCGAGCACGGTTGCGCCGTGACCGGGCCGGCGGCGGCGGACGACGGCGGCCGCGGTCTCGTCGCAGCTGGTCTCGATGCCGAGGATCAGGTCGCGTCTGTCGGCGGGGGAGGGGCTCACGGCTCTGGCGCGGGTTCGGCGGCCGCGTCGTCTGTGTCGGCGGTGTCGGCGTCGGCCTTGCCGCCGGCCTGGGTTTCGGAGGGCTCGACGCCCGCGTCGATGAGCCAGCGCTCGAGGTTCTGGTCGGTGACGTTGAGCGTGGCGACGAGGTTGCCGTCCTTGTCGTAGACCTGGATGCGGCCGCCGGCGATCGGGGTGTCGTCGGGCCAGAGGTCGAAGCGGCGGTCGGCGGGGACCTCGTCGCCGGCGAGCGTGGAGCCGAGGGTTTCGATGCGCCGCTCGATGCGGGCCAGTTCGCGGAGCATGCGCTCGCGGCCGAGTTGGAGGTTGCGCAGTTCGGTCGCGGTGATCGCGCCGGCCTGCTGCTCGGGGGGCACCTCGTCCGAGACGGGCTTCCACTCGCCGGTGGCGAGGCGCTCGCGCATAGCGCGGAGGGCCTGGGCGAGTTGTTTGTCCTTGAGGGAGTTCTCGAGCCAGTCCGGGTCGGCCCAGCGGGGCGTGTCGCCGCCGACGGTCTGCGCCGACTCGTGCGGCTCATCGGCGACCTGGAGGACGTCGCGGGCGCGGCGCTCGAGGATGCGGGCGAGTTGCTCGTCGGCGGTGAGCGGGACGTAGAAGCCGGGGGTGGGATCGACGCCCCAGGTGGTGGCGTCATCCGTGCGGTGGATGAGGCGGCCGGATGGGAGGTAGTAGCGCTGGCTGGTGAACTTGAGTTGTGCGCCGGCAGCGCCGCCGTACATGGGGCGGCGAAGGGTCTGCACGGCCTGCACGAGCCCCTTGCCGAAGGTGCGCGTGCCCAGGACGATCGCGCGGCCGTGGTCGGAGAGAGCGCCGGCGACGATCTCGGAGGCCGAGGCGCTGGCTCCGTTGACCAGGACGATCATGGGGAAGTCGGGGAGGGTGCCGGGACCTTTAGCGGTGTAGACCTCGTCGCGGGCGCCGCCGCCTGGACCCTGGCGGCCCTTGACGGAGACGATGACGCCCTCCTTGAGGAACAGGTCGGCGACGGCCAGGGCGCCCTCGAGGACGCCGCCGGGGTCGCCGCGGAGGTCGAGGATGAGGCCGCCGACGGCGCCGGGCTGGTCGGCGTTGATCTGCCGGAGGGCGGCGGTGAGTTCGTCGGCGGCGGTGGGGGTGAACTGCGTGAGGCGGATGTAGGCGATCTTGCGCTCCTCGTCGAGCCAGTAGTCCCAGACGGGGGCTTTCTCGCCGTTGGCGGCGGGCCTGGCGGGGACGTGGCGGTGCACGCCGCGGACGGCGCGGGGGACGATGTGGCCGCGGGTGATGGTGATGGTCAGGGGATCGGAGCCGGCACGCTGGACGGTGACGGTGACCTGGGTGCCGGGCTCGCCGGTGAGCATCCGGACGCACTCGTCCACGGACTTGTTGAGGGTGGAGACGCCGTCGACCTCGATGATCTTGTCGCCGGGGCGGATGCCGGCGGCGATCGCGGGGGAGTCCTCGAGGGGGGAGACGATCGTGAGGTAGCCGCCCTCGGTGACGACCTCGGCGCCGATGCCGACGAACTGGCCGGTGATCTCCTTCTGGAACAGGGCGCGGTCGGCGGGGGGGACGAACTCGGTGTAGGGGTCGCCGAGGGCTTCGAGCATGCCGTTGATGGCGCCGATCTGGAGTTTGGCGCGGTCGGGCTCATCGACGTAGGCGCGGTCGATGACGGAGTAGACGTCGATGATGGGGTCGAAGAACTCGTAGTTTCCGCTGAACTGGGCAACGGTCGCCGGCAGGCGGGCGACAAAGACGCCCAGGAGGAAAAAGAGGGTGAGGACGAGGACGGTCTGACGCGTTCGCATGGACTTGGCTCCGTCCGAGGCGGGGGATGGTAGGGCGTCGCTCGGCTGCGCTGCTCGGGGAGGTGTCGGGGCGCGGGACCGCTTCGGCTGGCGCACTGACTGACTCCGGCGCGGGCGGGGCCGGCTCGCCGGGCCCGACGGAGGGGCCGGGCGGGAGGACCGTGCGGTCCATTTCCGTGTGATGTGTTGCGGCCGCTGGTGCTCGCCGTGAGCGGAAGCACCGCGGACGGTCGCGGAGAGGGCGGGAAGGAGGCCGCGCGTCTCTCAACGCGGGTGGACAGCGTGCGGGCCCTAGGATCCCGGCAAGAGGGGGGACGACCAGCGCACCATGCCAGCCCCAACCGACCGTACTTCCATCAGCGTGAAATCCGAGCGGGCCGTGCTCGCGGCCGTCCGGCTGCCGGACTCGTTCTACGACCCGCGCGACCCGTTCGGCGAACTGCGGAGCCTCGCGGAGCAGGCGGGGGCGATCGTCGTTGGCGAGATGGAGCAGCGGCTGAGCCGGCCGGTGGCGGCGACGTTCATGGGTTCGGGGAAGGTCGAGGAACTCAAGCGGCTGTGCGATGCGCTGGATGCCACGCTGGTCATCTTCGACCACGACCTCTCGCCGAGCCAGATCGGGAACATCGAGGAAGTGGTGGGGCGGAAGGTGATCGACCGCTCGGAACTGATCCTGGACATCTTCGCTAGCCGCGCGACGACGCACGAGGCGAAACTCCAGGTGGAGATGGCGCAGTTGGAGTACACGTACCCGCGGCTGCGGGCGATGTGGGACCACCTGGAGCGCATCGTCGGGCACGGGGGGATCGGCGGGATCGGCACGCGCGGTCCGGGCGAGCAGCAGTTGGAAATCGACCGGCGACTGGTGCAGCGCAAGAAACTGGAACTGAAGCGCGAGTTGGACCAGATCCACGCCCGCAAGCGCCGGATGGTCCGCGAGCGTCGGGCGGAGCACTACACCGTCTGCCTCGTCGGCTACACCAACGCGGGCAAGAGCACGCTGTTCAACACGCTGACCGCCGGCGGGGCGTACGCGGACGACCGCGTGTTCGCCACGCTGGTGACGCGCACGCGGGAGTGGGACGTCGGGGGCGGGCTGAACGTGATGCTGTCGGACACGGTCGGGTTCGTGCGGAACCTGCCGCACCACCTGATCGCGAGTTTCCGGGCCACGCTGGAGGAGGCGACGCACGCGGACCTGCTGCTGATCGTGCTGGACGTGTCGGACCCGGCGGCGGAGATGCAGTACGAGACGGTGACCAGGACGCTGGACGAACTGATCGCCGAGACGGCGGAGCGCGAGGCGGGGGAGGTGGACGCGACCGGCGGGACGGGGTGGGGGGCGTGGCGGCCGCCGGAGCGCCTCCTGCTGCTCAACAAGGTGGACCGTCTTGCGGACAATCGGGACGTGCTGGTGTGGACGAACAAGGTCCCCGGCTCGATCCCGATCTCGGCCAAGGACCCGAACCACCCCGGCCACCAGCAACTCCGCGAGCGCGTGCTGGCGGGGGCCCAGGGCGGGGTCGTGGAAGTGGAACTCACGCTGCCGATGTGGGAGTCGCGGGCGATCCTGATGGCGGAGAACCGGGCCCAGGTCCTGGACCGGCAGTACGACAACGGGACCGTGCGTCTGCGGGTGCGGATCGGGCGGCGGCAACTGGACCAGTTGCGCTCGGCCGTGGGGGGGGTGGGGCTGGAGGTTCGGGAGGTTGGGGCCTAGGTCCGCAGGGGGACGGGAAACCGGGGTGGGAAGGGCAGGATGGGGAGGGGCTGGAGAGGGGGAGCGGGTGGAAAAACCGCTTCGGCGCGCTGATACTGATGGCTCACGCCACCCTAGCTCAGCTGGTAGAGCGACGCTTTCGTAAAGCGTAGGTCGTCGGTTCGAATCCGATGGGTGGCTTTTCCTCTCGCGGGGTGAGCGCCGCCCCCTTCTCGGGGGCAGCCTGACGGATAGTTGCCGCTCCCCCGGGGACGGCGCACGTTTGGAGCATCCGGAGCGGCCGCGCGGCCTTGCCGCGCGGGAGAGGAGTGCCATGTTGAGAGCCACGAACGCTTGGATCGCAGGCGCCGCGGCGGTGCTGTGCGCGGCGGGGACCGCGGCAGCGCAGCCCACGGGGCGGGCGGTCTTTGTCGGGCACTACTACCCGCAGGGCACCGTCGCCTCTTTCCGCGTGAACGCCGACGGCTCTCTGACGCATGCCGGGACCGTGCCGTCGGTCGAATGGACGCAGTCCATCGCGCTCTCGCCCGATGGGCGGTGGCTGGCGGCGGGGGCGGGGTCCGCGGCGGACACGTTCGAGCCGCTCCGGATCTTCCGCGTCAACGCGGACGCGTCGCTGGAGATCTATCACGACACGATGGTGCCCGACAGCCCGCTGGAGATGGTGTGGCTGGCGCCGGACCTCCTGGCGGTGCTGGAGACCGATACGGTCGCCTCGCGGCTCGGCATCTACCGCTGGTTCCCGGAGACGCCGCAACTGGTCGAGATCGAGCGAGAGATCGTGGGCGGGTTCACGTCGCACATCGCGTACCACCCCGGGAGCGAGTACGTCTACACGCAGGTCAGCACTGGGTCACTGGAAGGGCCGCACATCCGGCGGTGGAGGATCAACCCGAACGGAACGCTGGAGGCCGCGGGGACGTTCCACACGGACTGCTACCCGCTGGATCCGGTCTTCTCGCCGCGCGGGGACTTCCTGTTCGCCGGGGGCGGGATCAGTTTCGGGCGGCACGCGGTCCTGTCGTTCCTGGTGAGCGAGGAAGAGGGGGGCCTGATCCCGGCGCTGGGGTCGCCGTTCACATCCCCAGGCAACTCTCCGGCGTTCCTCGCGGTAATGGGAGATGGGCGGATCCTGGCGGTGGGACACGGCACGGACTCGACGGTGCGGACGTTCTTCATCCATCCCGACGGAACGCTGACCGACACCGGGCACAGTTTCCTCGTGCAGAACCTGACCGGGTCGATCGGGGAGATCGCGGCGATCGCGGACGTGCTGTACGTGACGGACGACACGAGCGCGCTGGACGGGGTCCAGGGGATCTACTCGCTGCGGGTGGGGGCGGACGGGTCGATGACCCCTCTGGGCCCGATTCTGGACACCGGAACGCCGCGGCCGGAGGGGGCGATCGCCGTGTGGGATCCGACGCGGCTGTGCCCGGCGGATTTCGACGGCAACTCGGTGGTGAACAGCGCGGACATCTCGGCGTTCCTGAGCCGCTGGCTGGAGGATGTGACGGTGGGCGGCGGGTACGCCGACTTTGATGCAAGCGGAACGACGAACAGTTCCGATATTTCCGCGTTCCTCTCCCGCTGGCTGGCGGCGGTGACGGGGAACTGCGCCTGAACCAGATTCCCGTGGTGGAACCAGCGGGGCAACGGGAGGGGACGGTGCTGCCGTATCCACGGCTGAACGGCACGCCGGGTGATTCTCAGCCGCAATGGTGGCTCACATGTTCTATCTTCGGGATATCCCGACGAGCGAGGTTCTTCAGGCACATGCTCAGCGTTATCCGGGGATGTCGCCCGCCGCGTGCGAGGCGTTCCTGGTGCTGCTGCGCGTCGCGAGCGACGTGCTGAGCGGGTCGGATGCGTACCTCGCGGAGCACGGGCTTTCGCAGGGGCGCTTCACGGTGATGATGATCCTCAACCGGGACCCGGAATCGGGGCTCTCGCCGTCGGACCTGGCGGAGCGCGCGGGCGTGACGCGGGCGACGATGACCGGGCTGCTGGACGCTCTGGAGGGCGACGGCCTGGTGACGCGCACGGCGCACCCGCAGGACCGCCGGATGCTGACCGTGCGGCTGACCGAGGCCGGTTTGCGGCGGTTGGACGAGATGCTGCCGGAGTATTTCCGCCGGATCAGCGCGCTCGTGGGCGACCTGGATGAGTCGGAGCAGCGTGCGCTGATCGGGCTGCTGCGGCGGATCGAGTCGCGCGTGGGCGAGATGTCGGGGGAGGCGATGGGGAGCCGCGCCTAAGGCCGAAGGAAGCCAGTGAGGAGGGGGTGGGTTCGATGAGTCGGCCGCTACGACAGGGCGGGCGCGACGGGTCCGTCGCGCCCGCCGTGCTTTGCCATGCGCGGCCTGGAGGCGGGCGGGGGGCGGGGCCCGGAGTGATCGGACGCTGGGAACCGGCCGGGGCCCGGGGCGTCTAACCTCCAGAGGCAGGGAACGCCTCCGTGGGGGTCGGAAGGAGCGGCATATGGCTGCGAGCGTGAGCGGGAACGACCGGGGGCGTGGGCGGGCGGCTCGGGCGGGCTTGGCCGTGGCGGCGGCGCTGGGGGTGTGGGGGCTGGCGGCCCCGGCGGTGGCCCAGAGCGGCGCCGGCAGCGCGAGCGGCGGATCGACGGCCGTGGCGGCGGACCCGGGGTACGTGAACCTCGCCAAGTTGACGCGCCGGATCACGATCGACCTGAGCGACCAGCGCCTCGAGGATGTGATCAACTTCATCGCGGAGGTGACGCAGGCGGAGATCGAGCCGCACTGGCGCACCGACTCGCGGGACGGCCTGGACCGCGAAGCACGGATCACGCTGACGGCCAAGAACATGCCGGCGCTGACGCTGCTGGAGCGTGTGCTCGAGAAAGCGCAGACGGACTTCGCGCAGAACACGTGGCAACTCACCAGTTACGGCTCGGTGGAGATCGGTCCCAAGGACGTGCTGAACCGGCGCAAGCGGCTGGTGATCTACGACGTCAACGACCTGCTGACGGAACTGCCCCGGTTTTACGACGCACCGCAGATCGACCTGCAGGGCGTGCTCCAGCAGTCGCAGGGCGGCGGGGGCCAGAGCCCGTTCACCAACATCCAGGACGAGCGCAGGAGCCGGGACGAGGAGGAGCAGGATCGGCGCGACCGCATCGAGAGGCTCATCGACCTCATCCAGACGTTCGTCGAGACCGAGCAATGGCAGGACAACGGGGGTGACGGCGGAACGATCCGCTACTTCCAGGGCGCGCTGCTGGTCAACGCTCCGGACTACATCCACCGGCAGATCGGCGGGTACACCTTCTGGCCGACGCGGCAGACGTACACGAACGCCGCGGGCAGGCGGTACGTCAGCCTGGGGATGGATGTCGGGATCAGCAAGATCGACGGCTTTGCGCTCGAGCCGGTGACGGCGGTCGTCGGCGGGCGGCTGGTCCCCAGCAACCCCGGCGGCGGCGGCAACACCGGCAAGCCGGGGGAGGGGCAGAAGCCGGGCGACGGCGGCGTGCCCAAGGACGGGAGCCAGCCGAAGGACGGCGGCTCGAGCGGCGGCCAGTCCGACAAGAAGTGAGATTCACACGTTTGTTCCGGGGCGACAACGACGCCCAGCGCACAGGCCCTCCTCGTCTTGCGGCGGGGAGGGCTTTTCGTCGTGGCAAGGCGTGAGCCGGCATCCGGTCACGCGCCGCCTCTCCGGCGGGACGACAGGTTGGCGGCCTCAATCAGCGCCCACCCGGCCCTGGCGCTCCGCTTCTTCGGCGCACGAGGGTCGTCGTTCACCGCCAGTTCGAAGCAGCAGTGGTGCCCGTAAATGTCCTCGGGCTTCATGCTCGGCTTGGTCTCATCGAAGAAGGCCCACGTGACCGACCCGACCATCCCGACGCCGACGTGGCGCTGCTTCCGGTGGCGGTTCTTCTCGTAGGCGAACGAGAAGAGGCGGAGTTCGCGGGTATCCCGCGTCGGCGGCCAATAAAGCGTCCGCTTGTCCATCAGTTCGATCGAATCGGGCGGCTCGCCGTATTCGTTGGGATGGCTCAGCCAGTGGCACATCTCCGCCATCGCTTCGAAATCCGGATCCCGGGCGGCCTTGGGCACCAGTTTCTTCTTCCCGAGTTCCGCGAGATAATGACGCGCCTGCAACGACATGTTGCGGTCGAGGCACTTCTGAATCAGGAAGTCGAGGCCCGCCTGATCGCCCATTTTCGCGGCGGCCCAGGCGGCCTCCATCTGGACATGGGGGGCCTTGTGTCGCCGGGCCAAGGCCAGCAGAGGCTTGCGACGCGAGGGGGAGATGAACGGCAGCGCCGCGCACGCGCTCACGGCGTAACTCGCCTGGGTGGGCTTCCTGCTTCCGAGGTACCCCGCGAGCACCCTGGCCCCGGCCGCCGAGTCGAAGGGGTGCTTTCGCAGACCGTGCTCGCGGGCCGCGGCGTTGGCCGCGTCGAGGAGACTGACCGCGAGAAACTTCTGCGGCAGTGGCTTGCTCAACTTGGCGAAGAGCATCGCCGCTCCGGGGTGCCCCCTGCCGAAGGGGTCCAGCATGCGGGATCGGCAACACGATACCACACGCGCGGGCCGGTCAGCAAACCGGCCGCAGGCGCCGACATCCCGCCCGTGAGCGCCAGTTGTCAGTTCGCGTAGTCCGCCATCGGCGGGCAGACGCACACGAGGTTGCGGTCGCCGTAGGGGTTGTCCACGCGGGCGACGGGGGGCCAGAACTTGTGGTCGCGCAGCCACGGCAGCGGGTAGGCCGCCCGCTCTCGCGGGTACTTGTGCGTCCACGTGTCGCTGGTGAGGGCCGCGATCGTGTGCGGGGCGTTCTTGAGCGGGTTGTCGGCCCGGTCCAGGACGCCGGACTCGATATCCGCGATCTCCTGGCGGATCGCGATCAGCGCGTCGCAGAGGCGGTCGAGTTCGGCCTTGCTCTCGCTCTCGGTCGGCTCGATCATGAGCGTGCCGGGGACGGGGAAGGACATCGTGGGGGCGTGGAAGCCGTAGTCCATCAGCCGCTTGGCGATGTCGTCGATCTTGATGCCGGCGGACTTCTCCAGGTGGCGGCAGTCGATGATGAACTCGTGCGCCACGCGCCCGCCGCGGCCGGTGTACAGCACGGGGTAGTGCTCCTCCAGCCGCTTGGCCATGTAGTTGGCGTTGAGGATCGCGACCTGCGTCGCCTTCTTGAGCCCCTCGGCGCCCATGAGGGCGATGTACATCCACGAGATCGGGAGGATGCTCGGCGAGCCGTACGGGGCCGCGGAGACCGGGCCGATCGCCTTGTCCCCCGCCGACGCCGGCCGGCTGACGGGGTGGCCGGGGAGGAACGGGGCGAGGTGCTTGGCGACGGCGATGGGGCCCATGCCGGGGCCGCCGCCGCCGTGGGGGATGCAGAAGGTCTTGTGCAGGTTGAGGTGGCAGACGTCGGCGCCGATGTGCCCGGGGCTGGTGAGGCCGACCTGGGCGTTCATGTTGGCGCCGTCCATGTAGACCTGGCCGCCGTGCTTGTGCACGATGTCGCAGATCTCGCGGATGCCCTCCTCGAAGACGCCGTGCGTGCTCGGATACGTCACCATGAGCGCGCCCAGGTTTGCGGCGTGCTCCGCGGCCTTGGCGCGCAGGTCGTCGATGTCGATGTCGCCGCGGTCGGTCGTCGCGACGGGGACGACGCGGAAGCCGGCGATGACGGCGGAGGCGGGGTTGGTCCCGTGGGCCGACTCGGGGATGAGGCAGACGTCGCGGTGCCCCTCGCCGCGGGACTCGTGGTAGGCGCGGATCGCCAGCAGGCCGGCGTACTCACCCTGCGAGCCGGCGTTGGGCTGGAGGCTGACGGCGGCGAAGCCGGTAATCTCCGCGAGCCACGACTCCAGGTCGGCGAAGAGTTTCTGGTAGCCGCGGGTCTGGTCGGCCGGAGCGAAGGGGTGCAGACGCGCGAACTCGGGCCACGTGACGGGGATCATCTCGCTCGTGGCGTTGAGTTTCATCGTGCACGACCCCAGCGGGATCATGCTCTGCGCCAGCGACAGGTCGCGTCCCTGGAGTTTGAAGATGTAGCGGAGCATCTCCGTTTCGGAGTGGTAGGTGTTGAAGACCGGGTGGGTGAGATAGCCGCTCTGGCGGGCGAAGGCGGGCGGAATGTCGAGGCCGGCGGAGGCGGCGAGCGCGTCCACATCCTCCGAGCCCGTGCCTCCGAAGCAGGCGAGCAGGTCACGGATGTCGTTCCGCGTGGTCGTCTCGTCGAGGGAGACGCCGACGGAGCCGTCGCCGAAGTCGCGGAGGTTGATCCGCTTCGCAAGGGCGGCCTCGATGACCTGGGCGGCGGTCCGGCCCTTGGGGCGGATGCGCAGCGTGTCGAAGACCACGTCCTCGGCGATCTCGTGGCCGAGGCTCAGCAGGCCGGCGCGGAGCGCCTGGGTGTACGCGTGCACGCGCTGGGCGATGCGACGCAGCCCCTCCGGGCCGTGGTAGCAGGCGTACATGCCGGCCATGATCGCCAGCAGGGCCTGGGCTGTGCAGATGTTGCTCGTGGCCCGCTCACGCTTGATGTGCTGCTCGCGGGTCTGGATGGCCATGCGCAGCGCCACGCCGCCGCTGGCGTCGCGGCTGACGCCGATGATGCGGCCGGGCATCCGGCGCACATGCTCGTTGCGGGTGGCGATGAACGCGGCGTGCGGGCCGCCGAAGCCCATCGGCACGCCGAAACGCTGGGCCGAGCCGACGGCGATGTCCGCGCCCCACTCGCCGGGGGGCGTGATGAGCGTCAGCGCCAGCAGGTCCGTCGCGGCGACGACCTGCGCGCCGCCGGCGTGGGCACGCTCGCACAGGGCTTTGTAGCACTCGATGCGCCCATCGGTCGTCGGGTACTGCACGAGGATGCCGCAGAGGTCGCCCCTGGTGAAGTCCGCGGCGTCGGGCTTGCCGACGATCACCTTGATCCCCAGCGAGCCGGCGCGGGTGCGGACGACGGCGATCGTCTGCGGGTGGCAGTCATCCGCGACGTAGAACGCGTGCTTCGCGCCGGCACGCCCCCCGGCGATGGAGAAGCACATCGCCATCGCCTCGGCCGCGGCGGTCCCTTCGTCCAGCAGCGACGCGCCGGCAAGAGGCAGACCGGTGAGGTCCGCGACCATCGTCTGGAAGTTCAGCAGCGCCTCAAGCCGTCCCTGCGAGATCTCCGCCTGGTACGGCGTGTACTGCGTGTACCAGCCGGGGTTCTCCATGATGTTGCGGAGGATCACCGGCGGGGTGATCGTGTCGTAGTACCCCATGCCGATGAACGACCGGAAGACCTGGTTCTGCGAGGCGATGGCCCGCAGTTCCTGGAGCAGTTCGAACTCGCCGCGAGGCGTCGCCGAACCCGCCGCGCCGCTGAGCCGCAGCGGCTTGTCGAGGCGGATCGACGCCGGGACCGTCGCGTCGGTCAACTCGTCGAGCGTGCGGTAGCCCAGCGTCGAGAGCATCTCGTCGATCTCGGCGGGGCTGGGGCCGATGTGGCGGTGGACGAAGGTGTCGGAGGGGTTGAGCACGGCGGCGCCGGCGGGGTGGTCGCCCGCCTGCGGCGTGCCGTTGCGCGAACCGGGGGTGACTGCGACAGGGTGGGACGGCGTCGTGTGGGTGGAGGGCATGCGCTCTTCGCGTGCGGGGAACGGGGCGGGGGCCTTCGTCGGCGGCTGTGGCGGGTCCGGCGGCTGGCGGCGCACCGGTTGCAACGACGAAGCCGATGAGTTTCCGAACGCGGAACGGGACTGTAGGTTCACGCTCACCAAGCGGCTAGAACGCGCGTTTCGCAACCGCCGGCTTCACGGCTGGTAGCCCCGGTGGCGGCCGGTGGGGCCGTAGACTCCGGGGTTGGGGAGGCGGCAGGAATCCACGCGATGAAGCAGACACCCCGGGGCGGCAGGCTCGGCTTGGTTCTGGCTTTGATTCTCGGCGCCCCGTCCGCGGTGGTGGCGCAGCACGGCGCGACCGCGGCAAGGCCCGCGTCGGCCGCGGCGGTCGTTGCGAGGGACGTGTCGGCGGCGCTCCAGCCGAGCGACGAGGAGGTCGCCCGGTACCGCGAACACATCCTCACGCTCGCCAACCCTTACTTCGAGGGCCGGCGGCCGGGGACGCGGGGAAACGAACGGGCCGCGGAGTACATCGAGTTCTGGTTCCGGCAGTTGGACCTGCAGCCCGCCTTCCCGGCGACGACGACGGCCGCGGGGGGGAGTTACCGGCAGTCGTTTCCGTACGGGCGCGACATCGTGGTGACGGCCCAGTCGGTGCGCAGTGGGGAGGTGGTGTTCAAGGCCGGCGAGGATTTCGTGACCCTCGGCAACTCCGGCAGCGGCGAGGCCGCGGGGCAGGTCGTCTTCGTCGGCTACGGGATCAAGGAGGGTCCGAACGGTTTCACCAGTTTCCCGTCGGACGCGGCCGAGAAGGTCAAGGGCAAGATCGCGATGCTGCTGCGCTTCGAGCCCTTGGACGAAGAGGGCCGCAGCGCATTCACGGGCGGAGCGTGGAGCAACGAGGCGGCGCTGACGGCGAAACTGCGGGCGGTCGCCGCGCTGGAGCCCAGCGCGATCATCCTGACCTCGCCGCCGGGTGCGAGCGATGAGCGCATCCACCGACTGGAGACGACCGCCGCCACCGCGAGGAGCCTTGGGCGGCCGCTGTCGATTCCGGTCGTGATGGTCACGACGGACGCGGCGGACCGGATCGTGCGCTCGGGCGCCGATGGCCGCACGCTCGCGGATCTGCGGGCCTCGGCGGACCGCGGCCCCGAGGGATTCGTGCCGTTGGAGAGCCGGGTCGAGATCGCGGTCCAGGTGGATCGTCCCATGCGGAACGCGGACAACGTTGCCGCGGTGCTGCCGGGCAAGGGGGCGCTGGCGGACGAGTACGTGGTGATTGGGGCGCACTTCGACCACGTCGGGGATGGGGCGCTGGGCGGCTCGCGCGCGAGGGATGATGAGGCGGGGAGGATCCACTACGGCGCCGACGATAACGCTTCCGGCACCGCGGGGCTGCTCCTGAGCGCCGAGCGGCTCAAGCGTGTGTACGACGCGCTGCCCGACGGGGCCGATGCTCGGAGCGTGCTGTTCATCGGCTTCAACGCGGAGGAGATCGGGCTGGTCGGCTCGCGCCACTTCGTGGACAACTGCCCGCTGGACGCCAAGTCGATCTACGCCATGGTGAACATGGACATGATCGGGCGTCTGCGCGACGGCAAGATCGAGGTCGCGGGCACCGGCACGGCGGAGGGGTTCGAGGGGATCCTCGACCCGCTGTTCGCCGCCTCGGGGCTGGAGGTGGCGAAGGCGCCCGGCGGGCGCGGGCCGTCGGACCACGCGAGTTTCTACGGCAAGGGCGTGCCGGTGCTGCACTTCTTCACCGGCCTGCACGATGAGTACCACACGCCGCGGGACGTCGCGTCGCTGATCAACGTCGAGGGAGCCGCGAGGGTCGCGGCGCTGGCCTCTGAGGTCGCTCTGATGCTCTCGACGCGCACCGAGCCGCTGGTGTTCAGGAGCACCGACCCCCGCGCCAGCGACCCGCACGCGAGCGGGGACCAGGCCCAGCAGGGGATCGGCGGGGTCCGCGTGCGCTTCGGCATCTCGCCGGCGAGTTATGGCGATATCGAGCCGGGCGTCGGCGTCGGCGACGTGTTCCCGAACACCTCCGCGGCCGAGGCCGGCATCCTCAAGGGCGACCGGCTGATGAAGTGGAACGGCGAGCCGATCGCGGACGTGGAGTCGTGGATGGTCTTCCTGCGGAAGGCCAAGCCCGGCGACGAGGTCGAGGTCGTCGTCAAGCGGGGCGATCAGGAGATCCCGCTGAAGGTGAAACTCAAGGCCCGCGAGAGCGGGGCACGGTAGCCGCTGCATGATCATCTGCGGATGAGCCGCAGACCAACGCAGATGGACGCGGAGCAAGGTCAGGGCACAGGGCCACTGATCAACCCGGGTAACACGGATCAGCGGGTCAGGACGGGAAGCGGCGAGGCGAGTCGAGGCCGATCCATGACCTCCGGATCAGTGTGATCGGCGCTCGTCTGCGGCTGTTCTTCAGCCAACCCGTGTTGATCTGTGCATATCCGTGGCCGCCTGGCTACTTCTCAGAGCGGTCAGGAGAGCCAGACGAAGCGGAACTCGCCGCCCTCGTACGCCACCCACAGCCGGGTGTACGGCACGTTGCGGGCCGACTGGCCGGTCAGGCGCAGGACGAACATCCGCGGGCCGGCCTTCTCGAACAGGCACGTCGGGGTGCGCTCGCCGAAGGGCATGCGGGCGAAGGTCCTGGCGATGGCCCTGCGGGACTTCTGAAGGACGCGGAAGAGGTCCTCCGGCGTCTTGCCTTCGGAGGCCAGGTACTCGCGCGTCTTCTGGCTCAGCAGGTACTGGTCGAAGAGTTCAAACTGGTCCTCGTCGAGCGTGCGCTCCAGGTGCGTCATCAGGTCGCGCACCGAGCGGGAAACCAGGCGGACCTTCCCGTTGGGCAGTTCGATGATGATCCGGTCATCGCTGGGCGCCGGGTTGGGGAGAAGTTGGTTGGGCTCGACGATCGCGGGTTCCTGGGTCTGGGCGCCGTCGAGGCCGACGAAGAACGGCTTGTAGCGCAGCAGCCGCTCTTCCTGCTCGCAGGCGGCGAGGGCCGTCGCCATGGCGAGCAGCACCGCCGCGATCGTTCTGGTGCGAGGAGCGGTCACGGGGCCACCTCCGCCGCGGCGCTCCGCACGCCGACCACGGCCGGTTCCTCCCGTCCGCGGCGCCACAGGTCGTGGACGCGGAACTCCCCCCGGGGCTCGGGATAGTCCGTCCGGCAGTGGCACCCGCGCGACTCCTCCCGCCACCGCGCGGAACGAGCCGTCAGGGCCGCGGCCAGGAGCATGTTCTGCGTCTGCCACCCCGCGGGCTCGTCGAAGATCTTGTCGAGCGTGTAGCGGGCCCAGAAGTCGAGCATGTCCCCCATGTCGGCCAGCCGCGGGCCGGTCCGCTCGATCCCGGCGTTGCGCCACATCGCCGAGCGCAGGCTCGAGAGGACGTCGGCCAAGTCGATCTCGCCGTGGTCGGAGGGGCGGATGTCGGAGACGACGGCGATGGGCGCAACCGGCCCGGAGCCCCCCGGCCTCGCGGCCAGGTTCGTCTCTCGCGCCGCCCGCCCCGCCGCCTCACCGAGCACGAGTCCCTCAAGCAGCGAGTTGCTCGCGAGGCGGTTGGCGCCGTGCAGGCCGGTGCAGGCGGCTTCGCCCACCGCGAAGAGGCCGGGGACATCGGTGCGTCCGCACAGGTCCGTGGCGACGCCGCCGATCGTGTAATGAGCCGCGGGGTTGACGGGGATCGGGTCGGTCGCGGGATCGAGGTCGAACTTGGCCAGCAGCGCGGCGATGCCGGGGAACCGCTGGGCGAAGTCCTGCACGTGGCGGACGTCAAGGAAGACGTGCGTGCCGCCGTGCCTGGCGAGGTGGTGCACGATCGCGCGGGAGACGATGTCGCGTGGCGCCAGTTCGGCCATCGGGTGCACGTCGAGCATGAAGCGGTGGCCGGCCTGGTCGATCAGGTGCGCCCCCGCGCCGCGGATCGCCTCGGTGATGAGCCAGCGCTGCGTGCCGGCGAGGTACAGGCACGTGGGGTGGAACTGCACGAAGGCCATGTCGGCCAGCGTCGCCCCGGCGCGGTAGGCCATGGCCGGGCCGTCGGCGGTCGCCGTGCGTGGGTTGGTTGTCTCGCGGAAGATCATCCCCGCGCCGCCGCAGGCCAGGATCGTCGAACGGGCCCAGATCATCTGGAGCCCGTAGCGGGGGTGGTGCGTGATCGCCCCCATGACCGGCGCCCCCGGCTCGCGCGAGGGCGTGATCAGGTCCAGCGCGAAGCACCTGGTGAAGATCCGAACCCCCGCGACGGACCTGGCCCGCTCGAGGAGGCACCGCGCCAGTTCCGCCCCCGTGGCATCGCCGCCGGAGTGCACGATTCTGTGCGAAGTATGTCCCCCCTCGCGTCCGAGGGTCGGCTGGCCGGCGGCGTCGCGGTCGACCTGCATTCCCCACGAGAGCAGTTCGTTGATCCGCGCCGGGGCGTGCTCGACGACGTACCGCACGACGGGCTCGTCGCACAGCCCCGCGCCGGCCGTGAGCGTGTCCTCGACGTGAGAGTCAAACGAGTCGGCGGGGTCGAGCACCGCCGCGATCCCCCCCTGGGCCCACGCCGTGTTCGACAGCGTCGGCTCTTCCTTCGCGAGGATGATCACGTCCCCGCCCGGGCCGCCGGGTCCCGGGCCGTGCTCCGCGGCCGCGATGGCGGCGCGCAGGCCGGCCACCCCGGCCCCGATCACGAGCGTGTCGGTGAAGATCTGCGGCAGGAGGCTGGACCGGAAGGGGATGAGGTAGCGCCGCTGGTCGAAGAGGGGGTCCATGAGCCCGAACTTTACACCCCTGCCCCCCCGGCTCTGGCCGGCGGCTGGTCGCCGGCGGGGCCGAGGAACAGTTCGACCTTGCGGTTGAGGTACCAGGCGTGGTTCTCGAGGTGCCACGTGGCGTAGTTGGCGATGTCCCGGAGCGTCTGCTCGCCCTTCTGCGGGTGCAGGCCCGTGCGGGTCCAGCAGGAGGGGGCGAGGGCGGCGAGCCACTCGGTCGTCCAGCGGCGGAGGGTGTGTACAACGGCGACGAAACCCCCGATCGGGGGGGGAACGGTGAGCGGGCTGGGGGTCTCCGGGAGCGGGCCCCGGTACATCCCGGCGTCGATGGATGTGTCCTCGTCCCAGAGGGGGAGGACCGGGTGGTCCTCGGCGACGATCCGGCGCAGGCGGGTAACAAACAGGAGTTCGGCATCCGCTACATGACCGAGGAGGACCCGAACGGGCCACTGGCCGACCCCCATCTCCGGACGAAAGGCGGTGTCGAGTTGAGAATCGGTCAGGTCGAAGACGCGACGGTCGAAGTTCTCGACGCCGCGGCCGAAGCGGGTGATCAGGGCCGGGATGTCAAGGCGGGCAATCTCGGCGGCCTCGGGTTTGAGGGGAGCCGAGGAGGGGGAGCCGCTGGGCATTGGCTGGTCCTAACTTGGCCGTTTACGGCCACTTGGAACGAACAAGAAGGGGGCTCTGGGAGTACATACTTTGTAGCGGGAACCGACTGGGCGCACACCCCGGTCGTTTGGTCCGGCGGCTCGCTCCGGAGGCCCCGAGGGCAGCGGATCGCCTCCCTTCTGGCACGACGCCGCCCGCCGGACCTGTGACAGCCTCTTCTTCTCCTTCGCGGCCTTGTATCTCACGGGGTACAAGGCCGTTTTTGTTTGCGCCAGCAACGGTTTGTCCTGTGGCGGGTTGCGGCGGGAGGCGGTCGCGGCCGGCTAGGCTACGCCGATGACCCAGAGCACCGCATCCGCAGAGGGAGGGGGGGGCGGGGGTGGGGGCGAGCGCCGGCTGGCCCTCCGGCTGGTCACGCTGCCGCGGGACACCAACCAGTATGGGACCGTCTTCGGCGGGGTGATCCTCAGCGCCATCGACCAGGCGGGGTTTGTCGAGGCCCGGCGGCACGGGGCCCACCGGTGGGTCACCGTCGCCATGGACAAGGTCGTCTTCAAGCAGCCCGTGCATCTGGGCGATGTCGTCAGCCTGTACGGCCGCACGGTGCGGACCGGGCGGACCAGCGTGACGGTGCTGGTCGAGGTCGAGGCCGAGCGGTACCTGAACGGCGCGGTCGTGCCGGTGACCGAGGCGACGCTGACGATGGTGTCGGTGGATGCCGCGGGACGGCCGATTCCGTTCAGTTCGCCGCCGACCGTGACCGGGCTGCCCTGAGCCCGAGCCGGCGGCGCAGGAAGACGGAAGGAGCCCAGCATGACGGCGAGCGGATCGATGCACACGAGGGTTGAGGCGATGAACTGGGGAGCCGTCGTGCGCGTGATGGTCGAGAAGATCACGGAGCGGGACGCGGGGATCATCGAGGCCGAGGCGGCGGAGGCCGGGCCGATGAACCGCTGGCGGATCGCGGTGGACTGCTCGCAGGTGACGTTCCTGCCGTCGGTGGGCGTGGGCATGCTGGTGCGGCTGCACCAGCGGTGCCGGGAGGGCGGCGGGAAACTGGCGATCTTCGGGCTGAACACCCAACTGACGAAGCTTGTGAAACTCACGGGTGTGGACAAGATCATTCCGCTGGCGCCGGATGAGGCGGCGGCGGCGAGGGCGCTGGCTGCGTGAGCGAGGTCGGCATCCAGATCCCGCCTTCGGACCGCCTGGCCGTGATGCTCTCCGGCGCAGGGCGAACGCTGGCGAACCTGCACGACCGGATGCTGGCGGGGCGGATGCGCGGCCAGATCGTGCTGGTGATCGCGTCGCGCGAGTGCCCGGGGGCGGAACTGGCGCGGCAGCGGGGGCTGAACGTGCGCGTGGTCCCGGGCGTGATCCCGGCGGACACGCTCGGGGCGATGCTGCGCGAGGCCGGGGCGGAACTGGTGGCGCTGGCGGGGTACCTGCGGATGGTGGACATCCCGCCGGGGTATGAGCACCGCATCGTGAACATCCACCCGGCCCTGCTGCCGAGTTTCGGCGGGCCGGGGATGTACGGCATGCGCGTGCATGAGGCGGTCCTCGCGGCAGGCTGCCGCGTGAGCGGGTGCACGGTTCATCTCGTGGACCGGAAGTACGACGAGGGGCCGATCCTCGTGCAGCGGGCATGCGAAGTGAAGGAGGACGACACGCCGGAGACGCTCGCGGCCCGCGTCTTTGCGCTGGAGTGCGAGGCGTACCCGGAGGGGCTGGAACTGCTGATGGCCGGGCGCATCAGAGTGGAAGGGAGGCGGGCAAGGATCCTGCCGTGATGAAGCGGTGCTGGAGAGCGGCTGCGTGGTGGACGGCGCTGGGCGTGCTGTGGGGCGCGGCCGGGCCGGCGCTCGCGGAGCCGCCGGAGCGGGCCGGATCCGGCGACGTGGCGGAGGCGGGGGAAGGGAGCGGGGGGCCTCGCGCCGAGAAGCGGCGGCTTCAGGCGGAGTGGTTCGAGCGATTTGAGAAGGGAGACCTGGCCGGAGCCGAGGCGAAGTTGCGCCGGCTGGTCGAGATTGACCGCAAGAACTTCGTGCCGTGGTACAACCTGGCTTGCGTGCTGGCGGAGCAGGGGCGGATCGACGATGCGATGTCGGCGCTGGAGGAGTCGATCACCTGGGGCTTTGCCGACCTGCGGCGGCTGCAGACCGACAGGCATCTGGCTCCGCTCCGCCGAACGATGCGGTATCGCGCGATCGTCGAGGGGTGGGAGGCTCTTCTTGACGCACAGGCCAGCGCCAGAATCGACGCGCTGATGGAGGCGCTGGCGGAGGGGAACGGCGGACGCGGGCGGTACATCGTCCAGCGGGACGAGACGCTGCGGCTGGCCTACGTATCGGCGTTCGACGAGTCGGCGCTGGGGCGGACGCGCGCGGAGGTGGACAAGTACGCGTCGTGGTGGGAGGCGGAGGTCGTCGCGCTGGCGCCGCCGCCGGACACGGCAGGGACGCCGGCGGCGCAGGATCCGTGGGTCATCATGCTGCTGCCGACGCCGCGGGATTACGCCCGGTGGGCGCTGTCGAAGTTCGGGCCCGGCTGGCGGCAGGTCGGCGGGTCGTACAGCGACGATGAGAAGGTCCTGGTGACGCAGGACCTGGGTGGGACGTTGCGGCACGAGTTCTGGCACGCGCTGCACTGGCGCGATCAGCGCCGGCGCGGGCAACTGCACCCGATCTGGATCATGGAGGGGTTGTGCAGCCTCGTCGAGGACGTGGAGGAGGGGCCGGGCGGACGGATGCGGGCCCTGCCGAGTTGGCGGACGAACATGGCCAAACGCCGCGAGCGCAGCGGTTCGCTCATGCCGTGGGAGGTTCTTTTCGACCGCAACCACAAGCGGTTCGTGACCAGCAGCCCGCTGGCGCACTACGCCGAGGCGCGGACCATCTTCCTGTACATCGCCGAGCAGGGGAAACTCGCCGAGTGGTACGCGGCGTACGTAGAGGGGTTCGATGAGGACCCGACCGGCGCCGCGGCGATGACGGCCGTCTTCGGCAAGCCGCTCAAGGATGTGGAGAAGGACTACCGGGCGTGGCTCCGGGCGCTGCCTGAGGTTCTGGAGGAGATCCCGCGCGGCGGGGCGACGTTGCCGTTCGAGGTTCAACTCGCCGCGGGGGGCGGGGGGCAGGGGGGTGACGGGGTGACGATCGTCTCGCCCCCGCCGGTCCCGCCCCGGCCGCAGCGGGTGCGCGGCCAGCCCCGGCCTCCGGCGCCGCCGCGGCTGCGCATACGCGACGTCGTCACCGCGATCGACGGCCAGCCCGTCCGGGACATGGGGGAACTGGTGCGCGTGCTGAGCAAGTACTCCGTGGGGGACGAGGTGGAGGTGGAGTACCGCCGGGGGACGGAGACGGGAACGGCGCGGGTGACGCTGGTGGCGAAGAAATGACTGGCCCGGTCGGCGAGGCGAGCCGCGCATCTCATGCGGTTTGGCTGCGGGCTGGGGACAACCTGTCGGTTGCGGGGCCGGGTCGATAGCATCGCCCGGCCGCCCTAGAAACTGGCCGCAATGACCCAACTCGCCCCCGCCCCGAGCACCGCCGTGTCCCCCCAGCAGACCCCTTCCCAGCCCGCGATCAAGGACGTCGCGCCCGAGCGGCCGCTGGTTGATGTCATGGGCGGCGCCGCCCGGCGCGAGATCAAGATCCACGAGCATGGGTTCATCGCGCTGGTCGATGTCATGCCGCGGTTGGTGCCCGAGGGGCAGACGGCCGACGCGGCGATCGTGCAGGCGGCGCGGGTTTCGTACGGGCAGGGGACCAAGAAGGTCAACGAGGACCGGGGACTGATCCGCTACCTGATGCGGCACCGGCACACGACACCGTTCGAGATGGTCGAGTTCAAGTTCCACATCGCCATGCCCATTTTCGTGGCACGGCAGTGGATCCGGCACCGCACGGCGAACGTCAACGAGTATTCGGCGCGGTACTCCATCCTGCCGGACCATTTCTACCGGCCGTCGGTCGAGAGCGTGCGGAAGCAGAGCGCGAGCAATCGGCAGGGCGGGGAGGAGACGTTCGCCCCCGCCTCCGGGGGCGGCGGGGGCGAAGTGGGAACGGCCGAGCAGTTCCTGGAGTACCTCGCCAAGGCCGAGGCGCTGTACGCGGACTACTCGCGGCTGACCGAGGCCGGCGTGTCGCGGGAACTGGCCCGCATCGGCCTGCCGGTGAGCGTGTACACGCAGTGGTACTGGAAGTGCGACCTGCACAACGTGCTGCGGTTCCTGTCGCTGCGGATCGACCCGCACGCGCAGTTGGAGATCCGCGCCTACGCCGAGGCGATGCTGGCGCTGATCGAGCCGATCGTGCCGATGACCGTCGAGGCGTGGCGGGACTATGAACTGGAGAGCGTGCGCCTGACCAAACTGGAGGTCGAGGCGATCCGTGACCTTCGCGCCGGCGGCACGGGAGAGATCAAGAGCGACAACAAGCGCGAGCGCGCCGAGTGGGAGGCGAAGCGCAAGGCGCTGGGGCTGTGAGCGGGCCGGCCGCGCGGCGCGTGTGATCGGCGGGAGGTGAGCGATGGGTCGGCGTGCGGCGTGGTGGACGCGTTGGGGCGGCTGGGCGGCGACGGTTGCGGCGGTTGCGGGGATAGGGTGCGACCGGGGCGAGCCATCGGCGGGCGCCGCGGCTCAGCCGGCGCCCAGCGCTGCACAGCCCGCCGCGGCGCCGGTCGCGAGCAAGCCTCGCTTCGGCTCGGCAGAGCCGACACCCAAGCCGGCCGGCGCGCTGCGCTTCGCAACCTACAACATCGAGAATCTCTTCGACGACCAGGACGACCCCGATCTCTTCGGGGACTACGAGGACATCGACGACACCAAGCCCGCCGCGCACGCCGAGGCCGCGGCGGCCGCGATCCGCCGGATCAACGCCGACGTGCTGGCGCTGCAGGAGGTGGAGTCGGAGGCGGCGCTGCGGGCCTTCCGCGATGCGTATCTGTCGGACCTTGGGTACGAGCATCTGGCGTCGATCGACGCGGGGGACCCACGCGGCATCGAGCAGGCGGTGCTGTCGCGGTATCCGATCGTCGAAGTGAAGAACTGGCCGCGACTGGAACTCGGCGGCGTGCACCCGGAGAAGTGGGGGGATCAGCCGAACTACAACGCGGGGAAGCCGCTGACGTTCCACCGCTCGCCGCTCATGGTCGTGGTTCGTGTGCCGGGGCAGGGGGACGCGGCCGCGAACGGGGCCTCGCGCCAGCCGTACGAGTTGACGATCTTCGTCGTGCACCAGAAGTCGGGGCGTGACGGCGACTACTGGCGGCGGGCCGAGGCGGTCAAGACGATCGAACTGGCCGCGGAACTCACGCGTGAGGATCCGGACCGGAACATCGTGATTGCAGGCGACTTCAACGCCGTGTACCGCGATGCCCCGATGCAGGCGTTCCGCGACGCCGGGTACATCGACGCGTTCGACGTCGGGCGGACGCCGGGGCCGGAGTACATCTCGCATGCCTCCGGCCGGCGGATCGATTTCATCCTGCTCAACCCCGCCGTGGCGAAGGAGTTCATCGCCGAGACCCGGTTTGTTCTCGGGATGCCGACGCGGCCGGAGGGGGCGGATTGGCGGACGACGCCCCCGCCGCCGGGATACGCATCGGACCACTTCCCCGTGGTGGTGGACCTGATGCCGGTGGATCGCTAGCCGCGGCCGGGCGCGGGCTGGTCGGCCGACTCATCCACAGCAGTTGACAGGGAGTAGCGCTCGGGCGGCCCCGGCCCGGCTTTGTTGCTCTCGCGAAGGTTCGGTCAAGACCGCCGGCGGGTGCTGCCGCCGCGGATGAGGATGAGTAAACTCCCGGCGTTCGTACTTCGGCCTCGTCGCCCCCGCCGAATCCGATCGTCTTCCGACCCCGCCGCGATGGACCGCGCCGGTGGGGAATGTGCGCAGGAGCATTCCGATGCCCCGGCCAACCGACCCGAGCCCGTCCGCGGCGACACTCCTGCGGCGCGGCTTCACGCTCATCGAACTGCTTGTGGTCATCGCGGTGATCGCGCTGCTGGTCAGCCTGCTGCTGCCGGCGCTGGGGTCGGCGAGGAATCTGGCGCGGCAGGTGGCGTGTGCGAATGGTCTGCGGCAGATCGCGATAGCACAGACGACGTACGCGCAGGAGAACCAGGAATGGCTGGCCGGCAGCCCGGAGACCTCTGGTTTCGCGGCTGCGAACGGCCATTTCAACGGGATCGCGGTCCAGACATACGACTACATCGGTCCGCTGGCATCGCACATGGGGTACCAAGGCCCCGGCGAGGGGCTCGAGAACCCCACCGAAGCCGATCGTGCCGAGCGGTTCAACTGGTACCGCCAATCGCTCCGTTTCGCGATCTGCCCGTCGAACAACGTGCTGTCGGTCCCGCACCAGGCGGGCGATCCGTGGGTCAGTGGGCGGATGATCTCGTACAACATGTCCACGCAGTTCACCTCGTCAACGAAGGCGCTGCCGTTTGGGACGGGGACATTTGTTAACCAGGACCGTTCGGGTTACGCGCCTCGCATGTACCAGGTGGGTGTGGCTCTGCATCAGAAGGTCCTCATCTTTGAAGGGCACCGCTACGCCTCGCGCAATGAAGTGCCCGACTTCGACCCCGATATCGAGGGGCATTACGGCGGCGCCTTCGGCGGTGTCGGACCCTGGCGCAACCAGAGCAAGGAACTCGATCGGTTCATGGCGCCCGGCGAACTCGGAGGGATGATCCCGGGGGCGAACTTCAACGATCCACGGTTCTGGGGTTTCCGGCACGGTCCGAGGCGGAGCGACCAGCAGCGGGGGGGCAAGGCGTATGGCAACATGGCCTTCTTCGACGGCCATGCCGCCGTCTTCGACGACGGCGAAGCCACCAACCCGAACTTCTGGTTCCCCAGCGGCACGAGGCTCCGCAGCCCCAACGAGTTCTGGCTGTACACCCGCTCCCGCTGGCCGGATATCTTCGACGGCATGAGTGCGACGACACCGTACGTTGTTCCCTGAGGCGTGGGGCGAGCATGACAGACACAGCCCCTTTGTCCAATGCGTCCAAACTCAAGATCGCCGGGTCGATCGCCGCGCTCGTGGTCGCGGGTGTCGTTTTCGTCATGTTCCGAGGTGGTGAGGATGCGGCGGAAGCGACGCGCCGCCGGACTGTGATTGATTCGAAGACCAACAAGGTCTACCAGATCAGGCTTACCGAGGGCACGCGGGCACCCTGGAAGAACCCGGAGACCGGCGAGGAGACGCTGTATCCGGCCGAGGCGTGCTACTGGAACAAGGACGGCACGGCGAAACTCGAGCCGACGTACGTCTTCGTGAAGGAGTACGCCGGGATCGACGAGGACACCTTCTGCCCCGATTGCGGCCGGCGGGTTGTGCCGCACAACCCAATGCCCCCGGATCACCTGCTGGTGGAGGCGGCGGAGCGGGCCAAGGCTTCGGGCGGCTCCTGAGCCTGGCTGCGGGGCGTCGCGTGGGTGCTACCCTGCCGAGCCCGGCGCTGCCGATCGCGGCGGGCCGGGATCGGAGACCCGCGCATGCCTTCCTCACCGTCGCCGATCGACCGCGTCCTCGACCATCTCAGCAAGGATGAGCCCGCCGCGATCTCGCGGCTGGTGGACTGGCTGCGCATCCCGAGCATCTCGACCGACCCGGCGTACCGCGGCGATTGCCGCCGCGCGGCGGAGTGGTGCGCGGCGGAACTCCGCCGCGCCGGCTTGCGGGCGGAACTGCGCGAGACGGGTGACATCGGCCCGGACGGGAAGGGGAGTGGGCACCCGGTCGTGATGGGGTACTCCGAGGGCGGGGAAGGGGGACCGCACGTGCTCTTCTACGGGCACTACGACGTGCAGCCGGCGGACCCGTTGGACCTGTGGGAGTCGCCGCCGTTCGAGCCGGTCGTGCGCGACGCGAGGCCGGGCGAGGAGGGGGGCCGGCGGATCGTCGCCCGCGGCGCGGTGGACGACAAGGGGCAGGTCGCGATGTTCCTCGAGGCCCTGCACGCGTGGAAGGCTGCGGGGGGGCCCGCGGCGGGGGGCGTGAAGTTCACCGTCATGATCGAAGGGGAGGAGGAATCGGGGTCGGCGAACCTGGAGCGGTTCGTCCGTGAGAACGCGGCGGAACTGCGCGGGTGCGACTTCTGCCTCATCTCCGACACCGGCATGCTCGGACGGACCGAGCCGGCGATCACGTACGGCGTCCGCGGGCTGGTGTACACCGAGGTCATCCTGCACGGAGCGAACCAGGACCTGCACTCGGGTCTGTGGGGCGGGCGAGCGCCGAATCCGAATAACGAACTCGCGAAGGTCCTGTCGAAACTCTGGGATGACCAGGGCCGCGTGACGATCCCCGGCTTCTATGACGCCGTGCGGCCGCTGTCGCCGCAGGAGCGGGAGATGTGGGCCCGCCTGCCGTTCAACGCGGCCGAGGCCCTGGCGCGCATCGGCCTGCCCCCCGAGGCCGACCGCGGCGAGGCCGGCTACACCGCGATGGAGCGCGAGTGGGCCCGGCCGACCGCGGACGTCAACGGCATCTGGGGCGGCTACACCGGCCACGGGGCCAAGACGGTCATCCCCGCTCGGGCCTCCGCGAAGGTGAGTTTCCGCCTCGTCGCGGACCAGGAGCCGGCGAAGATCCGCGACGCGTTCTTCGACTGGTGCCGGGCCAACACGCCCCCGGGGTGCCGCTGGGAGTTCATCGATCACTCCGGCGGGTGGCCCGCGACGGTGCCGACGGACTCGCCGTACCTCGCCGCAGCGTCGCGGGCGATCGAGCGGGCGACGGGGCGCAAGCCCTGGCTGATCAAGTCCGGCGGCTCCATCCCGGTCGCCGGCATGCTCAAGGCCGAGATCGGCCTCAACACCGTGTTCATGGGCTTCGGGCTCGAGGACGACAGGGTGCACTCGCCCAACGAGAAGTTCGAACTCGACTGCTTCCGCATGGGCGCGCGGTCGCACGCGATCCTGATCGACGAACTGCGGGCGATGAAGGGCTGAGGTGGCCCCGTCGGGCCGAGCCGCGGCGCTGGCGCGTTACGCCGCCTTCCGCTCCTCGACCTGCTCCGCGGCGAGCCGGATCACCTCCGGGTCATCTTCCACCTGAACGCTCGCCATCTGTTCCTCGTATTGCTTGCGAAGCGCCGTGACGCGCTGTTTCAGGTCGATCACGGCGGTCCGGTCCCGGATCAGGGCGGCGGCCGCGTAGGGAACCACGACCGCGGCCGCAACCGAGGCGGCAATCAGCAGGAACCAGATCTCCAAGGGGAAGTCCGGCATATCCCCAGAGATCGGCCAGCCGCAGAAGGGTCCTGAGTGGGGTTACAATCTCCGAGCATGATCCGAACGCTTACGCAACGGGGCCCCGCGCGTGCCTTCGCTGCCGTCATCGCCGCGTTCATGCTGCTGGTGGGGATCACCCCGGCTGCGTGGGCCCAAGGTGAGGATGGGGCCGCCTCCCCGGCTGTGGGGGCAGGTATGGGGACGGGGGAGATCCAGGTCCGTATCGCGACGTTCGGGATCGGCAACCGCCCACGCCCCGGCGACTGGGTCGGCGTGCGGGTGGAACTGAACAGCCGCTCCGACCGCCGGCGCGACGTGCTGGTGACCTGGTCCATACAGGACGCCGAGGGCGACATCGCCCGCTCCGGCCGCGCAATCGTCCCCGAGCCCGGCCAATGGCGCAGCGTCTGGCTCTACGGGCGCCTGCCGTTCACCGCCCGCGCTGGGACGCTCTTTGAGTTCAACGTCTACGAGGCCGTCCAGCGGACCATGGGCGACGGTCACGTCGAGTACGTCCCCGGCCGCCAAGTCGGTGGCACGCGCGTCCCGGTGCCGATGGGGGCGATCTCTTCCGACGCCTCGATCATCGGGGTCGTCGGGACCCGGACCGTCGGCCTGGAGCAGTACATGGTGCGGCTGCCCAACATGGCCTTCTCGCCGACGGGCCACGAGCCGATCGAGGTCATCAGCGGCCTGAAGACGACGGACATCCCCGACCGTTGGTTCGGCCTGATGCCGCTGGAAACGCTCGTCTGGACGGCGTCCGGCCCGGAGGGGGAGCCGCGGGACTTGACGGAGGGACAGGCCGAGGCGATCCGCCAGTGGGTGCAGCACGGCGGGGGGCACCTCGTCATCGTGCTACCGGCGGTGGGGCAGGGGTGGCTCGGCCGGCGGGATCACCCGCTGGCGTCGATCATGCCCGCCGCGCGGGTGGAGATGCGCGAAGGCGTGAGCCTCGAGCCGTATCGCCGTCTGCTGACCTCCAAGACCGACGCCGTGGTGCCGCAGAAGGCGGTCGTCAATGTGCTGGAGCCCGTGCCCGGCGCGTTGCCGTCTGAGGCCGTGCGCATCCTGACGGGCGCGGATGGGAGCACCATCGCCATCCGCCGCATCGTCGGCACAGGCGCGGTCACGGTGATCGGTCTCGATCTGCTCAGCCGCTCGCTGGCCGGCATGGGCGGGATTGAGGCCGACATCCTCTGGAACCGCATTCTCGGCAAGCGACTCGACCTGTTCACGCAGGACCAACTCAACGAGGGGATCAGGTCCGCCCAGATGTGGGCCCACTACCGGACCGACCGCTGGCTGGACCGCGACATCGCCGGCTCGGTGGCGATGTCCGGGCAGGCGGCCAGCGGCCTGCTGCTGGCGTTCTTCGTCTTCCTGCTGTACTGGGTGGCCGCGGGCCCCGGCGGCTACTTCGTGCTCAAGCGCAAGGGACTCAAGCACCACGCGTGGGTCGCGTTCGTCCTGGTCGCCGGCGTGTTCACCGCGATCGCCTGGGGCGGCGCGAACGTGCTCAAGCAGCGGGACATCATCGGCAAGCACCTCACGTTCCTGGACCACGTCTACGGCCAGCCCAACCAGCGGGCCCGCATGTGGATGAACCTGCTGCTGCCCCGCTACGGCGAGCAGCGCGTCGCCGTCGGCGAGCCGGGCGCAACGCCCAGTGACGAGTACCGCGCGGCGATCACCTCGTGGGACACACCCCCGGCCACGAGCCTCGGCTCGCGGACCGAGTCGTACCCCGACGCCCGCGCGTACAACGTGGACGCCCGCGCTCCCGACGCGATGACCGTCCCGGCCCGCTCGACTGTCCGGCAGTTCCAGGTGGACTGGGCGGGGGCTCCGCGCTGGAAGATGCCCACGCCGCTGGTCCCCGAGGGGGCGACGCCGCAGGTCGGCAGCGAGATCCGCCTGATCCGGGAGCCCGGCCGGCCGTGGCGGCTGGAGGGCCGGCTCGTGCACGGTCTCCCGGGTCCGTTGGAAGACGTGGTAATCATCGTGGTGCCGCGCCAGACGGCCCTGACCGCCAGCCCGACGATGGCCCTCACCGGCGAGGTCTACGCCGTCGAGATGGTCGGCCGCTGGAACCCCGGTGATGTGCTGGACCTTGGTGCCGAGACCGCTCCCCGCGATGGCAAGTTCCGGCCGCTGGCCCGCGAGTTCTTCTCCGACCGCCTGCTGGGCCGCGCGGACTCCGGCTTCGGCGCCGAGGAGCCGACCAGCGCCATGCCCGGCCGCGACATGGCGACGCGTCTGACGGCTCTGGCCCTCTACGGCCTTCTCGAGCCCCCGCCGGTTCGCGAGACGCAGCGTGCCTGGGTCCTCGCGCGGCGGCAGGCCGCTCACCGGTGGGACCTGTCCAAGTGGTTCACGCAGCCGTGCATCATCATCATCGGCCACCTCACCGACGGCGCGGGGCCGGTGCCGATCACCGTGGACGGTGAGGCCGCCAAACTCACCGGGCGCACCGTCGTCCGCTGGGTGTACCCGCTGCCGGAGGACCCGCCGCAGCAGCAGCCGATCCTCGAACTCGAGGGGCCGATCTGATCCGCTTGAGGGAGACTGCAGCGTGCCGATGATCGAAACGATCAACCTGACGAAGCGCTACGGCGACCTCGTGGCGCTCGACTCGCTCAACCTCACGATCAACGAGGGGGACTGCTTCGGCTTCATCGGTCCCAACGGCGCCGGGAAGACGACGACGATCAAGATCCTCGCGACGCTCCTCAAGCCCAGCAGCGGCCAGGCAATCATCGACGGCATGACCGTCGGCCACATGAACCGGCGCATCCGCCCGGTGATCGGCTACGTCCCGGACTTCATGGGCGCCTACGAGGACATGGTCGTCACCGAGTACCTCGAGTTCTTCGCCGCCTGCTACAACATCCACGGCCAGCAGCGCAAGAAGGTCGTGCAGGACGTGCTGGACCTCACCGACCTGAACTACAAGGCCACGGCCGAGGTCAACTCGCTCTCCCGCGGCATGCAGCAGCGGCTCAGCATCGCCCGCGTCCTGCTCCACGACCCCAAGGTCCTGCTGATGGACGAGCCCGCCAGCGGCCTGGACCCGCGCGCCCGCATCGAGATCCGCGAGTTGCTCAAAGAACTCAAGCGGATGGGCAAGACGATCATCATCTCGTCGCACATCCTGCACGAACTGGGCGAACTCTGCAACGTCGTGGGCATCATCGAGCGGGGCCAACTGCTGTTCAACGGCACGATCGACCAGATCGTCGCCCGCGCCAAACTCGGCCACGTCGTCAACGTCTCGGTCGCCGCCCGCACCGACGAGGCCGCGGCTCTGCTCCAGCGCGTCCGCGGCGTGCAGAAGGTGACCGTCACCGAGTCCACGCCGACGGTTCACAACGGCGGCAGCACCGCCCGCGTCATCCAAGTCACGCTCGACTCGGCCGCGAAGGTGGACGTCAGCGACATCCCCAACCTGCTCATCAACCAGGGCTACCGCATCGTCAAGTTCGGCGAGGAGCCGGTAAACCTCGAGACCGCGTTCATGCGCCTGACGAAAGGAATGGTGCAGTAGCGGCCCCGACCGCGGCGAGCGCCCCCGTCCGCTTGAGCACCATCACCGTCGCGTCGTCGGCCAGTTCGCCGTTCTGGTACGCCGTGATCGTCTGCACCACGCGCTCGCACAGCGCCCGGGCGCTGCCGTCGGGCGTCTCCGCCAGCAGCGCCGCGAGGGCCTTGCTCCCGTACAGCGACTTGTTCGGCCCGCGGGCCTCGGTGACCCCGTCGGTGTAGAAGACCAGCCGGTCGCCGGGCTGGAGCGTCCCTTCCTGCACGGTGTAGCGCTGCCGCTCGATCGCCCCCAGCACCGTGCCCGTCACCGTCCCGAACCGCTCCACGCTCGCGGGCCGGCCGTCGTCCCCGCCGCGGACCAGCAGCGGCGCCGGGTGCCCGGCGTTTGCGTAGCGGATGCGGCCGGTGAACGTGTCGTAGAACCCCAGGAACACGGTGACGAACATCCCGTGCTCGTTGTCGCGCAGCAGGATCGCGTTGGCCCGCTCGAGGATCTCCGCCGGCGTGCGGCAGGTCATCGCCAGGTTCCGCAGCAGCGTGCGCGTGACGGCCATGAACATGGCCGCGGGCACCCCCTTGCCCGACACATCGGCGATCACCAGCGCCAGCGTCTCGTCCCCGACGAGCCAGAAGTCGAAGAAGTCCCCGCCGACCTGCCGCGCCGTCGCCGCGTGCGCGTGCAGGTCGAACTCCGGGCGGCCGGGGAACGGCGGGAACCGGCGCGGCAGCAGCGACGTCTGGATCTCCCTCGCCACCCGCAGTTCGCTCTCGACCGCCTGCCGGGCCGCGGTCTCGCGCGTCCGCGCCTCGACGTGCTCCTTGAGTTGCGCCGTCATGCGGTTGAACGCCCGCGACAGTTCCCCCAGTTCATCCCGCGACGCCGATTCCGGCACGCGCACGTCCAGATCGCCCCGCCCCAGCGCCGCAACCGCCCCCGCCAGCCGCTCCACCGGCCGGGTGAGCCACCACGACACGCCCAGCACGATGAAGATCCCGAGCAGCACGCCGGTCCCCGCGACGGCCACGCGCCCGCGCAGTTCGGCGTACACCGGCGCCATCACCGCTTGCTCGTCGATGATCGCTCCATACGACCACCCCGCGTGCGGAATCGGCGCGTAGGCGATCAGCAGCGGCGTGCCGTCCTTGCCCGCGATGTGCTCGGTTCCGCTGGCGCCGGCGATCATCCGTCGCCCCAGTTCGCCGATGTCCGGACGCGGCTGGGGGCCCGCCGCGACGTCGAAGATCGTGCGGTTCATGATCATCTCCGGCTCGGGCCAGGAGATGAAGGTCCCGCGCCGGCTGAGGATCGCCACCGCCGTGTCCGCCTCGACGGCCGGTCGCAGCCGGCTCTGGAGCGAATCGAGGCGCACGTCCACCGTGACCACCCCGCGGAACGCCCCGTTCACGAAGAACGGCACGGAGTACGTGCACATGACGACGTTGCCCGCGCCCTTGTCGAAATACGGCTCGGTCCAAACAGGCTTGTGCGTCTCGCGCGGCGTGGTGAACCACTCCCATCGCCCGCTGGAGTAGTCGTACGCCTCCGCCGCCAGGTCGATCGTCCGGATCGGCGTCGAGGAATCGGTCGCCTCCGGTCCGCGGAAGGCGTACGGCGCGTGGATCCACGGCCACCCGGGGCGCGACCCCGGTTCGAACGCGATGCACGACCCGTACACCAGTTCGTGCTGCGAGACGTTGAGCGTCACCAGCCGGTACAGTTCCGCCTCGCTCGCGTCCGGCCTCGCTTCGAGCACGCCGGCGCACGTCTTGGCGATCTGCGCCAGCATCTGCAGGTCCCCCTCGAACCTCGCGGCGCGGAACTGCGCCTCCTGCGCCAGGCGCTCGGTCATCTGGCGCACCGCCTGATCGCGCAACTTCGGGAAACTGATCCACAGTGACGCCCCCCACAGCAGGATCAGGGGGAGCACGACCGCGGCGAAGAGCTTCACGCGGATGGACACGGACGACGAACTCCGCTTGGCGGCCGGGGCGCGGCGGCTACCGGGACGGTGCCGGCGCGACAGGGTGGGGGGCATGCTACCCCGACGGCCCGCGCCGGTACACTTGGTGGTCCGGTCGGCGTTCGTGCCGACCGCCCCGGGAGCACGTTGATGCTGCGTCGAAGCGCTTCGCCCTGTTTCGCCCCCGTTTGGCTCGCCGCCACCGTGGCTTTGGCCTCGCCGGCCCTGGCCGCCTCGCCCGCCCAGCCTCCGGCCGCGTCCGACGAGCACGGCGGCGCGGCGATCAAGTACCCGCCCGCTCCGCGCGGAGACGTCGTCGATGAGTACCACGGCGTCAAGGTCCCCGACCCCTACCGCTGGCTCGAGGACCCCGACTCCCCCGAGACCCGCGCCTGGATCGAGGCCCAGAACGAGATCACCTTCGGCTACCTCGCCGCTGTCCCGCAGCGTGAGGCGATCCGGCAGCGCCTGACGGAACTCTGGAACTACGAGCGCTGGGGCATCCCCTTCAAGGAAGGCGGCCGGTACTTCATCTCTCGCAATGACGGCCTCCAGAACCAGTCGCCGTGGTACGTGCTCGAGACTCTCCAGTCCGAGCCGCGGCTGCTGCTGGACCCCAACACGCTGTCGGAGGACGGGACGGTCGCGCTCTCCGGCATGGCCGTCTCCGATGACGGCAAGTACCTGGCCTACGGCATCGCGGAGGCCGGCTCAGACTGGAACACCTGGCGCGTCCGCAACGTGGACACCGGCGAGGACCTCCCCGACGTCATCCGCTGGGTGAAGTTCTCCGGCGCCTCGTGGGCCAAGGACGGTTCCGGCTTCTTCTACTCGCGCTACGACGAGCCCAAGGAGGGCGAGGCCCTCACCGGCCAGAACTACTACCAGAAACTCTACTTCCACAAACTCGGCACGGACCAGAAGGAGGACGTGCTCGTCTACGAGCGCCAGGACCAGAAGGAGTGGGGCTTCGGCGGCTACGTGACCGAGGACGGCAAGTACCTCATCATCCACGTCAGCCAGGGCACCGACCCGAGGAACCGGCTCTTCTACATCCCGCTGGGCGACCCGGAATACGCGATCGGGAAGAAGAAGGTCGTCGAACTCCTCAGCGACTTCGACGCGTCGTACGACTTCATCGGGAACATCGGCACGGTCTTCTACTTCCACACCGACAACGGCGCCCCGCGCGGCCGCGTCATCGCGATCGACACCCTCAAGCCCGATCGCGGCAACTGGAAGGAGATCGTCCCACAGGCCGAGGAGACGCTCCGCGGCACCTCGCTCGTCGGCGGCAAACTGATCGCCTCGTACCTCAAGGACGCCCGGACCCAGGTGAAGATCTACGAGCCCGACGGCACGTTCGTCCGTACCGTTGACTTCCCCGGTATCGGCACCGCGGGCGGCTTCCGCGGCAAGCAGGACGACCCGGAGACGTTCTACTCCTTCACCGGCTACACCACCCCCGGCTCGATCTACCGCTACGACGCCGCGACCGGCCGCAGCGAACTGTTCAAGCAGCCCAGGGTCGCCTTTAACCCCGACGACTACGTCACCAAGCAGGTCTTCTACACCTCCAAGGACGGCACCCGCGTCCCGATGTTCATCGTCCACAAGAAGGGGATCAAACTCGACGGCTCGAACCCGACGCTCCTGTACGGCTACGGCGGGTTCAACATCGCGCTGACCCCCGGCTTCAGCGTCGGCAACCTCGTCTGGCTTGAGATGGGCGGCGTCTACGCCGTCGCCAACCTCCGCGGCGGCGGCGAGTACGGCCAGGCGTGGCACGACGCCGGCCGCAAACTCAACAAGCAGAACGTCTTCGACGACTTCATCGCCGCGGCCGAGTACCTCATCCGCGAGAAGTACACCTCCACGCCCAAACTCGCCATCCACGGCGGGTCCAACGGCGGCCTGCTCGTCGGCGCCTGCATCACGCAGCGCCCCGAACTCTTCGGCGCCGCCATCCCCGCCGTCGGCGTCCTCGACATGCTCCGCTTCAACAAGTTCACCATCGGTTGGGCGTGGGAGAGCGACTACGGCAACCCGGACAAGAACGAGGACGAGTTCCGCGCCCTGCTGGCCTACTCGCCGTACCACAACCTCCGCGAGGGCACCTGCTACCCGGCGACGCTGATCACCACCGCCGACCACGACGACCGCGTCGTCCCGGCGCACTCCTTCAAGTTCGCCGCCGCGATCCAGGCGGCCCAGGGGTGCTCCAACCCGGTGCTGATCCGCATCGAGACCCGCGCGGGCCACGGCGCCGGCAAGCCCATCTCCAAGATCATCGAGACCATCGCGGACCAGTGGGCCTTCCTGATCCGCGCCCTGCACATGGACCCCGCGGTCCCGTCCTCGTCCCCGGGCTCAACGCCCGTCAGCAACTGACGGCCTGATAGTCTGAGAAGTCGTTCACGCCCGCTCCGAGCGGGCGGCCTACAGCCGAGCGTCCGAGCCCACCAGGCGCGGACGCTCGGCTGTTCTTTTGGAGTACGGGTTTCCAGGGGCAGCCGTTGGGCATGCGTTGGAAGCGGATCGCGCAGCCCTGAGGGATCCCCCAGCCGCGCAGCCTGCACCACCGTCCCCACCGTGCGCATCGTGCGGGCCGCGGGCTTTGGGCAGAGCGGGCCGGTTGGGGGGGCGTCACCGGGCGTCGATACACGCCGCCAGACGCTACGCCCGGAGGCCCCGATGCGTTATCGCTCCAAGAACACCGCCCAGACCGCGGATCAGCAGCGACTGCTCGAGCACCTCGAACCCCGTCTCCTGCTGACGACGGGAATCCTCAACGATCCGATCACGCCCGACCACCCGCTGTGGGCGATCCCCCGCGGCGAGGTTATCGTCGACGGCGTGCTCGACGACGCGGCCTGGTCCAACGCCCTGGAGATCTTCCGCACGCAGGCCACACGGCATGACCGCGCCGTCACCGTGCGCATGCTCTACAACGACGCCGGCATGTTCCTGTCGGTGGACGTCGAGGATCACAACATCTGGGCCGACGGCGGCGGGGCCGGCTCGCCCTGGAACAACCGCTGGGACGTCGAGCAGGACGACTCCGTCACGTTCTACTTCGATCCCGACGGCTCACGCGACCAGTGGTTCCAGAGCGACGACCGGGCCTTCGGCGTCAACCTCGGCTCGATGTTCGACCCTCTCGAGGGCCCCGGGGTCGTGCGCCGCTGGAAGTACATCCGCGGCGACGGTCTTGGCAACTCCTTCGACGCCTACACCAATGGCGACCCGTTCCCCGGCACGCTCTACGCCTCGAGCATCCGCGGCACGGTCAATACGCCCGGCGACATCGACGAGGGGTGGTCCATCGAGATCTTCCTGCCGTGGGCGGCGCTCAACATGCTCCCGCCCACCCACGGCACGACGATCGGGATGAACTTCGACATCATCATGGACAACGACGGCGGGGAGCGCAACCTCATCGACAACCGCGGCAATCCCGACGCGGACGTGCGTTACCTCCAGCCCTACTTCGTGGACGATCACGTGCTCGGGGCCCACAGTTCCTACACCGCCGTCAACGCCGGGATCCACGGGCCGATCAACTACGCCGAGGTCATGTTCATCGACCCCGCCGCGGGCCAGCGGCCGCAGGCCATCACGAACATCTCGGTCACCAACATCGGGGCCATGGGGGCGACGCTCAACTTCACCGCCCCCGCCGGCACGCTCAACGGTCTCGGCCACGTCTCGTCGTACGAGATCCGCGTCAGTGAGTCGCCGATCACCAACGACGCCGAGTGGGAGGCCGCCCAGCGCTTCCGCCAGGCGTACACGCCGCGTCTGGCCGGCCTGGCCGAGTCGCTGCGCATCGCCGAACTGCTCCCCGGCCGCACGTACTACGTCGCGATCCGCGCGATCGACGCCGCCGGCAACTCCAGCGCCATCTCCCAGGCGCCGGCCTTCACCACGCTCACCTCACCCGGTCCCGGCTACAAGGGCCGCGTGATCCCGTCCCCCATGGGCGGCACGCTCATGTTCGAGAACGGCGAGCCCTTCGTCGTCGTGGGCGACCACATGGGCCTCTCATGGGCCTACACCCGCCAACTCTTCCCCGGTGAGGTCTGGGACAACGCCAACGGCGTCTACCAGAACTTCTCCACGCATATCCCCGTCGAGGGCTCGTACGAGGACTACTTCGACTACCTGCGCGACAGCGGCGTGACCACGATGCGCGTCTACCTCGAACTCCAGAACGTCTACTACCAGGGCAACCCCGACCCGCCCCGCGGCCTCTACTGGATCGAGCACAACGCCGGCCAGTTCAATCCCGACATGCGCCAGTTCATGCACAACGTGCTGCGCGAGGCCGGTGAGCGCGGCATCCGGATCATCTTCAGCCCCTTCGACAGTTTCTCCTACGACGAGGCCTTCGGTCTCGAGGGCCCCTGGGCCTCCAACTTCGGCGGTCCCCTGACCGACATCAACGACTTCTTCCAGACCCCGGGCACGCTCGAACTCGCCAAGGCCCGCATGGCCAAGGTCATTCAGTGGGCCAACGAGAGCCCCTACGCCGAGTACGTCCTCGGCTGGGAGCCCCTGAGCGAGTGGGACAGTTGGGAGTGGACGCTCAACGCCGAGGGCGACGCAGAGCCCGGCCGCGAGACCGAGTTCCGCACCCGCGCCCGCTGGATCAACGAACTGGGCGAGTACATCAAGTCCATCGACCCCGGCCGCATCGTCTTCAACTCCACGATCACCCCCGACCCTCGCGGTCCGATGGCCCGCCAGGTCTTCCTCTCCCGCTCCTTCGACGCCCTCTCACCCCACCTCTACACCGTCTCCAACGCCGGCCCGCTGCTCAACCCGCAGGCCGACAAGTCGGTGCTCCCCGCCGTCCAGAACGGCTACTTCACCAGTTACTGGGTCACGCACCGCAACGACGGCCGCCCGATCCTCAACGGCGAATGGGGCATGTCGCGCGATGCCTGGCCGAACAACCGCCCCGAGTACTCCGCCAACTTCACCCAGCAGCAGGACGAGGCGAACTTCCGCGTCATGATCTGGACCGGCCTGGCCAGCGGCCAACTCGGCATGGGCCTGCGCATCAACACCGAGGAACTCGCCTGGAACGGCTACACGATCACGCCGACCATGCGGGCCCTCCAGCGCACGTTCTTCGAGTTCACCCACAGCGACACCCTCGCCGTGGACTTTGCCCACTTCAGCGCCCGCAACCTCGCCGGTCGCATCTCCGCCGCGGCCAGCGGCCACTCGCTCCTCGCGTGGGGCGTCTCCGACGGCGACCAGGGCGTCGCTTATGTTCTCCGTGACGGCAACCTCTCCAGCGGCACGATCTCCGGCGGGCGTCTGGTCATCGGCGGCCTCTCCCGCAACCGCATCTTCGACATCGAGATCTGGTCCACCGATCCCGGCGTCACGAGTGCCCTCACCACCGTCAGCGGCGTCTGGGCGCCCACGGGTGAGGTGGTCATCGACCTCCCGAACTTCCAGACCGACCTGGCGATCAAGTTCCTCGCCCGCCCCGTCGCCCCGCAGACCCAAACCCTCGTCAGCCTCGAGGTGGACCAGTACCTCGTCGTCTTCGCGCTCGACGTGGACCGCCACCCCTACGCCACCGTCTTCGACGAGGCCATCGGCCAGTTCTGGTACGTGGACATCGCCGCGGCGGCCAACTTCCGCGGCCGCGTCGTGGACATGACCCCCTTCCTCACGCCCGACGGCCTGATCAACCTCGCCATGACCGACGAGCGCAGCCACGTCTGGCACCTCGTCGGCGACCTTGCCAGCGGCGTGTGGATCGGCGTGGACCACACCGCCGCGATCGACGGCCCCGGCCTCTCCGGCGACCTCACGACCTACCAGCCCAGTTGGGGCTCGATCCACATCGCCGGCCTCGACGCCCGCGGCCACGCAATCAACTACTGGTGGGCCCCCGGTCTCACCTCGTGGCAGTACGCCGACCTCACGGTGATCGCCGACGGCCCGGTCATGGCCGGCGGCCTCACCGGCTACGTCTCCGGCTGGGACGGCCTCAACCTCGCCGGCCTCGACAGCAGCGGCAACGTCGTCATCTACTGGTGGGCCCCGGGCATGGAGTTCATCTTCGGGCGCGACACCTGGGTCGCCATCAACATGACCGAGGCTCTCAACGGGCCTCGTTTCGTCGGCCAACTCGACGCCTACGTCACGCCCTGGGGCGGCCTCAACGTCGCCGGCCGCACCGCGGACGGCCAGGTCTACACCTACTGGTGGTCTCCTCAACTCCAGGCCGAGAACCTCGCCGCCGGCCGCCCGGACATGTGGGAAATCGCCAACATCACCGCTGCCGCCGAGGGCCCGAACGTCGCCGACGGCGTCGAGGTCGCAGTGTCCACCGATGGCGGGATCAACATCTTCGCGATCGACGAGTTCGACGAGGTCGTGCTGTTCCGTTGGGTCCCGGGCGGGCTTTGGAAGAGCATCGAGGTCACTTTCCGCGCGGATGGCCCGCGGATGAGCCTGCCGCTGGCCGCGGCCTCCGTCGGCCGCACGCTGCTGCTGGCCGGTCGCAGCATCGAGGACGACGGCCTGCTGACGCTGCTGCCGTTCCGACTCGATCTCGACGAGTGGTCCGTGGAGTTCACGCCCGACTTCGTCGCGGCCTGAGCCGATCCCGCACGCAGGATGTAACGAACGCCCCGGTTCCTTCGCAAAGGACCCGGGGCGTTCGACGTTTCTGGCTGCGGTGGGGAGTGGGGGAGGGGGTCAGATGGGGAGCGTGTCCGACTCCAGCACCAACTTCGCGATCTCGATCAGCGGCCGCCGACGGTCGCGCGCCATGCGCTGGAGTTTCTCGTGCGCCTGCGGCTCGGTGAGCCCGAGTTTCTCGACCATCTTCCACTTGGCCTGCTCGACCGTGCGCCGGTTCAGAAGGTTGGTCTCCAACTGCGACACCCGGGTGCGCCGGTAGTCGTCGATCGCGGCGCGGTGGCGGATCGTCCCGATCATCACGCCGAGTTCCGCGGCGGAGACCGGCTTGAGCGCGTACCCGAAGATCCCCGACGAGAGCCCGTTGCGCTGGATCTGGGCCACGTGCTCGGCGTCGGAGTACGCCGAGATGATGATGGTCGGGATCCCCAGTTCGTCGTAGATCGCCCGGGCCGCGTCGATCCCCGTCATGCGGGGCATGCGGATGTCCAGCAGCGCCAGGTCGGGCTTGTGGCGCCTGGCCGCCTCGAGGGCGGCCTCGCCGTCGCCGACCACGGCCACGACCTCGTGGCCGAGTTCCCGCACCGCCGCGGCAAGGCCCGTGGCGACCAGGTGCTCGTCGTCCGCGATCAGCACCCGGCTGCGCCCGAACGACGTTGGAACGGCCTCGCCGGGATTGGTTTTGCTGCGCGGCCTGCCGCCGTTGACGGCCTTGTCCGTGTCCACGCTGCACTCCTTCGCGAGTCGAGAGGCGGAAAGCGGGGGAAATGCCAGTTTGCCCATTGTACCTGTCCGTCCTGCCGCGGCGGCCCGTACCGGCTTGATCCGCGCGACCAAGCCCGGATCGACGGTTGGATACGCACGCGCACGTACGAATATTGTCCGTACCGGACAAGGCCGCCTTGGCGCGTCAGAAAGTGTAGAACCACACGGCACAAGAATCCCACGGGTTCCCCAAAGCTGAGGATTCCCATGGCTCCCGGCTGCGGGGCGGAGGACCGGGTGGGCTCTGTGCAACCAGGCCGGGCCGAGCCGGTACCACACCCGACTGCAGGTGGTGCGTGCGCCCCGTCCGGCTTGGGCGGAAGTGCTGTCGGTGTGCCCCGCATCGGCCGCGCGGCGATCCCAACTCGCGGCCTGCCCGCGTAGGCCGCCATCAGTCGAGAAACCTCGCTCTCAACTCCGGCGTCGGGACCATGCACTGGTCGCTCCTGCCGAACCACCGGTACCGGTTCCGGGCGATCCACCCGTAGACCGCATCACGGAGTGGCCGCGGGACCACGATCAGGGCGTACAGCAGCGGCCACGGGAACCGCAGCCGGCGGGCGATCCGCAGCGCCGCGGCCGATCGGGTGAAGACCCGCCCGCCCTCGACGAGCACGATGCTGTCCGGCAGCGGCTCCGCCTGGGCCGCGAGCAGGACCGCGGCTGCCTCGGACTGCAGCGCCGCGAACCGCAGCCGCCCTCCCGGGTCCTGCCTGATGATGAACCGAACGGCGGCGTTGCAGAGGTTGCACACCCCGTCAAAGAGGACGACCGACCCGGCATCCGCCCCCGTGGGGGGCGAGCCGGCGCCGTGACCTGGGTTCGCCCCCGTCATCGTTGACGGCCTCCAGCCGCCACGCGGCTCTCAGTCCAGCCAGTCCTTCCGCTTGAGCTTATCCGGCACGTACGTCTCGGTGACGTACGAGATGTCCTTGGTGATCAGCGACTCGACCTCCATCTTGAAGCCGTTGGAGAGCAGCCCGGCGATCTCCTTCTGCCACCCCTTGTGGTCGCGGAACCACGGGTACGCCGCGATCTCCTTGGCCCGCTTGATGTCCGTGTCGGTCAGCGCGATCTGGACGTCGTCGCTGAGTTGGTGCGTCTTGTAGTCCGAGGACCGCACGCCGATGAACTTCGCGTCCGGGATCGCGAGCCGCTCGGACTCGAACGCCAGGCTGATCGACCCCTGCTTGATGACGCTGAAGATGTAATGCCCCCACGGGTCGCAGTCGAGCAGGCAGTAGATCGGCAGTCCCAGTTCCTTGTTGAGCCGCTGAAGCAGCCGGCGCACGCCGCGCGACGGCTGCCCGCCCCCCTCGGTCAGGATGCAGTTGTGCTTCTGCCAGAACTTGTCTTCGTTGAAGCGGCCCCAGACCGTGTCCTTCTCGACGTGCAGGACGAACTTCGCCTCGCACTTCTTGAACTGGATCACGTCCGGCTCGACGATGCTCGGGATCGCGTACCCGCCGCTGCCCATCTTCCGGCAGTCGATCTCGTCCCCGCTGTCCACGATCGTGATGTTCCCGATCATGGTCCCCTTCTTCTTCGCGAAGATGTGCAGTTCCTCGCGCAGCGCCCCCAGCGACACCTCGAGGTCCTCGAGGATCGCGTCCGATTCGCTCTGGTCGGCGAAGGTCTTCTCCTTCGTCCCGGCGACGGTGTGCAGCCCCTTGTAGAACATACCACGAAGGCTGAGCGTCTTCTCCGCCTCAATCAGCGACCGGATCGAGTTGGCATGCAGCATCGACTGCATGAAGAGTTTGGCCTGGTTCAGGTTGAACAGTTGCCGGTCCTGCGTGGCGCTGCCCATCTGCAGGATGCCCCGCTTCCTGTTCCAGATCGTGTTCGACTTCGTGCGAGTCGGGATCGCGATTGTCGGCTCTTTGCCGGCGAAGGTCTGCTTCACGAGGTTGTCCGCGAGCGACACGATCTTGGCGTGCGTGATGGCGTCACGCTCCTTAATCCGGGCGGTCGGGCCGCCGCTGGCGGGCTTGCTCTGCTTCTTGGCCATGTTCAGTCCGTGTCCTTGGAACTTCTTGTGTTGGCGTCCCGGCGCTGCCGCGGTTCGCCTCGACGGTCACGCCGCGGCGCCCGCGGCCGGCACGCGGCTCAGCCCCCGAACAGCGACGGGTCATCAACCCGCACGAGTTCGCCGTTGATCAGCCGCATCCTCAGTTTGCCCGGCTTGGCGGCGGGTTTGGACGCCGGCGGTGGGGGGGCTGCCTTGGGCGTTTTGGCTTCCTTCGCAGCCCGTCTCGGCTTGCTCTTCGGTTCGGCGCTCGCCTTCTTCGCGACACGCTTAGGAGGCGGCGCCGCCTTGCCCCGCCGCTTCCGCGGCTCACCGTCCAGCAGCGGCAACTGGTCGTCGCCGAACGTTCCGGCGGCCAGTTGCGCCGCCACCTTCGCCGCGCGGTCGTTGAGATGCTCCCGCGGCGTGTGGTCCTCGATCGGCCGCGCGGTCTCGAGGATGATCACACCCTCGTCGTCGCCCGGCTCCTCCTCCTTCTTGGTCTTCACGACCCGGCCCTCGTCGTCGAGGATCTGGTCGGCGGCCGCCGTACGCTTGCGGGCCTGCTCCAGGAGTTTGTCGTAGAGTTTCTTCGGGTCGGTGCCGTTGATCTCGCTGACGGCCTTGACGATCTCGCCGATGTACCGCTCGAAGACGTCGCGGCGCTCGCTCTCCCGCTTCATCCGCTGGCGCTTGCGGACGTACGCCGCGAGTTTCCGCCCGCACTCCATCAGCGCCAGTTTCATCTCCTTGCGGATCTCGTCGTAGTCGGCGATCGCCTCCTTCGACTCGCTGGTGAACGGCACCCACACGCTCGCCATGTGGATCATGATCACCAGCGGCCCGACCGGCGCCGAGTTCTTCGGCTGGTTCAGGTCGTAGTTCCGCCAGTTCGTGTCCACCACCGCCTTGAAACTCGAGCACGCCGACTGCTGGTACAGCAGCGGCACGCGGTTGGCGAAGCGGATGACGCGTGCCGGCTCGTCCGCCGGCAGGTCGCCGCCATAGGCGATCGCGGCCTCGATCTGGAACGGACGCCCGCGGTACACCGCCGCGTCGCGGCTGCTGGCCGCGTAGAACTCCGCCCGCACCCCCTTGAGCATGCCCGCCAGCAGTTGCTTCACGCCGATCGGCGCCAGGCAGTCCGTCGGCGGCGGCGGGAACTTCGCCTCCTGGAACTCACGGAACAGCGCCTCCGCCTTCGCGTGGTTGATGTCCGTCACCTTCGTGCGGCTGCCGACCCCGATCTTCTCGCACAAAGCGCTCGCCGTCGCGGCGGAGATGCGGCTGAACTTCTCCTGGAGGAAGTTGTACAGCGTGTACCCCGGCCGCTCGAGTTCCGCCTCCTTGAGCATCTGCAGCAGGATGCCCAGTTCGATCCCCTTCGGGTGCGGCTGGATCTCCCGCGTCTCCGGCGGCAGTTCCGTCACCGCACGGGGGAAGATCGTGACGCCGTTGGTCTCCGTCGTCTGCACCGGCGCCGCCGGCGCGGCGGGCTCGGCCGGCGCGGCCTCCGCCGCGGGAGCGGGGGCGACGACGTTTCCCTCGTCGTCCGTGACCTGAAAGTCCTTCCCCTTGCTGCCCTTGCCGGGTTTCTTCACCGGCAGCAGTTCATCCTCTTCCTCCGCGCTCTCGCGGGTGGGGGGGATGAAGACGATCCGGGCGTGCGGGTTGGCGATCGCGGTCAGTTCGAGGAACTCATCGACGCTCCCGCGCCCGCGCTGATACCGCCCCTCCAGTTCGATCGTCACGCTCGTCCCGGTGCGGTAACTCTCGGGGTCGAGCAGTTCCCCTTCGGCCGCGAGTTTCCGCGTCCCGGCAGTCAACTGCGTCAGCCGCCGCGGCGGGAAGTCCTGGGTCTCGACGTCGGTCGTGACCTCGGCCCGGTTGGTCTTGGTGTTCATCGCCAGCTCGATGTGGTGAGCCGGCTTGGAGGCGTTCGGCCGCGTGTGGATCACCATCGGCTTGCCCGTGGTGATCAGCCCGTACATCCCCGCCGCCGAGATGCCGATCCCCTGCTGCCCGCGCGACATCTTCAGCCGGTGGAACTTCGAGCCGTACAGCAGTCGCCCGAAGATGTTCTCCACCTGCTTGCGGACGATCCCCGGCCCGTTGTCCACGACCGTCACCCGGTACCGCGAACTTTTGGCCGTCGCGGGCCGATCCGGTTGCAGGTCCTCGATGACCACCGTGATGTCCGGCAGGATCCCCGCTTCCTCGCACGCGTCGAGCGAGTTGTCCACCGCCTCCTTGACGGTGGTCAGCAGCGCCTTGCGCGGGTTGTCGAACCCCAGCAGGTGGCGGTTCTTGGCGAAGAACTCGGAGACGGAGATGTCCCGCTGCCGCGCGGCCATCGACTCGGCGGTGGCCCGCTGGCTCGGCTTGGGGGACCGGGTGGTCTTCTTGGACTTCCTCGTCTCCTCCATAACCCCCGATGGTGGCGTCATGCGCCCTCCGTGGCGTGAACTGGCGTCTGGTGCGAAAAGAGTACCAACTATATCCCTACCGCCGCCCGGTGTCACCCCCGGCTCGGCCCCGGCAGGGCCGGAGAGGGTACCAAGCGGCATCGCGCTGTCCATGCGGCCACCATCGGCCGAGAGGCCCGCTCCGCCTTGAAGACGAGCAGTACGAGCCGCGAACGCAGTGAGCGGTCTCCCTCTCTCCCTCTTCTCCCCGCCTCGTCCTCTCGCGCGCCGCCGCCCCTACGGAACCAACCCCGCCGGCACCCCCTCCGGAAACTCCTCCTCGATCGCCTCCCTGATCCGCTGGATCCGATTCTCCGGGCTCGGGTGCGTGCTCGCGAACTCCGGCTGGCCCGACCCGCCCGACGCCTCCGCGAGAATCTCCATCACGCGGATCATCGCCCGCGGGTCGTACCCCGCCCTGGCCATGTACCGCACCGCGAGCCGGTCGCTCTCCAGTTCATGCTCGCGCCCGTAGCGCATGGTGATGAACTGCCCGACTACCTGCGCCATCTGCGCGCTGGTCAGGTCTCCCGCCGCGACCCCCGCCGCCCCCGCCAGCCCCTGCGTCAACTGCGCCTTGGCCATCTGCTCGGCGCTGTGCCGCGCCACCACATGCCCGATTTCGTGCCCGATCACCCCCGCAAGTTGCCCCTCGGTCTCCAGCCGCTTCAGCAGCCCCGCCGTGATGAATACCTGCCCGCCCGGCAGCGCGAACGCGTTGACCGTCTGCTCATCCGCCAGCACGTAGAAGTAGAACGGGTACGTTGCGCTGGCCGTCGGGATCACCCCCGAGAGTTTCGCTCCGACCCGGTCCACAAGGTTCTGCGCCTCCTGGTCCGGGTGCTCCCCGCCGAACTGCCGCGCCATCTCCGGCGCCGCCCGCAGCCCGAGCGCGATCTCGTCCTGCACGGTCATCGAGATGTGCTGCTTCCGCCCCGTCACCGGGTTGACCGACGAACTGCGGTAATACGTGAACAGGGCGATCCCGGCGAGGATCGCCGCGATCACGAGGCGGCCGCCCCAGCCGCCCAACCTGCCGCGGCGGCCTCCGCGGCGTCCGAAGAGTGGGGACATCGGTGTTCCTCCCGGTGGCTGCGGCAATTCGAGAAGCCCGGCATGAGCGCCGGGTGAGGGGGCGGTTGGGCGGCCGGTAGGATGTGCCCGCCATGGGCCGCACTCGGGTGAGCGCGGCGACATCCGGTAGCATGTCCGCGTGAGCAATCCCTTCCTGCGACCGGCGCTCACGGCCTGCCCGGCTTGCGACTACGACCTGACCGGCGCAACCGGGCGTGCGTGCCCCGAATGCGGCTACATCGTCAGCGACGACGACATCGCCTCCGACACCCGGCGCCGGCTCTTCCTCGAGATGACCCGCGTGAGCGTCTGGGTGCGGCTGGCCGTCGTCGGCCTCGTCGCCCTGGGCGGCTACGGCTTGCCGCTCATCCTCATGGCGCTCGGGGTCGGCGCCGGCCTGTACCTGACCGCGCTCATGCCGCGACTGATCGCCCGTTCGCTGCTGAGGGCCTGGCTGCTGTCGCTGATCTGGCTGCAACTGGTGTGGCTGGTGCCGATTGCCGGAACGTACCTGTGGGAGAGGTTGTATTGGGGCCTTGCGCTCTACAACCTCGTCGGCGATCAACCCCGCTGGTTGCTCAACGGTTCGATCGCCGTCTCCGCCATCCTCGGGCCGGGCCTGTGGTGGTGGTCGTGGCGCCGCACCTGCCGGATGCTCATGATCCCGAGGGATCAATGGACCGGCCCGCGCGTGCGCAGGGCCCTTGCCATCGCGTACGGGCTTCAGGCCATTGCTGTGGGGAGTACCGGCCTGATCGCCGGGCTGTTGTGGCTGCTCGACGAACTCCGGCCCGGCTGGTACCTGTCCTGAGGCTCAGCGCCGCCGCCGCAAGGCCAGCACGCCCGCGCCCACCAGCAGCGCCGCCGCGCCCGGCGCCGGCACGATCGTGAGTTCAAACCGCGTGTCGGCGCTGAACCACCCCGCGTACGCAGGCGGGTCGTTCACGCTCCCCAGTTCGAACCCCCACAGCCCCGGGTTGAGCGTCCCATTGATGGCCCCGGTGCTGATGTCGGCCGTGAACGTCCCCTCGCCCGACCACCCGAGGTCCTCGCCGGTAACAAACCAGAACCCCCCGCCCGGCTCATCCGGCGTCACGGGGACGACCAGCCCGATGAGCAGGTCCTCCGCCCTGAATCCGTTCTGCGTCGTGAACGTGATCACCAGACGCGTATCAACGACGGTCCCCTCCGTCGGCCCGAGGAACCGCAACTGAAGCGTGTTCCCGTTGGTCGGGTCTTCGGGGAAGAAATCCACGATGTGGACCTCCGCCTCGGCGGCGGCAGGCACAACCAGCAGGCCGCCGGCAACGGCGGCCACGACGGCCGAACGTACGGTTTTCACAGGGGGCACTCCACGCCGGCGGGCTCGGCATTGGGCGTAGTGGCGATGGCTCTTCGCACGCTCCGCCTCCTTGGATCCAAGCGACAAATGCGGCCTCCGCGGGTCACGCTCGGCCTATGCTTGGGCCACTTTTTGCCCGCCGCGGCGACTGGCCGCCGGTCGGGGCCAGGAGTCCGCACGATGGAAACCACGCTGATCATCCTCAAGCCCGACGCCGTGCAGCGCGGGCTCATGGGCCGCATCATCGCCCGTTTCGAGGACAAGGGCCTCCAGATCGTCGGCTGCAAACTCATGCAGATCTCGCAGGACCTTGCCGCCAAGCACTACGAGGCCCACCAGTCCAAGCCCTTCTACCCCGGCCTCGTCCGCTTCATGACTTCCAGCCCCGTCCTGGTCCTCGCCGTCCGCGGCCTGGGCGCCATCGGCATCTGCCGCAAGATGATGGGCGCCACCTTCGGCTCCAAGGCCGAGCCCGGCACGATCCGCGGCGACTTCGGCGTCAGCAACTCCTTCAACCTCATCCACGGCAGCGACAGCCCCGAGGCCGCGGAGCGCGAACTCAAACTCTTCTTCGCCCGCGGCGAGGTCCTCGACTACCCGCGTGCCACCGACGCGTGGATCTACGACTCCAGCGGCGGCAAGCCCGAGTAATCGTCCACGCCACAACCCGCAAAACGCGACGAGCCCGCGTCAACGGACGCGGGCTCGTTCGCACCTCCTCATCGTCGCTTCGCAACCGCGCTACTGCGCGGCGACATTCGGCTTGATCGCGCCGATGACCTGCGGCCGATCCTCGGCGATCTGGTCCGCGATCTCGCGCCGGTGCACGTCGATGTGCCGCGGGAAGTCGAACGCGATGCGCACGCGATCACCCTTGATCGACGCGATACGCACCACGCCGATCGGGTTCCGCGGATCCCCGATCACCACCTCTTCCCCCTCGCGGCGCGTGATGACAAGCATGCCATGCCTCCCGGTGCCACCCACCGAACGCCCCACCTGAACCGAGCGTCGGACACGCCCAATATACCACGCTCGGCTTCCGGGGGAAGTCCCGGATCGCTGGGAAATGGTCGCCAACCAAGATAGGGGGGAACCCGGGCCCGTCTCCGGGAGTTACCGGGCGTTCAGTCCACCGCCTCGACGCGCTGGATCTCCGGCACGTGGTCGCGCAGATTTCGCTCGATCCCCATTTGCAGCGTGATGCTGCTGCTCGGACACCCCACGCACGCCCCGTGCAGCCGGATCCGGGCCACGCCGTCCGGCGTCACCTCCACCAGTTCCACATCACCCCCGTCCGACTGCACCGCCGGCCGGATGAGATTGAGGATCCGCTGCACACGCTCCGAAACGCTCGGTGCTGCCGCCGAACCGGGGTTCGCGGCGGCCGAGGCGGACTGGGATGCGGCACGGGAGGGCACGGGGCTGGTTCTCCACGGATTCTCCAGAGTATAGGTGCCGACGGCGACCACCGGGCACCGCCGCCTTGCCGCACCTCGGCCGGGGGGCAGGGGTACACTCCGGCCACATGGCGACCCCCGGCGCTCACCATCGCCCCATCTTCCGTGCGGCTCTCGTCGGCTTGTCAGTCTGGGCAATCTCGGCGCCGGCATGGGGCCCCGCCGGGTGTGCATCAACTGAGGGAAGACTGGGGACAAGCGTTTCGGACGACCCGCTCGTCGTCGCGCGCGACCGCGAGGCCAGCATCCAGCAACGCCTCAAGGCCATCGACCAGGCCTGGGCCGATGTCCAGGCCGGTCGCGCCGACCGCGCCGCCACGCGCGAGTCGCTCAAGTCCATCATCTGGACCCACCAGCCCACGCCGGTGCGTCTCCGCGTTCTGGATGTCTACCTCTCCGACACCACCGAGGAGGGCATCGCCGACACGCGGAACCTCTTCCGCCTCCGCCTGCCCACCGAGTCCGACTGGAAAGTCATCGAAGCGATCGGCGCCGCCGCCGCCGCTCGCGGCTGGACGGAGATCACACCCGCGCTGGTCCGCAGTTACGCCCGCCCCGTCCCGCAGCCCGCTGACCCCGATCGCCCCGAGCGCCGCGCCCTCGAAGCCCTCCACCCCGGCGTGAGCGTCGAGGAGACCGTCTTCCGCGTCTTCGTGGAGGCCTCCGCCGCCTCCGACGAGGCCTCCGCCAAGGTCCGGCGCGACGCGTGGGAACTCCTCGCCCGCCTCGACGCCGACGGCTCTCGCCGCCGCGACCTCCTCGCCGCAGCGTCCGAAGAGTTCCATGCCGACGACGCCCTCCAGGCCCTCCGCGCCGCCGCGACGGACCTGCGCTGCATCCCCGTCACCGGCTCCGAGTTCGAGTGGCTCCTGCAACTCCGCGAACAGACCGCCTGGTGGGCCGAGACCTCCGCCGCGGTGCGCACGCTCAGCGACGAGCAGGTCCGCGGCCTCTGTCTGCGCCACCTCGAGCCGATCCGCTGGGCCGCCGCCGCCCGCCCACAGTGGCTCGCGGCCGATCGCCAAACCCTCCTCGACGAACTCGCATCGCGGCTCAAGGGCCGGCGCCTCCACGAGCGCGACGCCGAGGCCGGCTCCTCGTTCGGCAATCGCCGCGAGCGTCTGCGCGAGAACGCCGACCGTCTCGTCTGGGGCGACGTCCTGACGATCCTCGTCATCGACGAGGCCCTGCACGACCCCCGCGTCATTGCCGCGTTCATGACCCAGGTCGTCGAGGACCGCCGCGACACGAGCACCGAGCACGGCGGCATCCTCGAATGGGCCGCCGCCTCCGGCTTCCGCGCCGTCCACTACCCCCCGCGCGCCACGCAGCGCATCAACGACCGCACCTTCATCGCCTCCGACGACATGTTCCGCGCCTCCGCCCTCGCCCTGGCCCACTACCACTTCCACGTGCAGGATGTCCGCAACGGCGCCTACGCCGGCCCCGGCCCCGGCGATGTGGAATACGCCGACAAGCACAACCGCAACTGCATCGTCATCACCAGCATCGATGAGCGGATCCTCAATGCCGATTACTACCAGCGCGGCGGTGCGGTGATCGACCTGGGCGAACTCGGCCAGTAAACGAGCCGCCGGACGGGGAGCAGTGGGGGGAGAGCGAAGGAGGGAGATCCCGGGAAACCGCGCGGCGGCCCGAACGGCCCCGCGTGCCTGTCGTATGGCAGAAAATGCACCGGCGCCTGGTTTGACGATGGGTGGGGCGGGGGGGTGCGGGGGGGGTGGGGGGCGAAAGGACGCG
>Ga0180217_1000590_pt1 | contig 54132 bp, 47 predicted proteins | sample eDN3rd37CBELigOP_FD_128521 | JGI IMG/M metagenome (GOLD analysis project Ga0180217, IMG submission 128521) | Enriched Organic Plus compost microbial communities from Emeryville, California, USA - eDNA 3rd pass 37_C BE-Lig OP (version 2) (version 2) ...
AAAGTATTGATGGTTTTAGTATTGTTTTACATCGGGAGTCCTACTTTTTCTCTTTTGATAGCTTTAAATTGATGCAATCACTTATTCATCACTCTTCATTAGCAATTGCAAATTCAATTCTCCGCAATCAATTACAGGAAATGGTAGACCATGACCATTTAACAAAATTACATACTCGGAGTTTCCTAGATTCATACATGGAAAGCTCATTAAAAATTGACAAATCCGGTATGTTTTTATTACTTGATATCGATGATTTCAAACTTGTTAATGATACTTATGGCCATCAAGTCGGTGACGAGGTACTTGTTCAAATTGGCAATCAATTAAAGAATATAGTTGGTAGTCGAGGTATTTGCGCAAGGTGGGGTGGAGAAGAATTAGCGGTTTATATACCTAATATTTTAGTAGATGAGGGAGAAAAAATTGCTACTGAAATTGTAGATTCGATCCCAGTGATTACAACTCCAACGGTTACAATTTCTGCGGGGTTAGTTACTTGGGATATGAAACATCGCGCAGAATTTCAATCCATTTTCTTATATGCGGATACTGCACTTTACCATTCAAAATCCTCTGGGAAAAATAAATTTTCGCTATTTAACAAATCAATGCTTTTACAATTATAAAAACTGACTACCATTTATAAGTGAGTAAATGGTAGTCAGTTTATTTATTATAAATATTTTATCAATGTATGAACAAATAATTCTAAACCTTGTTGGTCCTCAGTACTAAATCTTGATTTAATAGGACTATCAATATCTAAAACTCCGATTACTTCATCATCCTTTAACAAGGGGATTACGATCTCGGAGTTAGTGGCTGCATCACATGCAATATGGCCAGGGAATGCATGGACATCTTCTACTAACATTGTAGTACGTTCAGAAACGGCTGTTCCACAAACACCGCGTCCTATAGCTATTCGAACACATGCTGGTAAGCCTTGAAATGGACCTAAAACGAGTTGATCTTCCTTCATTAAATAGAAACCAACCCAATTGATATTGTCTAGAAACTGATTTAACAATGCTGAAGCGTTACTTAAATTAGCGATTCTATCTGTTTCTCCTTCAAGTAAGGCATCTAATTGTCTGGCTAATGTTTCATATTGTTTTATAATTGAACCTTCATAGTTTATTTTCGAAAACATGTTAAACCTCCAATATTCTTAAAGGGTTAGTTGAAGTATTGTCTTATTGTTTCATAATGTTGGTGTAAATCTTTTACACTGTGAGCATCCGAACCAAAAACTAGAGGTAGCGAAATTGAACGAGCATATTCAATCATGTCTAATGGAGGATAAGGTTCCTTACAAAAAGATTTACTTAAACCAGCACTATTTACATCTAATTCATAACCCTTTTCTTTCATTTGTGTTAATACTTCAGTAACTCGATGATTATCATCAATTTCTTCTCCATGGGCAAGCTGGAATTTATGAATCAGTGTAGGATGACCGATTCTTCTAGGTTTATATCGACCTAATTTAGCATCAATTGATTTTAAAACTGTATCATAATACAGGTTGTATAGAGCTTCAATTCCACCTACTTTTTGAGCGATATCTAAATATACCTCACTTGAAAAATCAACACAAGTATATGTATCATTATGTTTTAAAAAATGAACTGATAATATGGCGTCATCAAGTACTGGACCAGCAATATCTAATAATGCTCTTGTTTCAGTTTCGAACCCTTCAATATAGTCAATCTCTAAACCAACTTTAATTGTTATCTGATCTTTATATTTCAGTTTTAGTTGATGGACAGTATCGAGATAAGTAGTTAAATGTTGTGGTAACATGCCGCTATCTTTATCCGGTGTTGGATCAACAAAATTATGAGGCAATGGTGCATGTTCAGTAAATGTAATTTCAGTAAAGTTTTCTTTTATTGCTTTTTCAATGTACTCTTCAAAAGAATCTTTAGTGCCATGTGGGCAAAAAGGTGAATGGATATGACCGTCTTTTTTCATTTAACATAACCTCCCATTTGATTAAATGGTGAGCTCCCCTCATTATTTGGGTGCTTCCATTAAAATTGATATTAAGCTTATCTTAACAATATATGCTAATTTGTTAAACTTAAAGTCTATTATCAGAATTTTGATGGTAATTGTGAATTTACTCTGATAATTCAAAAAGAAATTAGAAATCTATATAATAATGTATAAAATTATTATAATTACTTTAGTAAAAAGCTGTATTTTTTTAAACAAATGAAATAAAACATGGTATATTATAGTTACAAAATAGTTGTAGCAGGTGCAGTGATTTGGGAATAGGGGGCTTATGATGCAGTATATCATCATTGTCGTCATCGTACTATTAGCATTATTTATGGTTGGGCTATTTTTCCGACGTAAACATAATGTTGTTATACAGCGACTTGAAAAAGAAAAAATGCAAATTCAGCATTATCCTATATTTGAGGAGCTAACAAAAGTAAAATCGCTCAGTATGAACGGTCAAACAGAGGAATTGTTTGAGCATTGGCGGAGTATATGGACAGAAGTGATCGATGTCCATGTTATAAAAATTGATTCTATGCTTTTTGATGCAGAAGAATACATTGATCGGTTTAAATTCAAAAAGGCTTCAGATATTGAGCTTGCAATAGAAGAATATATCGCGAAATGTGAAAAAAGTAAAAATCAAATCATTAGCGAATTAGACGAGCTCATTGGAAGTGAAGAAAAAAATCGCATTGAAATTGAACAAATCAAGGAACATTTTCGTTCAGCAAGAAAAACCTTGCTTGCACATCAATATTCTTTCGGTCCGGCTTTGTCTGCATTAGAAAAAAGAGTAGAGCAGTTCATTCCGAAAATTGAAGAATTTGATGCACTGACAGTTGATGGCAATTATTTACAGGCTAGAGAAATAGTTCTCTATTTAAATAATGAGTCACAAATCATTTATAATTTATTATCTGAAGTCCCAACTTTACTTTCAGAGGTTCAAACAAAAATACCTGCAGCTATACATGAGTTGCGAAATGGTCAAAGAGAAATGGAAGAGCAATCTTATTACTTGAATCACTTAGAGTTAAACAAGTACTTAGATGATCTTGAACAAGAGTTAGATACACTGAAATTGAAATTAGCGGATTTAGATGTAGAATCAGTAGCTCCTAGAATTGAAGAAATTAATGATGAAATTGAGAATTATTACGATTTATTAGAAAAAGAAGTAATTGCAAGAAATTTCGTAGATAAGAATTGTGATGATACATTCCAAACGTTAAATGAAGTCGTCAAATCAACAAAAGAAATAAGTAATGAAGCGGTTTATGTTCAAAGTAGTTATCATTTACCAGAAAATGAAGCGGAAATCCCAAGATTAGGACTTAAACAGCTTGATGTTATCCAAAAACGATTTGAATTACTCCTTACACGTGTAAGAGGGGAAAAATCGGCTTATTCTAGTTTGCAAGAGGAATTAGTTGAAATTAGTGAAGAAATTGAACGTATTAAAGATGAACAGGAAATGTTCTCTAATCGTTTGAAAAATTTACGAATTGATGAAAATAAAGCGCGAGCAAAACTGGATGCTTTAAAACGAAGTTTACAGGAAACTGATCGTCAATTAAATAAAGCGAACATCCCAGGAATTCCAGAAGAGATGGATGCTCGTATTGAAGAAGCAGAAGAACAGATATACATTGTTATACAGAGTTTACAAGACATACCGCTTAATATGAAACGAGTACAAACTTACTTAGAAAATGCTGAGAAATGTATACTAGAAGTTAATAAGCATGCTCAGGACATGATTGAAAATGTCATGTTAATTGAAAGAATCATTCAATATGGAAACCGTTATCGTGCGACAAATCCAAAAGTGAATGAGCTTTTACTTGAATCTGAAAGTGCCTTCCATCAATACCGTTACATAAAAGCATTAGAAGATGCAGCCGCTGCAGTAGAACTAGCAGAGCCTGGAGCGATTAAGCGAATCGAAGAACTTGTTCAAGATGAGCTTTTCGAAAAAACACAACAATAGTCGATACTTGACAATAGCGTTATAATAAATAATTGAAGCCACCGCACTTTTGTGTTGGTGGCTTTCTTAACGAATATCGACCAAACATAAAAGAAATCAGATATTTATTTATAAATTTCACAACTTAGAAATGAAGGTAGGATAACAATGATCTATTTAGATAACAGTGCAACAACAAAGCCACATAAAGAGGTTTTAGATACATTTGTACAAGTGAATGAATCTTTCTATGCTAACCCTTCCTCTATCCATCAAGCGGGTGTAGAAGCAAATACTTTATTAGATCGAGCAAGAAGTCAAATCGCAGACATTTTGCATACGGAAGAACAATTTGTTTTATTCACAGCTGGTGGAACTGAATCCAACAACTTTGCAATATTTGGAGTTCCGAAAGCGAATACTCATAAAGGGAAACATATTATTACGACTGAAATTGAGCATGCATCGATTTTAGAAGCTGTTAAGTCTCTAGAGCAGGAAGGATACGAAATTGATTTTCTTAAAGTAGATGAAAATGGTGTCATTTCACTACAAGAACTTCAAGACAAACTCCGCAAAGATACAGTACTTGTAAGCATGATGCATGTAAACAATGAAATGGGTGCTATTCAGCCAATTGAGGAGGCCGCAACAATCATCCATGAAAATAGTCGAGCTACCTTCCATGTAGATGCAGTCCAAAGTTTCGGTAAATTACCGATTGCTTTTAATGAAGACGCGGGTCCAGATATTATTTCGATTTCTGGACATAAAATTCATGCCTTAAAGGGTTCGGGTATTATTGCTTTCCGTAAAAAAATGAACATCATTCCATTACTATTGGGTGGTGGACAAGAAAAAGGGTTACGAAGTGGTACAGTAGCAGTGCCTCAAGCAGTTGCTATTGCGAAAGCTGCACGCCTTGCAACCCAAAATATGGAGCAAAGAAATGCAGAATACCGAAAATGGCATAATGATCTTTTAGAATTTTTAGCAGGATTCGGTGAAAGTATTCATTTACTATCTACCAAAACAGGTGCTCCGCATATCTTGTCCTTTAGTGTCAAGGATTTAAAAGGTGAGGTACTGATTAATGCTCTTCAAAAAAGGGGAATTATTGTATCTACATCAAGTGCTTGTTCATCTAAGCAAAAGAAAACGAGTCATGTAGTTGAAGCATTAGATATACATTCGAATTATAAAAAAGGTGTTATTCGTTTAAGTTTTGGTGCTTTTAATACACAAGATGATATTCGTGAATTTAAAAAGGTCTTTACTGATGTGATGAAAGAGTTAAAAGGAGATAAAAACAAATGATCTGGAAAGAAATTTTAATAAGATATGGTGAATTATCAACGAAAGGACGTAATAAAAAGGACTTTATTAACCGTCTTCGTGCAAATATTCGTCATACATTTACTGATATTGCCCCGCTAGAAATTATTACAGAACGTGATCGTATGCATATTAAAATTGAGAACGAAGATCAGTTTGAAGTATTAATGCAAAAGTTACCAACTGTTTTTGGTATTCAATCTTTTAGTCCTGTAGCTGTTTGTGAAAAAGATTTAGATGCTATGAAAAATTTAGCTTTAATTATCATGGAACAATTCAAAGAGCAAGAACTTACATTTAAAGTAGAAGTTCGTCGTTCTGATAAAAAGTTCCCTTTAGAGTCTCATGAAATTCAACGTGAAATTGGGGCACATGTTTTAAGAAATAATCCAAATATCTCTGTAAAAGTAAAAAAACCAGATGTTGAACTTCGTATAGAAGTTCGACAAGATGCAATTTATATGATGGCTCAAATCATTCATGGCGCGGGTGGAATGCCTGTTGGTTCTAATGGTAAATCTCTTCTAATGCTTTCTGGTGGAATAGACAGCCCGGTTGCAGGATATTTATTAATGAAGCGAGGAGTTCGTTTAGAAGCAATTCACTTCTTTAGTCCACCTTATACAAGTGATAATTCATTAGAAAAAGTAAAAGTACTAGCAAATGAGTTAACAAAGTTTGGAGCAAATATTCGATTACATGTGATTCCTTTTACAGAAATTCAAGTATTGATTAAAGAGCGTGTTCCAAGTAATACAATCATGACCACTACTCGTAGAATGATGATGCGTGTTGCAGATAAAGTGCGGGAAGAAATAGGTGCATTAGGGATTGTAACTGGTGAGAGTTTAGGACAAGTAGCGAGTCAAACGTTAGAAAGCTTAACTGCTATTAATAATGTAACGAATACACCAATCCTACGACCATTAATTGCTTTTGATAAACTTGAAATCATTGATATTGCAGAAAAAATCGGGACATACGAAACATCAATTCAACCTTTTGAGGACTGCTGTACAATCTTTACACCTGCAAACCCTAAAACAAAACCAAAAGTTGAAAAAGTAAATTATTACGAAAGCTTTACGGAATTCGATGAATTAATTGAACGTGCAGTACGAAACAGAGAAGTTTATAAGTTCCCTGAAGAAAACAAAGTGAAAGATAAGTTTGAGGGATTATTATAGAAAATAAGTGCTATAACTGAACTGATTAATAGGAAATACTTACCTTCATTTTTTGTGTATTAAAACGTGATTTTCGCACAATCTAAATGCACAAAGGAGGTGAGGTAAATGTCAAACAACAGCGGTAGCCGTAACAAGTTAACTGTACCAGGTGCAGAACAAGCTTTAGATCAAATGAAATACGAAATCGCACAAGAGTTTGGTGTTCAACTCGGACCTGAAGCGTCTTCTCGTGCAAACGGATCAGTTGGAGGAGAAATTACTAAACGTCTTGTACAAATGGCTGAATCACAATTACGTGGTTCTTCATCTCAACAATAATTAGAATAAGGGCTAGTAGCATTTTGCTGCTAGCTCTTTTAGTATCTCTAAAATGTTCTTTATTCATGTGTATTGACTAATTCAGCAATTTTATTAGATATGACGTTAAGAAATAGATTAGAAAAAAGTAAATTAAAAATGTTAAAAAATTCATAAGTTGTCTACACTATGTAACTGAAAAAAATAATCAATTATATGTATTAAAAAACGATTTTCGCACAATCTAATCTCACAAGGAGGTGAGGTAAATGTCAAACAACAGCGGAAGCCGTAACAAGTTAACTGTACCAGGTGCAGAACAAGCTTTAGACCAAATGAAATTCGAAATCGCACAAGAGTTTGGTGTTCAACTCGGACCTGAAGCGTCTGCTCGTGCAAACGGATCAGTTGGAGGAGAAATTACTAAACGTCTTGTACAAATGGCTGAATCACAATTACGTGGTTCTTCATCTCAACAATAATTTAAAAGGGCTAGTAGCATAATGCTGCTAGCTTTTTTAATTATTAAATACTTTAACTTCCCCCATGTAACTTTCATAAGGACAATAGCCACTTTTTTCTATTTAACAAAAAAATAGTACCTACTATTAAAACCTTGGTATATAATTAGGTAGTAGAAGTTATTTTAAAACCTTATTTGATAATCAATGTTTTTAAAATAATTTCTAGAAAATCAACTCTTTCTCTACTTTAAGTTATTTTTTCATAAAAAATAGCATAAGTAAATATAACGGCTATGTATGATGTGCAATAAAATCAAGGGGGTATTTTCGTGAAAAGAGACGATTTATTAGCACCAGGTAATTATAATATTGTGGATGAAATAGAGAAGTTTGCAAAAACAAGCTCAAAAATTGCACTACTAATTCATCAGGGGAATGGACAAGTCGAAAAAGTATCATATGAGAAATTAATTAAGAAGGCAAATCAAGTAGCCAATGTATTTAAAAACAATGGTTTAAATAAAGGGGATGTAATATTAATTATGGTTCCTCGCTCTGAGGAGGCATATATTACATACGTCGGAGCATTAAAAGCAGGCTTAACGATTATTCCTAGCTCGGAAATGCTAAGAGCAAAGGATATTGATTATCGAATTAAGCATTCAGATGCAAAAGCAATTGTGGCTTTTGAAAATGAGATTAAACAATTCGAGGATGCAGAACATTTAGACGATATAAAACGCTTCGTTTATGGTGGGACTGTTGAGTCATGGATTTCAATGGAGAGTAATTTAGTCAAACAGCCAGAAACTTTTGAAGGAGTTCAAACAAAAGCTTCTGATATTGCATTTTTATCATATACAAGTGGTACAACAGGTAATCCAAAAGGCGTAATACATTCCCATGGCTGGGGGTATGCTCATTTAAGAACAACAGCTGCTCATTGGCTTGGTGTACAAGAAGATGATTTAGTATGGGCAACTGCAGCACCAGGCTGGCAAAAATGGATCTGGAGTCCGTTTTTAGCTACGTTAGGTAGTGGTGCAACTGCATTTATTCATTTAGGTCGATTTGAGCCACAAGAATATTTAAAAATGCTTCAAGATTATCAAATTAATGTTTTATGCTGCACACCTACTGAATATCGTTTAATGGCAAAAGTGGACAAGCTTGAACAATATGATTTATCAAGCCTTAAAAGTGCAGTATCCGCAGGGGAGCCTTTAAATAGCGAGGTAATTCGCAAATTCTTGTCTGTTTTCTCTCTTCAAGTACGAGATGGTTATGGACAAACTGAAAGTACTTTATTAGTAGGTACACTTTTAGGAATGCAGCCTAAGCCAGGTTCTATGGGTAAACCAACACCAGGTAACCTAGTAGAGATAATAAATGAACAAGGTGAAATTACTAAGACAGGTGAAGTAGGAGATATTGCAGTTCATTCTTCCACACCAGCATTATTCAAAGGCTATTTAAAAGATGAAGAAAGAACTCAAAAACAATACCGTGGAGAATGGTTCTTAACAGGTGATCGTGCCTATAAAGATGAAGAAGGCTATTTCTGGTTCGAAGGTCGCGGTGATGATATTATCATCTCTTCAGGATATACAATCGGACCATTCGAGGTTGAGGACGCGCTAGTTAAACATCCTGCTGTTAAAGAATGTGCAGTTGTAGCTAGTCCAGATGAAATCCGAGGCCATATTGTAAAAGCATTTGTTGTTTTACGAGATCCGGAGCAAATAAATAGTCCTACTCTTGTGAAAGAACTACAAAATCATGTGAAAGAAATTACAGCACCTTATAAATACCCAAGAGCAATTGAATTTATCGAAGAATTACCTAAGACGTCTTCTGGTAAAATACGTCGTGTCGAACTCCGTCAACAGGAATTCAATAAAGAACTAACAAAGTAACACTTAATTAGTAACGTATTTTATTTCCTAGGGAATAATGTCGAATTATTAAGGGGATTTTAAAGTCATGCAAAAGGCATGGTTTTAAAGTCTCCTTTTTTATTTTATAGGATTGATATTGCAAAAGATAAAAAATTTTGAAACCAATCAGTAACTAGTCCGTATTTAATGAATGGAGGAGGAATTATGAGATGAACAAAAAAAGATGGATAGCATTAGGTGCTGCAGTAGTATTAATTATTTTTTCGATTGGTTTGAATACAGTTATATCTGTTTTCAAAACAGACTTTTTCACTAATTTTGATAGTTTGACTTCAACTGAGCAAACAATGGTTGAAACAGTTGTTGAGCCAGGTGATTTTAGTAAAAGAATTGCTTTATTGTCTGTTGATGGAACAATTCAGGACGTTGGTTCGAGTACACCGTTTTCAACAGTTGAATACGATCACCAGAACTTTTTATCACAATTAGAAACTATTATGGAAGATCAATCAGTACAAGCAGTTGTATTATATGTAAACTCACCAGGTGGTGGGGTAATCGAATCAGCTGAAATTTATGAAAAATTAATCGAAATAAAAGAACAACGAAATATTCCAATATACGTATCAATGGGCTCGTATGCAGCATCAGGCGGTTATTATATATCATCACCTGCTGATAAAATCTATGCACATAAGGAAACGATTACAGGTTCCATTGGAGTTATCATGCAAAGTTATAACTTTTCGGAGTTAGCTAGTAATTTAGGTATTGAGTTTGAAACGATTAAGTCAGGTGCTCATAAAGATATGTTTGGCGGTACAAGACCAACAACTGATGAAGAAAAAGCAATGGTTCAAGAGATGATAAACGAATCATATGAAGAATTTGTAGATGTTATTGAAAAAGGTAGAGGTATGTCAGAAGCTGAAGTGAAAAAAGTAGCAGATGGACGTATTATGGGTGGATCTCAAGCTCTTAAAGCAGGATTTGTTGACGAAATTGGAACTCTAGAAGATACGATTGCTGCAGTAAGAGAAGACTTTGGATTAGAGGATGCAGAATTATTTGAGTATGATGCTGGTTTAGGTGGATTAACTTCTATGCTAGGAATGAAAGTCGGTTCATTATTCGGTACATCTCCAGAACAGCAATTTTTAACAAAATTAATGTCCTCAAATAGTGGACCACGCATGATGTATTTATATGGTGAGTATTAAGGAGGGGTAGAGAATGACAGATAATGCAAATGATGACTTAAACGTTTCTCTTCCAGAAAAGGAAATAGTACCACCTCTAACTAAACAACAAACACAAATTATTGAACAGATGGAAGAGAAGACAGCGGGATTTTGGCTACGCTTTTGGGCATTTTTAGTGGATATTGTAGTTATCGCAGCAATAGTAGGGATTATCGTTAATCCAATCTTCCATTTGTTTGGCTGGAGCCTTTCAAAATCGATTTGGTATTCACCAATGACGATTGTTTCAGGGGTTTTTTACTATGCCTACTTTGTACTATTTACAAAATATTGGCAACAAACCGTTGGAAAGATGATTTTTGGATTAAAAATTAAATCCAAAAATGGCGAGAAATTAGATTGGTTAACCGTTATATTTAGAGAAATCGTGGGTCGTTTTATTAGTAATAAGATTTTTATTGTTTATCTGTTGGTAGCATTTATGCCTAAGAATCATGGATTAAATGATATCATTGCGGATACTACTGTTATTCAGGAAAAAGTATTTATTAAACGTAAAAAAGAAGTAATAATAGAATCTCAGAAGGATGATTTTCAGACTCAAGGTTCCATTACTTCTACTATTTAAATCTTGCATTTTGAGCCTAGGCTTTGCCTTTTAAAGACTTTAGTAGTTGGTGTTTTATGAAAGAAGAAGCAATACACTAATTCTTTTGTGGAAACATAAAAAATGTAAGGTAAGTTATTTGCAAAGTGTGAATTAACTTTAGTAAGATTATGTAAGTAATATAAAGGGGGATTCCAATTTGGCACAAGTAACATTTATAAACAATCCAGTAACATTAGTAGGAAATGAAGTTAAAGTAGGGGACAAAGCTCCTGACTTTACAGTTTTAGCAAACAACTTAACACCTGTAACATTAAAGGATTCCGAAGGGAAAGTTCGTCTTATTAGTGTTGTTCCATCATTAGATACAGGCGTTTGTGATGCTCAAACACGTCGTTTTAATGAAGATGTTGTAGCATTAGGAGAAGGAATAGCTTTTTATACGGTTTCTGTTGACCTACCATTTGCTCAAAAACGTTGGTGTGCAGCTGCTGGACTAGAAAATGTTCAAACAGTGTCTGACCACAAAGACTTATCTTTCGGTAAGGCTTATGGAGTTTATATGGAAGAGCTTCGTTTACTTGCTCGTTCGGTATTCGTTATTGACAAGGAAGGTACTGTTACATATGTTGAGTATGTTCCAGAAGGTACAAACCATCCGAATTATGAAGCTGCTATTGAAGCTGTAAAAGCATTATTATAAGTCTACCTAACAAAAAAATGGTAGACTAAGAATGTCTATAATTTTGAATGTTAGATGTACACCCACTCGAGAGGATTTCTAGAGTGGGTTGTTCATTTCAAAAGGAGTTTTTTATGGAAAAGTTTGAAAAAATATTTTCACACATCAATGAAAGTGCTGAAAATTACGAGAAAAATGAGGGTATTTCATTTTTAGATGGTGTATTACAGTCGCTTGAAGATGTATTAGACAAAAAAGATAATACGGTCTTCCAAGATGCAACAAAAGAAGAAATTCGCAAAGCGATTCAAATTGCGATATTAAAAGGAATGCGAAAAAATTCTCAACCAAATCATCAAATGACCCCTGATACACTTGGTTTATTAGTTGGTTATTTTGTTGAACAATTTTTTGAAGAGCATTTAAAGGGGAGTCAAATTTCTTTACATGACCCTGCTGTAGGAACAGGTAATTTACTACTAACAGTAATGAATCTACTTGATGGTAAAACAACGGCAACTGGGATTGAAGTGGATGAATTATTAATTCGTCTAGCAGCAGATACAGCTGAGTTGACTGAACAACCTATCATGTTATATCACCAAGATGCACTACAAAAAATGTTAGTAGACCCAGTAGATGCTGTTATATGTGATTTGCCAGTTGGTTATTATCCAAATGAAGAAGTAGCACTTGATTATGAACTTTGTGCGCATGAAGGAATGAGCTATTCGCATCATTTGTTTATTGAACAAGCCATTAACCATACAAAAGATGGCGGATATTTATTTTTCTTAGTTCCTGCCAATATTTTTGAATCTGAGCAATCAAAAGATTTACATAAATACTTGAAGAAAACGACTTGGATTCAGGCAGTCATTCAGCTTCCGGAAAATATATTTGCATCAAAAGCGCATGAAAAAAGCATCTTAATTTTACAAAAACAAGCTGAAAATTTGAGAGCACCTCGCGAAGTATTACTTGCAAAAGTACCAAATATGTCAAATAAAAGTGCCTTATCTATGTTCTTTGAGAAGGTTCAAATGTGGAAAGAAAATAAATAAACGAATGGTATCTGGGTGTATATAGAACTTATATGCTCAAGATGCCTTTTCTTTTTTTCGGTGTTTTTTAATTGGTCCTTTAAAACTGTGGCGTGACACTATTGTAGAGTTTCGAAGCAAATAAAAGACCCTCCTACAGGTTAAGGGCAACTAGTAGAAGGGCTATATATATTTATACCTTAATAAATCATTCTGGAGTTCTTACAACTAAAACATCGCATTGAGCAGAGCGTACGATTGCTTCAGATACAGATCCAATTAGGAATCGTTCAACAGTATTTAAACCAGTTGCACCGCATATTATTAAATCTGCATTTACTATTTTTGAGAGTTCTTTTGTAATGATAGATTTTGGAGAACCGTATTCAATTACTGTGTTTACTTTTGTAAGACCAGCTTCTTCAGCTTGCTTTTTATAGCCATTTAATAATTCTTCTGAGAAGTTTTCTGCTCTTTCTGCAATGGAACGATCATATGCCTCGATTGCTGCAAAGGAGCGAGTATCAATTACGTTTACTAAATTTAGTGTTGAATCAGAATTTCTTTTTACAATTTCGATAGATTTTTTGAAGGCGTATTCAGCTTCTTTGGAACCATCTACTGCAACTACTATGTTTTTATATTGAGTCATATAAATTCCTCCCTCTTCTATAAACCTATTATACCCCAAAAATAAAGAATTGAAATTCAATAGGGAACCAGAAATGAAAACGTTCACATTTAATTCTAAATTTATCCATATATTTGTCCTTGCAAATTGTTGTTAGTATGGATCTCTTTATAAGCTCTTAGTTTTGTTAAAATAATTCTCTAAAATATTGATTTATTCTAAAACTATTAGTATTTTTATAAATTAGAAAATAAATTCACTGAACATGAATTTAGCATCTTACAATATTCGGAAAATATTGTTATTATGGATTTGAATTCATATTAATGGATACAGAAATTCTACAACAGGGAGAGAGATCAGCTATGAAAATTGGAGTACCGAAGGAAATCAAAAACAATGAAAATCGAGTAGCAATGACACCTGCTGGAGTAGTAACATTAACAAGTGCCGGCCATGAAGTATTTATTGAATCAGGTGCCGGATTAGGATCTTCGTTTTCAGATGCGGATTATATTGCAGCTGGAGCCACGATTGTTGGCACAGCAAAAGAAGCATGGACACAAGAAATGGTAATGAAGGTTAAAGAACCTATTCAAAGTGAATATCAATACTTCTATGAAGGTTTAGTATTATTTACGTATTTACATTTAGCACCAGAATTAGAGTTAACGCAAAGCTTACTAGATAACAAAGTAGTGGGGATTGCGTATGAAACTGTACAATTACCAAATCGTTCATTACCATTACTAACCCCAATGAGTGAAGTCGCTGGTAAAATGTCTGTACAAATTGGTGCACAATATTTAGAAAGAATGAATGGCGGAAAAGGAATATTATTAGGTGGCGTTTCAGGTGTACCTCGAGGCAAAGTAACCATTGTTGGTGGTGGAATGGCTGGAACTAACGCTGCTCGTATCGCTGTTGGTATGGGAGCTGAAGTCACTATTTTAGATTTAAATCCAGAGCGTCTTCGTCAATTAGAGGATATCTTTGGTTCTTCGATTCAAACATTAATATCTAATCCGTATAATATTGCTGAATCAGTAAAAGACTCAGATTTAGTTATTGGATCTGTTTTGATTCCTGGAGCAAAAGCACCGAAACTTGTAACGGAAGAAATGGTAAAATCAATGCGTCCAGGTTCTGTGATCGTAGATATTGCCATTGATCAAGGTGGAAGTTTTGAAACGACAGATCGTGTGACAACACATGATAATCCAACTTATATTAAACATGGTGTTGTCCACTATGCAGTAGCAAACATGCCTGGTGCGGTGCCTCGTACGGCAACAATTGCATTAACAAATAATACTGTTCCTTATGCTCTACAAATTGCTAATAAAGGCTTTAAACAGGCTTGTGTAGAGAATGAAGCATTACGCAAAGGAATTAATACACTCGATGGGCATGTTGTGTATAAAGCTGTTGCAGAAGACCAAGGCCGAGAATATATTCCTGTTGATACACTTTTATAAAAAAATTTAATAAATCCTTATAAAAGCTACTTGTTAGAGAGTTTATCTAACAAGTAGCTTTTATTTTATGACCTACTGTTATCTGAAAATACTAATTATTTAGAAATTGCTATTTACTTTTGTCCAAAAATGTAATTTAATAGAGTTGCTCAAAAAAATAGGAAAATGAGGGGTATGTATGAGAAAGAAAACACAAAAAATTATGACTTTTCTAACGGTATGTATGTTACTTTTACTTGCCGCATGTAGCGGAGAAAGTACTGAAAGTGAAGGGACAAGTACAGAATCAAATGGAACAATCAATGCGAAAATTGGGGTCGTTTCGTATTTAACGGGGGCCGGTGCTGCTTATGGGGAAGCAATTACACAGGGCTTAAAATTAGCACAAAGTGAAATTAATGAACAAGGCGATGTTAATATTGAATTAGTTATAGAGGATTCTGCAGGTAAAGCAGATCAAGCACTATCAGCTTCACAAAAATTAATGAGTGATGATGACCTTGTTGCTATTATTGGACCTACATTAAGTACAGAATTCTTTGCAGTTGCACCAGAAGCGGATTTAAATGGTATTACAATTATGGGTACATCAACAACAGCTGAAGGTATTCCTGAAATTGGTGATTATGTTTTCAGAAATTCCATTCCAGAAGCATTGGCAATTCCAACTGCTATGAAAAAAGCTGTTGAAAGAACAGGTGCAAAAAAAGTAGCAATGATTTATGGAAATGATGATGTTTTAACACAATCAGGTTTTGACACTATGAAGAAAACAGCTGAAGAAATGGGATTAGAGATTACAACGATTGAAACATACCAAAAAGGTCAAAGTGATTATAATGCACAGTTAACTAAAATTAAAAAGAGTAATCCAGATTTAATTCTTGCATCTGCTTTATATAATGAAGGTGCAGTTATTATGGACCAAGCTCGTAAAATGGGGATTGAAGTTCCATTTGTTGGAGGAAACGGTTTCAACTCACCACAAGTAATTGAAATTGCTGGAGCAGCATCTAACGGTTTAATCGTTGCAACACCATGGTTTGGAGAATCAGATGAAACAAAAGTAGTTGAATTCAACAAAAAGTATGAAGCTGAGTATGGAAAACTACCAGATCAATTTGCAGCACAAGCTTATGATGCACTTTATCTTTACGCAGATGCTTTAAAAAGAGCAGGAGAAGCTGATCGTGAAGCATTCCATGAAGCTTTAGCAGAAACAAAAGACTATGAAGGTCTACTTGGTAATTTCTCATTTGATGAAATTGGTGACGTAGTAATGGATGTTAAAGTTGTAGAAATAAAAGACGGAAAATTCATTGAATTCGAATAACATTAGATTGAATTTAGAAAATGTAATTATGAATCTACAAATTGACTAATAGATTTCATCTTTGCAAAAGTTGATTGACAAAAATGATATTAAAGGATGATTAGTTTGCTATTAGAACAATTAATTAATGGCATCACTCTGGGCAGCGTTTACGCTATCGTTGCCCTAGGTTTCACCCTCGTATTTGGGGTTTTGGGAATTATTAATATGGCTCACGGGGAAATTTTTATGGTTGGTGCCTTTGTAGGCGTAGTGATGACAGGAGTGCTTGGCTGGCCAATATGGCTTGCCTTTATCGCTTCAATCGTTGTAACGGGTATTTTAGGTTATTTGTTGGAACGAATGACGCTACGTCCTTTACGAGGGAAAAAGGGAGTATCACATTTAGCACCGTTAATTAGTACAATCGGTGTTTCGATTTTACTTGAAAACTTATCACATCATATTTTTGGAGCAGGTAATAAACCGTTTCGTACTGAATTTGCGGAAATTAGTATCAATATTGGTGATGTAACAATTTATATTGTACAAATTGTTATTTTTGCAATTTCCATTATTTTAATGATGGGTCTATCTGTCTGGCTATCTAAAACAAAAGCAGGTAAAGCGTTACGTGCGACGGCTGAGAACTTAGAGACTGCTAGTATTCTAGGGGTAGATACTAAAAAAATTATTACACTTACAGTAATCATTGCATCTGCTATGGGTGGAATTGCTGGAATTCTAGTTGGTATGGCATTTAACTCAGTTAGTCCACAAATGGGTCTATCTATTGGTCTAAAAGGGCTTGCAATTATTATTTTAGGTGGAATGGGCAATGTCAAAGGGGCAATGGTAGGTGGATTAATTCTAGGACTTTCTGAAACATTCCTAGTTGTTTATGGTGATTCTGGTTATCGTGATGCCATTGCATTTATCATGATCATTGTAATACTTCTAATTAGACCTCAAGGAATCTTTGGTTCAAAGATAGCAGAAGGTAGGTAGGTGAGAACATGTTCGATTTTATTAATCCGTATTATTTACAAATAGGTTCATTTGTTTTAATTAATATCCTGCTTGCTATTAGTGTCTATGTTCCATTATCCTCAGGGCAATTATCTTTAGGTAGTGCAGGCTTTATGGCAATCGGTGCTTACACATCAGCTTTATTAACTATTAATTTTGATATACCATTAGTCTTTGGTATCATCGCAGGTGCTTGTGTTGCCGGAATATTAGGAATTATTATCGGGATTCCTTCATTACGATTAACAGGAGTTTTCTTAGCCATCGCTACTTTAGGTCTAGGAGAAGTAATCCGCGTGATATTTGTAAACTGGGAATCACTTACGAAAGGTTCTATAGGTCTAACGGGTGTTCCTCAAATTGGTAGGGAATTGTTGAATTTTGTAAGAGGCTTTGGTTTTGAACCATCATCAATTGGGCTGAAAAATAATCAATTTGTCTTTCTAATGGTTTTCTTATTGTTATTAATCATTGTCATCGCCACTATTTGGTTTGTAGCAAGACAACAAAATTCAAGAGTGGGAAGATCTTTCTCGTCAATTCAAATGGATGAGAAAGCAGCAGAATCTATGGGAGTAAATATTACCTATTATAAAGTATTAGCATTTGCGCAAGGTGCGTTTATAGCAGGCTTAGCAGGTGCTTTATTTGCTCATGTTATGGGGTATATATCACCATCAGATTTTGCGTATCATAAGGCTGTTGAGGTATTAATTTATACAGTGTTTGGTGGAAGTGAAGTAATTATTGGTTCCATATTTGGGGCTATCTTCTTAACTTTAATGCCTGAAGTATTACGATTTATTAGTGAATATCGTTATATTATTTACGGAATATTGTTAGTTATTTTAATGGCAGTGCGTCCACAAGGATTAATAGATATTCATTTATTGAGTAGATTTAAAAGGGTGAAACGTTCAAAAGGGGGCGTACGTTAATGGTACTTGAAATTCAAAATGTATCAAAAAACTTCGGTGGTATTCATGCCCTTAAGGATGTATCTTTTTCTATAAAAGAAGGGGAAATATACGGACTAATAGGTCCAAATGGCGCAGGAAAAACAACAATGTTTAATTTAATTACAAATATTTTTGAGCCATCCTCTGGTGAAATTATTTTCAATAACGAAGCAATTACAGGAATTAAATCACATAAAATTACAGAAAAAGGAATTTGTCGGACATACCAAAATATTCGGCTATTTTCACAAATGTCAGCTTTAAAAAATGTAATGGTTGGTGGTCATAGTCGAACATCATCCGGTGTTTTTGGTAGTGTGTTCCGTACAAAGGCACAAAAGAAAGAAGAAACCTTGTTAACTCAAAAAGCAGAGGAACTATTAGAATTAGTAGGACTTATTGAACATAAGGATACAATTGCAGAAAACCTTGCCTATGGGCAACAAAGAAGGTTGGAAATTGCACGTGCATTAGCTAGTAATCCGAAACTTTTATTACTAGATGAACCAGCTGCTGGCATGAATGAAAAAGAAACGGATAGTTTGTATGACTTAATTAAAATGATTCAATCAAAAGGAATCACTGTCCTAATTATTGAACATGATATGCCGTTGGTGATGAAACTTTGTGATCGTATTACAGTTTTAAATTTCGGTGAGAAGCTTGCAGAAGGAACGCCTACTGAAATCCAAAATAACGAAGCGGTTATTGAGGCCTACCTCGGTAAAGAGGAGGAAGAAGAAATTGCTTAAATTATCAAATGTTGAAACGTACTACGGTCAAATTCAAGCTTTAAAAGGAATCGACTTAGAGGTTCATGAAGGTAAAATTATTACATTACTTGGTGCAAATGGTGCTGGAAAATCAACTACGATGAAAACGATTGCTGGCTTATTAAAACCTAAAAAAGGAAATGTTGAGTTTTTAGGAGAGAATGTAACTGGATTACGTCCTGATCAATTACTAAGAAAAGGAATCGCTTTAGTTCCTGAAGGTCGTGCTATATTATCGAGTATGACGGTTTTAGAAAATTTAGAGATGGGTGCTTATCACCGTAAGGATAAAGATATCAAAGATGACATAGAAAATGTGATGCAGCGTTTTCCAATTTTACAAGAACGCCAAACTCAAATGGCAGGAACTTTATCCGGTGGCCAACAGCAAATGTTGGCAATTGCACGTGCCTTATTATCGAAACCGAAACTTCTATTACTTGATGAGCCTTCAATGGGACTTGCACCATTAATTGTAGCTGAAATTTTTAATATTATTAAAGAAATCAAAGATAGTGGAACAACTGTCTTGTTAGTTGAACAGAATGCGAAACAAGCTTTGAAAATTGCAGATTACGGTTACGTTATGGAAACTGGAAAAATTATTATTGAAGGAAATGCGTCCGACTTAATAGTAGATTCTCGAATTGTAGAAGCGTATCTAGGTAGAAAATCAACTGGCGAAAAAGAATTAGTGAAAGAGTAATTAGATAAAATGATTTTAATATAATAGTAAACTTACTATTAAATACCAGGGACAAAAGCATTGGTATCAAAGAATAAAGTTAAAATCATATTAAGAATATGACACTCTATAAATTGATTGGAGTGTAGGGTCGACTCCTGCGGAAACAGCACGAGCCTGAGACTACAGGCTCAGGCCGTGCCCGCGGAAAGCGTACCCGAAACGGAAATCAATTTTAGTGCAACACAAAAAATACCATTTTTCAATAAGAAAAATGGTATTTTTATTTTTTGCCCCGTTCTCTTTGTAATTAGAGAATAATTAATTCCTTAGTGAACTTAGTTAAAACTTCGACGCCATCTTTTGTAACAACTACGTCATCTTCAACTCGAACACCCGTTACATCTGCTTTATAAACTCCTGGTTCAATAGTAAAGACCATTCCTGGTTTAAGTTCTAATTCATTTGCACCTGTTACAGAAGGGAATTCATGAACAGAAATACCAAGGCCATGCCCTAAGCGATGTGTGAAGTATTCGCCGTAGCCAGCATCAGTAATTGTATCTCTAGCAATTTTGTCCAAATCCATTGCGCGGACACCTGGTTTAACTGCTGCGATTGCATTTTCATTTGCTTGTCGTACCGTATTGTAAATTTCTTTTTGTGCTTCAGATGGTTCGCCAAATGCAACAGTACGTGTAATATCTGAGCAATAACCCTCGTAAATTACTCCTAAGTCAAATAAAATCATATCCCCTTTCTGAATTTTACGATCCCCAGGATTGCCATGCGGAGAAGCCGTTTTTGGACCAGAAAGTACCATAGTTTCAAAAGACATTTTACAACCTTTAGCTAAAATAGCATTTTCTATAGCTGTTAAAATTTCCATCTCTGTTTTACCCTCTGCAATCTCCTTACAGCCTACTTCGATGGCATAATCTGCTAAAGCAGCAGCTTTTCGTAATTTCTCAATCTCAACTTCATCTTTAATGACACGCATTTCATTTATTTTGTCGTCAAGACGTAGAAATTTAGCTTGTGGGTAAATTTGTTGTAAACTTTCTAAACGTTCAACAGTTAAATGTGATTTTTCGATTGCTAATGATGAAATGGTAATACCGCGTGATTGAATGGCTTGTGCTATAAGCTCCCATGGATTATCCGTATCTAAATGGCCGACTATCTCTTCATTCCAGCCAGAGTTTACTGCATCTGCAGCTTCCATTTTAGGACAAACTAAAAATGGCTTAGCCTCCTTAAATACCATTACGCCTAATAAACGTTCATGGGGATCGCTTTTAAAATTTGAAAAATAAAAAACATTATCTGGCGTTGTGATAAAAGCCGCATCATATTGATTCTCTTTTAAATAAGATTGAAGTTGTTCTAAATTACTCATAAAATTCCTCCTACTGTCTGTTTCCAAATCATAATAATTGCCCGAGCGTAATTTTATCCAGTAATCTGTATATACATGTACAGTGATCCTGCAAGTTAGAGCCCGATCAGTTCAACTAATGTAGTTCAGATGAACTTAAAGCTACTATTAGTATCGCTGTCTATAGTATATCAAAAGAAGGAAAAAATCGATTTAAAATCGAATTAAGATTATTTGAACACAATTTGAAGGAGGATAAATAATGCAAGTTTCTTATCATGGACATTCAATTGTAAAAATCCAAACAAATGGAAAAACAATTTTAATTGATCCTTTTATTCGTGGTAATGGATTAACAGATTTAAAAGTAGAGGAAGAAAAACCAGATGTAATTCTGTTAACTCATGGTCATAATGATCATGTGGGGGATACAATTGAATTGGCAAAAGCAAATAATTCACTGGTTGTCGCACCAAATGAATTAGCTGGTTATCTAGGTAAACAAGGGTTAAATGTACATCCAATGGGAATCGGGGGAGCATATGAGTTTCCATTTGGAAAAGTTAAATATACATTAGCATTTCATGGTTCTGTTTATGAAACAGAAAATGAAGTAATTAATGCAGGTAATCCTGGCGGAATTTTATTCTTTGCAGAAGGATTAACGATTTACCATGCGGGAGATACTGCCCTTTTTGGTGACATGAAATTGATTGGTGATAGAAATACGATTGACGTTGCTTTTTTACCAATTGGTGATAATTTCACAATGGGACCAGAGGATGCTGCCTATGCTGTCGAATTGTTAAAACCAAAAACAGTTGTTCCAATTCATTACAATACATTCCCAATTATTAAACAAGATCCTAGTACTTTTGCTGAACTTGTAAAAGATAGTGAAGTCCAAATTTTAAACCCAGGCGAAGAAGTTAAATTCTAAATGAATTAGAAAGTGGCGTAGAAATTTGTTCGTTTGATTATATTATTCAATCAGCAAGATTTTACGCTCTTTCTTTTTTTATACATAAATTAAAATATGTTACACTGATATCAGGAAAGATAGATAGGAATAGGTGATAGAGTGTCAACAAAACATGAAAAAATTTTACAATATATTGAATCCCTACCTGTAGGCGATAAAATATCAGTTCGACAAATTGCAAAGGAAATGCATGTCAGCGAAGGTACTGCATATCGGGCAATTAAAGAAGCTGAAAACCGTCGTTTAGTAAGTTCCATCGAACGTGTTGGAACAATAAGAATAGAAAAAAAGAAAAAAGAAAATATCGAACGGTTAACCTTTGCTGAGATTGTCAACATAGTAGATGGACAAGTTCTGGGCGGAAAAGATGGTTTGCATAAAACACTGGGGAAGTTTGTTATCGGGGCCATGCAATTAGAAGACATGATGCGCTATACAGACGCTGGTAGTTTACTTATTGTCGGGAACCGTTTTAAAGCACATGAGAATGCATTAAAAGCAGGTGCAGCGGTTTTAATAACGGGTGGTTTTGACACAACCGAAGAAAATAAAAAATTAGCAGATGATTTACAATTGCCTATCATATCATCGAGCTATGATACATTCACAGTTGCTACAATGATAAACCGTGCGATTTATGACCAACTAATCAAAAAGGATATCTTATTAATAGAAGATATCTATGTTCCTATTGAAGAGACAGACTCCTTAAAAACAACAAGTACAATAGCAGATTTTCATAAATTAAACTTACAAACCAGTCACGGGGCATTCCCTATTGTTACGGCATCAAATAAATTAGTGGGTATGATTTCAGTTAAAGACGTAATTGGTAGGGATGAAAATGAAACGGTCGACAAAGTGATGACCAAGAATCCGATTTCTGGTTCTATGAAAACAAGTGTCGCATCAGCAGGTCACCGAATGATTTGGGAAGGAATCGATTTACTACCGATAGTGAACGATGATGGCGTCTTGCAAGGTATTATCAGTCGACAGGATGTCCTTAAAGCCTTACAACACGCACAACGTCAACCACAGCATGGCGAAACAATTGATGATCTAGTGAAAAGTGAAATGAAAGTAATGGGGGAAGAGGATGTAATCGTCGAATTTACCGTAACCCCACAAATGACCAATCAGTATGGTGCTATCTCTTATGGTGCATTTACAACATTACTTTCTGAAGTTGGTTCATTTGCGCTGAAACGTAGGAAACGTGGAGATGCTGTTGCTGAGAACATGACCATTTACTTTATTAAGCCGATTCAAATGGAAAGTGTCTTAACAGTTGTTCCTCACATATTAGATATGAGTAGGAAATTCGTAAAAATGGATTTTGATATCTATAGTGAATCGGTACTTGTTGGTAAAGCAATGATGATGTTCCAACTATTAGAACGTTAGAATTAAAAAAGCAATATACAAGTGCTGCTTGTATATTGCAAAATTTTAAATGTTATCTATTTAACTCATATTCTTCTTGAACGTATTGACCTTCATGACGTACTCGTTTATAACTTGTAAAGGATTTTAGGAGCCCTATTAGGATGAATACTGCAGCAATCAGATAACCCACAAGAGATGGGTACACAATGCTAGTATTTACACCGAATACGATTACGAAAAACCCTAATGCTAGGCCAGCTTTTGCATTATACCATTTTTTTCGAATTGGTAGTGTAGAGCGGAATTCCTTGGTTTTGTAGAAAAAATAAGCTATGAATGAGATGACAATGAAAAATACACAGATTATGTTTAACATTTTTTACCTCCCAAAAGGTGCAATAATTGCTTTATGTATAAAGTTATACATTATTGTAACGATTTTTGTGGAAAAAAGCTAACAGATAAAACAAATATTAGAAATTCTAGGGGGACTACCAATTGAAACGACAAATCATCGACAAAATTGAGCAATATGATACAATAATCATCCATAGACATGTTCGTCCAGACCCAGATGCTTATGGGTCTCAATTCGGTCTAAAACGATTATTAGAAGCAAACTACCCAAACAAAACAATCTATGCGATTGGTGAACATGATCCATCTTTAACTTTTATGGAAACTCCAGAAGTAATTGGTGATGAAGTTTTTTCTAACAGTTTAGTTATCGTGACAGATACGGCAAATACGGCACGTATTGATGATAGCCGATATAATACTGGAGCATTTTTAATTAAAATAGACCATCATCCAAATGAAGATCAATATGGCGATATGTTATGGGTAGATACTACTGCTAGTTCATGTAGTGAAATGATTTATGAATTATATGAAGAAGGTAAAGAATATAAAAATTGGCAAATGTCTGATGCAGCTGCACGTCTTTTATTCGCAGGAATAGTGGGGGATACTGGACGATTCATATATCCAAGTACAACCTTAAGAACATTTGAGGTAGCAGGTCAACTTATTAAGTATGATTTTGACCGTACGGAAGTATTTAATGGGATGTATGAAAAAGAGCCGAATCTATTACACCTACAAGGATATATTTATGAGAACTTTGAAATTGATGAAAATGGTGCTTGCTTCATAAAACTAACAAAAGAAGTATTAGAGAGATTCCGTGTAACGCCTAATGATACTTCTTTACTTGTAGGGTCGTTAAGTGATATTAGAGGTGTATGTGCATGGGTTATTTTCGTAGAAGAAGCGAATCAAATTCGTGTACGTTTACGTTCTAAAGGACCAATCATTAACGAGCTTGCAAAGAAATATAACGGTGGAGGTCATCCACTTGCTTCTGGTGCAACTGCTTATTCATGGGAAGAAGTAGATCGAATCATTGAAGATTTAAAAGAGATTTGTCGTCAATATAAATAACATAAGGAGGGATGGAGTGTGACAGTCGTATATCCACAAATACGAACAAGTGCAGATTTGTTAAAGAGTACAATTCGTATGGAAGAACTCATCCCTTTTTTACAATCGCAAAAGGCAAAAAGCTGTGCAATGGTAAACTCAAAATTGTACGGACTTTTGCCTTTTTGGTATGCAGTAAAAAATGCAGGTATTCATCCTGTTGTTGGTCTATCTATTCAGGTTGAGTTTTCGGAGGAAGTATCTCTCCCATTACTAATTTATGCGCAAAATAATGAAGGCTATAATAATCTATTGAAGATTAGTAGTAGTATTTCGATTCGTGAAGAGGATAATATTCCGTGGCGTTGGTTAGTTGCTTATTCTAAAGGCTGTGCAGCTGTTCTTCCAACCTCTTGGGTGTCTTGGTTAAGTGAAAGTAATGGGGATTACACGTTGCAAGTTGCGCAAACCTTTCAAGCAAATTTCTATTTTGGTATTTCTCGAAGTGGGGGATTTGTTTCACCAGTAGAAAATCGAGCAATACAGTTAAGTCAACACCTCAAGGTAAAATGTATAGCGATTCATGAATGCTTGTTTTTAAATCGTGAGGATCACTTTGCCTATAAAGTCGCTAGAGCCATCGAAAACGGTGTAAAACTAAGTGAAGGTGAAGGCATACATAATGAACATGAAAAACAGTATGTACCTACAGCAACTGAATGGCAAAGTTGGTATCAAGACCAACCTCAATGGTTACAAAATACTAGTCAATTTTTAATGAACTGTCGGGTTGACTTAACCTACGATAAACATTTTATGCCGAAATTCCCATTACAACCAGATCAAAGATCAGAAGAAGTATTGACTGAAATGGCGTTAACGGGTCTAAAGGAAAGACTTCAAACAAATACACCAGGAGAAGAGTATCTACAGCGGCTACAATATGAATTGCAAGTGATCACGTCGATGGGATATGCGGACTATTTTCTAATTGTTGCTGATTTTATGAATTATGCTCGAAATACTAATGTCCTAACAGGTCCTGGACGGGGTTCTTCCGCGAGTTCACTTGTAGCCTATTGTTTATATATTACACAGGTCAACCCTTTAAAATATGGCCTATTATTTGAGCGCTTCTTAAATCCAGAACGAATTACACTACCTGATATAGATATAGATTTTGTTGATACAAAACGTCAGGAAGTTATCCAATATGTAGCAAATAAGTATGGAAAACAGCATGTCGCTCAAATCATCACTTTTGGAACATTGTCAGCGAAAGCGGTAGCAAGAGATGTTGCAAGAATGTTTAATTTTGAAAGTGAAACGTTGGCAATGATCTCAAGGTTAATTCCAAATAAGATAGGGATTACTTTACAAGAAGCCTATGCTACATCAGAAGCATTTCGAAAGTGGGTCGAAGCAGAGAAAATTCGAGTGACTTGGTTTCAAACAGCTAAAAAATTAGAAGGATTACCAAGAAATGCATCAACCCATGCAGCGGGAGTTGTTCTTAGTCCAATGCCATTAGTAGAGGTAGTACCAATTGAACAAGGTCATGAAGGGATTTATCTAACACAGTGGCCGATGCAGGAAGTTGAACAAATTGGTCTATTAAAAATGGATTTCCTAGGACTTCGGAATCTAACCATACTGGATAATATTCGACAATCGATTTACTATACACATAAAAAATGGATTGATTTTAACAAGATTCCGTTAGATGATGAAAAAACATTCCAGCTATTAAGAAATGGCGATACAACGGGGATATTTCAACTTGAGTCAGATGGCATGAAAAATGCTTTAAGAGATATTGCCCCAACGGAATTTTTAGATATTGTAGCAGTGAATGCTCTCTATCGACCAGGTCCTATGGAATTTATCCCTGTATATGCTAGAAGGAAAGCAAAAACAGAACCAGTTGTCATGTTACACCCGGTATTAGAGCCGATATTAAAAGAGACATATGGCGTAATTGTCTACCAAGAGCAAATAATGCAAATTGCCCATCATTTTGCTGGCTTTACAATTGGTCAAGCCGATTTACTAAGACGAGCGGTTAGTAAAAAGAAAAGAGAAGTGTTGGAGCAACAACAAAATGCCTTTGTAAGAGGAGCCGTATCGAAAGGTTATCCTGAACAGATTGCGAAAGAAGTTTACGAGTTAATAGTTCGATTTGCTGATTACGGTTTTCCAAAAAGTCATGCTGTTGCCTATAGTGTTATTTCATATCAAATGGCCTATTTAAAGGCAAATTTCCCTGCTAATTTTTATGCAGCCTTAATGACAAGTGCAACAGGTAATCAGGAAAAACTATTCCAGTTAATTCTAGAAGCAAGAAATAAAGGGATAGAAGTTCTAAGACCGTCTATTCAAAAGAGTCAAAGATTTTTTACTGTTGAGCAAGGGAATATTCGATTTAGCCTATCTGCTATAAAAGGAGTGCCCCAACCCCTTCTACAAAAAATTATCGCAATCCGAAAATTAAAAGAAGAACCATTTGAAGATATTTTTGATTTAGCTGTATCTTTAAGTGCAATTCATTTTACTCGTAAAGTAATTGAACCATTAATTAAATCTGGCGCACTGGATGATTTTAGGAAAGACCGAGCAACACTTTTGGCAACAATCGATGCTGCGGAGAAACATGCTTCCCTCGTTCGACCTAATGAGGAGGAAAATGATTTATTTGCAACGGATAGCTTAATTTTCGGTAAGCCAAAGTATGTGGAAGTTCATGAAATTCCAGCAAAAATGAAGCTTCAATTTGAAAAAGAAGTGTTAGGATTTTACTTAGCCGATCATCCGGTTGCACTAGTTAGAGCTAAAATGAATGATATAAATGCAACAACTAAGTCACTTAGTGTTGCTAGACCAAATACCTACATTAAATTAGTCGGAATGGTTGAAAGTATTCGTCAAATTCGAACGAAGAAAGGTGAATTAATGGCCTTTGTTCAACTGCAGGATGAATATGGGACAATCTCGACTACGCTATTCCCACAAAATTACAATGAAGTGATAGGATGGCTTAAAGAGGACTCAATTGTGTATGTTGAAGGGTTACTAGAGCACCGAAATGGAAAATCACAAATAAGAGTAAAAACGATGAAAAATAGTCATTAGCGAGAAATATTGACAATGTTTAACAAAAACTGTGCAAATTTTGCACAGTTTTTTCTTTACAAAGGAATTGTGATTATGTATTCTAAAATAAAGTGGTCAGACCACTTTTATTCTGAAAGTAGTATTAGTTTAAGAAATAGAATAAGAACTCATCGATTTTTCTAGTATTGCCAAAATCGTAATTTAAATGTTTGTTATGTGATTTACAATTGTGCGGCATTACAATGTCTTTAGTTCCTAACGTCTTGCGGGGTGCTTATGGATAAAAAACAAGAAAACAAAAAAGTATTTTTAGAGATTGTTCATCAATTAAGAGAGTTAATCAAGCACGAGGGAATTCAACCGGGAGAAAAATTACCTTCAGAACGTGTGCTTTCTGAAAGATTGAATGTTGGTCGTTCATCAGTAAGGGAGGCACTACGAAGCTTAGAGTTGCTTGGTCTGATTGAAACAAGACATGGTGGGGGTACCTTTTTATCTGCTGTCCATTCGAACCAATTAGTAGAACTCTTAGCATCCTTTATATTGCAAGAAAATCAGGCAATTGAGGATGTACATACGGTTAGAAGAATGCATGAAAAGGAAGCTATACGAGTCATCTGTTCAAAACAATCTTTAAGAAATTTACCCGTATGGGAAAGTTTATTTATGAAACTAGAACTAGAAAATGAAATCGTTCGAGATCTCTTATTAAGAGAATTACTTATTGCTTCAGGAAATCGACTAGCTTTAAAAATATGGATTCAGCTAGTAGCGTATAGTGCAACACCACTGAAAAAATTAACAACTGAAGATGAAAAGCCAATGCTACAAATGCTGATAAAGTCAATACAATTAGGTTATGAAAAAGAAGCATTGAATGCCTATGAAAATTGGATACTCTATTTGAGAACTTCATCATAATTGTAAGGGGGATGTAACAGTGGCAATTAGAAGTTTATTATCTATTAACAAAAAGAAACAAAAAGGAGTCATTGTAGATCGAAACAAAGAAAATTCCTTTCCAGCAGATTTAATGGCCAAATGTCCAGAGTGTAAAAAAATCTACTTGACGAAGGAATTAGAAAACAATTTAAAAGTTTGTCCTCAATGTGATTATCACTACAAAATGACTGCTTTTGAACGAGTTTCTATATTACTAGATGAAGGTACATTTGAGTCTTTTGATGAAAACTTACGTACTTCTAACCCATTAAAATTCCCTTCGTATTTAGAAAAAATTGAAATTGATTCACATAAAACGGGCTTAAATGAAGCAGTTTTAACGGGGATGGGTAGTATTAAAGGGACGCAAGTTGTAGTTGCAATTATGGATTCTCATTTCCGAATGGGTTCGATGGGGTCTGTGGTAGGTGAAAAAATTACACGTGCGATTGAGAAAGCAACAGAATATGAATTGCCATTTATTATTTTCACAGCTAGTGGTGGGGCACGAATGCAAGAAGGAGTAATCTCTTTAATGCAAATGGCAAAAACAAGTGTTGCTTTAAAACGACATAGCGATCACGGTTTATTATTTATATCGATAATGACACATCCAACGACAGGAGGAGTTTCAGCGAGTTTTGCCTCTTTAGGTGACCTAAATATTGCTGAGCCACAAGCACTAATTGGTTTTGCTGGTCGTCGTGTGATCGAACAAACTGTACGCGAAAAACTGCCAGATGATTTTCAAACAGCAGAGTTCTTACTTGCCCATGGTCAACTAGATGCAATTTTCCATCGTAAGGAAATGCGTGATAAATTAGCAACGATTGTCAAATTACACGCTAAAGGAGGAGTTTCAAATGTCTAAGTCACTTGACTTCGAAGAACCTGTAGTAAAACTTCGTGAAAAAATCGAAGAACTTAAAGAGATCGCTAAAATTGCAGAAGTCGATATGTCAACTGAAATTAATACACTTGAAACTAGGCTACAACAATTAGAAACGAAGATTTACACGAATATGGAGCCATGGGATAGAGTGCAAGTTGCTCGACATGCACAGCGTCCAACTACAATGGACTATATTAAAGAAATATTCACAGATTTTATCGAATTACACGGGGATCGCGCGTTCGGAGATGACGAAGCAATTATTGGGGGAATTGCTAGTTTCGAAGGACAGCCAATTACGATTATTGGTCATCAAAGGGGTAAAACAACAAAAGAAAATATACGTCGTAATTTCGGCATGCCGCATCCAGAGGGGTATCGTAAAGCGTTACGTTTGATGAAGCAAGCTGAGAAATTTAAGCGACCAATAATATGTTTTATTGATACAAAGGGTGCTTATCCTGGGAAAGCAGCGGAGGAACGTGGCCAAAGTGAAGCAATTGCAAAAAATCTTTTTGAAATGGCAGGACTTAAAGTACCGGTAATCAGTGTTGTCATCGGTGAAGGTGGCAGTGGGGGAGCGTTAGCATTAGGGGTTGCAAATAAAATCTATATGCTTGAGAATTCAACCTATTCCGTAATTTCTCCAGAAGGAGCAGCATCGATTCTTTGGAAAGATGCTACATTAGCGAAGCAGGCAGCAGAAGCTATGAAAATTACTGCTTTTGATTTAAAGGATATGGGAATCATTGATGGGATTGTAATTGAGGTTGCTGGGGGAGCACACCGAGATGTACAAGCTCAAGCATTAGAACTAAAAAAATGTATTAATAACGCATTAGAAGAGTTACATGCATTATCAGAAACACAGTTAATTGACAATCGATATGATAAATTTAGAAAAATAGGCGAATTTATAGAAGAAACAAATTAATGCAGTCTATATCTATAGTTTAAATTTCATTAGTAGTGGAAAAATGACGAAATCCAAATTGGATTTTGTCGTTTTTTTTACCAGTACGTGGGAAATTTTAGTAATACAATTGCCTATAAACGGGTACATAAAAAATGTATGAGTATAGGGAATTTTACTAGATTTATTTGAAAGAATTTTAAAACTTAAAAATGGCTGTATATGGGCTATTAAAAAACTTTTCATGTAAAATGATTCAAAAAGAATAAATAGGAATTTATAGAAATGTCCAATTTCATAATATAGAGATGCTCGTTTTTTTTTCAAAATAAGAGTAGAATAATAACAAAGAATAGTTTTTTATATAAATTCTGAGCATTTCTCCAATATTTATCTAAGATATTGTATGGAGAAAATTATTGTAAAGTATTACTTTTTGAAATACTCACTTTTCTTCATTTTATGCTAATGTGTTTAACATGAGGAAAAATTAGGAGGTTCTTTATGCTATGAAGAGAATTGCCGTTTTAACAAGTGGGGGAGATTCTCCAGGTATGAATGCTGCTATTCGTGCTGTCGTTCGTAAAGCAAATTTCCATGGGGTTGAAGTAATGGGAATCTATCATGGCTATGAAGGCTTTATCGAAGGAAAAATGGAACTATTGGATTTGGGTTCAGTAGGTGGGATTATTCAACGTGGAGGTACAAAATTATTTTCATCGCGCTGTCCACAATTTAAAGAAGATCAATATCAGCTACAAGGTATTGAAAAAATGAGAAAAGCTGGTGTCGAAGGGCTTGTTGTAATTGGGGGAGATGGTTCCTATAGAGGTGCTTTGGAGCTTACAAAAAAGGGATTCCCAAGCGTAGGGGTTCCTGGAACAATTGATAATGATATCCCTGGAACTGAATACACGATAGGCTTTGACACTGCACTAAATACAGTTATAGAATCTATTGATAAAATCCGTGATACGGCAACATCTCATGAAAATTCATTTATCGTTGAGGTAATGGGAAGAGATGCTGGGGATATAGCACTTTGGGCAGGACTTGCTGCAGGTGCAGAATCGATTCTCATTCCTGAAGAAGGATATGATTTAGACGATATTATTTCACGGATTGAACATGGTATTGCGCGCGGTAAGAAGCATAGTATTATCATTGTTGCCGAAGGTGTTATGGCTGGTAGTGAATTAGCCAAATTACTAAAAGAAAAGGCAGGCATTATAACAAGGGTATCTGTACTTGGTCATATTCAACGTGGCGGATCCCCTTCTGCACGAGATCGGGTGTTAGCAGGTCGTTTTGGAGCAAAAGCTGTAGAAGTATTACTAGAAGGTAGAAGTGGACGCGCGGTGGGTATTAAAAACCATCAAGTTTATGATTACGACTTAGAAGAAGCATTTACAACTAAACATAAGGCTGATTTGAGTCTTTATTCATTGTCAAAAGAACTATCAATCTAACTAAGTAAACGGAGAGAAAACTATGAGAAAAACTAAAATCGTATGTACTATTGGTCCAGCAAGTGAATCGCCAGAAATGCTTTCCAAACTAATGGAAGCAGGTATGAATGTAGCAAGACTAAATTTCTCCCACGGTAGTCATGAAGAGCATGCAATTCGCATTGCAACAATTCGTGAAGTTGCAAATAAGTTGAATAAAACTGTAGGGATATTACTTGATACGAAAGGTCCAGAAATCCGTACGCATACAATGGAAAATGGAGAACTTCATCTTACTCAAGGACAAGTCATAGATATTTCAATGACTGAAGTGATTGGAAATGAAAGTAGCTTCTCTGTTACATATGAGAATTTAATTAATGACGTTGATCAAAACGATCGAATCCTATTAGATGATGGATTGATTGAACTACGCGTACTAGCTAAGGATATAGAAAAAGGCTTAATTCATACAATTGTTGAAAACGCAGGAGTATTAAAAAATAAAAAAGGTGTTAACGTTCCAGGTGTTTCTGTAAAACTTCCAGGTATTACAGAAAAGGATGCACAAGATATCCTATTTGGGATTGAACAAGGTGTAGACTTTATCGCCGCTTCTTTTGTTCGTACATCTAAAGACGTTCTTGAAATTCGTGAATTACTTGAACAAAATGGTGGAAGTCATATCCAAATCATTCCTAAAATTGAAAACCAAGAAGGCGTAGATCATATTGATGAGATTATCGAGGTATCAGATGGTTTAATGGTTGCCCGTGGAGACTTAGGGGTAGAAATTCCAGCTGAAGAAGTACCATTAGTTCAAAAAACATTAATAAAAAAATGTAATGTAGTTGGGAAACCGGTAATTACTGCGACGCAAATGTTAGATTCAATGCAGCGTAATCCTCGTCCAACTCGAGCAGAAGCTAGTGATGTTGCCAATGCTATTATTGACGGTACAGATGCAATTATGCTTTCAGGTGAAACGGCTGCTGGACTTTATCCGGTAGAGTCAGTTAAAACAATGAATAGAATTGCTGAATATACAGAGAACTCTTTAAACTACCGTACGATTGTTAATACACGTAGTAAAGAAAGAGGATCAACAATGACTGAGGCACTTTCTCAGGCCGTAGCCTATACATCCATCAATCTAGGAGTAAAATCTGTACTTGCACCTACTGCAAGTGGTACTACTGCTAGAATGATTGCGAAATACCGACCAGGCGTACCTATCATTGCAATTACGAACATTCCTTCAACAGCTCAAAAATTAACACTTGTATGGGGAGTAACACCAATTGTTACACCGAAAGTGTCTACAACAGATGAAATTTTAGAGTTATCAGTGGATGAAGCATTAAAACATGGATATGTTGATCACGGAGATGTTGTCATTATTACAGCTGGAGTACCAGTTGGTGAAGCAGGTACAACAAACTTAATGAAAGTCCACATAATTGGTGACTTATTGGCAAAAGGTCAAGGAGTAGGGAAAAGTTCAGTTGTCGGGAAAGCAGTAGTTGTGAAAAACGCTGAAGAGGCACTTAGCAATGATGTTGAAGGTGCCATATTGGTAACTGTAGGAACTGATCGAGAGATGATGGATGCTATTAAGAAATGTGCAGGCATTATTACAGAAGAAGGCGGTTTAACTAGTCATGCAGCTGTTGTCGGCCTAAGCCTTGGAATTCCTGTAATTGTGGGTGTAAATGACGCAACTTCAGTTATACAACATGGTCAGGAAATTACAATGGATGCTGAAACTGGCGTAATTTATAAAGGTCATGCAAGTGTTTTATAATAAAAAATGAAATGATGACTAAAAAGAGAGCATCTCAAATTGTTGAGATGCTCTTTTCCTTTTAAAATCAAATCGAAACTTTTATCCTAATATAGCGTATATACTAGTAAGAGTACTCTATAAAATTTGGAGGGTTGGCATTGAGAAAAATAGTAGGTCCTTTTATAGTAGCGATATTAGTTGAAATTGCTATTTTTATAGTAGTTGGAAAAGTATTAGGTGTATTTAATACATTATTGCTCATAATATTAACAAGTGTAATTGGAGTTATCGTTACAAAAAAGCAAGGTATTCAATCAGTTCGTAATATCCAAAAAAGTTTATCAGAAGGTAATCCACCTGGAGTTGCATTAATTGATATGTTTCTAATATTTATAGGTGGGGTATTATTAATTACACCAGGATTTATAACAGATATAATAGGCTTTACTTTAATTATGCCTTTAACAAGAAAGTTATATAAGCCTGCCATTTATTATTGGTTAAGAAAAAAAATGAAAAATGGTCAGGTGTTCATTATTAATAGATAGATTTTTGCTTTATTTTTACTGCGATTAGTAAAAGAAATGGACTAATGATGATACCATAAAAACCGAAAACTAAAATCGAGGCAGCACTGATAAAGAAAGTGTGAACAGTTCTTAAATGGAAAGTAGATGCCCATAATAACGACTCTGCAATCTGCCGTGTTATCAAGATAAATATATAGAGAATAATTAATGAGAGACATAAGAATTTTTCACCAATCACAAAGAAATAAATAGAAAGAGGAATTAGGAATAATCCAATTCCGAAAAAGGGAAGAGCGTCTGCAAACGAGATTAAAAAGGACTTATTTACAGGATGGTCAAACTGCATGAGTGCTAGTCCAGCACTCAATAAAAAGAAGGTAATAATAAATAATTGAAATTCAACAAAGAGAAAATAGCCAAAAAGCTCAGTTGCTTTAGAAAAATAACCTTTCCATTCATCACGGTATTGCTTTGGAACATAGATAAAAAACCAATGCCGATTGTTTTTAGATTCGAAAATAGAAAAGAAGAAAGCAACGATGAAAATAAAAAGTTCAATTATATAGGATAAAATATCTTGTAAAACATTCGCGATGCCCATTATCGCACCGTCGATATAGGAAAGTGATTTATTGAAAATAGTTTCTAATAAGATATGATCTCCTGAATTTAATATATCTAAATTTTGAACCTGTACTTTCACTTCAGGATAAATAGAGATGACGCTATGGACCGTCATAAAAAAGAATACATAAGTTGATAGGAAGATTAAAACAGATATTAGGATAGCACTTAATATGTAAGGAATTCTTAAATACTTATGAAAAAAGTTAACTACAGGATATAGAAAATATGCAGAAAATATGGCTAAAGATACAGGTAAAATGAGCCATAGAATAACGAAGTATACCAATAATATTAAATATTTAATATTCTTCTTGTATGGAAATCCATTATTTTTATAAGAATACAAATTTTACCACCTCTATTTTATGTAATTCAAATCTCGTTTTTGACAATTAATGCTCTTTTGCACCGTTTTTTCATTAACTAATCATTTTTTTCTTAATTTCATTGATTTGCATTCACAAAGACGTCAAAATTTATTATAATATGGATGTAAGCGATTTACTTATAGGTTCATATGAGCAGAGCAGAATAAACTAGGTGCTACAAAAAGAAAGCACTTACAACTAAAAAACTATTTATGAGGGAGCGATTTTTTATGACAGCAACACGCGGTTTAGAAGGTATCGTAGCTGCAGAAACTAAAATCAGTTCAATTATCGATGACACACTTACATACGTTGGCTACAATATTGATGATTTAACTGAAAATGCTACATTTGAAGAGGTAGTATATTTACTTTGGCACACACGTTTACCAAAAAAAGACGAGCTTGCTGAGTTAACTCAAGCTTTAGCTGAAAATGCTGAAGTACCACAAGCTATTTTTGATCAATTCAAAACTTATCCTTTAGATACAGTACATCCTATGGCTGCACTTCGTACAGCGATTTCATTATTAGGTGTTTATGATGCTGAAGCAGATGTAATGTCTCCTGAAGCAAACTACCGTAAAGCAATCCGTTTACAAGCTAAAATTGCTACAGTAGTTACTGGTTTCTCTCGTATCCGTAAAGGATTAGAACCAATTGCACCAAAACCTGAATTAGGATATGCTGCAAACTTCTTATATATGTTACATGGTAAAGAGCCAGCACCAATCGAAATTGAAGCATTCAACAAAGCATTAGTTTTACATGCTGACCATGAATTAAACGCTTCTACATTTACTGCTCGCGTTTGTGTAGCTACATTATCTGATGTATATTCAGGTGTTACTTCTGCTATCGGAGCTTTAAAAGGTCCTTTACACGGTGGAGCTAACGAACAAGTTATGAAAATGTTATCTGAAGTTGGTTCAGTTGATAATGTTGAAACTTATATCCAAAATAAATTAGATAACAAAGAAAAAATCATGGGCTTCGGTCACCGCGTATATCGTAAAGGCGACCCACGTGCAAAACACTTACGTCTAATGAGTGAAAAGTTAACTAAATTAACTGGTAAACCAGAATTATTCGAAATGTCAGTGAAAATTCATGACATGATTGTTGGACAAAAAGGTCTTCCAGCAAACGTAGACTTCTTCTCAGCATCAGTTTATGATTCATTAGGAATTGAACATGACTTATTCACACCAATCTTTGCTGTTTCTCGTACATCAGGTTGGATTGCACATATTTTAGAACAATATGCTAATAATCGTCTAATTCGTCCTCGAGCAGAATATGTTGGACCAGGAATGCAAAAATATGTATCAATCGAGGAAAGATAATTTCTGAAAAATATGTTAGAATTGTCTAGGACTGTGATTTCACAGTCCTAGATTTACGAAAATAGGGAGGCAACATCCATGTCTAAAATTGTAGTAGAAAACGGTGCACTTCAAGTACCAAATAATCCAACAATTCCATTCATCGAAGGTGACGGAATTGGTCCAGATATCTGGGCTGCAGCTTCACGCGTAATCGACGCAGCAGTTGAAAAAGCTTATAACGGTGAAAAGAAAATTGAATGGTTAGAAGTACTTGCTGGTGAAAAAGCATTCAACCAAACTGGTGAATGGTTACCACAAGAAACTTTAGATAAAATCAATGAGTTCTTAATCGCTATTAAAGGTCCACTTACAACTCCTATCGGTGGCGGTATCCGTTCTCTAAACGTTGCATTACGTCAACAACTTGACTTATATGTATGCTTACGTCCAGTACGTCACTTTGAAGGTGTACCATCTCCAGTTAAAAAACCTGAAGATGTTGATATGGTAATCTTCCGTGAAAACACAGAAGATATCTATGCTGGTATCGAATATGCTCAAGGTTCTGAAGAAGTTAAAAAAGTAATCAACTTCTTAAAAGAAGAAATGGGCGTTAACAAAATTCGTTTCCCAGAAACTTCAGGTATCGGTATTAAACCAGTATCTGTTGAAGGTACAGAACGTTTAGTACGTGCTGCTATCGAATATGCTATCAAACATAACCGTCCTTCTGTAACTTTAGTTCACAAAGGTAACATCATGAAATTCACTGAAGGTGGATTCAAACAATGGGGTTATGATTTAGCTGAACGTGAATATGGTGATAAAGTATTCACTTGGGATCAATATGACAAAATTAAAGCAGAACAAGGTGTAGAAGCTGCTAACAAAGCTCAAGACGAAGCAGTAGCTGCTGGTAAAGTTATCATTAAAGACTCTATCGCTGACATCTTCTTACAACAAATCTTAACTCGTCCAAATGAGTTCGATGTAGTAGCTACAATGAACTTAAACGGTGACTATATTTCTGATGCATTAGCTGCACAAGTTGGTGGTATTGGTATCGCTCCAGGAGCTAACATTAACTATGTAACTGGACATGCTATCTTCGAAGCAACTCACGGTACAGCACCAAAATATGCTGGTCAAGATAAAGTAAACCCATCTTCAGTATTACTTTCAGGTGTATTAATGCTTGAACACTTAGGATGGCAAGAAGCTGCAGATTTAATCACTAACTCTGTAGAAAGCACAATCGCTTCTAAAGTTGTTACTTATGACTTTGCTCGTTTAATGGATGGCGCTACTGAAGTTAAATGTTCAGAGTTCGCTAACGAATTAATCAAAAACCTTTAATTCTTAGCAATTTGAATTTTAAGATTAATTAATTGGGTAGCTAGTACGATTAGAGTAACAATACTCTATGAAATACTAGCTACCTTTTTTAATATAAAGATATACAATCGAGTGGAAAAATTTTTTCACTCTTTTTTGTTTTAGGAAAAATAATCGATGCATATTGAAATATGGTGCTAAATAAACAATTACAGCTATATATTGGAAAGATAAAAAACGAACAAATTTTTACATGCGCACTTACTCTTTTTATAAATCGCTTAGTGATTTGTGATTTTGAGAAAAAATTGGTACTATGAAGGTAATCTCAATGTGAAGGGGCTGCTGCATAATTGCTGCTACGGAAGGGTATGAAAATAGGTAAGAAGATTGATGAGATCATTGTTGGTGAAAAGCTACAGTTAACAGAAAAGATTGAAGATAAAGATTTACTTCTATATTTAGGCTTAACAAATGACAATAATCCGCTATATATTCAGCATGACTATGCGCTTGGAACACCGTATAAAAAACCGATTGTTCCTGCTATTATGTTAAATGGAATCATTACTTCTACTATCTCAAAACATCTTCCAGGACCGGGTTCACATATTCGTGAACAGAATATTATATACCTAGAGCCTGTGTATCACTATGAAACCATTGAAATATTACTTGAAGTTCAACATGTTGATTTAGATCAAAATCTAGTGGATATTTATGTGAGTGCGTATAAAGAAAAAAATATACAAGTATTAGATGGCATATTAAAAGTAATAGCGCCTTGTTAAAATGTTCGTTTCAGATTTGAAATGGGGGTTTCAAATCATATTGGAGGTTGCTTAATGTTAAAAACAATTCTTGTAGTTGAAGATGAAGTATCAATTGCAACATTACTGAAGTACAATTTAGAGCGTGTTGGGTATGAAGTATTACTTGCCCATGATGGTAAAGTTGGCTTAGAGATGGCCATCAATCATTCGCCTGACTTAATATTATTGGATTTGATGCTACCAACGATGGATGGCATGGAGGTGTGTAGAGAGTTACGCAGTCAAAAGCGTAATATTCCTATCATTATGCTTACTGCCCGAGATGATGAATTCGATAAAGTGCTAGGTTTAGAACTAGGTGCAGATGATTACATGACAAAACCCTTTAGTCCTCGTGAAGTAATCGCTCGAGTTAAAGCGGTTTTACGACGATTTTCTCCAAGTCATCGGCAGGAGCAAGCTGAACCAGAAAATGTACTGTATCAATTCAATCTGCTACAGATTTATCCGAATCGTTTTGAAGCATATCTTGATCAGGAGTTATTAGAATTTACACCAAAAGAGTTTGAATTATTGGTGTATCTCGTAGAGAATAAAAATCGTGTATTAACTCGGGATCAGCTACTAAGTGCCGTATGGAAATATGACTTTGCTGGAGATACTCGAATTGTGGATGTCCATATTAGTCATTTGCGAGACAAAATTGAGGAGAATAGCCGTAAACCGAAGTTTATCAAAACAATTAGAGGAATCGGCTATAAATTTGAGGAGCCAAAAATACTATGAAGGCTTATCGTAACCCATTGTTTGTTAACTTCATTATATTAACAGGTTCAATTTTAGCTGTCCTCGGCTTTATCCTAGGCCAGCTTTTTCCTTATATTATTAGGAGCTTTGCAAGTAAAAGTAATCTTGTCATTAATTCTGAACAAATAGAGGAGATTGGTAGGCAGTTTTCCTCTATTATTGCTTTTTTAATTTTCCTTAGCTTTGTGTTAATCTGCTTAGTTGTGCATCATCTAATTCGGAATTTACTAGATCCAATTGAAAATATTACGCTGACAGCTAGAGAGCTAATAAAAGGAAATTATCGTGCTCGAGCGTATGCACATGGGACCGTAAGTATAGTAGAACTAAGAAATTCCATTAATGATTTAGCAAGTAACTTACAAGAAATTAAGAAACTACGCGAAATTGAAGAGGAACGGTTAAAAACTTTAATCGAAAATATGGGTAGTGCTCTGATTATGATTGATCGAGAGGCAACGGTTTCTATTGTAAACCGTAAATTTCTTGATGGGTTTGAGCTTTCCATTGATGAAGTCAAAGGCAATAACTTCTTAACCCTCGGCTTGCCAAAAGAGTTGGAAGAATTTATTGACCAGGTATTTTTAACGGAACTCCCTTATCGAAAACAAATTGAAGTGGAAATTCATCATGAAATTCAATATAAACAAGTTTATGGGGCGCCAGTTATGGGTGACCATGGTCGTTGGCTTGGTGTAGTGATTGTCATGCATGATATTTCTGAGTTAATACGCCTGGAACAAATAAGGAAAGATTTTGTAGCAAATGTATCACATGAGTTAAGGACACCGATTACCTCGATAAAAGGATTTTCAGAAACACTTCTAGATGGTGCTTTCAAAGATGAAAAGATGCTTCTTTCCTTTTTAGATATTATTTATCAGGAGAGTAATAGACTACAGATACTAATTCATGATTTACTGGAATTATCAAAAATTGAACAACATGGGTTCTCTGTTGATGTCATGCCTACGAGCTTGCAGGAAGTATTGATTCGAGCAGTGGAACTCACTAGTCCACGTCTTGATGAAAAGAATATGCAGTTTAATGTGGGCATCGAAAGAGATGTAATGGTGATGGGAGACTTTAATCGTCTAATCCAAATTTTCACGAATCTTATTACAAATGCGATTACCTACTCCCCAGAAAACTCTACGGTCACATTACGCATAAAGTCCAATACCGATTATGGAATTATTGAAGTGGAAGATCAGGGAATGGGTATTGAAAAAAGCGAGATTGCACGTATTTTTGAACGATTTTACCGGATAGATAAGGCACGTAGTCGTAATTCAGGTGGTACAGGATTAGGGCTTGCGATTGTAAAACACTTAGTTGAAGCGCATCATGGAAAAATTAACGTTAAAAGTACAGTTGGTAAAGGTACTTGTATGAAAATATTTATTCCTTTAGTAAAGTAGAAAAGCAAACTTTACACTAGATTTACATTGTTGTAATTAATTCTTCATACTTCTCACCTATGATGGTTACAGAAACCCCCCATTTCAAAGTAAGAATAGGAGAAAATGTCCCTCTACGTAGGGGCATTTTTTTATGGGGAAAAAATATTTTGAAACTTTCTGAATGCTTAACCGTAAATAAACTAAGAATAGTAAATTTTACATAAATAAGGAGGAATAAAATGAGTGTAAAACGTACTTTATTAATCACTGGACTTAGTCTGTTTTCGATCATAGCGTTAATAGTAGTCTTTACTTCATGGTATACAGTAGATGAATCTGAACAAGCTGTTGTCATTACATTTGGTCGAGCAGATGAAACGATTACAGATTCGGGATTACATTTTAAATTACCTTGGCCAGTTCAAAAGGTAAAAGTACTTTCAAAAGAAACTTATAGTTTACAATTTGGCTACGAACAAACAAAAGATGGTGTGATTGAGGCCTATGACAGCGAAACAAAAATGATTACAGGTGATGAAAACATCGTCTTAACAGATTTAGTTGTACAATGGAAAATTACAGACCCACAAAAATATTTATTTAATGCTGAAGAACCAAAAAAAATATTACATAGTGCTACGTCAAGTGCCATACGTTCAATTATAGGTAGCTCAACGATTGATAACGCCTTAACAGATGGAAAAGCAGAAATTGAGGAAAAAACTAGGGAATTATTAGTAGCATTAGTTGATAAATATGATATTGGTATTAGTATTTTAGGAGTAAAGCTTCAGGACGTAGAATTACCAAATAAAGAAGTTCGAGCAGCTTTTACTGCAGTAACAGATGCTCGTGAAACGAAAAATACGAAAACAAACGAGGCAGAAAAATATAAAAATCAAAAGCTAAGTGAAGCCCAAGGGGAAGTGGATGCCATAATGTCTCGTGCAGAGGGAGAAAAAGTTGCCCGCGTTCAACAAGCACAAGGCGAAGTAGCGATATTTAAAGAATTGTATGAAGAATATAAAGGAAATCAAGAAATTACTCGGCAACGTTTAATTCTTGAAACATTAGAAAATGTGTTACCAAATACGCAGATTTATATTATGAATGATGACGGAGAAACTCTGAAATATTTACCGCTTCAACCGACAACCAATTCTCCTGTGAAAAGTACAGAAGAATCCACTGAAGGGAGCGATAAACAATGAGTAATAACAACAATCAATTCGACGGTGATTTAGAAAAGTTCGCTAAAGCCTTGTTTGGAAATAATAAAAACAAAAAGAAAAAAATAAATGATGAGATACCGCCTTCAAATTCACCCAAAGAGAAAAAACCCTTTAATGGACGGAAATTTGCCAAATCAGCAATTGTTTTAACTGTGATTTTTGCTGTTCTCATTATTTTAATCGCCAATGTTTATATAGTGAAAGAAAATGAATACAGGGTTGTTCGTCAGTTTGGTGAAGTTGTAAAATACGAAAATGAACCAGGGTTAAATATGAAAATTCCATTTATTCAAAGTGTTACAACCTTACCGAAAAACTTGATGACATATGAAATGACACAAGAAGAAATAAACACTTTAGATAAGAAAAGGATTATTATTGATAATTATGCTGTTTGGCGCGTGACAGATCCGAAAGCACTCATCTCCAATGCAGGTACATTAATTAATGCAGAGTCCCGGATGGAAGAATTTATTTACTCGGTAATTCGTACACAGCTCGGACAATTAAACTACGACCAAATTATTAATGATGAAAATTCTGAGCGCGGTAGTATAAATGATCGTGTAACAGAGGAAGTAAATAAGTTTCTCCTAAGTGGAAATTTCGGAATTGAAGTAATTGATGTGCGTATACGTCGTACAGATTTACCTGAAGAAAATGAACAGTCAGTTTATACGCGAATGATATCAGAACGTGAATCCATTGCACAAAGATACTTATCTGAAGGAGACGCGGATAAGAATCGAATTGTTGCAAATACAGACCGTGAAGTCCAAGAATTATTAGCAACAGCTGATAAAGAAGCATCAGTCATTCGTGCGCAAGGAGAAGCGGAAGCAGCTCAAATTTATAATGCAGCCTTTTCACGCGACCCTGAATTCTACGGATTATATCGAACACTTGAGTCCTACAAGAAAACCATTGGTGAGGATACAGTCATTATCCTTCCTTCTGATTCTCCATATGCAAGAGTGTTGTCAGGGTATTTGGAATAAAAAAATTTTTTCAAAGAGAGTTTTACTTATTTTTGATAGAAATTCTAAATTTAGAAATTAATGTAGTTGTTCGGAGTGGAGGCGGCGAGTGCAGCTGACGGCTACGCCTTTCGCTGCAGAGCGGAGTAGAAGCAATGAAGCATTTCAAAGCTTTCTGCGGGAACAGCAAATTTATTTGCGACGAAAGCGAAGCGGCAGGAGCACCGAGCGGAAAATCCATTTTTTTCGCGTCCTCGCGAAAAAAATTAGTTGGAGCCGTGCCCGCGAAAAGCGTCCGCCGCAACGGAGAACAACGGCTAGATTAGTAGATGAAAGTACATTCATGATTTGATAAATCATGAATGTACTTTTTTATTAGCATCGTTTTTACCGACGCTCTTTCTTAGGAGAATAGAGTTATATAGTTTGTTTGGCCACACTTAAAGAGAACGTCAAATTCGTTTTTCCGTTTCTATATCAAAGAAGTGTGCTTTCCTCATGTCAATCACAAATTTAACTTCATCACCTGGCGAGGCAATTGTTTCAGGATGTACACGAGCAATAAAAGGCTGATTACCGATCGTTGAATGTAACATCATTTCTGAACCTGTTAGTTCGGCCACCTGAATTTTTTCCGTTATTCTGTTAGGTGTATCATATAGATTAGCATTTTGATTAATATATTCAGGGCGAATACCTAATATAATTCTCTTACCTTCGTAACCTAATAACTCCAAATTCTCTTTCTTCTCATCTGGAATCTTTAATCGATAGCCCTCTACCATAAAATAACCATTTTCTATTTTTCCGGTAAAGAAGTTCATAGCAGGTGCGCCGATAAAGCCCCCTACAAAGATGTTTTCTGGAAAATCATAAACTTCTTTTGGTGCGCCTATCTGTTGGATAATGCCACCTTTCATTACGACTAATCGAGTAGCCATCGTCATTGCTTCAGTTTGATCATGAGTGACATACACAGTTGTTGTACCCAGACGCTGATGGAGCTTTGAGATTTCTGCACGCATTTGTACACGTAATTTTGCATCTAAATTTGATAAAGGTTCATCCATTAAAAAAAGACTGGCATCTCTAACAATTGCACGGCCTAAGGCAACACGTTGTCTCTGACCACCTGATAATGAAGCTGGTTTTTTCTTTAATAGATTAGTCAGTTCTAAAATTTCCGCAGCCTCTCTCACTCGTGAATCAATGTCCTTTTTTGATAATTTGCGTAGTTTAAGCCCAAAAGCCATATTGTCATATACATTCATATGGGGGTAGAGTGCATAATTTTGGAATACCATGGCAATATCACGGTCTTTAGGAGGTACATCATTCATATACTTTGTTGCAATTCGTAACTCACCCTCTGTAATTTCCTCCAGTCCAGCAATCATTCGGAGTGTTGTGGATTTCCCACAACCAGAAGGGCCAACTAAAACAATGAATTCATGTTCCTCTACATTCAGATTAAAATTATATACTGCCTGAGATCCGTCAGCGTAAGTTTTACAAATATTATTTAAGGCTAAGGCTTCCATTCATGTCCCCCTTTAAACTTTTCAATATTCATTTCAAATTTTTGTAAGTGAAAGCATACTATATAGAATTATGGCAATTATACTCGTTCCATCGTAACATACAGTTTGTTTTTCGTGCCTTTAAGATATGATGACTCGTAAAAACAATTTATGTTATGTATGCCGTTTTAACAACTTAAAAAGAGATTTTATAAGAAACCATAATTTTGATGATGACCTAACCTATAAATATATTTTAATTGAAGGTTGATAGTTGTACGATACATTTTCATTTTGCTTAGCCTGTAACCGATTACAAATTTGGGAAAGAAATGGAGAGTCGATACAGATGCAAAAAGGAATAAGTATACTTTCTCCTTGTGGCATTCTTGGTTATGGATTTCCAAAGGAATCTTTTATGAATGCATTTCAAGAGAATATACATGGAATTGTTGTAGATGCAGGCTCAACAGATGCGGGTCCACATAAATTGGGGGCGAATGTATCGATTGTTAGTCGTCGTGCACTTAAAAAGGATTTGTCGATTATTTTAGAATGTGGTTTAAAGCATCGAATACCTGTAATAATTGGTTCCTCAGGTGGAGCGGGAGCCAAAACACATGTTGAGTTAACCCTTGAGGTTGTAAAGGAAATATTATTGGAACAAAAAAGACATGCAAAGATTGGGATTATTTGGGCCGATTTTAAACAACAGACGATTATTGATGCATTAAAAGAAGGGCGAATTACGCCGTTAACGCCTAATATTCCGACGTTAACGAAAGAGAAGATTCTAGAGACGAAGACTATTGTTGCTCAAATGGGACATGAGCCTATTCTAAAAGCATTAAAGCAGAAATGTGACATTATCTTATGCGGTCGAAGTTATGATCCATCTCCGTTTGCCGCATTAGGAATATATCATGGAATGGATCCGGGTTTGTCATACCATTTAGGAAAAATTTTAGAGTGTGGAGCTTTGTGCGCTGAACCTGGTACGACGAAAGACTGCATTCTTGGAACGCTTTATAAGCATTCTTTTACGGTGCGAGCATTAAATCCGATTCGAAAATGTACAGCTACAAGTGTAGCCGCTCATACCTTTTATGAGAAAGAGCATCCATTTATTTTGCATGGTCCTGGATTTACACTAAATCTCGAAAACTGTGAATTCAACGAAATCGCTGATGGGGTAATAGAGGTTCGGAATAGTCAATATATCGCAGAGGAAGAAGTACGTATCAAGTTAGAAGGCGCACGGAAAGTTGCCTATCGCACATTTGTCATAGCAGGTATTCGCGACCCGCTATTAATCAATCAATTAGAGGACGTTGAACAAGAAGTGTTGCAGCAAGTAAAGAATTATTTTAATGAAATCTCGGACGAAGACTATCAAGTTAATTTTTATCACTATGGAAAAGATGCGGTCTTGGGTGATCAAGAACCTACACCTTTTATGGGGCATGAGATTGGGGTCATGTTTGAGGTTCTAGCGAAAGATCAAGAATTAGCAAACTCTATTTGTGCCAATGTGCGGTCTACCTTTTTACATTATGGCTATGAAGGGCGAAAATCATCAGCAGGAAATTTAGCCTTTCCCTTTGCTCCAAGTGATATTGAATTTGGCCCTGTATATGAATTTTCAATTTATCATTTAATGAAAATTACCCAAGATCCATTCCTTCTGGAAATAGTGGAGGTGTGATAATGGTCAAATTGGTTGAAAAGGCAAAAATTTTACGAAGTAAAAATGCTGGTCCATTTGAAATTACCTTAGATGTGTTATTTGATGAAAAGCAAGTTTATGAAGAGGTTAAAAATGCTGGAATTTTAACAAAGGAAGTCATTGCAGATCTTTATAATATAAGTCTTGACGATATTCATCATCTCGTTTTTTTCGATCAGGCACTTGGGATTAAAATAACGATTGCTAGAAAAATTTCATCAGGAAGTCCTGGGGATAGAGATGTTTATGGTGCTCAGCAGCATGCTCCTTTGATGAATCTCGAATTATAGAAAGTATTTACCTAGAAAGGGGTGAGGGCATGAGAAGAAAGAGTAGTTTAAAACACTTACGAAAAGATTGGATTCTCTATTTAATGCTATTACCTGGCATGCTCTATTTTATAATCTTTCACATTATTCCCATTGTAAATATGAAACTCGCATTTCAAGATTACAAGATTATTGGCGATAATGTGTGGGTTGGATTGAAACATTTTCATTTATTATTTAGTTCACCAGCTTTCAAGGATGTCCTAACAAACACAGTTATTATTAGTACAATGAAAATCATTTTTATCTTCCCGATACCTATCATTGTCTCGCTTTTAGTAAATGAATTGCGCTTTGGTCCATTTCGAAAGTATGTTCAATCTATCTCGTATTTACCTCATTTCCTATCTTGGGTAGTAATTGCTGGAATCTGGATTTCTTTATTAAATCCAGTTGATGGTGGAGCTAATGTTATTCGTAATTTCTTTCAACTGCCCTCATTGGATTATATGACTAGTAAAGAGCACATTCGGTGGGTGCTTGTTTATTCAGAAATGTGGAGAAGTGCTGGTTGGGACTCTATTTTGTATTTAGCGGCAATCTTAAAAATTAATCCATCCCTTTACGAAGCTGCACGAATTGATGGGGCATCCACCTTACAGCAAATGCGATATATTACCATCCCTTCACTTATGAGTACCGTCATCACTTTGTTTATTTTGAATTTAGGATTCTTTATGAGTGCTGGATTTGACCAAGTATTTAACTTAATGAATGATTCCGTGCTAAGTGTTATCGATATTTTAGATACGTATGTTTATAGAATTGGTATCTTAAATGGACAATATTCCTATGCAACTGCAGCCAGCCTGTTTAAAGGGGTTATTGGCTTAATATTGATATTAGGTACTCATTTTTTATCAAAACGAATAACGGGAAAAGGCGTATGGTAAAGGGGGATTGTAAAGATGAAGCATTTTAGTATGTCAAAAACGATTATCCAATGTATTCTTTTTCTTTTTACCTTAGCTGTCCTAATTCCATTATTAAACATCCTAGCAATGTCCCTATCGGATCCTAATCGTGTAAATGAGTTATCCGGACTTGGAGTTATTCCAAAGGGATTTTCTCTAATTAACTTTGAAATTATCATGTCTAATCCTTTTATATTAAAAAGTATATTCAATTCAGTTTTTATCACCATTGTAGGTACTTTGCTGAACATATTTTTAACAGCTATAACTGCTTATGTATTAGCTCGAACAGAATTTGTTGGAAAACGGCTAGTTTTAGTTGTCTTAATTGCCATTATGGTGTTTGAACCATCAATGATTACCGAATATTTGTTAATGAAAGATCTGCACTTATTAAACTCCTATGCAGCTGTTATTTTATATAAGGCGATAAATGTCTATTATTTATTCATCTTAATGCGATTCTTTCAAGAGGTACCCAATAGTATACTGGAAGCCGCGAAAATTGATGGGGCGGGTCACTTCCGAATATTTACACAAATAATGTTACCGCTCTCAAAGCCTGCCCTTGCAACTTTAGCGTTGTTTTATGGAGTATATCATTGGAATGAATATTTCCGAGCGACGATATATTTATCTGATCCAAATAAATGGCCTCTTCAAGTTGTGTTACGACAATTTGTCGTAACACAAGACAATACTACCTTATTAAAGGGAGTAGAGGGAATGACGCCAGAATTACTTGCTACGCTTGACTTTGGATCTTTACAATCAGCTACGATAGTAGTGGCCGTAATTCCAATGTTATTACTTTATCCACTCATCCTTAAGTATTTTACAAAAGGGACTATGGATGGTGGAGTGAAGGAATAAGTGTAACTTCTATGGTAGGGACTTCACCCTATCTTAGGTAGATCACTAAAAATAAAATGGGGGGTATCGAGATGAAGAGATTCGCTTGGTTATGGTTGTTCGGACTACTAACGTTATTTTTAGTTGCATGTAGTGACAAGGCAGAGGAAGAAGGGAGTAAACCAGAAACAACAAAGGATGGGAAAACAGTACTTACAATTGCCTATAAAGATGATGGTCCTTCAAGTGAAGCATCCGTCAAATACTATGATGCTTTAGAAGAAGCATTAAAAAAATATAGAGACCTAGATGTAGAATTTAATATTGTTGAAATTGCCCAAGGTGACTATGCTGAAAAGTTAAATTTACTCCTATACAGTGGTGAGATTCCAGACATTATCTATTTCCAAGGAAGCGATGAACAAATTGCAGCTCAAGGATTACTAGAAGATTTAACTCCATATATTGAAGGCTCCGAATATTTAAAGGATATTTTATATGAACACAATGTTACACGATTAGAGAATTATCCATATTTATTATGGGTGAAACCTATTAATCATAAAGTACCAGTTGTACGTACGGACTTTTTGGAACAACTAACTACTTCAGAAAGCTTGTTAGCTGATCCTACTGTTGAAAACTATAAAGCATTCTTCCAAGAGATGGTTGACAAAGGATTATCAGAATATGGTGTAACCGTTGCTGGGGATATTGCGGAATTAGACTTTATCTTCAATAGAGCATTTGGTGTTACTTCAACATGGTTAGAAGGAAAAGAGGGCTATGTTTACAAGAAGGTTTCTGAAGCAGAAAAAAGCAAATTAGCTTTTTATGCAGAGCTTTATGCAGAAGGTTTATTAGATAATCAATATTTAACAAAGCAATGGGATGTTAAAGAAGATGATTTTTATAATAATAAAGCAGGAGTTATCGTTGGTACTAATGGTAAAGTAATTGATTTATATAATACTCGTACAAAAGCGGTTAATGGCGAGAGTGCGGAGTTAACGGTGTTACCGAGTGCAAAAGGTGTGTCATCAGGCTATGCAGCAACGAGTGTAACAAAGGAACCACGTGGTATTGCCATTTCGTCTCAATCACCTAATAAAAACATCGCCTTCGAAATACTAGATTTCTTAGCTAGTCCTGAAGGGATGAAGTTCGAATTATTAGGGTATGAAGGGGAGCACTATATTCTCCACAACGGTGAGATTGAGTTAACAGATAAGTTCTATTCTGAATGGGTCTCTCGATTCTGGGAGCCACAAGATGTCAAGTTTGATACACCGTTGAGTTCAGAAACACCGTTATTAAGCCCTCCTGGTCAGGCATCTACGAATGCGATAGTAGAATCGTATGTTGCAGATAATGACTTTTCAATCCCAGAAGAATATATTAGCCAATGGGATGCTATGGAAAACTTATATAAAGAATATGCGGCTGATATTATTACAGGGAAAATTTCAATCGATGAATTTGAACAATTTGTGGATGAGTGGTATGCAGCGGGTGGAGAAGAAATTACAAAATTGGCGAATGAAACCGTAAAGTAAGGATTGTTGCAAATGATACCATTTGAAAATCGTGTTAAAGGCGTTTTAATTTCAGCAGCACTGGGCGATGCGCTCGGTGCTCCTGTTGAAAAATTGTCGCGAGAAGAAATTGAAAAAAAGTATGGCTATGTAACAACATTAAATACTCCTTGGTATAAGGAGGAATTAGGGGAAGAGGCAACACTTGGTAGACGGCGTGGTAATGGAATTATTACAGATGATACGTTAATGACCCTTGCCTTATGTCGTGTCTATAAGACGGAAAAACGTCATTTAGATGCTTATGATTTAGCCAATGAATTTACAAAAGAAATTGCCTTTCGCAAAACATTTATTCCAGAATTTAATCGTCAAGCATTCATATTAGATAGATTATTTTATCCCGAAAAACATATTTTCCTTCGTCATGTCCTCGCAAATTGTGACCCGCGTGAAGGGGGAATAGGGAATATGGTGAACTGCGGTGCTGCGATGTATATTGCACCAATTGGAATTGTAAACGCAGGAAATCCACTTGCTGCATATAATGAAGCGATAGCATTTGCTTCAGGACATCAAGTAAGCTATGGTCTTGAAGCAGCTGGAGTTTTAGCAGCATGTGTTGCATGTGCGTTTACACCAAATGTCACAATAGAAGATATTATTGAAACGGCGATTTCTTTAGCAAAAGATGGAACAAAGCAAGCAATAATAACACTTACAAATGAAGCGAAATTATTAAAAAAACATAAATGCTCCTACCATGAATTGGTAACCATTTTACATGAAAGAATTGCACTATTTTCCCCTATGGGTGATGATGTGCATCGGAAAATAGAGAAGGTTGGCATTCCTTCAAATCATTATACGCCTAGCCGATTATTCTCTATTGAAGAATTACCATTAGCAATCGCTTTCATAGTATACAACGATGGTGACTATTATAAATCGATTTTAGATGGTATTAATTCTGGAAGAGATACAGATTCAATCGGTGTAATGGTGGGAGTGATTTTGGGGGCGATGTATGGGACGAAATTTATTAAAGAGGCTGAAATAGAGTTACTCTCTAAGGCGAATCAAATCAATTTTGATGAAGAAGCGACTTCCTTTGCGGAGGTAGCTAAACGAATTATAGAAACTGATTTACAAATAATCCGCAAACAAGGGGAAATTATTGGGCATTAATGGGGAGGCCATATGATGATCCCAAAAAATTATTTAGAGAAGGTATATGCAAGTATATTAGCAATGAATGCTGGCATACGTTTAGGTGCACCAGTGGAACCACCTGAATGGACACCTGAAATGATACACGATGTTTTTGGTGAGATTAAGGATTACGTAAAAGATTATGAGGTTTTTTCCGCAGATGATGATGCGAACGGACCTATTTTCTTTATAAGGGCATTACTAGATCATGCAAAGAACCGGAAATTAGAGCCTCAGGATGTGGCAAAGACTTGGTTAAACTATATACGTGAAGGAACTGGAATGATTTGGTGGGGGGGCGACCAAATCAGTACAGAGCATACAGCGTATTTAAATTTAAAAAAGGGTATTAAAGCACCTCAATCTGGATCAATCCAACAAAATGGTGAGACTCTTGCGGAGCAAATTGGCGGTCAGATTTTTATCGATTCATTCGGTTTAATCTTTCCGGATAATCCTAAAATGGCTGCTGATTATGCTGAAATTGCAGCAAGTGTATCCCACGATCGAAACGGGATTTACGGAGCTCGTTTCATAGCTGCATGTATTGCTTTAGCTTTCTCGAAACAAAATGTCTATGAAATTATCCAGGAAGCTTTAAAGCAAATCCCAGCTGATAGTACGTACGCTAAAGTAGTTCATACTGTCATTTCGTTTTATCAACAGAATCCAAATGATTTCCGTGCTTGTCGTGCGTTTTTAGAAAACAATTGGGGATATGATAAATACGGTGGAATCTGCCATATTATTCCGAATGCAGGTGTTTGTATACTTGCGCTTCTGTACGGAGAAGGGAATGTCAGTCGAACCATTGAAATTGCAACAATGTGTGGTTGGGATACCGACTGTAACGCAGGAAGTGTCGGATCAATTGTAGGTGCGTTAAATGGGATAAAAGGAATAGCTCCAAATTATCGAAAGCCAATTAACGATTCTATAGTTGCATCGAGTGTTTCGGGATATTTAAATATCGTAGATTTACCTACATTTGCAAAACAGATTGCTTTATTAGGCTACCGTGAAGCAAATGAAGAACCACCTGTTGAATTAGTCCGAAGCTATAAAGAAAAAGAAATTTATTTTGATTTTACTCTACCGGGCGCTACCCATGGTTTCTGTACTAGTTATCCATTTAAAACTTTCCTACGTCACTCAGAAAAAACAGGATATATTACGAGTGGATCTTTAGAAATTATTGTATTTAGAATGTATGAAGGAGATATATCGAGAGTTTTTTATAGAACATTTTATAGAAGAGAACTCTTTATGGATGAAAAGTATTCCCCTACTTTTACGCCAACAGCTTATAGTGGGCAAACGGTATCCATGAAAGTAAGGGTAGAGCGATTACATGGAAAATCAATTGTGTTAACGCCTTATATTCGTACTACCTACGATAAAAAAATAATTAAAACAAAGGAACCACTTATAGTAGATAATTTATGGCAAACAATTGAGTTTACTATTCCTGAGACTAATGGCGATTTAATAGAAGAAGTGGGTTTGATGATTCATACGGATTCTACTCGAACACAACGAGCGTTTGGCAAGATCTTTTTAGATGAATTTCGAATTTTTGGTAAACCATCTTATGAAATTGACTTTCAGAAACAAGCAGTTGAGTTTAATTCTGTAACACCATTTGCTCATCACCGAGGAAATTGGAAACTAGATAAAGCAAGAATGCAAATGGAAAGCGATGAAGATTGCTCAAGCTTTACAGGTCATTATTATATGGAAGAAGCCATAATTGAAGCACAACTAACTCCTGAAAAAGGAGACTCTCATGGAATCATTTTTCGATCACTTGGAACGGAACAATTCTATTATGCAGGATTTACTAGTAAAGACAAAGTGTCTATTGGTTTGAAAAATTTTGATACAACAATTTTAGCTTCAAAAGACTTCAAGTGGAAACATGGTGAGTTGTATCATTTAAAAGTGAAAGCAATTGATAATAATTTATCGTTATATATAAATGATGAGCTGCTATTAACTGTAAATGATGATACCTATCAACATGGTATGTGGGGATTCTATGCTTTTGAAGGTGGAAAATGCTCCTATCAAAATATCAAAATCAACTAGCTCAAAAAAGGTATAACCTATTAAAAATATAGGTTATACCTTTTTTGCGGACTCAAATGGTTATAGAATAATTAATCGCATCAACGTCACGGATAAGTTCAAAAAAAGTTCATTTGTATCAATAAAACTAATAGATACATAATTTGCTAGTATCTATTAATATAACTTTTGTAGTACTATAATAGTAAATTCAAATGAAAAGAAAAGAGGATTAGACGTTGCAAAAAGTACATCAACTTATTCAAAATATACTTCTAGCAATTATCATGTCTTGTTCTATTACTTCCATATTTAAAGTAACTTCCCACTCCTTAATAAAGTTAGAAGTTTTTCATATACCTGTTTTATTTATCGTTACTTTATGTCTGTCACTTTTTGTTGGTGAGGATGTTCGAAATAGCTTTAAAAAAGTTTTGAAATTTGAAAGTAGAAAAGACAAGCGCCCCCTATGGCAAGTTGGAGTAGGAATGATTTTTTACTTCACACAAGTAGGCATTGTAGAAGTATTTGCTCGTGATTTAATGGGTTATCAACTTGGTGGAATGCCACTTTACCTAGTGTTTGCATTTATGAATGCATTTTTACTTACTGTTATATACGAAGAAATTTTCTATCCGAAACTAACAGACAAGCAAACTTCTAAATTTCATAGTCGAAATTAGTTCTAACACGTATTGGTCATATTTTTGACTAATACGTGTTTTATAATGGAAAAAAGACAGTTGAAAGGATAAAGT